>Ga0302276_10004086_pt1 | contig 12357 bp, 11 predicted proteins | sample III_Bog_N2_3_FD_198768 | JGI IMG/M metagenome (GOLD analysis project Ga0302276, IMG submission 198768) | Peat permafrost microbial communities from Stordalen Mire near Abisko, Sweden - III_Bog_N2_3 | ecosystem: Environmental > Terrestrial > Soil > Wetlands > Peat | place: Sweden: Abisko... | reverse complement strand
CGCCACCGCGATGATGCCGCGTATGCTGTATGACCGGATGGACGAATTTGGCGCCGACTTCGCCATCGTCTATCCGACCGCCGGGCTGCGCCTGCCGCGCATTGCGGACGCCGAGACCCGCCGCGCCGTCATCCGCGCCTACAACATCGTTTCCGCCGAGTATTTTGCGAAACTGTCGGACCGCATGACGCCGGCGGCGATCATTCCGATGCACACGCCGGACGAAGCGATCGAGGAACTGGAATACGCCACCCGGCAGCTTGGCTCCAAGGTCGGCATGTTCGGCGGCGCGCTGCCGCGTCCGGTGGCGGCCGCTGCGTCGGACAACCCCGACATCAACCGCCTGGCGGTGGGCTACGAAGCCTTCGTCGGCGACGGCGCGCACAACTATGACCCGGTCTGGGCCAAGTGCGTGGAGCTGAAGATCGCACCGACGTTCCACGCCACCGGCAGCGGCCAGGGCCTGCGCAACTCGCCGACCAACTTCACCTTCAACCACATCGGCCACTTCGCCGATGCCGGCCATGCCTCGGCGAAGGGCATCTTCCTGAACGGCGTCACCCGCCGGTTCCCGCAGCTTCGCTTCGCCTTCCTGGAAGGCGGCGTGGCCTGGGGCTGCCAGTTGTTCGGCGATCTGATCGAGCATTGGGAACGGCGCAACATCAAGGCTCTGGAGCACATGAAGCCGGAGAAGCTGGACCGCTCGTTGCTGATGAGCTATGTCCAGAAATACGGCTACGAGGACATTGCCGCGGCCTTGCAGGCGCGTGACGGCTACCCCGATCCGGAGCAGATGAACCTGACCGGCGGGCTGACCGAACTCGACGATTTCGCGGCGTGCAAGATCACCCGCAAGGAGGACTGGGTCGATCTGTATGCGAAACCCTATTATTTCGGCTGCGAGGCGGATGACCGCACCGTCGCCTGGGCTTTCGGCAACACCAATCCGTTCAGAGCGAAACTGAACGCGTTCTACAGCTCCGACATCGGGCATTTCGACGTGATCGACATGCGCGATCCGCTGCCGGAAGCTTACGAACTGGTGGAGGACGGGTTCGTGACGGAAGACGATTTCCGCGCCTTTACCTTCACCAACACGGTGAAGCTGTGGGGAACGCAGAACCCGGCCTTTTTCGAGGGCACCCGCGTCGCAAAAGAAGCCGCCGCGGTGTTGGCTGAGGTTGCGGCGCCGACACGGATGGCGGCGGAATAGTCTCACGCATGGCTGTGCTGCGGACGGGACGGGGGCGTCAGCTTGCGTTCCGTCCGCTTCCGGCCATGCTGTGAGGCGTGTGTACCGTCGTCGTTCTGATCCGCCCCGGCCATTCCTGGCCCGTCGTCCTTGTCGCCAACCGCGATGAGCGGCTGGCGCGTCCCTGGGATCCGCCCGCCGCCTGGTGGCCGGATCAGCCGCAGGTGGTGGCGGGCCGTGATCGCCTCGCCGGGGGCACCTGGATGGGGTGGAACCGGTTCGGGGTTGTGGCCACGGTGCTGAACCGCCAGGGCAGCCTGGGCCCGGCCCCCGGCAAGCGCAGCCGCGGGGAATTGCCCCTGATCGCGCTTGCCGAACGGGATGCCGTTTTGGCTGCGCGCGCGACCGAGGCGCTGGATGCGGGGCAATGGCGCGGCTTCAATATGGTCCTGGCGGATGCCGGCGGGGCGATCTTCGTGCGCGGTTCGGGACATGGCCGGCCGCGGTCGTTCGTGCTGCCGGCCGGGGTGTCGATGGTCACCTCGCACGAGCCCAACGACCTGGACAGCCCGCGCGTGGCGCGTCATTTGCCGCGCTTCATCGCCGCCCCACCGCCAGATCCGCAGGACTGGAGCGGGTGGCGTGCGATCCTGTCGGACCGGTCGGGTGAGGCTGGCGCCCAAATGAACGTGACGCCGCGCGCCGGCTATGGCACGGCGTGTTCGTCTTTCGTCGCATGGCCTGAGCGGGGCGCGCCGGTCTGGCTGTTTGCCGCCGGCCCGCCGGATCAGGCGGCGTTCGAACCGGTGCTGTAGGCACCTCCGCCGCTCAGCTCCCATCCTTATCCGCCAGGTTCTCCCAGAACAGGTCTTTCCACGACTCCGGCCGGTTCTTCAACGTCCCGACAGCGTGCATGAAATCGGCGTGTTCCTGGGTGCCGCGCGGCGTCGTGCTGTACTCGATCAGTGCCGGATTGCGGATCATCGCCTCGATCCAGCCCAGCTCGCGCTTTTGCGGCTCATGCGCGACATAAATCTCCGCCGCTCGGTGCGGGTCGCGGTTGATGATGGCGGTTCCCTCCTCGAACGCCGCCGCGACCGCGGCGTAGAGTTTCGGGTTCGGGTCATGGAACCGAGCGCTGGCATAGGCCATCGAGGAGGTCGAGCCATGCGCCAGATAATCCGCGGAGGTCATCACCAGATGCGCCTTGCCGGATTCCAACTCGATGACGCTGAAGGGAATGCCGCTGGCGTGGTTCTTCACCTCGCTGCCCCCGCTCAACATCATCGCCAGGGCGTCCGGGTTCGACATCGACACCGTCAGCGGGTCCAGCCGGAAGCGGGCGTCCCAGCCCCACTCCTTCACCGCCGCCATTTGCAGGGCGATCGCCTGGTCGGTCACTTTGATGGCGCTGACCGCGATCTTGTCGCCATCCCGCAGGTCGCGCAGCGTCCTGATGCGCGGATCGACCGACAGCAGCATCACCGTGGAGGCGCACAGCGGCACCACACCGCGCACCTTCTGCGCGCCGCGGGTCTTGTCCCACATCACGAAAGCCGGGCCATAGCCGCCCATGCCGATATCGGCGTCGCCCGCCAGGATCAGGTCGCTGGTCGCGGGGCCGCTGGCCATGTGCTGGTAGGTGACCTTGATATCGCCGAGACCGGCGGCCGCGGCATGCTGCTCGATCAGATGCAGGTCCAACGCCACATAAACCGGCAGGTAGCCCAGCCCATAAGGCATGGCGATACGCACCGTATCGGTCTCCGCTTGGGCGTGGGCGGCGGCCAGCAGCAAGCCGGCCAGAAGCAGGCGCGCGATCACCCGGACTTTCCCATGGCGCGCTGCTTCCACAGGGCCCAGGGCCGGTCCACCAGCGCATCGTTGGTCTTCGCCGCCGCGGCAGCTTCCTCGGGGTTGAGGAACTCCGGTGTTCCCAGCTTCATCGCCTCGGCTTCCATACGAGCATTGACCTCGGTATAGACGGCGCGGAACACGACGTGGCGGACGGATTGGGCGGCGGCGACCGAACCATGGCCGCGCATCAGGGCCACAGGGTGCGGCCCCAGGCATGCGGCCAGTGCGTTGCCCAGGGCGGCGCTGCGGATCAGCATGTCGGTCGCGGGACCGGCGGTGTCGCGGATCTCGAACACCGGTACGCCGGCACCCAGGAACCCGGCGATGTGGTTCATCGGCCGCAGCGTCACCTTGGTATCGGCGAAGGGGATGACGGCCGGCGAGTGGCTGTGCACCACCGCCCGCACATCGGGGCGCGCCTTGTAGATTTCGCCGTGGATGAAGCGTTCCAGATAGGACGTGCGGCCACGCGCATCGACCGGGACGCTGTCCAGGTCGTATTCCAGAATGTCGTCCGCGGTGACCAGGGCCGGCGCCATGCTGCGCGACAGCAGATAGCGATTCGGGTCCTTGTCGTGACGGGTGGAGACATGGCCGAACCCGTCCACGACGCCCTGATCGTACAGGATGCGATTGGCCGCGACCAGGTCGTCGATCAAGGCCGGATCGGCGGCTCCGGCGGAGGCCGGCGGGCTCTCCGCCCGCGCCGAACGAGCGACAACCGCAACCGCGCCGGCCAGCAGGAACCGCCGCCCGACACCGTGTGTCAGACCACACAGGCATAGTGCCATCACGTCCTCCCTGGATTGTTGGACCCAAGGTTTAGAGCATTTTCACCGTGCCAGGGAACTGCTGGTCCGACCCGGCCCTGCCGATGCAACCAAGGTTTGCGCCCCATGCCGTTACCGGTTTGGCGTCACGACATCGACCTTGGTCACGGTGAAGGCGCCATCCGCGCCGCGCTCCATCGTGATCACGGCATTCACGGCATCGCCGTTGGGCACGCTCACGTCGGCCGCCAGCGGGACCGCCACATTGCTATTCAGCAGCACACGGCCGGTTTCGATCCGTACGATTGCGTGTTCGATGATCCGGCGCGCCGCCGACCCGAAATAGGCGATCGGATCCTGCGCCAGCAGATCGTGTTCCAGCATGTCAGCCCGCAGCGTGCCAGCCGCATAGTGACCGGATACCGTGACGAACATCCCGGCGCTCACCCGAACGCCAGGCGGCGGAACCAGGGTCGTCTGCCCGATCCGCAGCTTGCCATGCTCGTCCTCCACCCGGCCGCTCAGTGAGACGAGGCCGTTGGGCATCGGATCGAGCCGGGTGGCGACAATCGAACCATCCGGCCGCCGCAGGCCGCTGACACGGACCCAATCGCCCGGTGCAAAGGTTCCGGCACCCTCGATCGACGCGGGGACGGCAACCGTCTGCCCGGCGACAATCATCGTGCCGTCGCTCGCGCCCCGCCGTTCGATCGGGCCGGCGATTTCGTGCCGCACCGACAGAAGCAAGCTGCGCAACCCGCCGTCGTCGATCGCCGCGTCGATCACCGCCACCTGGCCCGCGCGCAGCGCCGTACCCGGCGCGGTGTTGCCGTCGATCCGCATCGGCACGGACCCGTCGAGGCCCACCTCGTTGCCGTCGATGCAAATACTACCGAACCCGGTGATCACGCCGACGATTCCGGCATCGCCGGTCCTCTCATCCTTCGGCCGCCGGCCAGCCCCACGGTTTTCGGTCAGGCCCCGGACCACCGATGGCGGAATCTGCGTCCCGATTCCCGTACCGCCAATGCCGCGCTCGACCAGCCGCTCTTCGTCCGCGCTCAACCCCGTGCCGCCAATCCCCCGGTCGCCAAGGATCGGTCCACCATTAGCCGCCAGTTGGCACACGCTGATGGGAGCGACGGGGGCTGGGGGTGTCGCTGCGATGGGCGGCGGAGGGACGGGCTTCGGTGCGCAGGTCGCCAGGAGCAACAACGCAAGGAGCGCGGCGACCCGCCTCATGCAGGCGGCTCCGCGGCCCGCGGCTCATCCTCTGTATAGGTGTAAACCCCGAAATTCACCCGCCGGGTCGCCTCAGCCGCGATCTTCGCGGTATCGCCCTCGGTCAGTTCAAGCGCGAGGCGGTTGGCTTCCAGCAGCATCCGCACACCGGCTTCACGAGCAAAAGCTTCCAGCCGTTCGGCGGCCTCCGGGGTCATTTCGTCGTAGTGCAGGCTGCGGTCGAGGAAACGCGCCGGACCCGCCGCACTGATGTTCGCGGTCGCGGCGGCCACGTGGTCGTGCAGGTTACGGGCGAAATAAAACAGCTGCTCCTCTCCACCGGCCCGGGGGATGAAGGCCTCGGCCTCCAGATGCACGATGTCGTCCGCGTCCAGCGTCACGATTCCCTGACTCAGCCAGTCGTCCAGCACCGCGCGGGGACGCACATCAGTAGTCACGGAAGCGATCAGACCCTCGAACGAGAGGATTGTGTCCGACCTTGCGGTGCGGGGCAAGGGGCGAGGGTGCCCTGATTCGTCAAGATACGCGCGCGTGCCCAACCAGCGCGCGATGATCTGGCTGCTGAGCGTCACGACCTCCGGCACCGCCTCACTGTCAGCCGGCAGTTCGCGCAACCGGCGGATCTCCTTGCGGTGGACCCCGGTCAGCAGACTGATCCGGCTGTCGGTCCGCGCCCTCGCATCCGTCAGCAACTCTTGCGAGGCGACCTCCACGAAAAGCGACCGCATCAGGTCCGCCACGATCGGAAAGGTGATGCCGCTGCGCATCATCAGCCGCACCAATGGGCGCAGCAGACGGCGCGCTGCCTTGAGCAGTGCTTGTGGCGGCAGGGCCGGCGGACGCTCAGATGCGGACATGGAGTTTGGGGGCAAGCATTCTGGGTATCCGTATAGCGCATTTTTCGTGGGAAAAATACCCACAAATACGCGATTGGCGTTGACGTGGGACTTTTTCCCACGTAGGGTGTTTCACAGCCAGCCAACGCAAGGAACTCCTTGTATGCCGTTCCCCGTATCCGACATCTCCGTGCCAACCCAGGCCGCTTCCTCCAGGGCCGCAGCCATGCCGATGGTCAGCGCACTGAAACCGGCGCCCTTGAAAGAACTCGGATTTCTTCGCGAAGAGACGGAGGAGGCGTTGGACCTGCGCCAGTTGCGCCACCACACCAAGAACGCCTTGCAGCGCATCCTCGGATTGATCGCCCAGGCGCCAGGCTTGCACGACACGCCGCAGGGCGAGCGGATCGCGTTGGAGCTCGAACAGCGCATCCAACTCTCGGCCACGATCTCGAACGCGCTGTTCGGACTAACCCGATCCCCCGGTCCGATGACCGAAAGGCTGCGTTCGCTGGGGAACAGCGTGGCCGATCTGTTGCGGGACCCCGCGCAGGTCATCCGTGTGGAGGTTTCCGTCCGCGGGCAATGCCCCGCCGGATTGCGGGAGACTGTGCTGCGGGTGGCACATGAACTGGTCGGGAATGCGGTGAAGCATGGCATGCGCGGCCGGGACGAGGGGCGGATTGTGCTGCGCCTGGAAAGCGGCCAGCCAGGGCGCACCCGGCTGACGGTGACCGACGACGGGCGCGGTTTCAGCGGCTGCCATCGCGGCGGCGAGGGGCTCAGCCTGGCTCGTAGTCTGGCGGAGCAGTGCCGGGGAAGCCTGCGGATCACCTGCGGCGAGGGGACAGTTGCCGTGCTGGAGCTGCCGCACGACCCCCAGGCGGGATTGGGCTGAAACGGTTCAGTCGAGATCGAGCATCATCAGCTCTTCGTCATACCACACGCCGTCGACCCGTAGCGCGCGCCGTTCCACGCCATAGGTCTGAAACCCGAGACCCAGATACAGCCGCCTGGCCGCTTCGTTGCCCCGGGTGACCGCGAGATGCAGCAGGGCGAGATTGGCCTGCTGGCCGGCGGCAATGATGGCCTGCATCAGTTGGCGTGCCAGGCCGGACTGGCGGTGTCCTGGTGCCACATAAACGCCGACGACATGCCCCTTATGGCGCTGCTTCAACCGCGGATGCACGACCAGTCCGGCGGTCCCGGCCAGGTCTGTCCCGGCAAAGCCGCCAAACACGGCATCGGGTTGTGTCTCGGGCACCAGGCGGGCAAAGCCGGCCAGATCGAGGACCGACTCCTCCTCGTAAGAACTGCCGAAGGCTTCGGGGTGCTGACGCAGCGCCGTCAGCCGCACGGCGCGGAACGCCGGCAGGTCCGCATGGGTCAGGCGACGGACCAGACAGGCTGGCGGGGGGCTCACCCGAGTTCCCCCGCGATCCGTTCGGCGATGCGGCGGGCGACCTCGTCCTTCGCAAGACGCGGCCAGTCCTCGGTCCCCGCGGCGGAGATCAGGTGGACCGTGTTTTCCGCGCCGCCCATGATGCCGGTGTCGGGCGAGACATCGTTGGCGACGATCCAGTCGGCATTCTTGCGCACCAACTTGGCGCGGGCGTTGTCCATCAGGTCGTCGGTTTCGGCGGCGAACCCGATCACGAGGCGCGGCCGGCGCGGGCCGGGGGCCGCGATGGTCGCCAGGATATCGGGGTTGGGCACCAGGTCCAACGCCGGAGCGGCAGAGCCGACCCGCTTCTTGATCTTGCCGGCGGCGGCATTAGCCACCCGCCAGTCGGCGACCGCGGCGGCGAACACGGCGATATCCGCGGGCAGCGCGGTCTGGCAGGCGTCCAGCATCTGCGCCGCGGTTTCAACCCGGCGGACGGTGACCCCCGCCGGGTCCGGCACGGTGACCGGGCCGCTGACCAGGGTGACGCGGGCGCCCAGCGCTGCCAGGGCCTCGGCGATCGCATGCCCCTGCCGGCCAGACGACCGGTTCGCGATGTAGCGCACGGGATCGATCGGCTCGTGGGTTGGCCCGCTGGTGACGATGGCATGTTTGCCGGCCAGGGGGCGGTACGGCGGCGCCAGCAGGGCCTCGATTGCGGCCATGACCTCGGCTGGCTCCGACATCCGGCCGGGACCGAATTCGTTGCAAGCCATCGCACCCTCGACCGGTCCCACGATCCGGATGCCACGTCGCGCGAGCAACGCCATGTTGGCCTGCGTGGCGGCGTGCAGCCACATCCGCACGTTCATCGCCGGGGCGACCAGAACCGGCTTGTCGGTCGCCAGCAGCAGGGTCGAGGCCAGGTCATCGGCCATCCCCGCCGCCATCTTCGCCAGCAAATCCGCCGAGGCCGGCACCACGACCAGCAAATCCGCGCTGCGGGAGAGCTGGATGTGGCCCATCTCGCTTTCGTCGGTCAGCGAGAACAGATCGGTATAGACCTTCGATTCGCTGAGCGCCTGCAGCGACAAGGGCGTGACGAAGTGCCCGCCGTTGCGGGTCAGCACGCAGGTGACGTGGCAACTGACGCGGCGCAGCAGGCGGATCAGCTCCAGCGCCTTGAAGGCGGCGATGCCGCCCGAGACGATCAGCAGGACACGCTTGCCGTTGAGGGTGGTCATAAACGGCGTCCGCTTGGGGAAGCACTGAGGTGCAGCTTTCCCGTCATGGCCGGGCTTGTCCCTGCCATTTGTCGCAACACCGAACTGGCACCGGTCGCGCCCTCCGCTCGTCCGAATTGCCGCACGCTGCGGTGGCGAGATGGTTGGCCCTCACGTCCGCCACCCCGCATGGATCGCAGCAATCCCCCCGGACAAATTCCGCACGCTGACCCGCGCGAACCCGGCCTTGCGCATCATTCCCGCCAGCGTCTCCTGATCGGGGAAGGTGCGGATGCTCTCGGCCAGATAGCGGTAGCTGTCGGAATCCTTCGCCACCAGCCCGCCCAGCCGCGGCAACACCTTGAACGACCACGCATCATAGACCGGCATCAGCGCCGCCACCTGCACGCGGGAGAACTCCAGGCACAGGAACCGCCCGCCGGGTTTCAGCACGCGGCGCGCCTCGGCCAGCACCGCGTCCTTGTCGGTGCAGTTGCGCAGGCCGAAGGCGATCGACACCCGATCCACCACGCGGTCCGGCAGCGGCAGTTTCTCGGCGTCCGCGACCAGCAGCGACACCGATCCCGCAAAGCCGCGGTCCATCGCTCGGTCGCGCCCCACGCTCAGCATCGCGGCATTGATGTCGGACAGGATGACCGGCCCGCCGCCCCGGCCCAGCCAGCCGAAGCTGATGTCTCCGGTGCCGCCCGCCAGATCGAGCAGCTCATGGCGCGGCCGCGGGTCCAGGTCGCTGACGAAGATCTGCTTCCAGACCCGATGAATGCCCAGCGACATCAGGTCGTTCATCAGGTCGTAGCGCGAGGCCACGCTGTCGAACACGGCGCGCACCATGCCGGCTTTCTCGGACACTGGGACCTGCCGGAAGCCGAAATCCACCGAACCGCCGGGTGAGGTCGTCGTTGCGGGGTTGTCGCTCATGGCGACGGTGTATAGCGTCAATCGCCTGATGCCGGAACTCCCCGAAGTCGAGACTGTCATGCGCGGCCTGCGGGCTCGGCTGGAGGGCCGGCGCATCGTGCGCGCGATCACGACGCGTCCGGATTTGCGGTGGCCGATGCCGCTGAACCTGGCGCAGCGTCTGACCGGCGCGCGCGTGCTCGGTTTCCGGCGGCGCGGCAAATACATGCTGATGCGGCTGGAGGGTGGCGATTCGGTCCTGCTGCACCTCGGCATGTCCGGTCGCATGCTGATCGGCCCCGCTCGTCCGAACACCGAGACCCTGCACGAGCACCTGGTGCTGGAAACCGATGACGGCTGGCGGGTCGGATTCGTCGATCCCCGGCGCTTCGGGTCGATCGATCTGGTGCGGACGGATCAGGAGGACCAGCACAAGCTGCTGATGGGCCTGGGGCCGGAACCGCTGGACGACGGGTTCTCGGCCGCGAGCCTGGGGGAGTCGCTAGCGGGGAAGAAGACGCCGATCAAGGCGGCGCTGCTGGACCAGAAGGTCGTGGCCGGGCTGGGCAATATCTACGTCTGCGAGGCGCTGTTCCGAGCGGGCATTTCGCCGCTGCGGCTGGCGCAGACGGTGCCGGGGGCGCGGGCGGGGCGGCTGGTGCCGGCGATCAAGGACACCTTGCGGGAGGCGATCGCCGCGGGTGGGTCGTCGCTGCGGGATTACGTGCAGACGAACGGGGAACTGGGGTATTTCCAGCACGCCTGGAAAGTCTATGGGCGGGAGGGTGAACCCTGCGAGCGGTGTCCGGGCCCGCCGGGCTGTGCCGGGGTGCGGCGGATCGTGCAGTCGGGGCGGAGCACGTTTTATTGCCCGAAGACGCAGCGGTGACGGCTTGGGGCAGTGCGTCCATCGCATAACGCCGGTCAACGAGGCCGGCGGTCACGGCGAATCGCGACGGCGGGGCAAGCCGCTGCCGGCCCCGTTCGTCAACCCGCGATCGCCTGACAGGTGGGTCAGGGTGGCCCGGTCGCGCCTAGCGCCTCGGTTTGCGCCCACCTCTCCGCCCAGCCGTCGTCTGCGAGCCTGGACGGATCGATGGACCAGGCCAACACCCTGTGCGTGGTGTCCAGGAAAAGCCGCGTCAAGTTGCCGCGAAATTCGGTGACGACCATTATGATCTCGCGCCACAGCGGATGCGCCGGCACGATACCAAGGTCGCGGCAGATGTCGGCGATGACACTGCCCACCGGGCGGTCGCGCAGGGCGGCGGCGATTTCCTCGGCTGTGGGCATCTCGGGCAGCCTGGGGCGCCGTGCGGCCTTTCGGGCGGTACGCGGCGCGCGGTCAACCGGCCTGCGAAAGAAATCCTGCGCTACGATCTCCGGCAGGGCTCGGTTCACCAGCTTGGCTTCCAGCGCGCCCGCCAGTTGCAGGCCGCGGGTGATGCGCGACAGGATCAGCGCGATATCCCGTGTGCCGAAATGCAGCGCAATGGTGACCAGGGTTGTGAGCGCCGGGCGCTGTTGGATTGAACGGGCGAGTTGCGTGCCGTAGTCGATGAGTTTGCGCAGCAGGCCGAGCAGGCGGGTGGTGCGGGATGGGGTCCGCGTGGGGGCGGTGGCCGGATCCGGTGAGGGATCGGGGCGGTTGGGAGGCGCGGCGGTGGTGAACGCGGCGGGCATGACCTGTTACAGAACATTTTTGAGTGGCGGTGTCAAGGATTTTTTTCAGGGGCCGTTGTCCCGCCCCACACCTCCGGCACAGGTTTCGGGCGTTGGTACGACATCTGCGGTTTGCCGGTACCGGGTGTCGCGGTCGCGTTTCGAGAGACCGACCCTGCACCCCGCGGACGATCCGGCACGCACCCACGCCTCTCTGGTTCCGGGCGGGCGTGTCCACCGCGATGCTGGCCTGGCTGCGCGGAGCCGGATATTCGGAGCTTCGGTGGTCGTGGCAAGCCATACGGGTCATCCTGTGCCGCCCGGCCGAACCTGGCCGCGACAAACCCTGACGGGCCGTGAGGCTCTGTTTTGATGGCTCATATCGCGTTCGTTGTTGGTATCGCCGGTTGGCATCGTAAGGGGACCGGTCTGGCATCGCCGGTTGCGTCTGCAAGTCCGCATTTTTTAGCACGGAAGAATGAAGTTCACGGAGGGCCACGGAGGTCAATCTCGCCGGGCGCTCAACGAATCCCCGGGGCAGCGCATCGAACGGATCCCTGAGCGCAGTCGTGCCGGATCTCGGACTGCCTGACATCGAGGGCGTCTCCGTGGCGCTTCGTGAGCTTCATTCTTCCTTCGTGCTGAAAACCGCGGACTTGCGAACGTCACAGGCGGTGCACGCAAATTTACGGAGGCCGTTTGACCGGCATAGCCAATAGCGAACGCGATGAGAGCTATTTTGATGGCAGTCCGACTGACGTGACGGTTCGGGCTACTGGTTGGAAGTGTTGAACGTGCATGACATTATGGAACGGCTTCAGAACCATACATTTGCTATCGATTGCAATTGTGATGGATTTTGAAGTCCACGAAACGCGTCCGGCGTGTGGCGGCCGTGGCGCCCAGCCACCTCACGTTCCGTGCACCGGGCAGGCCGAACCTGCTCAGGCAGTTTCAGTGAATTGCTGCACTAAAGGTTTGCGCCGTGGTCGTTGAGGATCGTACGGACGGTCGCGACATCCTGCGTGACCGCTTGATGCTGCGCGCCAATGAAGAGAACCGCACCCACGGTTTCACCCGGCGGCGTCTCCCCGACGATCGGTGGCCGCAACAGCGTGACCGCGCTTCCCTTGATCCAAACCGGCGTGTTGTTGGGCCGCGTCAGGACGGCGAGCGCCTGTTTCGGATGCAGACGGCCGACCAGCGCCGCGGCAGCCTCATTCGTGGCAATCGGCGCGGGGCCGGGACCTGACACATAGCTCCGGTTGGGCGT
>Ga0302276_10004079_pt1 | contig 12370 bp, 10 predicted proteins | sample III_Bog_N2_3_FD_198768 | JGI IMG/M metagenome (GOLD analysis project Ga0302276, IMG submission 198768) | Peat permafrost microbial communities from Stordalen Mire near Abisko, Sweden - III_Bog_N2_3 | ecosystem: Environmental > Terrestrial > Soil > Wetlands > Peat | place: Sweden: Abisko... | reverse complement strand
TCTCGTTCCTTTTTTCTTGGCGCCCTGGGCGTCTTGGTGGCTGGCTCCGCCCTCGCGCAGTTCGGCACCAACTATCCCATGAGCATCACCGCCAACACCGCCTTTGGGACGAACGCGCCGGGCAGCTTGACGGCCTCCAACCGTTTTGGGACGAACGCGCCGGGCTGGCTGACGGCCAGCAATTCATTTGGCACGAACGCGCCCGGCTGGCTGATGGCCTCAAATTCTTTCGGCACCAATGCACCGGGATTTTTGACGGCCAGCAATTCTTTCGGCACGAATCATCCCGGCAGTCTGACGGCCACGAATGTGTTTGGCACGAACGCGCCCGGCAGCCTCACCGCCAGCAACACCTTCTCCGGTGGGGCGCAGCGCGTTGGGGTTGTCAGCACTAACTGGGTGACGATCACTAATTCTAGCACTAATTATTTGGTGCTTGCGGGGAATACTTACGGCGCGGGCGATTACTATGCGAGCAACAGTCTTTATTACGGCACGAACGGCTTTAGTTTTTCCTTCAACGGCGTGGCCGGCGGTATCTGGATAGTGGTGAATCCGTCGGGCCAAGCGGTTTATTCGAAGTATCAGCAGACAGATCCAACCGGCGAATATGGCGACAACGGCTGGGGAACGTGTGTGGTGTCGAATGGCACAGGCACATTTCTCTGGAACGCCACCACTCAAATCATCACCACCAACTATCCCTAAAAAATTATGGACCTGAAAAACATCGCCCTCAACGGCGGCCTGAAACACACCGTCAACTTTGAAGTCCTGGCTGATGGCACGCTGCCGCCCGCCACGGAAATAAAAATCCGCCAGATTCCCGTGCGCGATTATGACGCCGGCTTTGGCTTTGTGGACGACGAACCGGCGCTGGTCGGGTTTTTGTGCGCCAAGGACAAGGCCTGGGCGCTGACGCTCGCGCCGGACAGTTACGAGGACGTCCTCGTGAAAGGGCGCGCGGTGAATCAGAAGGGTTTTTTTTCCTTCTGCCAGCGCCGTATGGAACGCGCGGAAAAACAAAATGCTTCCATGATCTCCGCGATGGCCACGCTGCCGGCGGACGTGGTGAAGCTGGCGATGGAGACGGGGCTGGCGAAACAAAACCGGTCAGCCTCGCCGACGCCGTTGCCCGGATTTGCGCCGCCACCGGGACGCTAGACCGTGAGCTGGTCGTGGCGCAGTCCCTGGAGTGGCTGCAACTGGTGGCGGAGGCCAAGGGCCGGCAGCGCGCGGTGGAGCTGCTGGACAATAGTTACGCCGCCCGCGCCGGGCAGGCCACTGAAAACGGGTTCAAGGAATTTATCAGCGCCCTGAAAAATAAATTATAAAATGAGCGAACCGGTTAAAATAATCGTGACCGCCGAGACCGCGCAGGCGGCGGCGGATCTCGCGCGGTTTGTCTCCCAGGCCGGCAGCGGCCTGCGCTCGCTCGCGCCGGCGGCGGCAGCATCAGGCGAAGCGCTTCAGAAAATGCGCGAATCCTCACTGCTTTTACGCGAGGGAATGCACGGGGTTGAATTGGGCGCGATGTCGCTGGCGGGAACCAAGCTGCCCGCACTGGCGGAAGCTATTATGGGTCTGCGCCTGGCGATCAATGGCACACGCACGGGGGCGATGCTGTTTGGCCTGACACTTTCGGAAATGTTGCTACCCATCGCGGGCATCGCAGCGGCCCTGGGCGGCGGCTGGCTGTTGTGGGAAGGTTATGGCAACCACATGGAGAGCGCGGAGACCAAGGCGAAAAATCTGGCGGCGGCGCTGGAGAAACTGCCGGACATCCTAAAGCAAATCAGCGCGGCCCAGGCGGGCGGACTGATTGGCGATCAGCAGGCGAAAAAGTGGCAGGATATGTTGAGCGGTGCCACACCACTCTATCGCAACTCCGGTTCAATGGGTGGACAGGACTTAACAACCGATCCCAACATCCGCAACTCGCGCACGGGTGGTGTCATCGGCACGCGTGACGAGGCGAGCCAGGATGAGAAACAGAAGTATGTCGAACAACAGATTTTGATGGCTGGCCTGAACAAGACGCAGAGCGACGCCGCGCAGCAGTTGAAAGAGATTCACGATCAGGACGCCGCCGAATCGCTGGCCGGGGTGCAAAAGAAGATTGCCGCTGAACAGGATCGTTTCCAAAAGGAGATGGAGCATATCCGTGAGCTGCATGACACGGCGGTTGCGGCCGGTGGCAAGGATGATTCCGGCGCGGCCCAGGCCGCGCTAGACCGGCACAACGCCACCATTGACGAAATCAACCAGAAGGCGGCATTGGAAAAAGTGACGGCGGAAAAGAAGGCGCAGGCGGAATTGGATAAGCAGATATTGGACTTTCAGAAAGAGATCGAGGCGTTCATAAAAAAGAACGTCGAGGAGGAAACGCGGCTCACGGAAGAAAAAAGAAAACAGACGGCGGAGGCGTTGAAACAGTTGGAACTTCAGCAGGCGATTGCGCGCAGCCAGACCGAGGCGCAATTAAAACAAATCCGTGAAAACCCGTTTCTGAATAATTACGACAAGGGGCAGGCATCCATCGGGCCGATCCAAACGCTCATGTCGCAGAACGATCAGAGCATGACGAGCCTGGCGGACACCGCCAACCAGCCCGGCGTGGACGAGACGGCCCGGCTGGAGGCGATGCAGAAAATCAACCAGCTCATGGCGCAGCAGGTGGATTTGCAGCATCAGCTCGCCGAAGCGCAGAACGCGGACAATTTTAATTATCAGCTCGGCCGGGTGATCGTGAACCTGCAAAACATCGGCACGCTCGCGCAGCAAAGCGCGCAGGCCTTCGCGGCGGTGTGGCAGACCGCCACCAATAGCATCACGAAAAACATTTCCGGCCTGGTGGACGGCACCGAGAAATGGGGGCAGGCCATGCGGAGCATCTACAACTCCATCGTGGAGGAGATCGTCCAGCAGATCGTCCACATGGCGGTGCAATGGGCCTTGCAGCACACCATCATGGCGGCCATCAGCTCCATCTTTAATGTGCAGGAGGCCGCCAAGGCGGCGGCGAGCCAGGCCACCATCGTCACCATCACCGGCACCGGCGCCGCGCAGCGCATCGTGATCCGCACCGCCGAGGCCGCGCACGACGCGACGATGACCGCCACGCAGGTGGCCGCACATGCGACGGGGGAAGGGGCCAAGACCACCTCCACCATGCTGGGATCTTTGATGCGTGGCATTATCCGCCTGACGGAAACGGTGTATCACAACATTCTGGTGGTGGCGCGCACGTCGGCGCATGTTTTGGGTGAAATTTTGAGCACGGCCGCCACGCTGGCGCAGGCCACGATCCGCGCGATCGCGTGGGGCATCAGCGCGATCATCGGCGCGATTTCCGCCATGGCCAGCATTCCTTATGTCGGGCCAATCCTGGCCGTGGCGGCGGCGGCGGCGATGGCCGCGCTGGTGGCCGGCGAGATGGGCGCGTTTGAAGCCGGCGGTTACACCGGCGACGGGCCCAGCAACCAGCCGGCCGGCATCGTGCATCGCGGTGAATATGTTTTCCCGGCGTCGGCGGTGGACCGCATTGGCTTGGGCACACTGGCGGCGCTGCACCAAGGCGGCAGTGCTTCCGCCGGGGCGGCGCTGGGCGGCGGCGGCGCGGCGGGCAAAGGTGTCTCCGTCTATTCCTTCACCGATCCGCGCCAGATGGCTGATCACCTCCAGAAAAATGATGACCATGAAAAATGGGTGGTGGACGTGATGAGCCGCCACATCCACAAATTCCGCTGACTGCGTCAGTGCCACCATGAAAACTGATTTTGAATCCACCCTCGCGATCGTGCGCGAACTTTCGGAAAATGCCACGCTCCGGCCGGCCGCGAACAAACCACGCTGCGTTCCGCTGCGGGCGTATGCCGCGCCGCCGGCGCCGCCGGTGTGGAAGTTCAACCGCGACCTGCTCATCTCGTCACTCGCCACTTGTCACCCGTCACTGGCATGATTCCCGTCATCTTCAACGCGGCCACCGCTTACCTGCTCGATGACGCGCCCGACTGGAACACGGCGGTCAGCCTCGAGGCCAGTCTGCCGGCGAGCTACGAGCGCGGGCTGTCGGGTCGCGAGACGCGGCGGCCCACCGGCGACACGCTGCGGCTCACCTGTAGTTACTCGGCCACGCTGGCCTCGCTGACCGCAATTACCAATCTGCGGAACTCGCTCCAGGCGATTTCCCAGGAATTTGTTTTGTGCCCGTTCTGGCCGGCGGGCTTCATCGCCGGCGGCACGCCGCCGGTCACGGCCGCGTTCTACGCGACGTTTAATGCGGACGGCAGTTTTAATTCCGTGCAGCCTGCCTCCGCGCTGCCATTCGCGCTGTTCGCCTATCCGCTAATGGTCGGGATTTTGTCCGAGATCCCTGATCCGCAGATGCTGGCCGGCGGGGCGCAGACGGTGGCCTACAAGTTTGCCGACAACGGAAATTATCCGCTCACGCCGGCGGCGTTCATCGCGCCGAATGGTTTGGTGGCGGCCGGCGGCCTGCGGCCGCTCTTCCCGTTCGTGCCGGACTGGTCCACGCTGCCCAACTCCGGCGCGAGCGAAGTGGATCTGACGCGTCAGCCGCTCGGTAGTCTGCGCACGCTCGCCACGGCTTACTACGCGCAGCGCGGCCGCCGCACGGTCAAACAGTCCTTCACCCTGCGCGATAATTATCCGTTCCATCTACTCGCGTTCTTTGCCGCCATGGGCGGCGAGCAAAATAATTTCTGGCTGGGCGCGGCGCTGACGGAATGCAACCTGGCCGTGAACCTCGGCGCGGCGGACGGCACGCTGACCGTGGACAACGGCGCGGCGTTGGGGACCAACGCATACATATTGGTGGGCGACGGCATCAACCGCGTGCCCTTGGCCGTCAGCAGCGTGGCGGGCAATGTGTGGACGCTCGCGGCCGCGCCGGGCACGGCCTTCAACGTGGGCATGGCCACCATCGAGTCCATGGTGCTTGCGCGGTTTGACACCCTCAAGCTGACGTTGAAATTCAGTTCGCCGATCCTGGCCGACTGTAAAATCCAGTTCAAGGAACTGCCCTGGGAGACGAACGCGGTGGCGGGCGAGACTTACGGCACCACGATGGGCGCGCTGCCGGTCACGGCGAGCTTCTTTCAATTCACGCTGACCAATCCGGCGGGCGCAACGACTTGGTATTTTTGCAGCTACGAACGGAATTTATCCGACGGCGTGAACCTCTGGCTTTCCGCGCCGATGGAGTTTGACACCATCACGGACACCGCCGATCTGAAGCGCACGGCGACGACGTTGAAAAGCCGGAACTTTGCCGGCAACCCGCTCGCGCTCCTGTTCCCGCTCGCGCTGGAGTGGCCGCTCATGCTCCAGATTTTTGAGGGCGACATCAATCCGGCGGCCAGCAGCGTTTCCAATCTGCGCTGCTATTTTTACGGCGAAGTCGGCGGCACCAAGGTGGCGCCGCCATTCATCACCGCCGATTGTGCGACGCTCTCGCACATTTTCGACCGGCAGTTGCCGCGCCGGCAATATCAGGTGACGGACAACTGGTGCCTGTTTGAGCCGGCCAACAAGCTGCTGCCGGCGAACTGGCAATGGAACGCCGTGGCCGTGAGTTATGACGCGCCGACCGGCACGCTGATGGTGGGCACCCTGACCAGCCCCAACGCGGCCGTGCTCGCGGCGCATTATTTTGCGGCGGGTTATCTTATCATCACCGCCGCCGCCACCGGCGCGCAGCAGGTGCGGATGATCGCCGACAGCCTCGCCATCGTCGCCGGGCAGATCACCCTGTATCTCGCCACGGCGCTGGCCGTGGCGCCGGCCGCCGGCGACGTGGTCGCGCTTTATCCGGGCTATGACGGTCAGGCGGTCACCGCCCAAACCAAGTTCAACAATTATCAGCAGAACTTCGGCGGCTTCCCGTTCATGCCCGTCGGCAACCCGACCGTGCTACGGATCACCCAGCCTTCAGGAGGGGGAAAGAAGTGATTACTAAAGCCGAAATAGTCAAAAAAGCCCTCCACGATCTGGGCGAGCATTTTGAAAGCGTGCAGATTCTGGCCACAACGGTTTCGGAAGGCCAGACCCTGCGGTCATTTAGCGGCTGTGGAAACTGGTATGCGCGGCTGGGCATGGCGCACGAATTTATTAACGAGGATACCGCCTCCGAGGTGGCCATCCAAATTTCCCGAAAATTAAAACCGGGTGATGAGCCCTGATGTTCTTATTTTATGAAAAAACAAATCCTGAAAAAAATCCTGGTCGCGGCCGCCCTTTCGCTGGCGTCGCTCGCGGGCGCGGTCGACTGGACCAACTATCCCGTCGGCGTGCCGCAGCCGGGCGACACGTTTCTGTTTGGTGCGCTGGGCACCAATCAGTTTGGCTGCCCAACCAACGGCCAGATCGCCGCGACCAATCTGGGGGCGTGGCTCGCGAACAATCCAGCGTCATCGCGCGTGGTGAATCCGCTCGCCAGCGGCGTGAACTACACGTCGCCGCCGATCCCCGGCTGGCTCATGGTGAACGTGATCTACACCAACAGCAGCGCGGCGCGGATCACCAACCTGACCACCGCCGCGTCGCAGACCTTGGGCGCGATCAACGCCCTGGGCACAAACTACGAATCGGTTTATGTGCGGACGGCGTCCAACAACATCGTCCTGTTCACCAATGTGGCCGGCGTCGTGCCGATCCAATCCAGCTCGTGGCAGCCGTGAGAACTTTTTGTTTCATCCTGTGTCTCGCGCTCCCCGGCCTGGGGTCGGCCCAGCGCGGGGTCGGCACGCGCGCGGCCGTTGCGTTGCCGCCGGCCTACCCCACCCTGACGTTGGCGTGGCAGCCCAATCCGGCAGCCTTTGTCACCGTGATTGTTTCCTCGACCAACCTGCTGCTCCCGGTGGAGTCGTGGCCGGTGCGCGCGGTGGTTTTTAATGACCTCACGAATTCGGTCACACTAACCATGACCAACCAATGGGAATTTTTCCGCGCTTACAGCCAATGAAACCTTTTTTTAACCATCCCGAAAAAATTGCGCGCCTGCAGGTGCACGCGCTGGCGTGGCTGGGCACGCCGTTCATGCCCAACGCGGCGATCAAGGGCCGGGGCGTGAGCTGCCAGATGCTCGCCGGCGCGATCTATCGCGAGCTGGGCGTGCTGCCCGCCGGTTACGAGATTGCGACCGGGCCAATGGATTGGAGCCATGCCCAAACCGAAAGCCGGCTGGCCCAGGCCGTCGCCGATTTGCCGCAGTTCGCGTCCGTGCCGTGGCCGGCCCGGCCCGGCGATCTGCTGGGCATCCAGCTCGGCGGTTGCATTCACCATTGCGGCGTCGTGCTGGGGGTGGATGGCAAATTTATCCACTGCTTGCGCGGCGCGGGTGTGGTCTTGAGCAGCGTGCGCGACGCGAGCTATCTAAAGCGCATCAAAAAAATCTGGCGGCCCGTCTTGGCGGATGCGGCCCCCGCTCGCAACCCCTAACTCTTAACTCATAACTTTTATATGATGGGGAATTCTTCCACGCCGCCGACGGCCAAACCGTTTGGCGTGCAGGACCAGATGACCGCCAATCAGCAGCAGGCGCTGCCGGTGGCGTATGTGGCCGGCACGCGCAAGTTGGCCATCAAATGGCTCACGCCGATCTACAACCTGCGCAGCGCGCCCGCGCCCAACCAAATGCAAGGCAAGAAATGATGACAATGAATTCCGCACTCCGCACTCCGCCGGCCGCGTTGGGAAAGGGGGGTTGCTGATATGGGCTCGGGCGGCAAAGCCGGCGGGGCGGGCACGACGTATGATTATTATGGCACGCTCGCGGGCGCGGTCTGTATCGGGCCGGCTGAGAACCTGGTCGCCATCATCATTGACGGGCAGGAAGTCTGGCCCAAAGGCACGGCGTGGGTGTTGGGCGGCCTCTGCACCGCCAACACCCTTTATGTCTTTGACGCGCAGACTTGGGAATGCACCAACACCCACGTCGCCACCGCCGCCAACGCGCCGGGCACGGATGCCAGCACCCCTGGCTGGGTGAACGAGGGCTGGCTCGAATACACCTACGCGCGCAGCGCGGAACTGTTTGATAATTTTTCCCTGACGGGGAGCGACGGCACGGCTTATGGCGTGCTCACGTTTTATTGGGGCACCCTGGCGCAGACGGTGGATGCGCTGATGGCGGCCACCGGCAACGACGGCGGCGTGAAGGGCAATCTCGGCCAGGGCGATCAGCATCCCGACTACGAAGGACTAGTCTATGTGGTGGTGCGCGATTTTTTGCTGGGGCAGGAAGTGCAGAGCGGTCCGAATCTGGAGATCGTCGTGCGGCGCGCGCCGAACCAGGCGCTGGTCACCGGCGCGGCCGCCGGCATCACCGACGGTCAGGCGAATCTCGCGGCCGTGATGGCGGAAATTCTGACGGACGAAAACTGTCTGGCGCTGCCCGCCGCGCAGGTGGACACCGTGAGCCTGCAGGCGGTGGCCGATTACTTGCAGGCCAACCAGACGATGTTCGGCGCGAGCGTGCTGCTCGATGCGATGACCACCGTGGCCGCGTTCTTTGATGACCTGGTGCAGATGTTCGACGGGTATGTGCGGTTCAATCCCACCACGCAGAAAATTGAGGTGGGCGTTTATCAGCATGGCCTGATCCCGGCCGCGGGCAGTTATGTGACCCTGACGGCCGACAGTTTTACCAAGATCCCGACGTTCAACGTCAAGAGCTGGCAGCAGACCATCAGCCGCGCGACGGTCCGCTACAACTCGCGCCAGATCAATTATCAGCAGACCAGTGTGCAGGTGGACGATCCGCGCGCATTCTTTGTGCTGGGCACCGTGCGCGAGCAGGCGGTGGACCGGCCGTGGATCGCGCGCCAGGCGCAGGCCATCTTGCACGGCCGCGAAACGCTCCGCGTGATCGGCCATGCGCAGATGACGGGCGAGCTGGAAGTCCGCCGGGAAATCGGCCGCAGCATCCGCGCCGGCGACTATGTGCTGGTGGATGTGGACCTGGAACCGGATGCGAACACCCTTTACCAATTTTTCCGCGTAACCCAGCGCAAGATTCCGCCGACGGGACCAATCACGTTGAGCGTCTTTGCGGATAACACGTTAGCGCCGGTGCCATGGAATGGATCCACCGCGCCGGTGACGGTGTCCGAACCAGTCGTGCCACCGGTCACGAACTGGCGCGTGATCGAGGCGCCCTTTCTCTTGAGCGGGGAAGTCGGCGCGATTGTGGTGCTGGCGCAGCGGCCGAACAATCTCATCACCTCCATGGCCATCTATTTGGACACGAATCCGGCTGGCACCTTTTCGCTGTTGGGCATCCAGAATAATTTCGCCGCGCAGGCCACGCTCCGCCACGCCGTGGCGGTGGGCGACACCACGCTTCAGCTCGCCGTGGACCTCACGCAAGTGGACGCCGACTATCTCACCCAGCAGTATTCGGCCAACGACGCTATCAACGATGTGATGCTGGCCATCCTTGTGGATGTTTCCGGCGCGGCTGCGGCCGGCGGCCAGGTGGTGGAGTCCGGCGGCTATGGCATCCTCGAGATTTGCAGCGTGAGCATCTCGGCGCTCGTCAATCCGCCGCTGGCCGGCGCTGGTGGCGACACCATCGGCGGGGTGGGCGGCGACACCGTGGCCGGCGTGGCGGACAGCAACACCGGCTATTACAACCTCACGGTGCTGCGCGGCCGCAAGAACACCGCGCCCACGGCCTTTGCCACGGCCACCACGGAAGTGTGGCTGGTGCCGGCGGCACTGTTGTCATTCTTCACGGCCAATATTTTTGACCAGATCCGCGCGAACCGGCTGCTGGGACTCACCCCCAACGAGATTCAGCTCCGGTTCTGCCCGGCCACCTTTGTGGACGCGCTGGCGCTCTCGGCGGCGACGAGCGAGGCGTTCCAGTTCCCCCTCAACTCGGCGAGTGTGCCGTCGCTCACGCTCACCACGCCGGCCACTTTCGCCCAGAACCTGATTTCCGCCACGCTCCCGGTGACACTGAAGGTGGCCGGCTTTTGGGCCACCCAGGACAATGCATTGGTGAAAATCCAGGTATTGATCCGGTTGGCGACGGACACTGCCGACCGCGTGGTGATCTCGGAAAACTTTGCCGGCACGGGCAAAAAAACTTTTGCGACGGCGGTGCAATTTGACCACGCCGGGAGCTGGACTGTGAAGCTGATCGCCCAGGAAGCCACAGGCATCATCGTGGAACGGGACATCGCGGTGACGGTGACCAGCACGGGCGGCATCAAGTGTGCGCTGCCGCAGATGTTTGACGTGAACGGGAATGAGGTGACCGATGTGAGCGGGGCACCGGTGACGGAGCCATCGCAATCCGGCTGGTATGTCACGCCGGGCAGCTTCATCCCCTACGGCGCCCTGGCGTTGCAATGCACCACGCCGGGCGCAACGATCTTCTTCCAAACCAATGGCCCGGTGCTGCTGGCGGGTCAGTTGGGGGCTTCGGCGGCCACGCAAACCTATGCGCTCGGCTATAATCAGCCGTTCCTGATGCCGGTTGACAGCGCGACGGTAATCAGTAATTCCAACAACATGGACTGGCTGTTTGTCGAGGTCTGGGTCACCGCGCCCGGCTACACCAAAAGCGACACGCTCACTTTCAGCCTGCCTTTAGCCTATTCGCCCACATGAAATCAATCCGCCTGCTCACCCTGCTGGCGCTGCTGGCCACGCCCGGCCGCGCGCAATACCTCTCGACCAACCCACCAGTGTCAGCCAGCGAGATCACTGTCTATGTGACCAACGTGGAATACCTTTATCTTGATGGTTTTTACACCAACACATTCAACGGCACCAACTGGCCGGCGGGGATTTTTTACAGCGTCAGCGCTGGTGCGAGCTACTACAACCTGCAATGGGCGACGAACGGGGTGTGGTGGCTGAGCACCGGCGACTGCAGTTATTCAATGTCCGGCGGCCCAACCAACTTCGCTGGAACTTACACCCCGTATCCCGGCTGTGGCTTGACGAATTATCCGGTGGTCTCGCTCTACACTCCGCCCGTTCCGCCCTTGCCGCCGATTGTGCTATTCAGCGGCAACCTCACCAACTTCTGGCTGACGAACGGCAGCCGCGTGGTGTTCGCCGCGAGCGGCTGGAATAATTCGGTGACGGCCTCCAACGACTTTTCTATTCTGCTGGCCAGCAATGTGATTTTCAGCTCGCCCTCTTCCTGCGGTCGGGGACACGCTTTCCGCCTCTCTGGATTCTTTGATTTCGACGGCACCAACCTGGCTACGAGCGTGCAATATGCGTCCGGCGATCCGGCCAATCCGCTCGGCAGCGCCTTCACGACGATCAGTAATTTCAACATTAGCGCGCCGAACTTCGCCATCAATCTCGACGCCACGGCAGACACCAATCTGTTACTGACGTCCGGTGCGCTCCAATCGGCCGTTTATATCCCTGGCACTGGCCCGGCATTCTTGAGCCTGGTGCCGGTGACGGCCAATAGCGTCTCCAATCTGGTCATCACCTACACCAACCTCGCGGCCGGCATTCCTGGCTTCGTAACGAACACCGGCATCATCGGTGGCAACGCTTACGTTTATATCGGCCTCGCTTCCGGCAGCAACGGGATGACCGGTGCGACCGGCGCGATGGGGCCGCCCGCCACCAACGCCGTTTATCCCACGCCGCAATTCACCATGACCAATACGCTCGTCACTTTTTCCGGCAGCAATTACATCGGGACATTTCCGCAGTTGTATGGCTACACGCTGAACACTCCGCTGCTGGGTGGTGGTGGCATTACGCCCAACGGTTCAAACATGAATGAGACCATCACTTGCAGCACAAACGGAGGCACCAACTGGTTCACATATTCAGCGGTGATTTTTCCACCGGCCGCGCCGAGCGGTGTCATGGTCAGCATCGTGGGTGACAGCGATGGCGGAACGAACGTCGGCTCAATCATCCTGTATGGCCTGGGGAACTCTGCAAATTATGGCGCGACGAACGATCTAACGAGCCAGCACACCTATGTCTCGACGCCGCTGGTGCCACAGGAGGTCGCTAGCAAGGGCTATGTGGACGGCCAGTTTTCGCTCATCGAGGCTAATCAATGGAGCGCGCTGCCAAATACCAATGGCATCATGTATGCACCAGCCGGCGTGACCAACTTGGTGATGATGGCCGCCAAACTAAACGGCTCACTGGTCAGCTCCGTGCGCGCGACTTCGACGAACTTTTTGATCAACGTCCTTCAGACAAATTTCTGGCCGAATTGGGTGCTGGAAACTTCAACGAATATGAACCTCGGCCAGAACGGATTTTACATCGTGCCAACGTCTGGCTATTCGCTCTCCACGAACAGCGGCATGGTGACGATCTCGGTGCCATACGCATTCGGATATTATTT
>Ga0302276_10004069_pt1 | contig 12384 bp, 8 predicted proteins | sample III_Bog_N2_3_FD_198768 | JGI IMG/M metagenome (GOLD analysis project Ga0302276, IMG submission 198768) | Peat permafrost microbial communities from Stordalen Mire near Abisko, Sweden - III_Bog_N2_3 | ecosystem: Environmental > Terrestrial > Soil > Wetlands > Peat | place: Sweden: Abisko... | reverse complement strand
GCTCATACTGCTTCCTCTGCTCGACCGCCTGCTCGACCGACTTGCGGGCCAGAGCGAGCAGTTCATTCTTGTCGCGGTCGCTGAGTGAGAATGGCGTTTCCACTGCCTTTCCAGCGGGAGCCTTCACGAAGACGTCCGCACTGTATCCGACCACGCTCTGGCGGTTGTCCGAGGTGTCGCCTGAATTGCCGTACTTGAGCACCATGGCCTGGTTGGCCCCCATGCGCTCGGCGGCAATCATTGCAGCCACGATGGGCGCGCCGCCACAGGCCTCCCAAACTTGCGTCTGGAAGTTCTGCGACATGCTGAAGTAGTCCCACGCCGCAAGAGCGTTCAGCGTCTTATGGTCCATCGTCTCGGCTTCGTCGTAGGTGTGGAAGTGCGAGAGATCGGAGCTGGCGAGGATCAGAGTGCTGCCAACTGTCTTTTTGTCCTGGATCAGCTTGGCCAGGGCCACGCCCAGCGCGCGGCTGCTCTCGTAGCTCTGGTCTCCCATGACGATGGGCACCAGTTGGAAATTGCCCAGCACACGTTGCAGCCACGGCAGCTCCACCTCGATGGAATGTTCCGCGCCGGCCGGCGTAATATCGTGCCCCATTCCGGAGAGTTGAATGGTTGGGCTCAGCTTGACCAACTGTCTGGCAAAGGCCTTGTCAACCTGAACTGTTCCCAGCGGCGTCGCGTAGGCGTCGCCGTCATAGATGGAAGTGAAGTCGAAGGCCACGTGGTGCGTTGGCCCAATCACGACAACACGGGAAAATTTGCGCCCCTTCAGCTCTGCAAATGTGTCGGCAGCCACCGGGCCCGTGAACTGATAGCCGGCATGCGGCGCAACCACGGCAAGAATGGGGTCGTGGATCGGCGGCGGAGTGGCATGCGCCAGCAGGTCGTCGATCATCGCCGAAAGCACTTTCGGGTCGGCCGGATAGAAGCCGCCGGCGACTCCGGCCTGCCGGACCTTCTGCGGACTGGCGGCGGAAGCCTGCTGTAATGGCACAACTGCCAGTAGAGCGACGAGTGATGTTCTAAGCCAACACATATTGCGAAACCTCATGATGTTCATCTACTAGACCTCTTCTGCGCCCTCAAGTGTGCCAGACGCCCGGAATCGGGTGCTGACAGAATGGGCAACTGTCCTTGCGGATCAGGTTCTGGCTGGCCGTGAACCCGATGCGCTCCACCAGCATCTTGCGGCACTTCGGGCAGTAGGTGTTCTGCGCGGGATGACCCGGCACATTGCCTATATACACATAGTGCAGCCCCTCGGCGTCGGCAATCGCCTTGGCCCGCTCCAGGGTCGGCACCGGGGTGATGGGCAGGTTCTTCAGCAGGTACTCCGGATGGAACTGGGTGAAGTGCAGCGGAACGTCCAGGCCCAGGTTTGTCTTGATCCAGCGCGCCAGGCCTATGAATCCGGCGTCGTCGTCATTGAGAGTCGGCACCACCAGGTAGACGATCTCCGTCCACTTGTCCATCTTGCGCAGCGTGACCAGTGAATCCAGCACCGGCTTCAACTGACCGGTCACTACATCCCTGTAATACGACTCGCTGAAGGACTTCAGGTCGATCTTGACCGCGTCCATCTTTCCGTACGCCGCCTTCAGCGACTCCTGCTGCATGTAGCCATTCGACACGACAATGCTGCGAATGCCTGCGTTGTGCCCGGCATCGGCGGCGTCCATCAGGAACTCGCTGAAGACCACCGGCTCACTGTAGGTATAGGCAATCGTGGGACAACCATACTGCTTCGCCAACTCGGCAACCCGTTTGGGGGGAGTGAACTCGGCGGGAACCTGCTCCGGGCGCGACTGCGAGATGTCCCAGTTCTGGCAGAATTTGCAGTTGACGTTGCAGCCAGCCGTGGCCAGGGAGAAAGCGACCGTTCCGGGCAGATAGTGGAAGAGCGGCTTCTTCTCTATGGGATCGACGTGCGCGGCGCAGACCCGTGAGTGCACCAGCGAGTAATAGGTTCCACCGCGGTTCTCGCGCACGCCGCAGTAGCCGCGCTCGCGGTCGCCCACCGTGCATTCGCGGGGACACAGCTTACACTTGATCTTTTTATTGTCGAGCTTCTGGTAGAACTTCGCTTCGACGGTGAACTGCGCATCGTCCTGCTTCTGCGCGCCGCCCAACAACGGCTGTGCGGCCAGGGGAGCGGGGAATTCTCCAACACCCAGCGCCGCTCCCGACGCCAGCGCGCACATCAGGAAGGAACGGCGGTTTACGTTGCCTTGCGCATCCAGTTCGTGGTCCACGTTGAACCCCCAATCCCACGTCCGCCTACACCTCGGCAACCGTGATTCTGCCGGGATCGTTTGTGCCCAATTGATGCCCGGCATCGGCAGCAGTCGCGATGTAGTGCGGCGCGCGGCCCTCGGCTTCCAGTGTCTTCAACCCTTTTTCGGCCCGTTTGCGCTCGATGATCTGCCAGCCGGTGTAGTCCAGAGCCACAGGGTCCTGCGAGACGATCAGCGCATTGTGCCTCCAACTGTACTCCGGCTTGTACGCCGGGCCGCCCTCGTACTGCGCCGTGGTCGCGTCGCAGATGGTCAGCCGCATCCTGGTCCGTATCTCGGGCAGCATATTCAGGTCCGCGATGTACGGATCGCAGCCGTTGGGGTGGTACTTGTTCGGGTTGTGAATGACGCCATACATGTTCTTCAGCGCGATGGTCGCGCCCGCGCCGTCATGGTCTTTCAGCACGGGAAGATTGATTAGAACATTGCAGCGTTGCGTGAGGATTCTGGACAATCGGCTCCCGACACTGCCATGCGTAACCAGCTCCTGCTCATAATCCAGGCGATCGGTGCCGAAGCATTGAACGCCGTTTCCGCCCATCGCGATGCGGAAGCCGGCGCGTTCCATCTCGTCCGTCTCGCGGTCCCAGACCACGATGTCGCCGGCCTTGATTCCGGCCTCCTGTAGCCGCTCGCAGATGGCTTCGATGAGTTGAAGATTGCTGGAGAGTCCGCGTCCACCAAGCGCATTCACCTTCAGTCCCACCGTCTCGCCGGGGCGAACCAGTTTGCTCCACGCTTCGACCGCATGGTCCCGGTCGCAGAGCGTCTGCATGGCGCGGTCCAGCAGGCCCAGCATCCGGCGCGAATCCACCGTCGATCCCGTGCCGCGCAGCAGGTCGTCGCGAGCGATGACAACCCTGGACTTCGCGGACGCCGCTTGTTGCGCTGATGCGAGCAGTCCCATCGAGCCGCTGGCGCGCAGAACCGCAGCGCCAGTGAAACACTGCTTCAGGAAATCCCGTCGACTCGCATTACGCTTTGCGCTCATAGGGCTACTCCGCTGAGCAGGACAACCATACGGCACCCGGTCATTCAGCGCACCGCACCAGACCATGCTATGCGCAATTGGGTGCGGATATACAGTGACGAACAACACATTGGTTGACCATCCCCGATGCGCCCCGCACAGTTCAGAACAGGCGCGGGTGCGGTTATTATGGGCATTGAACCTTGGAAACCTGGCGCGCGGAGACAGAGATGTCCGTTTCAAGCCGAAATACTGCCTCTGGCACAGGCTCATCGAGGCCAGCGACGCCGTCTGCTTCCCATTTGAACTCCTCCATGCCTTCCGACACCTCAGCATCCCCGGCGGGGCCAAAGGTCCAGCGCTGGATCGTTGCCATTGCGGTGATGTCCAGCGCCGTGCTGGAGGTGCTGGACACCTCGGTTGTCAACGTCAGCCTGCCCCATATCGCTGGATCTCTTTCCTCGACGGTCGAAGAGGCGACCTGGGTGCTGACGTCCTATATTGTGGCCAACGCCATCATCCTTCCGGTCACCGGATGGCTGGCCAACTACATGGGGCGCAAGCGGCTGTTGATGACGGTGGTGACTGGGTTCACCGTGTCCAGTATCTTGTGCGGACTGGCGCCGAACCTGCCGATGCTGATCTTCTTTCGGGTGCTGCAAGGGACGACGGGAGGCGGCTTGCAGCCACTGTCGCAGGCGGTCCTGCTGGAAGAGTTCCCGGGGCGCGAGCGCGGCAAGGCGATGGCCTTCTGGGGAATGGGGATCGTGGCCGCGCCCATCCTGGGCCCCACCATCGGCGGCTGGATCACCGACTCGTACTCCTGGCGCTGGGTCTTCTACATCAATGTTCCGGTCGGCATTCTCAGCCTGATCCTGATCTATCTGTTCATTCACGATCCCCACTACATCCGACGCGGGAAGCTGCGCGCCGACATATGGGGACTGGGCATGCTGGCGCTGGGCATGGGCGCGTTGCAGATCATGCTGGACAAGGGGCAGGAAAAAGACTGGTTTAGCTCCGAGATGATCCGCGTGCTGGCCGTAATGGCTGCGGTCTTCCTGGTTGCGTTCATCATTCGCGAGCTTACCGTCAAGGACCCCATCGTCCACTTCAATTTGCTGCGGTTTCGTTCCTTTGCCACCGGCATCGGACTAGCAGCCGTACTGGGCTTTGTGCTCTATGGAGGCCTGATCCTGCTGCCGCTGTTCATGCAGACCCTGCTGGGATGGACGGCAGCCACGGCGGGCCTCTGGACCAGTCCGCGGGGCATTGGAACAGCTCTCTGCATGCCGCTGGTCGGCTATCTGCTGGGCCGGGGCTGGGACGGGCGACGGATGCTGGCCTTCGGATTTGGCATCGCCGGCCTGTCGTTCTTCGGCTTCGCACATATGACGTTGCAATCCGGCACCTGGGACATCTTCTGGATCCAGATCCTGCAAGGGGCCGCTATGGGACTGCTGTTTGTGCCCCTGACCACCCTGACCATGGCCTCCATTCCGACGCAGGAGACAGGCTATGCCACCAGCCTGTACAGCGTGTCGCGCAACATCGGATCCAGCATGGGGATCTCATTTGTGACCACCTGGATCACACGGCGCTCCCAGTTTCATCAATCCATTCTAGCCTCTCACATTACGGCCACGAACCAGATGAGCCGGCAAGCGATGGACCAGATTACCGGCTTTCTCCAGCAAAGCGGCACCGACCACATAACGGCGAGGCACAGGGCTGGAGCGCTGATCTATCGCACGATGCAACAGCAGGCCGCGTTGCTGAGCTATGTGGACGTGTTTCGCATCATGGGAGCCTTGTTTCTGCTGGTGATTCCGCTGGTCTTCCTGATGAAGCGGCCTCACCACGCCAGCAGCGCTCATTGAGAATTGAGATGAGAACTGCGCGCGCGCAGGATGGCAATGAGGCTTGAAAATAAAGTCGATGGCGGAGAGGGGGAGATTCGAACTCCCGATAGCCTTGCGACTATGTCTGATTTCGAGTCAGGTGCGTTCAACCGGGCTCCGCCACCTCTCCGACCCTGCTTAGTTTACCGGCACAGTGGCCGCGGCGCAATCGCGGGATGATTCGGCAGTGGGCCAGTTTGGCTGTTCTCCTTTCTCGCGCTCCAGTAGGAGGCGCATGAGGAGCGCGTCGTCGTTGGGGTCGCGGTAGTAGCGCGGGCGGCGGGCGGCGAGGGTGAACCCGAGGCCAGCGTAGAGGGCGATGGCGGCGGAGCTACTGGCGCGGACCTCGAGGATGAGTTCGGTGGCACCCTGAGAACGGGACCAGTCGAAGACGGCGCGGCAGAGGGCGCGGCCAATGCCGGCGCGACGGGCGCTAGCGGAGACGACGACGCTCTCCAGTTCGGCGATGCGTTCAGATGCGGCGGGATGCAGCAGGCCTACTGCGAAGCCAGCGAGCGAATTGTCTTTCTCCGCTACGAAGAGGCATCGCTGCGGAATGGCGGATTCTAAAATGGCTGCATAGACCGAGGGCGGCCAGTGGGGCGCGAGGTCGGTGGCGCGCTCCAGCGTGAGGATTGCTTCGAGGTCCGAGGCGATGGCGGGGCGCAGATGGACTGGCGGAGATGTCATCGGGCTGGCGGGCTGGCGGGCGTTCCGGGCTGGCGGGCGGGCGGGCGTTCCGGGCTGGGTTGCGGAGAGCGGCGGCGCGGCGACGGCGATGGATTTGGCGAAGATTTCTGCGTCGGTGCGGCGCAGGTAGTTGGCGTCGATGGTTGCGGGGTCGTCGAAGGCGCGCTGCTGGATGCGGGCGAGGGCGAGAGGCAGGGCGGATGCGGCGGTGGGTTCGGCGACGAGCTGCGGGGCAAGCTCGGCGATGGACTGGGCGACGGCGGGCTCGCAGACGACAAAGAGCTGCTGCGGTTCCCTGCCGGCTTCGGCGAGGAGCTGGTCGCGGGGCTGAAGGGATTCGCGAAGGCAGAGGCCGTTGGCGTAGAGGCCGGAGTAGAACTCGCCGCGGCCGGCGTCGAGAAGGGCGTGGACAACCCACCCACCCCACCCCGCCAGCGAAGCTGTCAGGGACCCCGGATCGCGATGAGACTGCGATGGATGGGGTACCCCGGCGGGCGGCTGGGCGAGGCTGGCGAGGACGGCGAGGCGCGAGATGGCTACCAGCGGGAGGTCGAGGGCGTGGCAGAGGCCCTTGGCGGCGCTGAGGCCGACGCGCTCTCCGGTGAAGGAGCCGGGGCCGTGGACGACGGCTACGGCGTCCAGCTCTGCAAGGCTGAGGCCGAGGCCGGCCACCAGCGATTGAATGGCTGGGACGAGGCGCTCGGCGGCGGAGCGGCCGGGGAGGGACAGGGCGGCGGGCGAGGGGGCTGCGCCGGCCAGGGCGATGCTGCCGGATGCGCCACAGGTGTCGATGAGCAGAATCTTCAAATTGGTGCGGCCTCCGGTGGCGGGTTGGGATGGGTTCGGTGAAGTAGAATTGGCGGTTTTCGGTGGGGGGGTATACCCCCCCCCGAAAATATCTAAGATATTCAAAAAAGGCTACTTAGATCTTGATCTCGATCTGGACCGGTCTAGATAGGCCCGATAAGACATTCATTCCAAAGCGTTTATTTTGTAGTATCTATAAAATGATCAGTTTACTGATGTATAGGTGAAGTTTCACTTGCAGTGTGATCTGCGTACCAATTCCCCCCTGTCTGAAATTTGCGTATATCTCCCTATCTTTATTATAGAGGTTTGGGTGAAACTGCTATGCCAACTATTTTAATGTTTTTTAGCTATTGTTTACTGTTGTTTAGGGTGGATTTTGAGGTACGAGGGTCTTGACAGGAAAATGATTGCTGGTTGTTTGTTGTTGGTTGTTGGTGAAGAACAGGCAATGGCAAGAACAAATGCGGAGATTCTGGCTGCGCCAGAATGACGGCATGGTGGGACTGCGCCAGAATGACGACGTGCGGCGATGTTACCGAGTGACAACTTGGGTCGTGGGTGGGTGGACAAGGGGCCACTAGCATGTCACACTGGCTATGGGACAAATTATGGGCACACAGAGAGCACACGTTGTACTACCGACGGAGCTGATCGCAGAGATTGATTCGGCGGTGGGGCCTCGCGGGCGGAGCGCGTTCCTGGCAGAGACGGCGCGGGCGGAGTTGAACAAGCGGAAGCTGCTGGCCTTTCTGCGCAACGACGAGCCTGCGTGGAAGGACGAGGACCATGCTGAGTTGAAGGACGGGACGGCGGCGTGGGTGCGGAGTCTGCGGCAGGAGAGCGACAGAGGACTTGAGGCCAAGCTGGACCGGGGCAGAGATTGATTCTTCTACTCGATACCACGGTGCTGGTGGATGTTCTGCGGCGGCGCAAGGACCGCTTGACCTTACTGGAAGAGCTGGTCGAGATGGGGCACCGGCTGACTACATCCGCGTTGTGCGTGGCTGAGGTCTACGCCGGAATGCGGCCGGGAGAAGAGATGAGAACGCAGGGTCTTCTGGCGGGGGTTCCATGCTATCCGATCTCCATGTCAATCGCAGTGCGGGCGGGGGAGTTGAAGAACGAGTGGGCTCGCAAGGGCAGGACACTGACGCTGACCGACATGATGATTGCGGCGACGGCGCTGGAGCATGGGCTTCGGCTGGTGACGGACAACCGCAAGGACTTTCCGATGCCTGAGTTGGCGTTCTATCCGCTGAGCTGATGGGTTTGCGTCCTGCCACCCCACCTTAGCGACGATGAAGCCGTCGCGAAGATGGGGCACCCGGGAAAAGGCCCGGGGCTAAAGCCCCTCAATTTGATTGGCCTTATTTCGTGGGGCTGAAGCCCCACGCTCCCTCCGAAGAACAGGAGCAACGGCGAAATGCTTCGTCTGATCCTGCGCTGTGGAGTTGGGCATTGCATCGCGGGAGATTTGCGCAGCATCGAAGACTATAGACTTAGAATCGTGAGAGAGAGTTGGGCACAGGGATGACGATGAAGAATGAAGACGTTGGCGTGAAGGGGGATTTTTCCGCCGAGGTTGCGGAGTGGGTCGAGGCGTTCGACCAGGTGGTGGCAGGCGGACGGGCGAAGGCAGTGGAGCTGCTGGAGGCACTGCGGTTGCGGGGGCGCGAGACCGGGGTGGTGCTGCCATATAGGCTGTCGACGCGCTACCGCAATACGATTTCGACCGAGGAGGAGCTTCCCTACCCCGGCGACATGGACATTGAGCGGCGGATCAAATCGCTGATCCGGTGGAACGCCATGGCCATGGTGCATGGGCAGAATAAGAAGGACCCGGGGATCGGCGGACACATTTCGACTTACGCGTCGCTTGCGACACTGCTGGAGGTGGGTTACAGCCACTTCTTCCACGCGAAGTACACGGGCGAAGAGGGAAACGAGCTGCCGGGGGACTTCATTTATTTTCAGGGACACGCGTCGCCTGGGGTGTATGCACGGGCGTACCTGGAGGGACGGCTGACGGACGACCACCTGAAGAACTATCGCCATGAGCTGCGGGGAACGCCGGGGCTTTCGAGCTATCCGCACCCGTGGCTAATGCCGGAGTTCTGGAACTTCCCCACGGTATCGATGGGGATTGGGCCAATCAATGCGATCTATCAGGCGCGGTTCATGCGGTATCTGGAGAACCGCGGGCTGATCGAGCGGACGCCGCGCAAGATATGGGCGTTTGTGGGCGACGGCGAGACGGACGAGGTGGAGTCGCTGGGCGCGATTTCGCTGGGCGCGCGGGAGAAGCTGGACAATCTGATCTTCGTCATCAACTGCAATTTGCAAAGACTCGACGGACCGGTGCGCGGGAACAAGCGGATCGTGGACGAGTTGGAGGGCGTGTTTACCGGCGCTGGGTGGAACGTGATCAAAGTGCTGTGGGGCGGGGATTGGGACCCGCTGTTTGCGCGCGACGTGAATGGGCTGCTGCTGAAGCGTATGGAAGAGTGCGTGGATGGCGACTTCCAGACCTACAAGGCGAAGGGCGGAGCTTATATCCGGCAGCACTTCTTCGGCAAGTACCCCGAGTTGGCGGAGATGGTGAAGGACTATACGGACGAGCAACTGACGAACCTGCACCGCGGCGGACACGATCCGGTGAAGGTGTTCAACGCGTACAAGCGGGCTGTGGAGCACCGGGGGGCGCCGACGGTGGTGCTGGCGATGACGGTAAAGGGGTTCGGGATGGCGGCAGCGGAGTCTCGCAATGCGACCCACTCGGAGAAGAAGCTGACGGACGAGGGGCTGGCAGCGTTTGTGAAGCGGTTCAACATCCCAATTCCGGAGGAGCAGGCGCTGGCGGCGACGCCGTACCGTCCGCCGCAGGAGTCGCCGGAGATGGTGTACATGCAGGAGCGGCGACGCGCTCTGGGCGGAGTGATGCCGACGCGGTCGCTGCCCGCGCCGGGCTTCAAGGCGCCGGGACTGGATTATTTCAGCGAGTGGACAGCAGGGTCCAATGGACGCGCCGTGTCGACGACGATGGGATTCATCTCTGTGCTGCGGCACCTGCTGAAGAATGCAGAGATCGGGCAGCGAGTGGTGCCGATTGTTCCGGACGAGGGACGGACGTTTGGCATGGAGTCGGTGTTCCGGCAGGTGGGAATCTACGCGCCGGAGGGGCAGCGATATACGCCGCACGACAAGGAGATGCTGCTGTTCTACCGCGAGGAGCTGGATGGACAGATTCTGGAGGAAGGGATAACGGAGGCGGGCGCGATGGCTTCGTTCACGGCGGCGGGGCAGGCCTACTCAACCTACAAGATGCCGATGATCCCGTTCTACATGTACTACTCGATGTTCGGATTCCAGAGGACCGGGGACCTGGCGTGGGCGTTTGCGGACGCGCGCGGACGGGGATTCATGATGGGCGGAACGGCGGGGCGGACGACCATGCTGGGCGAAGGGTTGCAGCACCAGGATGGGCACAGCCACGTGCTGGCAAGCACGATTCCGACCTGCGTGAGCTACGATCCGGCGTTCATGTACGAGATGGTGGTGGTGGTGCAGGAGGGCATACGGCGGATGTACGAGAAGGGCGACGAGTGCTTCTACTACATCACGATGTACAACGAGGACTACGCAATGCCGCCGATGCCGGAGGGTGCTGCGGAGGGGATTCTGAAGGGGATTTACAAGTTCCGGACTGCTACCAATGGCGAGGCGACGGTGCAGTTGTTCGGGAGTGGGCCGATCCTGAACGAGGTGCTGCGGGCGCAGGAGATACTGGCGGAGAAGTTCCAGATTGCGGCGGACGTGTGGAGCGTGACCAGCTACACGGAGCTGCGGAGGGAGGCGATTGCGACCGAGCGCTGGAACCGGCTGCATCCGGCCGAGGCGGAGCGGAAGACATATATCGAGACGGCGCTGGCGGGAGCGAAGGGACCGATCGTTGCGGCGAGCGATTATATGAAGTCGCTTCCAGACGTTCTGGCTCCGTGGTTGCAGAGTGAGGGACGATGCAGGCTGGTGACGCTGGGAACCGATGGGTTCGGACGCAGCGACAACCGCGCGCACCTGCGGCGGCACTTCGAGGTGAACGCCGAGTCGATTGCGGGAGCGGCGATCTCGCGGCTGGCGCGCGAGGGCAAGATCAAGGGGAAGAAGGCGCAGGCTGCGCTGGTGGAGTTGGGGATCGACAGCGAGGCCAAGGACCCGGCGCGGGCGTGATGGCGAAGCAGACGGACACAGGGGCCGCAAACGAAAATCCGCTGATTCCGAATGAGAGGCTGCGGCAGATCTATCGGGCAATAACGCAGGCAAGGGCGCTGGCGCAGGCGCTGCCGGCGGCAAGGCGCGGACTGACACACGGGACGGAGGCTGCACTGGTTAGCGCGGTGGTGGATCTTGGGCCGGGCGATCTGGTGAGCGATGCTCTGGCGGGTGGGGTGGTGGATTATTTGCGCGGGACGGAGCTGGGCGAAGTTCTGCGAGCGGGGACGGCTGATGCTTCCCGGCGATCACGCAAGAGTGGGACGGGCGTTCGCGGCAAGAGTGCGGAGTGCGGAGCGGCGGGGCGGCTTCCGGGAACGGCGGATGCCGCGGAACGGATATGGACGGCGCTGGGCGCGGCGGCGGCTTTGAAGGCGGCTGCGGCGCTGGCGAGGATTGAGATGCAATCAACTGCAAAGGACAAGGCTGAGGCGGATGCAGCGGCGCGGCAGGTTGGCGTGGTTGTGGTCTACGCGCTGGTGGATGAGGCTTCGGCGGGGCTGTGGAAGAAGGTGCTGCGGTTTGCGTCAGAGCAGGAGCTGCCGGTGGTCTTTGTGGTGCTTTCGGCTGGGGCGCGAGGAGGGAAGGCGCGCGGGGCGGCAAGGGCTAGCGGAGTGAACTCGCTGGCGCACGGATGCGGCGTTCCGGCAATTGTGGTGGACGCGGACGATGCGGTGGCGATCTATCGCGTGGCGCAGGAGTCGATTGGGCACGCGCGCATCGGCGGAGGAGCGGCGCTGATGGAGTGCGTGCCGTTCGTTCTGGTTGGGTCGGCGGGCAAGGTGCGAGTGACCCAAGACGCGATTGCGGGGCTGGAGCAGACCATGCTGCAGCGCGGCGTGGCGAGCAGGGCGTGGATGGATCGCGCGGCGAAGAGCTTCGCAAAGCGGCTGGCAAGGTAGAAATCGTTCTGCAACGGCTGTCACGCAGTTACACTGAGAGGACAATGCAGCGAAGTTCCGAGGTGCGTGTGCGGAGAGTCTTCTGTCGATTGATTGTGGGCGTTGCGGGACTTGGTCTGGGCATGGTGATTGCCGCGGCGGCGCAGACAACAGCGGCGCAAGCGGCAAGTCCGCAGACGGCGAATCCACAGACAAATCCGGCGGCAGCGCCTGTTCCGGCGGCGGAGGGGCAGGAGAAGATCGAGTCGATGCCGGGCTACGCGCAGCATCCGATGACGAATCCGCAGGCCGCGCCAACTCCGCAGACGGCACCCGCGCCGGCGGTGATGCCTGGGCAGCCGACGGCGCAGGTTCCCTACACGGCTCTGCCCGCATACGGAACGATTGACACGCGTCCAACGAAAGACCCCAATGGCAGCGCGTATATTCCGGTGGACAGTTGGGTGTATCCGGCGATGCTGCGGCTCTACTCGCTGGGCTATGTGGATACTGCGTACCTCGCGATGCGGCCGTATACGCGGCGCAGCGCGCTGCATATGCTGCTG
>Ga0302276_10004066_pt1 | contig 12388 bp, 7 predicted proteins | sample III_Bog_N2_3_FD_198768 | JGI IMG/M metagenome (GOLD analysis project Ga0302276, IMG submission 198768) | Peat permafrost microbial communities from Stordalen Mire near Abisko, Sweden - III_Bog_N2_3 | ecosystem: Environmental > Terrestrial > Soil > Wetlands > Peat | place: Sweden: Abisko... | reverse complement strand
GGTTTCTATTACGAAGGGAAGGGCTGGGTAAAGAACCCGTGGCGGGATGGCTTTAAGCACGCGCCCATATCAGACAAGCTCAAGAAGGCCTTCGTCGACATGGAGTTGTACCGAACGCCTCCCCGGCGCGCCGACTGGGCTCGGTGGCTCGATTCGATGACGTACGAGCAGTTTCTGATCAACGTAATGGGTATCGAGGCGGATGTCTTGCCGGACATTTTGAAGTATCTCAATCCCGTCGCGGCGGCTATGGGCTGCGGGCTCGGTGCGGACGTGATTTCCGCATATTCCCCCGTCAATTATCTTCAGCCGGGCGTAAGCGGTTACTTGCGTTACGAACTGGACGGCATCGACCCGAGCGACGGTCTCTACCTCGCCAGCTTTCCCGGAGGAAATGCGGGAGCAGCCCGCCATTTCCTCAAAAAGATCCTGCCAGCCGCGCTCTTGGGCGAGTATCGGATGGCGGATGTTCTCAATAGCCCCGTTCAATGGGATCAGCTCGATAAAGCCAACGAGCCCGTGCGGATGCGACTCTCGGCGACCGTGGTCGCCGTGCAACACGAGGGAGCCCCGGAGTCTGCAAAGGGCGTGGTCGTGACGTTTCTTCTCGGCGGAAAGCTGTATCGGGTTCGCGCGAAGTCTGCGATTCTGTGCGGCCAGCAGCACGCGAACCGCCATATCTGTCGCGATATTTCTCCCGAATACCGGGAGGCGATGAATGCCTTCCATCACGCACCGATGCTGACGGTCAACATCGCCCTGCGTAACTGGAAGTTCATGGACAGGCTCGGCATAGCGGCTGCTCGTTGGTTCGAGGGATTCGGCTGGTGGGTGAGCCTGCGCAGGAACCTTGAGATCCCCGGCCAGGTTACACAGCCGCTCGATCCGGCAAAACCCGTTGTGCTGACCATGTACAACCCGTTCCCGTTGCCCGGTGTGCCATTTCCCCAGCAGTGCACGGCCGCGCGAATGCAACTCTTCGGCATGCCTTACGCGGCGATCGAAGGGGCAGTGCGCGAGCAGTTCACGCGAATGTTCGGTGACTATGGTTTCGATGCTGATCGCGACATTGCCGGCATCATTACCAATCGCTGGGGGCATGCCTACGTAGTCGATCCGCCGGGCTTCTTTTTTGGAAAGGACGGCAAACCGACTCCAAAAGACATCATTCGCAAACGATTTGCTCGCCTTTCTTTCGGCCACTCGGAGCTTAGTGGTGCTCAGATGTGGGAATCGGCGGCCGAGGAGGGCGAGCGGGCTGCACAACAGATTCTGGAGATCGCATGATGGCCAACGTCCTCGCGCTCTTTGTCGTTATCACGCTGCTCCTCGTCCGGCCGCCGGCGGTGCTTGCGGCAATCGGGGACCACTTGCCGGTAGATGCCGCCGCTGCAAGCGTGGCGGCCGGCGATAACAGCCCGCAATTGAGTGCATTCAAGAAGGCCATACGCGCAAAGTACGCTGTCAAGGAGAAGGCGTTTGCGGAACATGACGCCGACACCATCGTCACGAAATTCTATACTGCCGACGTGATCTCTATCGGGGAAGGAGAGGGCGTCCGCGTCGGGCGCGAGCAGATTCGGCCGCTCTATGAGGAGGTGGTCAAGGACAACAAGGTCAAGATCGAATCTGTCTACACCTTTGTTGACGGCAATGCGGGTTGGGACTGGGCGGACTTTCACGTCTACCCGACCGACGGTAAAACCAAGCCCTTCACGTTTGCCATCCTTTTCCTCTGGGCGAAGGTGGATGGTGAGTGGATGTGCAAGGGTGACTTCTTCATCAAGGGAAACATCCGTGGCGCTGCGCCGACTGGCAGCGAACCGGGCGTAAAATAGCGTTTCGCCTTAAATATAGTGATCGATCGCTTCGCGGAAGAGCATTGGTGAAGCATAGGGATCTGCTCAGCCACAGCGAGAGCAATTTTGCTGGACGGATTTCCGCCGGGTTTAGTTCTTTGGTACCCATAAAGCCGGCGGTCGTCAGTGACGGCTTGGGGTGTGCGCCGTCTCGACGGATACCATACGAACGTAGGGTCTCCGCGGAACACCGCGAGACTTGGCGATAAGTTGAGCGAGGGCGGACCATCTAAGTTGCTGATTTTCAACGTGCGTTAAATTTCCGGACACCACTTCGAACCAGGTGGTCGGCGGTTCGACAACCCGGCGCTTCGCCGGGTTGGACGTCGCCGCTTCAGCGGCGGCGGTCCGGAGCGAAGCGGAGGATGAGGGCGTAGCCCGAGCAATCCGTCCGGGCGCACTTTAATGCAACGTAGCACCGACTCAATCGGTTTCAGGACTTGGCGCGGCCCATGGAGCCGCGGCCAACGATGCATTCTGCCCGCCACCGGTTTCTATGAGTGGCAAGTGCGGGCCGCATCGCGAAAGCCGTCGTCGGGGGGTGCGCTCGCGCAGCGAGCATTACGGGCCGGTGCGCAGGCCTACCTCGTAAAGAGCCTCGTGCGTACCGAGATACTGAATACCGTTCGGGAGGCCGAGGTTCTTCGATTGGTTGCGTCCGGACACGCGAACAAGGAGAGCGGGGCCATCACTCGGTTGAAATCGGAACCTCCGGCCTGTACGCTCAGTTTGTGGGGGACGAGTTCGCGGGACAGACTGTAAACCCGGGATACGTGAGCAGCTACACCGATGTTGGTGTCGACTGGCAGTACCTATACAACGGGGTGAACACTATATTATCGGATTCCTCGGCTGGCGTATCCACGAAACGCAAGAGAACGACGCTCACCTGGTTCCGACGTATTTTAGTAGCCCAACGGATCATCTGGATCGGACGATGCTAACGGCCGAAGTCGTCAACAACAACCAAAACCCGTTTTTTCTCAATGAGCGGCCGAATCCCAAGGCATCGGACAACAATACGTCTGCTTTGGGACTATGGACGGAACTTCCAATGAGACAGCGGCCATTGGCTTCGCTCACCGTCGCTGCGATTGCGCTCGCGGCCACATCCGTTCGTGATGCACCTGCGGCGCCCATCGTCGCCCCGACTGATCCAGCGGGTTTCGACGCGCAGACACTGGTGAGCAACGTCTGCTCCAAGTGTCATGGTGCCACCGGAGTCGCCATCTACCGGATCTTCCCGAATCTCGCAGGTCAGCTGTCCGTCTACATCGAGACTGAACTCAAGCTATTTCGGCAGCATGGCCGCACCGATCCCGGCGCGCGAGCCTTCATGTGGGGGATGGCTCGGGGTCTTACTGATGAGCAAATCAACGGGGTCGCACGGCAGTTCTCGAGCCAACCACCGGTAGGAGGCACGGTATCGAGCAATCCCGCGCTGGCCGAACAAGGCAAGTCGCTCTACGAGAACGGCGCGAAGGAGCGTGACGTGCTGGCCTGCATTGTCTGCCACGGTCACGATGGCGAGGGCATCAACACAAATCCAAGGATCGCCGGGCAGCCTCGATACTATCTTGTGACCGCAATGCTGCAGTTCCGCAGCCGGCTGCGTGAAAACAAACTCATGCAACACGTCACCCAAAAACTGAGCGATGATGAGATCGCCGCGCTAGTTGAATACATTTCCACCAAGTAGGCCCAATGGAAGCCGCGGGTGAATCCTTATGCTTGCAACTCCCGGGGGAATCGCGTCATGAAAATCCCAATGCGTTATGGTCTTAGGATTCTCAGCGCCTCAGTCATCAGCGGCGCCTTGCTCCTTGCGCGACCAGTTCTCGCAGATTACACGGAGGAAACCGTCTCAAATGGCGGCACCATCGAGGGAGTCGTAAAGCTCAGTGGTACGGCGCGCCAAATCGCGCCCATCACGGTCACCAAGAACCAGGACTATTGCGGTCAGTCCATTCCAAGTCCCGTGTACTCAGTCGGCAAGGACGGTGGATTGGGGAATGTCGAGGTGTACCTCAAGGGCATCACCAAGGGCAACGCGCTTTTGACCGACACGATCTCGCTCGTCAATGAGCACTGCATGTTCCATCCGCGGGTGCAGGGAGCGAACGTTGGTCAGCAAATCAAGATCTCCTCCAACGATCCGGTTCTGCACAGCACCCACCCGCAAAACGCCTCAACCAACGCCACCATCTACAATATTGCCCTGCCTTTCAAGGGATTCTCGGTAACCAAGCCGTTGCCCGCAATCCCGGAACTGATCAAGGTCAAGTGCGATATGCACGAATGGATGCACGCGTGGATTTGGGAGTTCGATAATCCCTACTTCGCGACGACCGGGGATGACGGGCACTTCACGATCAAAGACGTGCCCCCAGGCACCTACACACTGGTCGCTTGGCACGAAGCTGCCGGTGAGAAACCGACCTCGGTCACGGTGTCTGCCGGCAAAACGGCGACCGTAGCCATCGAACTCGCGGCCGCAAACACCCCCTGAACGGTTCGAGGTGCGATGGCCATGAATCCTAACTCGAGCTCGACGTTTTTGGCGGCAACTTGCGCCCTGATAGCCGTATAGCGACGCTGCTCCCGGCTCTGGTCACGCTGTTGACCATGGCGCGCGTGGTTTTGGCCCAGGAAGACGCGGGAGGCGTGCATGAGGGGAAGGTCGTCTATGAGCAGTATTGCGCCCTCTGCCATGGCGAACAGGGCGACGGCAAGGGTCACTATAGCGAAGATACCACCACGGCGCCGCGCGATTTCCGACAGGGCACATTTAAGTGGCGCAGCACGCCGTCGGGCTCGTTGCCGACCGATGCCGACCTTGAAAAAATCCTGGTCAATGGTCTGTTTGGCACGTCCATGTCGAGCTTCGCTACTGCGTTGACCCACCGGCAAAGGCTCGATGTCATCGCCTACATCAAGACCTTCTCGCCGCGCTTTGCGACCGAGAAGCCCGGGGCGCCGATTACCATTCCGCCTGAGGCTCCGTACGCGTCGGAATCCGCAACCCGCGGCAACGCCGTATACCTAAAGTTCAACTGCGCCCAATGCCATGGTGACGGGGGTCAAGGTAATGGTCCGTCGGCATATGATCTCAAGGATGATTGGGGAAACGGGATCGTGCCGTATGACTTCACACAAGGCCACCCCAAATGCGGCAACAACGGATCCGACATTTACCGAGTGTTCATTACCGGCCTGAACGGCACACCGATGCCTTCGTTCGCCGACTCAATCAGCCCCGCCGAGGCTTGGGATCTGGTGCATTTCATACAGAGCCTGAGTCCGGACTATCCGAAGAACCTGACCGGGACGCCAACTGTACCCGTCGGCAAAGGCGCACCGTGAATTAGGAAGACCGGCACGTGGATGGCTCACGCTTGAACACCAGGCCGGGCGCTCGCTGACGCCGTCAGGAAGCGGAAATGGCATCTGCGTCACAGCTCGTTCCAAAGAACGTAATCCGGGTTCACAGTTGACATAGTGATCCAAACCATATGATTGGGTATGCGAACTGCAGCCTCATGGATCTTGCGGTCGTTGTATCGGTGCGGACTACGGCATTACGAAGAAGCAGGAGGACGCGGTGAGCGCTGAGCCGTTGCGGCAGCATAGTACCGCGCCAAGCCCTATCTCCGCGCCGGCTGCAGGCGGTCACGCGCCCATCACGCCCTTGAACCCGCCCGTGGAGAGCGCTTCGCGACCAAGACATGGTGCGCATCGAGCCGCTGAAGGAAAGCTGGACGAGCTTCGCACGAGTCGCTCAGGGAGCGAGCGTCGCGGCCAGCTGGTCACGGCCGCCATCGGTCTCGCGCTAACTCTCACGATGGGCCTGGTGCTGCTCTTCGGCTATCGGCTGGTCACGCACATCCGTGCGAGCATCAATGCACTGCAGGCCGCGAGCGCTCTGCAAAACTACCCCGAGGAGATCTCCAGTCAGCTAAATGCACTGTGCGACCGTCTCGAGGCTCGCGCCGATTCCGGCCAGGCGCTGGTGGATCTGCAGAACACGGTCAGGCGTTTCGATCACGATCTTGGGCAGCTTTCCGACTCCGGAAACGACTCGCCGCAGCTCGCCCGGGCGTTCTGGCTGTGGCACCAATATCGCTCGGTGATCGATCCGGTGGTCTCTTTCAAGGGCCAGCCCTACGCGGACTCCGTTACCGCAGACACCACGTTCTCGCCCGAAGGCCGCGAGTACTATGCCGCGGCGGAGCGCGCGCATCTGTTCGCGGCGGACAACGCCAAGGCATTGCAGACGCAGCTAGTGAATCTCGCCGCGACGCTCCAGCACACATCCTCAGATGCTGCACTGCACTTGCGCACGCTGCTGTTTGGAGGTGTGATTGCAACACTGCTGGTGGCCGCGGCCGCGGCTTGGTTCCAGCTCATGCGCTCGCGGCTAATAAGGGCACAGGCCGAGGTGCAGGAGGCACATCAAGCCCTGATGCGTGCCTCCCGTCAGGCGGGAATGGCTGAAGTTGCCAGCAGTGTGCTCCATAACGTCGGCAATGTTTTGAACAGCGTCAACGTGTCCGCGCACCTGCTGGACGAGCGGATACGGACGACCAGGGCCACCGGACTCGCCAGAGTCGCCGCGATGCTCGAAGAGCAAGGCGATCAACTCGGTTCCTTCATTGCGAGTGACGATCGGGGGAAACGACTGCCCAATTACCTTGCACAGCTCTCTTCCCAGCTCGTAGCCGATCGCGAGGTCGCACTCAAGGAATTGGCATCGCTGGTCAAGAGCATCGAGCACATCAAGGACATTGTCAGGATGCAGCAGACCTATGCGACGTACGGCGGTGTGGTGGAGAGTGTGGCTGTCGCAGATCTGGTAAACGATAGTGTGCGGCTGAATGCAGAAGCGTTCTCCCGCCATAGGGTCACGCTCGAGTGCGAATTTGAGGAGGTGCCCGGCGTCACGGTAGATAAACACCGGGTGCTGCAGATTCTGGTCAATCTCATCCGCAACGCCAAATATGCCTGCGAGGATTCGGGACGAAGCGACAAACGCATCACGATTCGGGTCACACGGTGTGCACTCGGGGTCGCGATCGCGGTGGTCGACAACGGCGTGGGCATCCCAACCGAGAATATGACTCGAATCTTTAGCCACGGATTCACCACCCGCCCTGACGGCCATGGGTTTGGACTGCACAGCGCAGCGATCACCGCTCAGGAGCTCAATGGCTCACTGAGGGTCGCCAGCGATGGCCCGGGATGCGGAGCCACCTTTACGCTCGAACTACCGATCACTCCCGCGATGGGCTCGGCATGACTTCCTTCGGTGGACCCCTGATTCATCGGGTACTCACGATTGATGACAATCCGGACATCCACGAGGACTTCAAGAAGATCCTGAGCCGAGAGACCAACGCGGCCATAGCACTCGCCGCGGACGAGGCGCTATTGCTGGGGGACGTGCTCCCGCAGAACGAGGATTCGCGCTTTGAGCTCTGCAGTGCGCTTCAGGGTGAGGCGGGGGTGGAACTCGCTCGACGGGCACGGGTTGAGGGGCGTCCCTTTGCGGTGGCCTTCATTGACATGCGCATGCCGCCAGGCTGGGATGGCTTAAAGACGATCGAAGAGCTGTGGAAAGTCGATCCGGAAGTACAAGTTGTCATTTGTTCGGCCTATACCGAGTACGGGTGGTCGGAGCTGCGCTCCCGGCTCGGTCCCTCCGACAAGCTCCTTGTCCTGAAAAAGCCGTTCGAATCGATCGAGGTGCAGCAGGCGGCGAGTGCCTTGTGCCGCAAATGGCACAACGAACGGATGCTCCGGCGCCATGTGGAGGATCTGGAGCACGTCATCGCGGCGCGCACACAGGGACTGGAGGCGGCGAACCATCAATTGCAGCAGCTCGCGACCCACGATGTGCTCACCGGGCTCCCCAATCGAGTCATCCTGCACGACCGGCTCGAACAGGCAATTGCTCACGCCGCCCGCGAACAACACGAATTTGCCGTACTTCTGCTCGATCTCGATCGCTTCAAGGTGATCAACGACTCCTTGGGGCACCGCGCAGGCGATGAGCTTCTGAAAGAGGCCGCGCACCGCTTGAAGGGCGTCGTGCGCAGCATGGACACACTCGTGCGCCTTGGGGGTGATGAATTTGTGATCGTGATGGCACCGGTCCAGACCCGGGATCAGGTTCCCGCGATTGCCACCCGGGCGATTGAGGTCCTGAAACCGCCGATCCGTTTGCAGGGAGTCGACGTGCGAACTTCCGTGAGCGTTGGCATCGCCTTTTATCCCAGCGACGGGGCGACCGTTGAGATGCTGCTCGCGCACGCCGATGCGGCTATGTACAGCGCTAAGCAGACCGCGCACGGCACCTACCAGTGCTTTGCCACTTTAACGAGCACCTTCACACACGATCGGGTCAAATTCGAGAGTGAATTGCACGCGGCACTCGCTGCCGGGCAATTTGTACTGCACTATCAACCTAAAGTCGACACGACGTCCGGCCGGGTGCATAGCGCGGAAGCCCTGATCCGCTGGCAACATCCCGAGCGCGGGCTGCTGCTGCCGGGGGATTTCATTCCAATTGCCGAGGAGTGTGGGTTACTTGACTTGATCGGCGAGTGGGTCCTAAGGGAAGCCTGCCGGCAGGCAAAAATCTGGCAGCGGCACACAGACCGTCCGCTGCGTGTCGCGGTGAATCTCTCGCCCTCCCAATTTCGACTGGGGACTCTCCTCGAAACGGTTCGCAGTGCCCTGATGGCTGCGGAACTCGAGGCGCGGTTTCTCGAGGTGGAACTGACCGAGACCGCGGTGATGCGCAATGCGGAGGAATCGATCTACATACTGGAGAGCTTAAGCCGTTTGGGCGTGCTGGTCTCGGTTGACGATTTCGGGACCGGGTATTCCAGCATGAGCTATCTGCGGCGCTTCCCGATCGACAAGCTCAAGATCGACCGCACCTTTGTGAAAGAGATGGCCAGCCGCCCCGAGGATGCCTCCATCGTGCGTGCCATGATCTCCCTCGCTCACAGTCTGAATCTGAAAGTGGTCGCTGAGGGTGTCGAAACGGGAGACCAGCTCGCACTGCTGCAGGAGCTCGGCTGCGATCAGTACCAGGGGTTTCATTTCAGCGGAGCGCTGCCGGCGAAGGAATTCGAGCGGCTGTTCAGCACCGCTACTCATCCGGCGCAGGCCCCGGAGATTGATACCGCCGCCACCCAGAGTCGACTCGCGCTGGGCTGAATGCGCGTTCCGGGCCATGACGGACAGGATTCCGGGATGATGGCGGACAGCATTCCGGAGTGATGCCGGACAGCGTTCCAATGGCATGGCGGACGATTTCGCGATTGAAGCGGAATGCTGTCCGGCATGCCGGATTGGTGTCCGGCATGGTCTTGCCCGGGTCGGAGCACCCGGCACCGGCCGAATCGACGTAAGCCTTTGTTTACCGTCATCCTTCGCCCTTTTTTCACGAAAAGGAGCGAACGGGTGGCGCAACCGAGGCTTGCAATGCAAAAGATCAAAGATGTACTGCGGATGCACCTGGTCGGCGGGGTGGCCAGCTGCCGGCAAATGGCCCGCGCCGTGGGCTGCGGGAAGTCGGCGGTGGCGGACTGTTTGCGACGCGCGAAGGTCGCGAATTTAAGCTCCTGGAGCCTGGTCGCCGAGTTGGATGAGGAGGAGCTGGCGCGGCGGCTATACCCGGCGGCCAACGGCACCCGGTCGTCGCGCCCGGCGGCGCGGCCGCTGCCGGACTGGGCAAAGGTGCGCGAGGAGTTGGCCCGGGCCGACCACCAAGTGACGCTCGCGTTGCTGTGGGAGGAATACAAGGGACAGCACCCGAACGGCTACCAGTACTCGCAGTTCGCGGAGCTTTACCGCCGGTTTGAAACGCGGCTCTCGGTGGTGCTGCGTCAGCCGCACCGTGCAGGCGAGAAATGCTTCGTAGACTTCTGCGACGGCTTGCCCCTCTACGACGAACACACCGGTGAACGGATCGCCACGGAGTTGTTCGTCGGCGCGCTGGGCGCGAGCTCCTACACGTTCGCGTGGGCGACGCTATCGCAAAATCTGCCCACCTGGCTCGACTGCCACGTGCGGATGTACGAGTTCTTCTGCGGCGTCAGCGCAATCACCGTGCCTGATTTTGTTCCCGGGAACAAAATCGGGCTTATGTGCCCATCCTCGTTATGTGGCACTTGCCGGTTAACATCTTGATTTCGAACCAGTCAGTCGACGGCTAGGACACATAACCGACGGCGGTGGCATGGTGATCTCCCCTTTCATACCGGAGATTGTCCATGCTCGAGAAGTACTTCGTCCGTCCCGAGACGGTTGACCGCATCCGTTCCAGCTGGATTGCCGACGCTGTAGAGCGATACGTCGCTTGGCTTTCGGCGCAGAGATACTCGCAAAGTACCGTCAAGCGCCGGGTGCCGGTCGCGATGGCGTTTGGGGATTTCGCCAAGAACCACGGCGCCGTGGAGCTGCAGCAACTGCCTGACCACGTGGAGTCGTTCGCACAAGTGTATGCGGCGAGCCACGGTCGCAGTAGGAAGCCGGCAGCGCGCGCGAGGATTGCCTATTTTGCTCGCAACGTCGTTCGTCAGATGCTGCGTCAAGCGATTCCAGGTTATGTAGGCCGCGGCCGCCCTCATCTCCCCGAGAACCCTTTCGAGCGTCAAGCTCCCCGCTTTTTTGAGTTTCTCAGGGAGGAGAAGGGTCTGAGGCCGGCTTCGATTCGGCAGTATCAGTTCCACTTGCGTCAGTTTGCCGCCCACATCGAGCGGATTGGCGTGCGCGATGTCGCTCGCGTGACGCCGATGATGCTGAGCAACTTCATTGCCCAGTATGGCCCTCGCGTCTCCTGGTCGACGGTCCGCAACGCGTGCGGCACCCTGCGAGTGCTGCTGCGTTATCTACATCGCGAGGGCGTAATGACCAAGAACCTGAGCCCTCTGGTCGAGTTCCCTCAGCATTTCCGGCATTCCGGTATCCCACGATCGATCAGCTGGGACCAAGTCGAACGCGTGCTCGCCGGCATTGATCGACGCTCGATGTCGGGGAAGCGCGATTTCGCCATGCTGGGGATGCTCGCGACTTACGGATTGCGCGCATGCGAGGTAGCCGCTCTTAAGCTCGATGACATTGATTGGCGTAATGATCGCGTCAAGGTCCGCGAGCGCAAGGCGGGTAATACGACAACATATCCGCTCGCCACCGCTGTCGGTGCCGCTCTGATCGACTACATCAAGAACGCGCGACCTGCAACGACCGATCGGCATGTATTCTTCCGGATCTTGGCGCCCTTCGAGCCGATCTGCGCGGCGGCTATCACGTGTCGCGCCACATTCTATATTCGCAAGGCCGGTATCCAAGTGCCGCGTCCTGGATCTCACACCCTCCGACATAGCTGCGTGCAGCGACTCGTCGATGCCAACTTCTCACTCAAGCACATCGGCGATTACATTGGTCACCGTAATGCATCCTCCACCCAGATCTACGCCAAGATCGCCGTCGAGCGACTGCGTACTGTGGCCCTCGGAGACGGGGAGGATGTGCTATGAGAGCGCGCCACGGCTTTGCCAGTTTCCTCGGATCCGATATCGAGCACTTCATTGCCCATAAACGAGCCGCCGGTCGCCGCTTTGAAGTCGAGGAGAAGACCCTCCGGCTTCTCGATGACTTCCTCCTTGAACGTCAGGTGGGCACCCTCGACGAGGTGACACCGGCTTTGATCGATGAGTTTCTGGCCTCCCGGCCGCGATCAAAGCCCCGCAGCTATAACCATCTGCGCTGTACGATCGGGCGTCTGTTTGCCTACCTCGTCGGCCACGGCAGAGTGTCCCGTAATCCACTACAGTCCCCGCCCCGCCGCGCCCGATATCAACGAACGCCGTTCATTTTCGATCAAGCCGCCGCGCGGCGATTACTGGCAACCGCTCGGGCCCTCACCGACGGGGGTAGCGCCATCGACCGCGGACGCACCTACTACCTGATTTTCGCCATTCTGTATGGCTTGGGGCTGCGCGTCGGCGAAGCTTGCCGATTGTGCGTGAAGGATGTCGATCTCGATCGTCGCGTGCTCGTGATCCGACAGACCAAGTTCTACAAGAGCCGGCTGGTACCTTTCGGCCCGAAGCTCGAGGCGCTCCTTCGTCAACAGATTGCGCGTTGTAAGACTGGGCTCTATGGCAGTGCGGACCCGGAGACGGCGCTGTTCCGATTAAAAGGAGGGCGGGCGGTAAATCCAGGCACCATCAGTATCACTTTTCAGCAGCTTGTTCGGCGGCTTCATCTTACGATCCCACCCGGCGTCTCTCCCCCACGACTTCACGATTTGCGTCACTCCTGCGCCGTGGGAACGCTCGCCCGCTGGTATCGCGATGGCGGCGATCCGCAGGCACGTCTGCACATCCTTTCGACGTTCCTCGGTCACGTCGATATCAACTCGACCGCTATCTACTTGACCACGACACCGGAGCTGTTGGACTTGGCAAATCAGCGCTTTGAGATTTTCGCCGCCACCACACTACGGGAGGGACTGG
>Ga0302276_10004065_pt1 | contig 12390 bp, 10 predicted proteins | sample III_Bog_N2_3_FD_198768 | JGI IMG/M metagenome (GOLD analysis project Ga0302276, IMG submission 198768) | Peat permafrost microbial communities from Stordalen Mire near Abisko, Sweden - III_Bog_N2_3 | ecosystem: Environmental > Terrestrial > Soil > Wetlands > Peat | place: Sweden: Abisko... | reverse complement strand
TCGCGCCGGGTCCAGAGCCGTTCCGCGACGATTCACTCAGCCTGGCGCGAACCGCGCAAGGCAGAATACAAATTGACCCGCTCACGCTGGCCACCAGCCATGAGAAGGTCTTCGCCGGCGGAGCGCAGCGTTACTCGGCCGCGGCCTACTCGCCGATACAATCGCTGGCCGATGGCAACTACGCTGCAGTCTCCATCGACCGCTTTCTGCAAGGGGCATCGCTGGCCGCTAACCGTGACAATCAAGGCGCATTTTCGTCGCGGCTCTACGTAAACACAAAAAGATTTGCTGCTTCTGTTGCGGTTCGCGCGAGCGTAGGCGCGGTTGGCTACTCCAAAGAAGCAGCGCGTCAGGAAGCAGCGCGATGCTTTCCTTGCCAGTGTTTGGAATGCGTCAAGGTCTGTACATATCTCGAAGAGTATGGCTCCTATCCCAAGAGCTACGTGCGCCAGATTTACAATAACGAATGCATCGTGATGGGAGTGCGCAAGGCCAACCGCATGGTCAACTCCTGTGCGCTGTGCGGACTGTGTACCGCCGTTTGCCCGGAAGATTTCAGCATGGCCGAAGTATGCCTGGACGCGAGGCGGAGCATGGTGAAGAGCGGTAAGATGCCGCCTTCCACGCACGATTTCGTGTTGCGCGACATGGCCTTCAGTCAGAGTGATGCCTTCGCGCTGGCCCGCCATCAGCCCGGTTATCAATCGAGCCGGATGGCGTTCCTTCCCGGCTGTCAGCTCTCGGCCTCTTCTCCGGATCATGTTGCCTCCTGCTATCAGTATTTACGCAACACGCTTGACGGGGGCGTCGGCCTGATTCTGGCTTGCTGCGGCGCGCCCGCGCTCTGGGCGGGCAACGACGAAAAATTTCAGCAAGCGCTCAAAGCACTAGACGCCGCGTGGTCCCAGTTGGGCAGGCCACGGCTGATTACTGCCTGCTCCTCCTGCTACCGCGTGTTGCACGATCATCTTCCGCAGATTCCCGTCGAGCCTCTGTGGCCGCACCTGCACGCCGAACCTCTGCCCAAGGCCTCGCGCAACCTGGCCATCCACGATCCATGCTCGACGCGCGGCGTGAGCGAGGTGGAGGGCAGCGCGCGCGCACTGCTTGGGGAGTTGGGCGTCACGGTAGTCGAGCTGAACGAACCCGGCCTGACAACCTGCTGCGGCTACGGCGGCCTGATGCTCTTTGCCAATCCAGCGCTTGCCGCAAAGACAGTAAAGCGGCGAGCCAATGAGAGCGATGAGGATTTTGTAACCTATTGCGGCCTGTGCCGCGACCGCTTTGCGCATCACGGCAAGCGCGCCATTCATATTCTCGATCTTGTTTTTGCGAACGGAAGTTCTGACCCAGCATTGCGGCCAGACCCAGGCTTTTCTCGCCGCCAGGAAAATCGCGCACAGCTCAAAGACCGCCTTTTGCACGACGTTTGGGGAGAACAGGGGAGCACTATGGAACCATCCATCGCATTGCGCATCTCCGAGGAAGTCAGGACGCTCCTCGAAGAACGCATGATCCTTGTTGAAGATGTGCGCCGGGCGATTGCGCACGCAGAGCAAAGCGGCGACAAGATCGAGAACCCTGCAACAGGGCGACTCGTGGCTAGTTTTCGCCCCGTCTCGGTGACGTATTGGGTGGAGTATTCCCCGGAGGAAGATGGATTCGCGGTGCACAACGCCTATTCGCACCGGATGGAGGTGCGGTGATATGAATCCAGAACAGCCGCCAGTAACTCCACTCATCTGCGGCAAGTGCAAACTGCCGCTAGTGTTGGGCAAGGTCACGGCCACTTACCTGGGCAGCGAGTTTCCCGTCGAATTATGGAAATGCTCCGGCTGCGGAAAGATTTTCGTGCCGGAGGAGTTGGCTATCGGCAAGATGCTGCGCGTGGAGCAGGCGCTGGAGGACAAATGAACGATGACGCATTTCGCGTGATGGACCTGGGGATGCAAGGATTCCAATGCAGCCAGATTCTGGTGCAGATTGCACTGGACGCGCAGGGCAGGCAGAATCCAGAACTGGTCAGCGCCATGTCGGGGTTGCTGGGCGGGATGGGCTGCGGCAAGACCTGCGGCGCCCTGACCGGCGGATGCTGCGTGCTGGGACTTTATGCCGGTAAGGATTCCGCGGAGCACAACGCCGATGGCCGCCTGCAAGGAATGCTGGACCGGTTTGTCGAATGGTTTGAGGCCGAGTATACGGCTCGCTACGGCGGCGTCAATTGCGCGGAGATTGTGCAGGACGATATGCGCAACAAGATGGCGCGCTGCCCCACGATCGTGATGGAGAGCCTGCAAAAACTGAAGGAGATACTGGCGGAGAACAATTATGAGTTCGGCAAACCAACCCGTACCTGCTGAGGCCGTCGAGAGCCGACTGGCGGCCATTGTTCTGGCCGCGGGCTACTCCTCGCGCATGGCGGAGTTCAAGCCTTTGCTCCCGCTCGCCGGCATCACGGCATTGGAGCGGAGCATCGGCCTCTTTCGCGCAGCGGGCGTCGCGGAAGTGATTGCGGTTCTGGGTCATCGCGCGGAGGAGTTGCGGCCTCTCGCTGAACGTGCCGGCGCGCGCTGCGTTTTCAATCCGCGCTTTGAACAAGGAATGTTCTCCTCCATTTCCGCGGGCAGCCGCGCTCTGTCCAGCGGGGTTGAGGCCGCGTTTGTGCTGCCTGCGGACATTCCGCTGGTGCGGCCCCACACGATTCGTCAAATGGCTTCCATCTTCGTTACGCGACGGGATGGCATTGTGTATCCGGTCTTCGAGGGGCGTCGCGGACATCCTCCGCTGATTGAGCGCAAGATTTTGAATGAGACGGCTGAAGATGGCGCTACGGGGCCGCTCTTCGATCTTCTCGCGCGGCACGAGAATGAAGCTATCAACTTGCTTGTCGCGGACCAGGGCATCCACATGGACATGGACACTCCAGCCGAGTATGAAGAGCTACGCGCCCTGGCTGATCGCCGCGATATTCCTACGCGCGGTGAGTGCGAGGCAATTCTCGCCACGCAATCTGTCGAGCCGACTCAGGTTCGCCACTCGCGCAAAGTGGCCGAGGTAGCTGAGCGCATTGCTCTGGCACTGGCGCGCGGCGGCTTATCGCTGAACCTGGATCTGGTGCGAGCCGGAGCGCTATTGCACGATCTGGCCAAGGGTCGGCCGGATCACGCCGCCGTTGGCGCCGAGATTCTGCGCTCCATGAATTTTCCGCAGGTGGCACAGGTTGTCAGCATGCACACCGATCTGAACTTCTCAGGCGGTCGTCTCGACGAAAGCGCCATTGTCTATCTCGCGGACAAATTGGTTCGCGGCGAAAATGTGGTTACGATTGACCAAAGATTCGCTCCGGCTCTGGCAAGGTTCAGCGATAACCCGCTTGCGCTTCAAGCAGCTCAAAGACGGATGGCCACGGCACAGGCAGTCGCTTTGACTGTCGAAACGCGGCTGGGAGTTTCACTCTCGACTATCGTGAACGAGGCAGGGAAGCCATGAAGGCAAGCGGCGCAACGCTGGGCAGTACGGAGAGCGTGTGCCCCGTGTGCCTCCAGCGCATTGCCGCAGAGCGCATTGTGGAAGACGATGCCGTGTTTTTGCGCAAGAGCTGCCCCGAGCATGGCGTCTTCAAAACGGTTCTATGGCGAGGGCTTTCAACGTACCAAGCGTGGGGAGGCTCCAGCCGCGAGCCCGCGCGTCCTCCGATATGCGGAACTGCTGTTGCCAAGGGCTGCCCCTTCGACTGCGGCTTGTGTCCCGATCATCGACAGCACACTTGCTGCGTGGTGCTGGATGTAACCGAGCGTTGCAACCTTGCTTGCCCGGTTTGCTTTGCCGCAGCCGGCACTGCGTCCAAAGCCGATCCGAGCCTTGATGAGATAGAGGCCTGGTGCCGCATGCTGTTGGCCTCCGGCGGGCCGTTTAACATTCACCTCTCAGGCGGCGAGCCAACTATGCGCCGCGATCTGCCGGAGATTTTGAAGAGAATTCGCGCTCTGGGCTTCAGCTACATTCAACTCAACACCAACGGCCTGCGGCTGGCCGAGGAGAAGGAGTATGCCGGCAAATTGAAAGAGGCCGGGCTGAGCTGCGTCTTTCTCCAATTCGATGGGATTACCGACGATGTTTTCGAAAAGATTCGCGGGCGGCGTTTGCTGGAGACTAAGCTTGCCGCGATCCAGAATTGCTGCGAGCAGGAGCTGGGAGTTGTGCTGGTGCCGACGCTGATTCCGGGCGTGAACACCAGTCAGATTGGCGGCCTGCTGCGTTTCGCAATCTCTCTTGCTCCCGCTGTGCGCGCGGTTCACTTTCAGCCTATCAGCTACTTTGGGCGCTACCCGGCTGCGCCGCGCGACGCCGATCGCATCACGATTCCCGAGATCATCCAACTAATCGAAGAGCAGACAGCGGGGCAGCTTAGCGCAGCCAACTTCTATCCCGCATCCGGAGAGAATCCCTACTGCTCTTTTCACGGCAAGTTCTGGCTTTATCCGGACGGGAGGGTTATGCCCACCGCACGGCCTGCGGCCGTTTCCTGTTGCGGGGCGGTTCCAGATTCCAATCTTTCCCAGTTAAGATCAGTCAACCATTCGCAAGGCGAAGGTGCGCGCCGCGCACAGCGATTTGTCGCGCAGCACTGGGCATTTCCAGCCGACGCTCCTCCACTTTCCGGCGAGCGGATGGGGAGCATCGACGTAACCAGCATGGATGAATTTCTGGCGGAGGAGAAGCACTCCTTCTGCATCTCCGGCATGGCCTTTCAGGATGCATGGAACCTCGATCTGGAACGCCTACGCGAATGCTTCCTTCATGTTCTGAGTCCCGAACAAAAACTTGTTCCATTGTGCGCATACAACCTGACTTCGGCTGACGGGAAGACGCTGTATCGGCCTACATCCGCTGCATTGCACGGCAAGGGAGTTGCATTGTGAGTGCAATTGCCGCAGGCATCGAAAAGACTCTTCTGGAGAGTTGGATTGCGAGGCGGCTCGGAACGCCATTGCACGAGCTCACTCGCAAGGACATTGAGTACTACCAATTGAAGGCGCTCCAGCAAACAGTGACATGGGCGCGCCAGCACAGTTCGTTTTACGCGCAACACTTCGCGAATATTCCAAATGATCTGCCCAGTTCGCTCGGCGAGGTTTCGCGTCTTCCGCTCACACGCCCGGAAGACGTCGTGCGGAATACTTCAGGTTTCCTCTGCGTTTCACAGGATGAGATCAGCCGCGTTGTGACGATACACACCAGCGGAACGAGAGGCGCGCCGAAGCGCGTATTCCTCACCAAATCAGACCAGGAGTCGGCGCTGGAGTTCTTTGCGCATGGCGTCGCCGCCATGGCTGCTCCGGGAGACCGGATGCTGATTGCGCTTCCCGGCGAGCGCGAAGGCAGCGTCGGAAATCAGTTGGCCAAGGGAATTGCCCGCGCCGGCGTGATACCGATCCCGCATGGGTTTTCCACCGATCCAGCGCAAACCCTGGCGCACATGGAGCAGGAGAAGGCCACGTGCATCATCGGCCTGCCGGTGCAGATGCTCGCGCTTTTTTCTGACTACAGCGCCTGCGCCGTCAGTGTCCTTCGCCGGCTGCGCTTTATTGTACTGTGCAGCGACCATGTGCCGGAAAGCCTGGTGCGCCGACTGCGGCAAAGAACCGGCTGCGAAATCTTTGAGCACTACGGAATGACCGAGATGGGGTTGGGTGGCGGCGTGGATTGCGCGGCGCACATGGGATACCACCTGCGTGAGGCCGATCTCTTTTTTGAAATCGTCGATCCCACGACAGGCGAACCCGTGCCCGATGGCGAGACCGGTGAGATTGTATTCACAACTCTTCACTGCACGGCGATGCCACTCATCCGCTATCGCACGGGAGATCTTTCGCGCTTCATGCCTGTCTCGTGCGACTGCGGATCGATTCTCAAACGTTTGGATCGAGTCAGAAACAGGGTCGATGGCTTTGTCGTGCTGGGAAAATGGGGCCGCATCAGCATCAGCGCGCTGGATGAGGCTCTCTTTGACATACCCGGATTGCTGGATTTTACCGCAAGCCTCGGTCCAGGCTGGCCGCAACGCCTGGAAATCCGCGTCTACGCTCCCGGCATCGAAAGCGCTCAAATTGAAGCAACAGTGCGCGACGCCTTGCGCACTCTTCCAGTGATTTGCAATGCTTGCACTAGCGGCGAATTTGAACTCAGCGTGATCTCCGCGCAAAAGTCTCTACCCGTAACCGGGGCCAAGCGAAAGATCGAGGTGAAGGCAGAGCCATGAACTCGACCATCGTTTATCTCGACAACAACAGCACCACCGCCGTTTTGCCGGAGGTGATGGAAGAAATGTTGCCATGTTTTACTGAGTCTTTCGGCAATCCATCCTCCATTCATGGTTGCGGGCGGCGCGCGCTTTCCGCCATAAAGAAAGCACGCGAGCGGGTGGCCGCGCTGCTCGAATGCCTACCCACGGAAGTGGTCTTCACCAGCGGCGGCACGGAGGGCGACAACCTGGCGCTCAAGGGAATGATGAGTCCCGGCGATCACATTATCGTTTCCGCCATAGAGCATAGCGCGATTCTCGGCACCTGCATGTGGCTGGAGCAGATCGGATGCGAAGTTACCCGCGTGGGCGTGAACGGCAACGGACAGATTGAGCCGGAGAGCGTGCGCCGCGCGCTGCGCAAGAATACGCGCATGATCTCCATCATGATGGCCAATAATGAAACCGGCGTTCTGCAACCGGTTGAGGAGATCGGCAAGATTGCCGTTGAAGCCGACGTGTGGTTTCACACCGACGCCGTGCAGGCGGCAGGTAAGGTTCCCATCAGCGTGAAAAGCATCGGTTGCGATTTGCTCACCATCTCCGCGCACAAGTTTCACGGCCCGCAGGGCATGGGAGCGCTCTTTGTTCGCCGCGGCACGCCGTTGCGTCCGCAATTGCACGGAGGTCATCAGGAAAAGGGACGGCGACCAGGCACGGAAAACGTGGCCGGCATCGCGGGCCTGGGACGAGCCAGCGAGATTGCCCGCAACGGTCTCAGCGACGGTACGATGCAAAGAATCGGCACGCTGCGCGACAGGCTCGAAGCTGCCGTGGTTGATCGCGTGCCGGAAACGCGCATTCACGGCAAGAGCGTGCCTCGCGTGCCCAATACTACGAACATCCTCTTCGAGAGCGTGGGCGGAGATGCGCTGGTGATGGCGCTGGATGAACTGGGAATCGCCGCATCGCGCGGGGCGGCGTGCACGGCGGGCGAGGCAGACCCTTCCAGCGTGTTGATGGCCATGGGATTGACGGGCGAGCAATCCCGTTCAAGCCTGCGCTTCAGCTTAGGTAAACTGAATACCAGCGAAGACATTGAGCGGGCGATTTCCGTGTTGCCTGGAGCGGTGCAACGTTTGCGGGATACATCACAGTTTTTTGCAACGCCAGAAGTGGAAACAGACGAGGATGAAGCTGCTTCTCTATAGAAAGTTGGATGTGCGTGGATATCTTTGAAGAAATCTACAAATTGAAGCGCGAGGGAAAACGCGCGGCGCTGGCCACCATTGTCAACGTGCGCGGCTCCATTCCTTCGGTGGTGGCCGCCAAGATGCTGGTGTTCGAGGACGGCTCGATCCTTGGGACGGTGGGCGGCGGCTGCGTGGAATCCGATGTGCGCAAGGGGGCGATGGAAGTGATGCGAGACGAGAAGCCGAAAACTTTCACCTTCAATCTGGATCAGCGGCCCGATGACGATACGGGGCTGGTGTGCGGCGGCTCGCTCCAAGTATTTATTGAGCCGGTGATTCCCGCGCCGCAGCTCTATATCTTCGGCGCAGGCCACGTGGGACTGAATGTCTGCAAGGTGGCTGCGCTGGCCGGTTTTGAAGTGATTGTCTGTGATGACCGCGAGCAGTACGCAAATCACGAACGATTTCCCGATGCGCGCGAGATTCATGCCGGCGAGATGGATGCGGTTCTCTCTGAATTGTCGCCCAGCGCCGCTGCCTATATTGTTATCGTCACCCGCGGCCACCAGCACGACATGCGTGTTCTGCGCTGGGCGCTGGATACGCCCGCGCATTACATTGGCATGATCGGCTCGGGTCGCAAGGTGCTCACCATCTTTCAGCAGTTGGAAGCGGAAGGCGTTCCGCGAGAGAGCTTTCAGCGCGTCTACGCTCCCATTGGCCTGGAGATCAGCGCGGCCATGCCGGAGGAGATCGCCATCTCCATCGTGGCCGAACTGATTGCCATCCGCCGTCACTGCTCCGTCGCTCTGCCTCACTCGCGCAATCGCATTCGCAAAGAGAAAGCCGAAGCCTTGCCGTAAAATCAGGCGTTTTCTGCTGATCGCATTGCGCCGGCGATCATCTACAATTCATGCAGCCCGCAGCTTGCGTTAGGCTATAAGTCCATGGCGACCGTGCACAGTCCGGAAAAGACGCTGGAGTACCGCAAGCCGCATCGCCTGCAGAGCGGTAAGACGCTTGCTGTGCTGGCGCTGGTGCTGGTTGCGGTGGCGCTTGGCTCATCGGCCATCGGCAGCTATCCCATCTCGCCGCACGACTGGTGGAGCTTGCTGAGTGCGCACTCGACTGGCGGCACGGCGGAGATCGTGCTTCTGCAAATTCGACTGCCCCGGCTGCTCGCCTGCATTCTGGTGGGCAGCGGGCTCGCTCTGGCCGGCTCGTCTTACCAGGGCTTGTTCAACAATCCCATGGTCTCGCCCGACATTCTGGGAGCCTCTGCCGGCGCGGGACTGGGCGCGGCGGTAGGCATCCTGCTGGGGCTGGACTTTGTGGCCATTCAAGCTCTTTCTTTTGCGGGAGGGTTGGTGGCCGTACTGCTGGCATGGGCACTGGCTTCGGGACTTTGCCGACGCGGAGATCCGGTGCTCATGCTGGTGCTGGTCGGCATCCTCATCGGATCGATGTTCACCGCTCTTATTTCCCTGACCAAGTACATCGCCGATCCATTGAACAAACTGCCGGCCATTACGTTCTGGCTGCTGGGCAGCTTTGCTTCCATCACTCCCAGAGATGTGTGGGTGGCGGGCATTCCCATTGTTGTGGGTTGCATTCCCTTGCTGCTGTTGCGCTGGAGGCTCAACGTGCTGTGCATGGGTGAGCAGGAAGCGCGCACTCTGGGAATGAACACGCGCGGCCTGCGCTTCACTGTGATTGTCTGCGCCACTCTCATTACCGCCGCCTCAGTGTCGATTTGCGGCATGGTGGGTTGGATTGGCCTGGTGGTGCCGCACCTGGCGCGCATGGTTGTTGGCCCGAATCACAAATACTTATTGCCCGCGGCGGCGATCATGGGCGGCGGCTTTTTGCTGCTGGTGGACGACGTGGCGCGCACCGCGGGAGCATTGGAAATTCCCGTCGGCATTCTGACCGCGTTGATCGGAGCGCCGTTCTTTCTCTTTCTGCTTATGCGGGAGCGCAGGCATAAATCATGAATTTGACCCTGGAGCACGTGACCGGCGGCTACGGTTCCAGAACCGTGGTGGACGATGTCAGCTTCACGCTGCATCCGGGCGAGGTTGTCTGCCTGCTGGGCGCCAACGGCTGTGGCAAGACAACGCTGTTCAAAATGATTCTTTGTTTGCTGCGGCCCAGGCTGGGGTGCGTGCGCCTCGGTGAGGAGAAGATTGCCGATTGGTCGCGGAACCGCCTGGCGCGATCCTTTGGTTATGTGCCTCAGATGCATATTCCGCCCTTTGCCTTTGAGGTGCGCGAGATCGTGCTGATGGCTCGCGCCGCGCATCTGGCCCCCTTTGCCTCGCCGGGCAGGGAAGACCAGCGCATCGCCGACGAGGCTCTCGACTATCTCGGCATTTTGCATTTGGCTTCCGCGCGTTACACCGAGATCAGTGGAGGCGAACGCCAGTTAGTTCTGATTGCGCGCGCCCTGGCGCAACAGGCGCAATGGCTCATTCTTGATGAACCCGCGGCGAGCCTCGACCTGGGAAATCAGATCAAAGTTTTCCACGCTATAAGCGAGCTGGCCAAAACCGGTTTGGGCGTGCTCATGACTACGCACGTGCCCGACCATGCATTCATGTACGCATCGCGCGTGGTGCTGATGAGCGAGGGCCGCATTTTGGCCGTGGATACGCCTGAGAAGGCGCTCACTGAGCCCATGCTGCTGAAAGCCTATGGCGTGCCGGTCAGCGTCGTGGAAGTCGGCGCCTGTTCAGGAATCAGGCCCGGAATCAAGATAGTCGTGCCAAATCAGTTGTAAAGGAAAACCATGTCGAGAAAATATTTTATGTACATCCTGTGCGCAACGCTGCTCAGCGGCAGCCTATGCCGTGCCGCTGCGCCCGCTAGTGAAAAAGCCGCAAAGCGCATAGTGACCGACATGGCTGGCCGCCGGGTCGAGGTGCCCACGCACATTCACAGGGTGCTCTGCATGACTCCTACAGGCACGGTTTTGATTTACACGCTGAATCCAGAACTGCTGCTGGGATGGAACTATCCGCCTGACGCGAGTGAGCGTTCCTTTTTGGCAGAACCTTATAGAAACCTGCCGACTCTAGGAGGCTGGTACGGCAAGGACTCTACCGGCAATCTGGAAAAAATCATGCAGGCCCACCCGGACGTGCTCATCTCCATGGACGATGCATTCGCAATCGCGCTGGCTGAGCGAGTTCAGAACCAGACGCATATTCCGGTTATTATTCTCGACGGCCGGCTGGAGCATTTGCCGGAAGCCTATGAAAAAGCCGGGGAGCTGCTGGGTAGCGGGCCGCGCGCGGCAGAGCTTGCCGCTGAATGCCGCCGTACGCTGAATGAAATCAAGCAGAAAGTCGCCAGCATCCCGCAAGATAAGCGGAGGCGTTACTACTACGCCGAAGGGCCAAAGGGATTGGAGACGGAGCCGGGCGGCTCCATGCACGTGGAGGCGCTGAACTTTGCCGGCGGCGTCAACGTGGCGGCGGGAATGCAAGGGCAGCAGGGTTATGGACGCTCCCCGGTCTCGATGGAGCAGGTGCTGCGCTGGAACCCGGAGATCGTCATCTCCGCGCGCGACCACACGACTGCGGCGACATGGCAACTTGTCGCTGCGGTCCGCAATCGCGAGGTCTACGAGACGCCGCAGTATCCATTCAGCTGGCTTGACCGTCCGCCCTCGGCCAACCGCATCATCGGCATCAAGTGGCTGGCAAATCTCTTTTATCCGGAGATCTTCCGCTACGACATGCGCCAGGAGACGCGACGCTTCTACGAGACCTTCTATCACGTGCGGCTGAGCGAGGCGCAGTTGGACGAACTGTTGGCCACCGCCGTAAAAACATCTGCCGGAAAAGCAAGATAGAATCTGTCTGCACACGTTTGCTGGTTCCATAAACTACAGAAAAAGCCGGGCTTGACTCTTCGCATGGTGTATGCGCTAAACTGTGTATCTCGCTCAAGACAGGCTAGTCCTACGGGAAGCTCTCGATACGTTGAGTTTATTGCCCCAAACACGGCCTTTATGGAGTAAAGATCAAGAGTTTTGCAAGGAGCTGAAGGATGGAACTGGCAGTGAGAGATGTCAGGAAGGCGCTTGCCGAGCAACTGCCTCCCCTGACCCCGAATGAGGCGGCCGTTGAGGCGGACCGCTGTTTGTACTGTTACGATGCGCCTTGCACCCACGCCTGTCCAACCCATATCAATATTCCAAAATTCATCAAGAAAATCGCCACCCGCAATCTGCGCGGCTCGGCGGCAACCATCTTTGCCTCGAACCTTCTGGGCGCGACCTGCGCGCGAGTATGCCCGGTTGAGGAGTTGTGCGAAGGGGCGTGCGTGCTGGGCGCCGATCACAAGCCCATCTCCATCGGGCGCTTGCAGCGCTTCGCCATGGACTATGCGCGGGCGCAGGGCAGCTATCCGGCCGTGAATGCCACGCCGACAGGCAAATCGATTGCCATCATTGGCTCCGGACCCGCAGGGCTCTCCTGCGCCGGCACGTTAGCCCTGTTGGGCCACTCGGTCACAATCGTTGAAAAGCATACGATGCCCGGCGGCCTTTCCACCTATGGCATCATCGCGCTGCGCGAACCGGTGGAGGTTGCACTGGAAGAGGCGCGCATGATCGAAGGGCTGGGCGTCAAGATCAAATCCGGGATTGAGATCGGCAAGGATATCGCTCCGGCCACACTGCAGAAGGAGTTCGATGCGATTGTGCTGGGCGTTGGATTGGCCCGCACGCCCGGCCTGGGCATTGCCGGCGAAGAGGCTGTGCTGGACGGCCTGGAATTCATTGAAGCCAGCAAGGTTGCCACGGAAAAATTGAGCGTGGGCCGCAATGTCATCGTGATCGGCGCCGGCAACACGGCGGTGGATTGCGCCACGATTGCCAAGCGTCTGGGTGCGGAGCGGGTGACGATGGTCTATCGCCGCACGGATCGCGAGATGAGCTGCTACGAG
>Ga0302276_10004050_pt1 | contig 12418 bp, 12 predicted proteins | sample III_Bog_N2_3_FD_198768 | JGI IMG/M metagenome (GOLD analysis project Ga0302276, IMG submission 198768) | Peat permafrost microbial communities from Stordalen Mire near Abisko, Sweden - III_Bog_N2_3 | ecosystem: Environmental > Terrestrial > Soil > Wetlands > Peat | place: Sweden: Abisko... | reverse complement strand
GGCCCGACCACACCGCCATGGCGTGGCAGCGCGTCCGATGGCGCAGCATGACGGGGCGAGCCGGCGCCGAAACGCCGTCGTTGAACGCACAGGGGGCCAGCGCCCGCCGTGACGCATCGACGTCCGTGTCATCACCGGCTCGCTTAGTGTTGGGCGGCGTCTAAGTCTGGCCACGACGATAGGGGGGACGACATTCCAGCCATGATGAAAAAGCCCTAGAATGGCATCATGATATCCATAATCTGCTGACCCCACCGAGCGGTTTGCAGATCGGTCAGTTGACCTTTGCCGCCATAGGATATCCGAGCCTCGGCCATCCGGTCGTGCGTGACGGTATTGTTGGAGGCGATGTCCTGCGGCCGGATCACACCGGTGACCAGCAGTTCGCGCAACTCGCTGTTCACGCGAAACTCTTGCCTGGCAGCAACGACAAGGTTGCCGTTGGGCAGCACCTGGGTGACGACGCCGGCCAGCCGTATGGTCACCGCCTCGCTGCGCTGGATCTGGCCGGTGCTGGCATTGTTGTTGCTGCTGCTGGCGCTGACCAGTTTGGACGGATCGACGATCGTCTTCGGCAGCAGGCTCTCCAACCCGAACAAATTCGGCATCCCCGCGGTTTCCGAACTGGCTCGTGTGGCCGCAGTCCCGTTCTGCACGTTCGCGGTATCGTTCATGCTGACCACGATGGTCACCACGTCGCCCACGGCCGCCGCGCGCTGGTCCTTGAAGAAGGCGCGCGAACCTTGCCGCCACAGCGCGTTGGCCTCGTTCGGCGGCGCTTCCTTTTTCGGCATCGGCATGTTGACCGGGCGCCAGGCTGGATCTTTGGTCGGGTCGGACGTTTTGGTCATCTCCGGCGGGCGGCCGACACTGGCCAGGCGGTCCAGCATGCCGCAGCCGGACAGCAGCAGGCACGCGGCCGACAGGGGCAGAAGGCCCCGAAACGCCCGCGCGCTCACCGCACCAATCTCCCGCGTGCTCACCGCACCAATCTCCCGCGCGCTCACCGCACCAATCTCCCGCGCGCTCACCGCACGACCCCCTGCGCCGCGTTATCGCCCGCCAGGACGGTCCCGGCCTGCGGCATCACCCGCACCCGCCCGGGGCCGACCACCTCGGCCTCGATCACGGCATGCGATCCGCTGTTCTGCACATGGATCCGCTCGCCCGCGGCACCCGGTTCCAGCGCCATCCCCTGGCCGGTCACCAGAAGTCCGGAGACGTTGAGTTGCATCTGCACCGTGGCGCCGCGCAACACCGCGGTTGGTTTGGCCAGGTCGGCGACCGCGAGCGGCTGACCCGCCGGCACCTGCCGCTTCATTTGCATCCCGATCGCCTGGTCCAGGCTATGCACCACCTCGCCATGCACCAGGGACGTTCGAACGCGCATCATGTGGACGTCCTCCGCGCGCAGCACCAACCCCGTCGCCAGCCGCATCGCACCAACCGGCAGTTCCACGGTATCGTTGGCCTGGCCGCCGATCCGCATGATGATCGGCTGCATCCCGTTCCCGTTCACCGACAGGGTCGCGCTGAAGCGGCCGGTGTTCGGGTCGTAATCCAGTTGCGAGACCACCGGTTTCGCCATCGCCTCCGATGGCACGATCGGCGCCGTGAAGCCCGGCAGCTCGATGCTCGCATCCGCCGAAACGCCCGAGGCGGTCAGCGCGTCGCGTACCGCCGCAATCGCGTCCTCCCGCGGCAGGGGATGGCCGGGCCATTCCAGGATGGCCTGGTCGGCGCTGGAGACCGGCCGCCAATCGACATCGAACTGGCGGGCGATGGCGGCGAGTTGCGCCGCGCCGACGGTGATCCGCCCGCCTGGTCCGGGGCCGGGACCCAGCAGGCGATTGGCATTCGCGCCGGCATCGTCGAACAGATCGTGCAGGAACACGGTCGGTCCGTGCAGCGTGGTCACCGGGCGCAAGGTCGCCGCACCGGCAGGCACCGATGCACAGCATAGTAACAAAGCGGGCAGAAGGCGCATGGCATCACCTCAGGTTGGTCAGGGTGGACAGCATGTCGTCACTGGTGGTGATCACCTTGCTGTTCATTTCGTAGGCGCGCTGGGCGGTGATCAGGTTGGTGATCTCGGTCACCACGTTGACGTTCGATGTTTCGACGAAGCCTTGCATCACCGTGCCGAAGCCGGCGGTCCCGGGATTGCCCGCGACCGGTGCGCCGGAGGCGGCGGTCTGCAGCAGCAGGTTGTCGCCCTGCGCGCTGAGCCCGGCCGGGTTGGGAAAGGTCGCAAGCTGCAACTGACCGATGGTTTGCGGCGCGGTCTGGCCGCTGAGGGTGACCTGGACCTGGCCCGAGGTGTTGACCGTAACGCTGGTCGCGGCCGTGGGGATCTGCAGGCCCGGCTGCACGGTGTAGCCGTCGGCGGTGACGATGGTGCCGTCGGGTCCCATGCTGAAGGTGCCATCGCGGGAATAAGCGGTCTGGCCGCTGGGCAGGGTGACCTGGAAATAGCCGTTGCCCTGGATCGCCATGTCCAGCGTGTTCGATGTCTGCTGCAGATTGCCCTGTTCGTTGATCGCGTAGATCGCGGCGGTCTTCACGCCCAGGCCGACCTGCGCGCCGGAAGGCACGATGGTCCCGGTATCGGAACTGTTCGACCCCACCCGCCGCAGGTTCTGGTAGATCAGGTCCTGGAACTCGGCCCGCTGGCGTTTGTAGCCGGTGGTCGTCATATTGGCGATATTGTTGGAAATGACTTCGACGTTGGTCTGCTGCGCCTGCATCCCGGTGCCGGCGATATCCAGTGAACGCATGGCCTAGCTCCCCTGCGGCAACAGCTTGTCGATGGCGGACTGTTGCCGGTCCGACTCGGCCTGCACGAATTGCGAAACGAACTGGAACTCGCGCAGCCCGTCCATCATCCGCGTGATCTCGGTCACCGGCTGCACGTTCGATCCCTCCATGGCACCCTGAACGATGCCGGGCGCCGGCACGGCCGTCGTGGCCGAACCGGAGCGGAACAGGGTGCCCCCCTCGGCGGAGAGCTGCATCGGGTCGGTGGGCTGCACCACGCCGACCTTGGCAAGCTGGCCGTTCTGGCCGGACACGGTGCCGTCGCCGGCGATCGTCACCTGGGTGTCGGTCGGCGCCAGTTGGATCGGCTGGCCGTTGCTATCCAGCAGCGCATTGCCGCTGGCGTCGGCCAAGGTGCCGTCCGGCATTGGCCCGAAGCGCCCGTCCCGCGTCAGGCGCGGCCCGCGCGGCGTGTTGACCGTGAAGTAACCATCGCCCGACAACGCGAGGTCGAACGGGTTGCCGGTATGGGTGAGCGTGCCGGCCTGCTGGTCGCGCCAGGTGGCTCTGTCCTGCGTATAGGCAATGGTCTTGCCGCCCGGTGGCGTGTCGGCACCATTTTGCCGGCCGAGCCAGTCGCTGAACTGCACCCGTTCGGCTCTGTAGCCGGGGGTGTTGGCATTGGCGACGTTGCCAGCAATCACGTCCATGGCGTGCTGCTGAGCGATCAGGCGGGAGGCGGCGACGGTGCTGTTGATATCCATGGCGGTCGGTCCGGATGGCAATGGTGGAAGCAGCGCAAGGCCTGTGCCAGCGTTCGGCGATCGGCCAGGAAGTCCAGCCGAACCGCCGCGGCCGGCCCAGACCGCAGGATAACGCCTGCCACCCGAAAGGTTGCCCCGTGGCCGGCGCGCGCCCGCGTCATGGCGGGCGCAGGCCCGCCATCCACGACTTTTTCCTGCTGGCACCGCGAAAGTCGCGGTTGGCGGGCCTGCGCCCGCCATGACGGTGTGGTTGTGCCGACCAAAGAGCCGGTCTGTTGGGACGTTGGCATGACAGACGCCAGCCTCCGGCCACCGCCCGGCATCAATTGCCGCCATGGCCTGATTCTGCCGGGTGCGGAAACCTTTCATTAACCCATTGCTGGCAGGCTGCGGCGCATGAGCACCGCGCCCGCAACCACCCAGGACAAACCGGCGGACGACGCGCCGGCCCCGAAGAAATCGGGGCTGAAGAAGATCATTATGCTGGCGGTGCCGCTGCTGGTGGCGGCCCTGCTGGCCGGTCTGTGGTTCTCCGGCGTGCTGCCCCGGCTGCTGGGCTTGCAAAAGGAAGAACCCAAGGCCCAGGCGGTCAATCTGCCGCCGCCACCCCCGGTGTTCATCGACCTGCCGGAGATGGTTGCCAACCTGAACGGCAATCCCCGCCGCCCCAGCTACGTCAAGCTGACCGTTCGCCTGGAACTCGCCAAACCGGAAGACGCCGAACGGGTGCGGGCCGAGCTCCCGCGCCTTTTGGATCTGTTCCAGACCTATCTGCGTGAAATGCGGCCGGAGGAGTTGCGCGGCTCCGCCGGCAGCTATCGGCTGCGGGAGGAACTGATCGTCAGAGCCAACGTCGCCACCGCCCCGGCCCGGATCAATAACGTACTGTTCACCCAGATGTTGATCCAATGAGCGGCGCCGAACAGACCGACGAAGAACTCGCCGCCGCCTGGGGCGCCGACACCGAGGCCGAGGGCGGGGGTGACGCCGCCGCGCCGGCACAGCCGGCCCGCGTCCTCAATCAGGCCGAAATCGACAGCCTGCTGGGTTTCGACAACGGGCCGGAGGGCGACGAATCCCGCACCGGCATGCAGCGCATCATCAGCTCCGGCCTCGTGTCTTACGAGCGGCTGCCGATGCTGGAGATCGTGTTCGACCGGCTGGTGCGGATCATGTCCACGTCGCTGCGGAATTTCACCTCCGACAACGTGGAGGTGGGCATCGACAATATCCTGTCGCTGCGCTTCGGCGACTACCTGAACTCGATCCCGCTGCCGGCGATGCTGGCGGTGTTCAAGGCGGAGGAGTGGGACAATTACGGCCTGATGGTCGTCGACAGCGCGATGATCTACTCGATCGTCGATGTGCTGCTGGGCGGGCGGCGCGGCACCGCGGCGATGCGCATCGAGGGCCGGCCCTACACGACGATCGAGCGCACCCTCGTGGAGCGGCTGATCCAGGTGGTGCTGGCCGACCTGTCCGCCAGCTTCGATCCGCTGTGTCCGGTGACGTTCCGCTTCGAGCGGCTGGAGGTGAACCCGCGCTTCGCCACCATCAGCCGCCTGTCGAACGCCGCGGTGCTGGCGCGTCTGCGCATCGATATGGAGGACCGCGGCGGCCGGCTGGAGCTGCTGTTGCCCTATGCGACCCTGGAACCGGTGCGCGAGCTGCTGCTGCAACAGTTCATGGGCGAGAAGTTCGGCCGCGATTCCATCTGGGAAGCGCATCTGGCCGAGGAACTATGGAACACCGACGTCGAACTCGACGCCGTGCTGGACGAACAGACCATGCGGCTGGGCGATGTGGTCCGGCTGAAACCCGGCATGCAGATCGTGCTCAGCATCACGCCCGGATCGCCGGTGCAGATCCGCTGCGGCACCGTCACCCTGTTCGAGGGCCGGGTCGGCCGGCGCAAGAACAACGTCGCGGTCCGGATCGAGCGCGACGTGCCGCGTGCACAAGCCCGCGAACATTCGTGAGCACGTTCACGCTTCATTAAGGATCGGACAGGCAGAATGGTCCGCATGGAATGGCTTTTGGAAGGTTTCCTGATCTTGCTGCTGGCCGCGACGCTGTTTCACGCCGTGCGGCTGGAACGCGCGCTGGGGGTGCTGAAACGCGACCGCTCGACCCTGGAGGCGCTGGTGGTGGGGTTCAACACCAGCACCCGGCAGGCGGAGGCCGGGGTCGAACGGCTGCGCGCAGCCACCGACGGCGCCGGCCGGCAGATCGCGCGCCAGATCGAGCAGGCGACCGCGCTGAAGGATGATCTCGCCTACCTGATGGAACGCGGCGAACGTCTCGCCGACCGGTTGGACGGTCTGGTGCGTTCGGCGCGGCCGCTGGTGGCCGAACCGCCGCCGCCACCGCAGCGCCCGGCCGTGATGGCCGACGCAGAGGCGCCGGACGGGTCGCGGGTGCGCAGCCAGGCGGAACGCGACCTGTTGCGGGCCTTGAGGATGGCACGATGAGCCTCACGATCCCCACACCCCGGTTGTTGCCGATCACGATCGCGGCGATCGCCGCGCTGCTGGCGATGAAGTCGGTGGACATGGTCAGAGCCGCCGTACCGGCCGAGCGGCTGAGCCTGATGCTGGTGGCGACCGCGGCGGAGTCGGGGCACGCCGCGCCAGCCGCGGAACCGGCGCCGCCAGGCCGCTCCGCTGAACCGGCCCCGATGCCGGCCGCGCCGGCCGTCCAACCAGGCCCGCCGCCGGTGACCGACAGTGAAAAGGCGGTGCTGCTCGAACTGCGGCAACGCCGCCAGGAGCTGGACACGAGGGAGAGCACGGTCAAGGCGCGCGAATCGGTGCTGACCGCGGCCGAGGGCAAGCTCACCGCCCGCGTCGACGAGTTGCAGGCGTTGCAGACCCGGCTGGAGGGGCTGGAGACCGCCCGCAAGCAGCGCGAGGACGCGAGCTGGCAGGGCCTGGTCAAGTTGTACGAGACGATGAAGCCGCGCGACGCCGCGGCGATTTTCAACGACCTGGCGATGCCCACCCTGCTGCAGATCGTCGATCGCATGAAGGACGCCAAGGCGGCCGCCGTGATGGCGGCGATGAATCCCGACAAAGCCCGCGACGTGACGGCGCAGCTCGCTCAGCTCCGCCTGCATGCCGCCATGGGTGCCGACGGCCCGTCCGGCGGAACCACGGCGCGTCAGCCGGCAGGCGCGCCGTCAGGGGCCTCCAAGCCGAACCCGCCAGGCGGCTGAGCGCCGCGCCACAGACACTGAAAGGACACCGACCATGGCGATCGACAAATCGATGAACGTGCTGATCGTGGATGACTACAAGACGATGCTGCGGATCATTCGCAATCTGCTGAAGCAGATCGAGTTCAACAACGTGGAGGAGGCCAGCGACGGCGCCGATGCGTTGGCCAAGCTGCGCGCCGGCTCCTTCGGGTTGGTGATCAGCGACTGGAACATGGCGCCGATGACCGGGCTGCAACTCTTGCAGGAGGTGCGCGCCGATTCCCGGCTGAAGAATACGCCGTTCATCATGATCACGGCCGAGAGCAAGACCGAGAACGTCGTCGCGGCCAAGCAGGCCGGCGTGTCGAACTACATCGTCAAGCCGTTCAATGCGGAAACCCTGCGCGACAAGATCGAAAAGGTGCTTGGCCATGCATGACACGATTCCGCGGCCAGGACCCGCCACCGCCGATCCGCTCGCTCGGCGCCTGGGGGAGTTGCGCGCGCAGTGGCCGGCGCTTGAAACGGCCATGGTGGCCGAGGTCGTACGGGCGGTCCTCAGCACGTTGTCCGGCGACCTGACCGTCAAGGAAACCTCGCTGCTGACCGAGGTGGAGGAACTCGGCAAGTCCATCGCCAGCGCCAAGGCGGAAATCGCGGCGCTGCGGGTCGATGAGATCACCGACGCCCACATCCCCTTCGCCACCGACGAACTGGACGCCATCGTCGCCCATACCGCGTCGGCGACGCATGCGATCCTGGAAAGCTGCGAGACCCTGGACGCGGTCGCCAACGAGGTCGCCGGCACCGAGGCGGAAAAGAAGCTGCAGGATGCCACGACCCGCATCTACGAGGCATGCAGTTTCCAGGACATCACCGGTCAGCGCATCACCAAAGTGGTGACCACGCTCAAGAGCATCGAGGCGAAGATCGACCAGATCGTCGATACCTTCGGCGCGCGCGGTGGCGAAGGCAAAGCACCGCCGGTAGCGGTCGTTGCCAGTGAGGCCGATCTGTTGAACGGCCCGCAATTGCCAGCGCATGCGATGGACCAGTCCGACATCGACAAGCTGCTGGCGAGTTTCGACTGATGCTGGCGGGGGCAGGGGCGGTCGATCAGTCCCCCGCCAAGCGCGGGGCCGGTCGAGGTCTGATGCGAAGGCCGCCGCATTGCTGTCGCAGCCTCCACGCACCAACCCGCTTTCGCGCGGGGCGGGGGCGATGGCTGGCGCTGCTGTGCGTTCTGTTTCTGGGCGTGGCAACGCTGGCGCGAGCGGCTGACCCGCCTTCGACGCTTGCTGAACCTGTCGTTGTGCGTAGCGGCAACCATCCGGATTTCGGCCGCGTGGTGTTCGACACGCCGGCGCATACGACCTTTCATGTGACCCGCGACGGCGACCGGCTGACCGTCAGCTTCCCGGCTTCGATCGCTTTGTCCACGCCGCCGGCCGCGCCCCGAAACGTGGTCTCGGTCCACTCGGGCGGCACGCAGGCGGAGCTGGTCATCGCACCGCGTGCGACGTTCCGAACCGATCGGATCGGACCGCGGATCGTCGTCGATGTGTTCGACCCTGTGCCAGACGGCGCGGCTGCGGCGCCCCCGTCGCCGGTGAAGCCGCCTGACCAGCCCGCGCATGCGAAGCCACTGGATGCGGCATTGGCGCGGGTCCAGCAGGCCTTGCACCCGCCGCCGCAATCGCGCGCACCGCCCGATCACGCCGCGACCGCCGAGGCCGCCGGCAAACCTCCGCCCGCCATGGTGCCACGTACGCCCGCCGCGGTGCCCGCTCTGGTTCCTGCCCCGGTTCCAGCACCGGCGATGGCTCAGCCCGCGCCACCCGCCGCGGAAACCCATGCCGCCGCCCCGGCCCCGCCGATCGCGCCAGCCGACACCGTGCCGGCCCCGGCCAACGGTCCCGTCGCACTTCTCGCCCGGCGCGCCGCGCCGCCGGCCGGGACCTCGGGCACCGGCTTCGCGGTGCCGTTTCCCAACACGGTCGGTGCGGCCTTGTTCCGCCATGGCGGCAGCGCCTTCGTGGTGTTCGACGAACGCCGCCCGGTCGACCTGACCGCGCTGCGCACCGATCCGGTCTTTGGATCCGCCAGCGTGCAAATGCTGCCCAGCGGCACGCTGATCCGGCTGCTGCCACCGGCCGGGCTGTCGCCGTCGCTGTTGCAATCGCCGAAGGGCTGGACGGTCGTGTTGCTCCCAAACCGTCCGCACCAGTCTGCGATCGCGCCCGAGATCACGTCCGACCATGTGGTGTTTCCGGCGGAACAGCCCAGCGACGTCGTGGCCGTGGCGGACCCCGACAGCGGCGCGACTTGGCTGGTGGGCACGCAGCACCAATCCGGGCAGGGCGTCGCCACCGCGCATCGCACCGGCGAGTTCGCCCTGCTGCCGACCAGCATGGGTGTGGTGGTCGAACCCTTCGCAGACAGCATCGCCTTGCGGGTCGCGCCAACCGGCTTCGAGCTGACCGGCGCACAAGGCGGGCTGGCGGTTTCGCCGCAACCCGCGATGGCCGACGTGCTGTCCGCCGCCGCCCGGCTGACCCGGCGATTCGATTTCTCGCCAATGCCGACCGAGTCGCTGGCGCAGCAACTCACCCGGCTGGTGAACGCTGCCGCGATCGCCCCGGCGCAGGCGCGTGGCCCCAAACGGCGCGCCGCCGCCACCACCATGATCGCACTCGGATTGACCGCCGAGGCTCAATCGCTGCTGCAACTTGCCGCCGAGGCGGACCCGAACGAGGCGGCCTCCCCGGATAATGCCGGGTTGAAGGCGATCGCTGCGCTGATGGCCGGGCGGCCGGAGGAGGCTGGCGCCTTGTCCGATCCGCGGCTGAACGGCACCGATGATATCGCCCTGTGGCGCGCCATCCGGCAGGCGATGACCGATGAGGGTTCGGCGGAAGCGGCATCGACGTTCGCCGCAACGGCGCCTTTGGCCTTCGCCGCACCGCCCGCGATCCGTGACCGCATCCTGCCGCTGGTCATGGAGACGATGGTTCTGGGTGGCCAGGCCACGCCGGCCGCGAAATTGCTTGCCCAGCGGCCGGACGATCCGCAGTTGGGATACGCGCGCGCGCTGCTGGCGCAGGCGAACGGCGACACCGAGGCGGCATTGCATCTCTACGACATGCTGGCCAACAATCACGATCAGCTAAACCGCGCGCGCGCGGCGTGGCGTGCGGTCGAACTGCGCCTGGCCAGCGGGAAGATCGATACGAAACAGGCGGCCGATGCGCTCGACAAGCTGCTGTATGCGTGGCGCGGAGACCAGCGGGACCTGGCACTGCGCGTGCGGCTCGCAGACCTGCGGGCGCAATCGGGTGGCTGGCGCGCCGCGCTGTCGCTGCTGCGCGAGGCGGAGGTCGATTTTCCCGATCACGCGACGGACATCGCCAACCGCCTGCGGGTCACTTTCTCGACCTTGCTGAGCAATGATGAGGCCGACAAGCTGCCGCCGCTCGATCTGATCGCCCTGATGGACGAAAACGCGGACCTGCTGCCGACCACGCCCGAGGGCGACGCGATGAAGCTGCGCCTGGCGGACAAGCTGCTGGCGCTGGATCTGCCGAAGCGGGCGGAGCCGCTGCTGGACAAGCTGATGCAGGAGGCGCCCGCCGGTTCGGCCCGCGCGGGGCTGGGTGCCAGGCTCGCGCGGCTGCGGCTGCATGAGGGCGATATCGATGGGGCGCTGACCGCGCTGGGCAAATCCTCGACGGAGGAGCTGCCGCCGCCGCTGTTCGAGACGCGGGCCCTGCTCGCCGCCAGCGCCTATAGCCAGAAAGGCGATACGAAGGCGGCAATTGCGGCGCTGTCGCCGCTCACATCCGCCGCCGCCGACGAGCAGCGTGCCACGGTCGCCGAACAGGCGGAGGATTGGCCGGGGGCGGAGCGGGCGCTGACCGCTTACGTCGCCAAGGTGGTGCCCGAGACCGGCGATCTCGACGACAGCCACCGCCGGGCCCTCCTGCGCCTCGCCACCGCAGCCGCTCGGGCGGGCGACGCCGAGGCCCTGGCAGCGCTGCGCACGCGGGAGGAAGGCCGGATCGGCACCGGACCGATGGCCGACATGTTCCGGCTGTTGACCGCCGATCCGGTGCGGGGCACCGGCGACCTGGCGCGGGCGAAGCGGGAGGTTGGCCTGGCGCGCGCCTTGCCGGAGGGTTTGAAGGCATTCCAACCGGCGACGGCGACCCGCTGAGCCGGCGCACTGCGCCTGGATGGCACCATCCATGCAATTTCCTGCCGGGTGAACGGCAGATTCCCACTTGCATAGCCCCCCCCCTTTCACCAAATTCCGCGCTCTTGGCCCCAGGGGACGTACGGCGCGGGCGATGCTGCGCATGTACGGTCCAACAGGCCGTCTACTGGTAGGAAGGGGTACGCGATGAACGCACTCAGCCCACTGGGGATGGTCTCGGACTTTCCGAGCAGCAACCAGTTTATGTCCGAAGACCTGGAGGTCCAGAAGGACTATTTTGTCGAGAAGGATGGCGTGAAGTTCGCCGGGACGCACTTGCTTGTCGATCTGTGGGGCGCCACGAATCTGTGTGATCCGGCACATATCGACGCCGCGCTGCGCGAAGCGGCGGAGGCGTCCGGTGCAACGATCCTGCACGGGCATTTCCATCACTTCTCGCCCAACGGCGGTGTCAGCGGCGTGCTGGTGCTGGCGGAAAGCCACATCTCGATCCACACTTGGCCCGAACGTGACTTTGCCGCGATCGATATCTTCATGTGCGGGGCTTGCAATCCCTATCATGGGTTGCCCGCGCTGAAGGCGGCGTTCCAGCCGGCCTCGATCAATCTGGGCGAACAGCGGCGCGGCCTGATCGCGTAAGCACTGGCAGCGCGTGTGCAATCACGGCCCGGGCGCCTGTCCGGGCCGTGTTGACGTTTGGAGGCAGGCGATGGCGACCGATAGCTGGATCAACGAGACGCTGTACCCCGACTGGGGGCAGCGGTTCCGCGTGAAGCGCGAGCTGGCGCGGGTTCAAAGCGACTTTCAGGACATTGCGATCTTCGAAAGCTATTCGCATGGCCGCGTGATGGTGCTGGATGGGGTGATCCAGATCACCGAGGGCGATGAGTTCGTCTATCAGGAAATGCTGACCCATGTGCCGCTGCTGGCGCACGGATCGGCGGCAACTGTGCTGATCATCGGTGCCGGCGATGGCGGCGTGCTGCGGCGGGTGTTGCAACACCGCACTGTGCGCCGCGCGGTGATGGTGGAGATCGATGGCGAGGTGATCCGGCTGGCGAAGGAATTCCTGCCGGGCATCGCGGGCGGTGCCTGGACCGATCCGCGCGCCGAGGTCATCGTCGGCGACGGCATCGATTACGTGAAGCGTGCGCCGGATGCCTCGTTCGATGCGATCATCGTCGATTCGACCGACCCGATCGGCGTGGGCGAGGTGCTGTTCACGGATGAATTCTACGGCCATTGCGCGCGCATCCTGACCGCCCGCGGGCTGGTGGTGAACCAGTGCGGTGTGCCCTTCATGCAGGCGGACGAACTCCGCGAGACCAGTGCTCGCCGCGCGCGGTTCTTTCCGCATGTGACGGCGTACGTGGCGGCGGTGCCGACCTATGTGGGCGGGTTCATGACCCTGGGATGGGCGGCGAAGGACCCGGCGCTGACCGGCGTGCCGGTCGAGACGATCCGGGAACGGGCCGCGGTGGCGGGGGT
>Ga0302276_10004039_pt1 | contig 12436 bp, 10 predicted proteins | sample III_Bog_N2_3_FD_198768 | JGI IMG/M metagenome (GOLD analysis project Ga0302276, IMG submission 198768) | Peat permafrost microbial communities from Stordalen Mire near Abisko, Sweden - III_Bog_N2_3 | ecosystem: Environmental > Terrestrial > Soil > Wetlands > Peat | place: Sweden: Abisko... | reverse complement strand
ATGACGGTAGATCCGCTCGTCCGCCATCAAGCGGAGCAGCGCGTCGACCAGCTTCTGATCGGCGGTAGCCGGCGCGACCGCCGCCGCGGACGGCTGCGCGGCCAGCACGGAGTTCGCGAACAGGTCGTGGGCCGAAATTCGCACCAGCACGAAAAAAATCGCCGCGGCGACGGCGGCCAGCAGCGCCGCGTTCACCGTATTCGCGATCGCCGACGCCTCCGCCCCCGGGGTCACGATCTGCAGCAACGCGTTCAAGCCGCCATAGATCGCGGCGGCGCTGACGATGAAGACGCGCAGGCGGCGGCGCACCTCGACAAGATCGGCGGACCAGTTGCTGATGGTCTGCAGCACCGCAAGCGCAATGAAAACGAGCACGAGCAGATTGACGGCGACGATGGAAGCCCGGACACTGGCAAGGGGGGCGATCCACAGACAGTTGACGAAACTGAAGGCGGTCACCGCGATCCAGATCAGCCCGTGCCACCAGCGCATGCGGAACGCATCGTCGAACAACGCACGGGTGAACAGCCAGAACAAAACGGCAGTCCCGGTCGACAGCGCGATCAAGGGCGCATGCCAGGCCGAAAACGGCACCGTGACGCCGATATCCAGAGTCCCTGCGTGGGCGGCGGAGCCGAGGGCGAATGCGGCCGCGAGCCGCCCGGAAAGCACGCCTCTGACGTCGCGCATCAGCACGCCGCCCAGCAACAGCAGCAAGGCCACGGCGGCGCCATGCAAGGCAGGATCGAGGGCGGCAGGCGACATCGGATGGGTTCGATCAGTTCGAAAGCCGGATAGCGGCGCAAACGAGGATCGGCCGCCCGTCCGGTTTTTTCAAGATTTATCTCGCCACCGGACGCGCTCTGTGACCCAGACATCCGCGACATGACCGAACAGATCGAACGTGGACCCCTGTTCGGCGCCGAGCCGCCGCGCCACCGCCTGTGACGCGGTGTTTTCCTGATCGATGCAATGGATGATGCGGTCGAGTTCGAAGGTCGCGAACGACCAGTCGATCGCGGCCCGCGCTGCTTCCACCGCATAGCCCCTGCCGCGAAAGGCGCTGGCGATGCCCCAGCCGACTTCGAAACCCGGCCAGCCCGGCGGGAACCACGGCCCCACCCGGCCGACGAACTGGCCGGAGGACTTTTCCTCGACCACGAACATGCCGACGCCGTGCAGCACCCAATGCCCGGACATGATGGCCGCGTTGCGCCAGCCGATCAGTTCGTCGGTGACCGGCTTGCCATCGGCGGTGATGAATCGCGCGGTGCCGGGATCCGACAACATCGCGGTGTTCGGCCCGACGTCGTCACCGCGCCATCGCCGCAGGATCAGGCGCCCGGTCTCGATCACCGGACCGTCGGGTTGCGCCAGCGTGACGCCGGGCTTGAGCGGAGGGATCATCGCGGTTTCCATTTTCATGGAAACTATCTGCCACCTTCCGTCAGGCAGCAAGTGCGGTTCGTATCATCCGCGCAAGATCCGATTTGCGATACGGCTTGGCGAGCAGCAACACGCCGGCATCGAGATGGCCGTGATGGATGATGGCGTCGTTGGAATAGCCGGAGGTGAACAATATCTTCAACGCGGCCCGGCGCAGCAATGCCGCGTCGGCGAGCTGGCGGCCATTCATCGAACCCGGCATGATCATGTCGGTAAACAGCAGGTCAATTTCCTGAGGACTATCGATAACGTGCAGGGCTTCCACCGCATTGACCGCCGCCAGCGTGGCGTAGCCCAGACTTTGCAGTTGGCTGACCACGACCGTTCGCACCAGACTGTCGTCCTCGACCACCAGGATGGTCTCGTGCCCGCCTTCGATGCTTGAGGGGCTCGCCGCCACGGCGGGCGCGGCCGTGCCGGCCACCTGGGGCAGATAAATCCTCACCGTCGTGCCATGGCCCTCTTCGCTGTAGATCTTGATGTGCCCACTGGACTGCTTGACGAAGCCGTACACCATGCTCAGTCCGAGGCCGGACCCCTTATCCACGTCCTTGGTGGTGAAGAAGGGCTCGAATACGTTGTTCAGGATGTCGGCGGGAATACCGTGGCCGGAATCGGTCACCGCGATCATCACGTAATTTCCGGCGGTGACATCGGCGTTCGCGCTAGCGTAATTGTCATCGAGCACGACATTGCAGGTCTCGATAATGAGCTTGCCGCCGTCCGGCATCGCGTCGCGGGCGTTGAGCGAGAGATTGAGGATCGCATTCGTGAGCTGACTTGGGTCGATCAGCGCGCGCGACGTGTCGCCCGCCAGCGCCATGAGTACCTCGACGCGCTCTCCGAGCGTCGGCCGCAACATCCTGGCTGCTTCGATCACCAGCGAATTGACGTCGACCTCTTGCGGTTGCAGCGGCTGTTTGCGGGCGAATGCCAGCAGGCGCTGGGTCAGGTCGCCGCCGCGCGTAGCGGCTTCGTCGATCAGCCTGGCGATGGCCGCGAGCGCCGGCCGGTCGGCGACGGCTTCGGCGAGAATTTCGATCGTTCCGGTAATGACGGTGAGAATGTTGTTCAGGTCGTGGGCGATGCCGCCGGTCAATTGGCCGACCGCTTCCATTTTCTGGGCCTGGCGAAGCTGAACGTCGGCGACGATCTTCTCCTCCAGCAGGCGGTCCTTTTCCTCGACCAGCGCCTTCATATGATCGACGGTAACCTGCAAGGCCGCGCCCCGGGAGGCGGTCGAGACGGCCTCGGCCAGAACGTTGGCAAAGCCGGTGAGAAAATTGATGTCGTACTGGTCGTAATCGTGCTGCTTGTCGTTGTCGATCTCGAGTATTCCGTAAGGCTGGTCGTCAGTGCCCTTGATAATGACGTCGATGATCGAGACGATGCCGTGCGCGGCGTAAAACGGCGGCGGATCGAAACCGGCGACTTCCTGCAGATTATCGATGATCGACGGTAGTCCCGTGGTGAAGGCGCGGCCCTGCGGCGAGCTCATATCGGCACGCGACACAACGTTCCCTATCACCCCGTCCTGCCAGCCATGGCCGGCGACGATGAGAAGGTCGTTCTCCTCGGTGCGATAGCGGCACACCTTGCTGAAGGGGACGCTGAGGCCTTCGGCGCAGACCCGAACAGCCTCCGTCAGGATCTTCATCAAGTCCCGTTCGCGCAGCGCGAAGCTGCCGAACCTGGCGATGGCGGCCTGCTGGCGAAGCAGCTTCTGGACCTGGGCAGCGGCATCGGGCATGGGATGATTCGGCTGTTTTGTCTTGGATTGCCACTCGACCTGTACCCCTAAAACTCACGGGAGACGTTACTATCCTCATCGGATGCTGCATTTCGTCTGCACAACTTTTGTGTGTGGGATATTGAACGCCCCGGGGAGCGATTCGGGGCAGGAGATTCACACATCCGGAAAAACCGACTCAGATACAGGGACTTAGATGACCCGCGGCCCTGGATTGGTATTCGGGTCGGTTGCTCACGGATCATTGAAAAGACTCGCAATTATTCGGCGAGCCGACCAGAAATGGCGGCTGCTATAATCGCGCAAATCCCACGGAGACCCCATGAGCTGGCTTCCCGACAACGATCCCGTGCTTGGCGACACCCATTCCTGCGACGCGCTGGAACTGGTGATCGTGCCGCGCACCCGCGATCTCGGCGATGGATTTGCCGTCCGCCGCGCCCTGCCGCATGGCAAGCGCCAGATGGTCGGCCCTTTCATCTTCTTCGATCATTTCGGGCCGGTGCAGTTCGTGTCCGGCAAGGGCATGGACGTGCGCCCGCATCCGCATATCGGGCTCGCCACCGTCACCTATCTGTTCGACGGCAGCATCATGCACCGCGACAGCGAGGGCAACATCCAGGAAATCGAGCCCGGCGCGATGAACCTGATGACGGCCGGCCGCGGCATCGCCCATTCCGAGCGAACGCCGGACGTGCAGCGCCGCAACGGCCAGAACATGCTGGGCCTGCAGAGCTGGATCGCGCTGCCGGCCGGCGCCGAGGAGATCGCGCCGTCATTCCAGCATTACGCCGCCGCCGATCTCCCGGTCGTTGCCGACAACGGTTTCACCGCACGAATCATTGCCGGCAGCGCCTTCGGCGCGACCTCGCCGGTCACGATGGTGTCGCCGTGGCTCTACACCGAGGTGACGGCGCAAGCCGGAACCCGCGTGCCGCTCGACCCCGACCATGAGGAGCGGGCCATCTACCTCGTCGACGGCGAGGTCGAAATCGCGGGCGACCGTTTCGAGGGGCCGCGGCTGCTGATTTTCCGGCCCGGCGACCGCATTACGGTCAACGCGACGACCCCGGCTCGGATGATGTTTCTCGGCGGCGATGCGCTGGAGGGCCCGCGTCACATCTGGTGGAACTTCGTCTCTTCCAGTAAAGAGCGGATCGAACAGGCGAAGCAGGACTGGAAGAGCGACCGCTTCGCCCATGTTCCCGACGAGACCGAGTTCATTCCGCTGCCGGAGTGAGCTTTCCCCATAGCTCCCTGCCGCCGCTCGCGTCAAACGCGGGACGGCCCGCCTTTCGAAAGTTTGCCCATGACCACCATGCTCGCCAGCGACCTGCCGCTACCCCGGATCGGTCGCGGCAAGGTCCGCGATATCTATGCCGTCGGTGACGACCGCGTTCTGCTGCTGACCACCGACCGCATCAGCGCCTTCGACGTCGTCATGGCCGAGACCATCCCGATGAAGGGCGCGGTGCTGACCCAGATCAGCGCGTGGTGGTTCAACGAACTCGAGGGCGTGGTGCATCATCACATGATCAGCGCCGACGCCGACGACATCATCCGGCAGGTTCCGGCGCTGCAGGACCATCGCGCCTCGCTGGCCGGACGCGCGATGCTGTGCAGGCGCACCACGGTATTCCCGATCGAATGCGTGATCCGCGGCTATCTCTCGGGCTCGGCCTGGAAGGAATACGCGCAGAGCGGCACGCTGGCCGGCGAAAAACTTCCGCCGGGGCTGCTGGAGAGCACGAAACTGGAGCCCGCGATCTTCAGCCCGGCGACCAAGGCCGAGACCGGCCACGACGAGAACATCACGATTTCGCGGATGCGCGAGGTTGTCGGCGACGAGGTCGCCTATGAGTTGGAGAGCATGAGCCGCGCCGTCTATACGCTCGGCGAAAAGATCAGCCGCGGCCAGGGCATCATCATCGCCGACACCAAGTTCGAATTCGGCTGCGACAAGGACGGCCACATCATCCTGATCGACGAGGTGATGACCCCCGATAGTTCGCGGTTCTGGGCCGCGGATGCCTACACGCCCGGCCAGCCGCAGCCGAGTTTCGACAAGCAGCCGCTGCGCGACTACCTCGACGCCGAGCGCCGCGCCGGCCGCTGGAACGGCGATGCGCCGCCGCCGCCGTTGCCGGCCGAGGTCATCGAAGCCACCAGCAAGCGTTATCTAGAGGCCTATCGGCGGATTACGGGGAAAGAGCTCACGATTTGACGCCGTCGTTCCGGGATGGCGCGTCAGCGCCAGACCTCAGATGCGCAATGCGCATCGGGGAACCTCGAGATTCCGGGTTCGATGCTTCGCATCGCCCCGGAATGACGAAACGAATGCAAAGAACATAAAAAACTTCAGGGAGCGCAACATGCCCGAAACCGACAGCGTCCTGATCGAACGCGATGGCCCCGTCACCATCGTCTCCATCAATCGCCCGCATTGCCGCAACGCCGTCGACGGCGCCACCGCTCGCAGACTGTACGATGCGTTCCTGGCGTTCGACGCCGACGTGGAGGCCTCGGTCGCGGTGTTCACCGGCACCGGCGGCTTTTTCTGCGCCGGCGCCGATCTCAAGGCAGTGGCGTCGGGCGATCCCAACAAGAAGCGCGAGATCGGCGGCCATGGTTCGATCGCGCCGATGGGGCCGAGCCGGCTGCGGCTGACAAAGCCCGTGATCGCGGCGGTGGAGGGGTTTGCGGTCGCCGGCGGCATGGAGCTGGCGCTGTGGGCGGACATACGGGTGGTCGCCGAGGACGCCACCTTCGGTATCTTCTGCCGGCGCTTCGGCGTGCCGCTGATCGATCTCGGCACCATCCGGCTGCCGCGGCTGATCGGCCATTCCCAGGCGATCGACCTCATTCTCACCGGGCGCCCGGTCGGCGGTCCCGAGGCGCTGCGGATGGGCCTTGCCAACCGCCTGGTGCCGAAGGGCGAGACGCGCGCCCAGGCGATCGCGCTGGCCAGGGACATCGCATCCTTCCCCCAAACCTGCCTGCGCGCCGACCGGCTGTCGGCGCTGCGGCAATGGGACCTGTCCGAGGAGGAGGCGATCGCCGGGGAGATGCGCGGCGGGCTTGCGGTCATTGCCTCCGGCGAGACGCCGTCCGGCGCGACGCGGTTTGCTTCCGGCATCGGCCGCCACGGCGCGTTCGGCGGAGACAGCAACAAAAGCTAGCGACGCGACCGGCCCGAGCCGGGATTTCGTCGCGCGCCAATTGTCAAAAACAATCCGGCGCCGGACCAGAAGCGCCTGGCCTTCGCCAACCGCATGATCGCAGTGCAACGGCGCTGACGGCCCGGCGTGACCTGGATCAAACGGCCCGCTCCGCGCGCCCCATAGACTGCGATCTCAAACTGGCGAACGCAGATTGACGGGACCAGCGATCCGATGTTTCACGGCTGGGAGAATTTCTACATCATGGCTGGCACGGCGGCGGCGACATTCGCCGGCCTGCTGTTTGTCGTGATCACCCTGTGCGTCAGCCTGGCGACCACGCCGGCTGCACGCGGCGTGCATGCCTTCGTGACGCCCGTGCTGGTTCACTTTGGCGGGGTCCTGTTCCTGGCCCTGATCCTGCTGGCGCCATGGCCGTCGGCGTTGCCGGTCGCGCTCATTCTCGGCCTGCAGGGACTTGCGGGCATCGCCTATGCCACCTTCGTCATCCTCCTGGTGCGGAAGCTGGACTTCGTTTCGCTCGATGCACGCGACTGGATTGCATATGCCGGCGCTCCGGCACTGGCGAATGCGGGCCTGCTCGCCGGCGCCTTCGGACTGATCGCGGAAAAATCCTTCGCTCCCTACGCGATCGGCGGCGCGGTCATCCTGTTCCTGTTCGTCGGCATCCTCGACGCCTGGGACATGACGCTGTGGATCATCGGCAATCGCGAAACCGCGCAGGACACGACGGTTGAGAACCGGAGCGGCCTTCGCGGCTCCTGATTTGAAGCGTTTTCCTGATGCGAACCCGTTTCCACCCTGCCTGAAGGCGCTCGAGCGCTCTGCCGTCAGCGTTCAGCAGTCACCGGCCGGCCGGTCGCTCTCATCCAGCGCCAGCAGCAGCGACGCGACGCGGTTGGCGGAGGAGGCCCATTCCGCGAGGCGGGCATAATTGTCGGTGAACCAGCCGAACGCACTTTGCACGACGACGAAGGCAGACGCGGCCTGAACCACTTCGCCCAGGGTCATCGCGCCCATGAGATATTTGGGCATGCACAACAGCAGGCCGACCACGGGGGTTATCAGGAGGCTCGAATAGGTCACCACCGTCATCCGCATCAGCTGCCACATATAGATCCGCCAGATCGCGATCACCGCCTTCAATGCCGCACCGATGACTTGCCGCGCGTCCTTCTTGCCGTCCGGTAACGCCGTGCCTTCCCCGCTCTCGCGCAAATGCGTTCCGATCGATCGCAGTTCGGCCTCGGCGCGCTTGTTTTCCTCCATCACGCGCACCAGGTTGCGGGCGATCAGGATGATGGCGGCCGAAAGCAGGATGGAATAGACGATCACCGCGATCACGAGGTAGCCGGGAATGGTCAGGACGAAGCCGCGAAAATCGATCGGCAGGCTGCTGCCGACCGACCAGAGAATGCCGATAAACGTCACGGCATTGAGCAGCGACTGGAACAGCCCGAGCACGAGGTCGACCGGCAGATCGGTGCCGATCCTGGCGTCCTCGGCGATGCGGTACTCCGCAGCCTGGTGCTCTGCCTCCGCGGATCCGAGCCGGATGTAGCGGTCGTCTTTCAGCCAGTAGTCGTAGAGCTGGTTGCTCAGCCATGCGCGCCAGCTGCGCTGCATGGTCATGCGAGCCCAGACCGAAAACACCGTGAGCGCGAGACTGGCCGCAGCCAGCGGCACAAATCGCAGCCCCTGGGTCCAGAGTCCGGCGGCGTCTCGGCGCCCGATTGCGTCGAAGAAGTCGCGGTTCCAGAAATTCAGCGCGTACTGCGTCAGCAGTTGCAGCAGCACGGTCGCGATCAGTACCGCCGCCAGCAGCCAGGCCCGCCACGCCCCAGGACCCCGCCAATATCCGGAGGCGCTCCGCCAGAACCGGGCGAGCAGCGCTTTCTCATCCGGAGCGAAGTAGGTCGGTTTCAGCATATTGGCTTCGGTTGGCACCGGCCGCGCGATGACGCGCGGCATGCTTGGCATGGGTATCGTTCAAAAAAATACGCGCTCCGCGACCGCCCGGTTTGACCTGAGTCAATCCAATTCCGGGCCTGGCTTGCGCTCATCGATCAGTGGCGAACATCGGCGCGGCTTTGCGTTTTGAGTGCTCGCATGCTGAGATATCGCGTCAACAGGGCACGAGGAGATGACCGCGCCAATGGCTGCTGCAGACGTGAAGACCTTCGTCGTCAGCGATTTCCGCCTCAAGAGCGGGATCGTGATGCCGGCCGTGACCATCGCCTATCGAACCCTGGGCGTGCTCGCGCCCGATCGCGGCAATGTGGTGCTGGTCACGCACGGCAACACCAGCGGCCCGCAGATGATCGACCCCGGCGGATCGACCGGCGAGGGAAGCTGGAACGGGATCGTCGGCCCCGGCAAGGCGATCGACACCGACCGCTTCTTCGCCATCTGCCCGAACATGCTGGGGTCTTCCTATGGATCGACCAACGCGGCGAGCATCGATCTCGTGACCGGCAGGCCTTACGGGCCGCGATTTCCCGACATCACGGTCGGCGACATCGTCGACACCCAGCACGCGCTGCTCGATTCGCTCGGCATCGACCGGCTGGTCGCCATCGTCGGCCCGTCCTATGGCGGATTCCAGGCCTTTCAATGGGCGGTCGATTATCCCGGCATGATGAAGGGCATCGCCGCCATCGTCACCTCGCCATTGGTGCCGCGCGAACGGTCCGAGGGCAATGTCGAGCGCCTGCTCGCAACCCTGTCGAAGGATCCGAACTGGAATGGCGGCGACTATTACGATCGCGGCGGCGTGCAGGAGACCATGACGCAGATCCGCATCGCCACGCTCAAGACCTACGGCATCGAGACGCGCCTGAGGGACACGCTGTCGGACCCCGCCGCGATCGAAGCGGCGATCCGCGGCGAGGCCTCGGCATGGGCCGAAGGCTTCGACGCCAATTCGCTGATCATCCTGGCGAAGGCGTTGCGCGGCTTCGACGTGACGGCGCAATTCGGCCGCATCAAATCCAAACTGCTCTACGTGCTGTCACGGACCGACAAGTTATTCCCGCCGGAAATCGCCCCCGGCGTGATGCAGGGGCTGAAGGCCGCCGGTGTCGATGCCGACTATTTCCTGCTCGACAGCGACTACGGCCATTCGGCGTCCGGCCGCGATGCGCATCTATGGGCGCCGCGGCTGAAGCAGTTCATGGACGGGCTGCAAGCGTAGTTGCTCTGACCTTAACCGTTCTACTCTTACGTCGTCCCGGCGAAAGCCGGGACCCATACGCCGTGCACTCGATGGTTGCGGGAGGTGCAAGCGTCCCTGTTGAAGCGTCCCGCTATGACAATAGACGACTGGGGTTATGGGCCCCGGCGTTCGCCGGGGCGACGACGGAGGGAGTTGCGCTCGCTTCGCCCGGACGAGAAATCAGATCCCGGCCATCATCACGTATTTGATCTCGACATATTCTTCCATGCCGTGATGCGAGCCTTCGCGGCCGAGGCCACTCTCCTTGACGCCGCCGAACGGCGCCACCTCGGTGGTGATCAATCCGGTGTTGACGCCGACCATGCCGGACTCCAGCGCTTCGGCCACCCGCCAGACCCGGCCGAGATCGCGCGAATAGAAATAGGAGGCGAGCCCGAACGGCGACTTGTTACACATCGCGATCACGTCGGCCTCGTCCTTGAAGCGGAACACCGGCGCCAGCGGCCCGAAGGTCTCCTCGCGCGACACCAGCGCGTCGGGGGCGACATTGGCCAGCACCGTCGGCTCGAAGAAGGTGCCGCCGAGCGAGTGGCGCTTGCCGCCGGTGACGACTTTGGCGCCGCCCTTGACCGCGTCGGCGATGTGCCTTTCGACTTTTTCAATCGCTTCCATGTTGATCAGCGGCCCCTGCGTCACACCGGCTTGCGTGCCGTCGCCGAGCTTCATCGCCGTGACTTTCTGCGTCAGTTTCTCGACGAATTGATCGTAGATTTTTTCCTGGGCGTAGATGCGGTTGGCGCAAACGCAGGTCTGGCCCATGTTGCGGTACTTCGAGACCATCGCGCCTTCCACCGCGGCGTCGATATCGGCGTCGTCGAACACCACGAACGGCGCATTGCCGCCGAGCTCGAGCCCGAGCTTCTTCACCCCGGCGGCGGCCTGCCGGTACAGGATCTTGCCGACCTCGGTCGACCCGGTGAAGCCGACGAAGCGCACCGCCGGATGCTCGCACAACACCTTGCCGATCGGCGGCGCATCGCCGGTGATGACGTTGAACACCCCCTTCGGCACGCCGGCCTTCTCGGCCAATGCCGCGAGCGCCAGCGCGCTGAGCGGAGTCTCGTTGGCGGGCTTGATCACCACCGGGCAGCCGGCGGCCAGCGCCGGCGACACTTTGCGCGTGATCATCGAGTTCGGGAAATTCCATGGCGTGATCGCGCCGCAGACGCCGATCGGCTGCTTGATCGCCAGCAGCCGCGCATCCGCGCGCTGCGACGGAATGGTTTCGCCATAGACCCGACGGGCCTCCTCCGCGAAGAATTCGACATAGGCGCCGCCGATATCGACTTCACCGAGCGCCTCGGCGAGCGGCTTGCCCTGCTCGGAGGTCAGGATCAGCGCCAGGTCCTCGCGGTTGGCGACGATCAGTTCGAACCATTTGCGCAGGATGTTGGAGCGCTGCTTGGCGGTGAGTTTCGCCCAGGCGGGAAAGGCGCGCTCGGCGGCCTCGACCGCATGCGTGGCATCCGCGGCCGTCATCTGCGGCACTTTCGCAATCTCGGCGCCGGTGGCGGGATTGTTGACGGGATGCACCGGCGTGCCGACCCAGGCGCCGTCGATCAGGCATTGCTCGCGCAGCAGCGACGGATCCTTCAGGCGATCACGCAAGGCGTGGGCAGCGGGTTGCGATGCGCGTGCGGCAGCGGTCGGGGTCATGGCGTTGCTCCTCGGATTTTGGCTATTTCGGCAATTATAGGCCGAAACCGGCTGCAATGCATCGGCCGCAAAAGCGCGGCTGCTTCGAGCAATTTCGAGGGCTGAAACCGTTGCTCGTCATTCCGGGGCGCGCGTTAGCGCGAACCCGGAATCCCGAGATTCCGGGTTCGATGCTTCGCATCGCCCCGGAATGACCGTCTCAATTCAGGCCGCGCCGCTCATATAGGTTTCGCGGCGGCCGATCATCCGCTCCGCCGCCGCCTTGGCATCGGCCTTGGAGGAGGTGGCGCAGGTGCGGTATTCGAGGTCCGGCATATCGGCGGCCTCGCGGCGTCCGAACCAGGATTTGGAACCGACCGGCAGAAGCGCCAGCGCCTGGGCGAGGTTGTCGACCGCGCCGAACGAGTGCAGCGCACCCGTCCCCTCATAGCGGACTTCGTAGATGCCCGGAGAGATCGGCGCCTCGAGATTTTCACCGCGACCGGCTCTGGGATATCGCTTCCATTCACTCCAGGTCGAGATCATCGTCGTCCCCCGCGGCATCGCAGGCCGCAACCATTTACATCGAATTATCAGATCGTGAGCACCGTTTGCGCTGCGATCTGAATGCTTTAGCGCGAAATAGGTTCCGGAACTGGACCTGAAATATATCGCCGATGGCCGAACAGGTCATCGACTATGCAGGTCAATCCCCCGCAAATTATGGCAAGTGTGACAGTTCGGTCGCTTCCTTGACCCGACGCCGATCACGAGATCGCGACCGGCAGGCTCCTGCGGCCCACCCTGCTTGCGGGACAAAACCGGCGGGAGGAAGATCGGCGACTTCAAAAAAAATCCCCGGAGGAAACCCCATGCAGAGCAAGGCCGAGATCGATCAGGTGTTGCGTCAGAAGAGCGATGCAAAAGAAATTCCCGGCGTGGTCGCCATCGCCGCCAACAGCCAGGACGTGATCTATCAGGGCGCGTTCGGCAAACGCGACCTGTCGAAAGACGACGCCATGACGACGGACAGCGTGTTCTGGATCGCCTCGATGACCAAGGCGATCACCGCGGCCGCCGCGATGCAACTGGTCGAGCAGGGCAAATTGTCGCTCGACGCGCCGATCGGCAAGGTGCTGCCAGATCTCGCAGCACCCCAGGTGCTGGAAGGTTTTGATTCCTCGGGTGAAC
>Ga0302276_10004037_pt1 | contig 12437 bp, 10 predicted proteins | sample III_Bog_N2_3_FD_198768 | JGI IMG/M metagenome (GOLD analysis project Ga0302276, IMG submission 198768) | Peat permafrost microbial communities from Stordalen Mire near Abisko, Sweden - III_Bog_N2_3 | ecosystem: Environmental > Terrestrial > Soil > Wetlands > Peat | place: Sweden: Abisko... | reverse complement strand
GCTGTCCGGTCCCCATCAGCCGGGCTCGGTCCTGGCCCGCGGCGAGGAGTGGTTCGCCCGGTCGATGTTCCCGGGGACGAAGATCGCCCCCGGCACCACCGTGGTGGTGGCCGACGTCGAACGCGGCCTGCTCGTCTGCTACCCGTCCGACGACGTCTGAGGCCCCGACGGCGACCGGGCCGCCGTGCGGATCCCGTCCTCGCGTGCCTCGGGGCACCCGGTCGGACGCCCGGTGCGACCCCCGTTGCCGTCCGACGCTCGTTGTGGGTCTGAAGGTGCCTAAGGTGGCGTCAGGAGGTGGTCACCATGATCATCGGTTCAGTAGCGGTGGACGTCGGCGTGGCGGTGGTGGCGTTCTTCATCTTCGCCCTCATCGTCATCTTCCTGAAGTCCTCCATGAAGGTGGTCCAGCAGGGCTGCGTCGGCGTCGTCAAGCGCTTCGGCGAGTTCAAGACCATCAAGCAGCCGGGGTTGCACGTCCTGCTGCCCCTGGCCGACCGCATGGACAAGGTCGACGTCCGCGAGTTCCCGCGCACGGGCGACCAGCAGGCCGTGATCACCAAGGACAACGTGTCCCTGTGGGTGAGCGCCACGATCTTCTGTCAGGTGACCGACGTGAAGCTCGCGCTGTTCGAGGTCAACGACTTCGGCCTGGCCATCGACCAGATGGCCCGCACCGCCCTGCGTGCCGTGTTCGGCGAGCTGACGCTCGACGAATCGCTCTCCGAGCGGGAGACGATCAATTCCAAGATGCAGGACCACATGGCCGAGGCCACCCTCAAGTGGGGCGTCCGCCTCAACCGGATCGAGATCCTCGACATCACGCCACCGACCAACGTCCTCCAGGCCATGTCGGAACAGAAGGAGGCGGAGCAGCACAAGCGGGCCGCCATCTTGAAGTCCGAGGGTGAGCAGCAGGCGGCCATCAACAGCGCCCAGGGTCGCAAGCAGGCCAACGTGCTCGAGGCCGAGGGTCAGAAGCAGGCGTCCATCCTGGCCGCCGAAGCCCAGAAGCAGGTGCTGGAGCTACGTGCCGACGGTGAGAAGCGCGCCGCGGAACTGCGTGGTGAGGGCGAGGCGCTCGCACTCGACGCCATCGACAAGGTGGCGATCCACCCGAACACGCTAGCCATCATGCAGCTGCGGGCTCTCCAGGCCGTCGCCGTGTCGCCGAACGCCAAGGTGGTCGTGCCCTACGAGGCCGCGGGCCTGGTGGGTGCCGCATCGGTGCTCGTCGACGCCATGAAGGATGCCGGGACCGTGCCCGAGGTGGCGGTGGCCGGCAACGGCAAGGCGTCGGGCTGAGGTAGCCCCCGCCCCCCCAACCCGCGGCCCCCGGCTGGGGTGACGCGGGGTCAGGTCGTCCCGTGGAAGCGACTGGCGAAGGCGCGTAGCGGCAGGTCGGCGCTGGTGATCAGACCCGGTGCGGCATCGCACACGGAGCGCAGCGCGTTGAGGGCCGGCATCCCCGTGATGGTCATGCCCAACGAGGCGAAGTACTCGGGGGTCCAGGATCCCGTCGGCATGCCGGCGGCCGGAAAGATCATGTGCCGGTTGACGATCGTCGGATCGCCCTCGATCGTGGTGATGTAGCAGCCCTGCACGTTCCATTTGGGCTCCGTCAAGGGCGTCATCTGCCATTCGAGGTGCATCTCGATCTTGGACTCACCGTCGGCGATGCCCTTGAACTTGGCGAGGCTCGAACCGACGGAGCCCTTCGGCAACGTCCACCAACCGAGGTCCACCTCCTCGGTGCAGGCACCGAGTTCGCACTCGAACTCGATGCTGTCGATGGCGAGGTCGAGGCAGTCCGCCACGAGGTAGATCGAATCGCCGAAGACGGTGCATCCGGTCTCGAGCAGTCGGGGCACCTCCGGATCGTCCACGGGCCGCCCGTACCCGACGTTCTTCCAGGTGTCGACCGAGTGGTGGCAGGAGACGTCGACCGTCTCGAGCACGGTGATGTGGTCCACCCGGCCCATGCCCGCGGTCGCCACCACGCTCAGGATCTGGGCGAGGCCCGGATTCATGCCGGTGCCGTAGAAGGTCGTCCCCCCACGTTGGCACGCCGCCTCGACGAGCTCCGTCGGTTTCCGGCCCGAGAGATGGGGATGGTTGCGGTCCCGGTGGTACCCGGTGATCCAGTCCGAGGTGGTCACCACGTTGACGCCGCGCTCGAGGAAGGTGCAGAACATGTCGACGTCCGGCCAGACGCCGTTGAAGTTGACGACGTCCGGCTCGGAGGCGAAGACGTCCTCGAGGTCGTCGGTGGCGATGACGCCGAGGGGCGCCAGTCCGACGATCTCACCGGCGTCACGGCCCACCTTGTCGGGCGAGTAGCAGTACAGGCTCACGAGCTCGAGATCGGGATGGTCCCGGATCCGGCCGATCATCTCCGAGCCGACGTTGCCGGTGGCCACCTGGGCCACGCGCAGAGGTGTGCTGGACAAGGTGATCCCCCTCACCGTTCCGGCTCCGAGCGGAGCGCCGTCGTCGCAGCATACGGTCGAGTCGGACACCTGTCCAGAGAGTTGTCTGGATACGTGTCCGATATTCGGCTGACGGCGGTCGGACCGGACCTCACGCAGCCCCGCACCAGGTCGTGAGTGCCTCTCGCAACCCGGCGTCCCCGTCCTGTCCGACCCAGGCGACATAGCCGTCGGGACGGACGAGGAGGGCCGTCGGAGCGCGGACCGGTCCCACCACCGGAAGCTCCCAGGGACCGGAGTACTCCGCGGTGACGGCGGTGATCCGGTCGCCCCAGGCGGTGACGTCGGGCGCGTCGGCTCCGCCGAGATCGAGCATCAGCGCCTTGGCGTCGTGCAGGAGGGTGACCAGCCGCAACGGTCCGTGGTCCGTCATCAGATCGAGGTCGGGCATGCGTCGGCCGAGCAGGGGATGGCCCGCACCGAGGTCGTAGTGGATGTCCAGACCGGAGAGCATCCCGCCGATCTGCTGTCGGGGTCCGTCCATGGCCAACAACCCGGACACCGTGTCCCGCAGCGCCTCGGTCCGCGCGTCGCCACCGAAGAGCGCCACCTGCGCCATGGTGTTCCGCAGTACGCGCGCCCCGACCGGGTGGCGCTCGGCGTGGTACGTGTCGAGCAGGTCGTCCGGTGATGTCCCACCGACCACCTGTGCCAGTTTCCATCCGAGGTTGACGGCGTCCTGCACGCCGGTGTTCAGGCCCTGGCCGCCTTGGGGGCCGTGGATGTGCGCGGCGTCCCCGGCGATCAGCACCCGGCCGGCGCGATAGGTGGCGGCCTGGCGTGTGGTGTCGTTGAACCGCGAGATCCACGACGGGTCGCGGGCCCCGAAGTCGGTGCCGTAGGCAGCGACGAGCGCCTCACGCACTTCCGGCAGGTCCGGTTCACCGACGTGTCCGCCCGGATGCTCGACCAGGACGACCCGGAAGCGCCCGGTTCCGGCGACGGGGCCGATTCCGCCCCCCTCGCGCCGGATGCCGACCTCGGGCTCGGCATCCATCTCGACCTCGGCGAGCAACCAACTCGTGGACGGGTCCCACCCGGGGAAGTCGATGCCGGCCGCCTTACGGACAGCGCTCCGTCCCCCGTCGCATCCCACCAGGTACCGGGCCCGCACCGATCGGTCGTCCGACAGCTCGACGTCGACACCGTCGTCGTGCGGGGTGAAACCCGTCACGCCACGCTCGCGGATGATCGGCACGCCCAACTCGTCCACCCAGCCGCCCAGTATCCGTTCGAAGTCGCTCTGCCACAGGGCGAGCCCGTAGGGGTGTCGACTGGGGAAGTCGCTGATGTCCAGAGGGATGCCGGCGAAGGCCTGGACCTGCAGCGCCTGTCCCTCGGCGAGGAACCGATCGGCGACGCCGCGTTGGTCCAGCACCTCGATGGTGCGGGCGTGGAGCCCGCCGGACCGTGAACCGTCGAGGCCGGGACCCGCACGCCGTTCGACGATCACGACGTCGACATCGGCCAGTGCCAGCTCGGCGGCCAGCATCATCCCCGTCGGACCGCCTCCGGCGATCACCACTGCGTGCTCGACCATCCTGTTCCCCTCTCCCGTCTCCCGTGCCGGTGCGCCGTCCTTGCGGGAGATTGAACACAGTGACCGGTCGCTGGCTGCAAGCGGTCGCCGCGGGTTACGATGGACATGGCGGAACAGTTCCGGGCGTCGAGCTCCCTCCGGTCGGAACGTGTGCTCCTGGTGAGTCGCTCTGAGTCTTCCGTGGCGACCTAGGCTCCCACCGTGCCGTCGTGGAGGGTGATCGAAGAGGCCGAGCCCGATTTCGCGCGACGCGTGCGTCGACTGGTGGATGCCGGACGCCACAAGACGATCGCCACCCTGCGGGCCGACGGATCACCGAGGATCTCGGGCATCGAGTGCGAGTTCGTCGACGGCGAACTCCGTTTCGGCTCCATGACCGGGTCCACCAAGGGGGCGGACCTGGCGAGGGACCCCCGGTTCGCCCTCCACGGTCCGACCTTCCACCCCGAAGAGGGCAGGGAGGGTGCGTGGCCGGGTGAGGCGAAGATCGCCGGTTGGGCGCTCCCCATCGGACCCGTCGCTCCGGAGGGCGCCGAGGGTGCCCCGGACGGGGAGCTGTTCGCCGCCGACATCACCGAGGTCGTGATCACCCGACTCGACGACACGGCCACCAGGCTGGTCGTCGAGTCCTGGACGCCCGGGCGCGGGCTGCGCCGGGTGGAACGGGACTGATCCGGTCCGGTTCGGCCGACGCCGATCGGGCTACTTCATCTCCACCATGTCGAGGTACTCGTCCCGCCAGTGGGTGAACACCTCATCGGGCAGTTTGAGGGCGTGGGTGGGCTTCATGGCCTCGACGAAGGCCCGGTCGTGGCTGACCACGACGATGGTCCCCGGCCAGTCGGCCAACATGGTGCCCACGGCCTCGATCGACGTGGGATCCAGGTTGTTCGTCGGCTCGTCGAGCAGCAGCACGTTGGCCTGACCGGCGGCCAGCATGGCCAGGCCGAGCTTGGCCCGCTCGCCGCCCGACAGGGTCTTGGGCATCTGGTAGGCGACGTCGCCCACGAGGCCGAACGAACCGAGCAGCGCCCGGCGCTCGGTCTCCTTGGTGAGGATCCGGTCGTCGATGTTGTCGAGCACACTCACCGACAGGTCGACCTGCTCGTGCTCCTGCGCGAAGTAGCCGAGCGACACGTTGATGCCGGGCTCGACGGTCCCGGCCGTCGGCTCCTGCACGCCGGCCAGGCAGCGCAGCAGGCTGGACTTGCCGGCACCGTTGCGGCCGATCACCACCGCCCGGTCACCGCGCCGGAGGTGGAAGTCGACGTCGGCCAGCACGGTGTTCGAGTCGTAGCGCACGCACAGGTCGGTGACCCGGAGCGGCACCTCGCCGGACCGTGCGGGGATCGGCAGTTTGAACGAGCTCTTCTTCTCGCGCTTGTGGACCTCGGTCCTCCCGCCCTCCAGGCGCTCGACCCGCTTGTCGAGGGACTTGGCGATGCGGGCCCGGCGGTTGGTGCTGCCCCGCATGGAGTCGGCGAGCTTGGACAGCCGGTCGATCTCGCGCCCCTCCAGCTCGGACGACCGTTCGCGCTGGGACAGGTCGGCCTCGAGCTGCACCAGGTACGAGGAGTACGTGCCCTTGAACTCGGTGAGCCGGGCATCGGACAGGTGGAGCACCTTGTTGATGGAGCGGTCGAGCAGCTTCAGGTCGTGGGAGACGACCAGGATCGCTCCGGGGAACGACTCGAGTTCGTCCATCAGCCACTTCTTGGCCGGACGGTCGAGGTGGTTGGTGGGCTCGTCCAGGATCATGGTGTCCGGGCCCTGGAAGAGGATCCGGATCAGGTCGACCCGACGGCGCTGTCCGCCCGACAGGCTCTCGATGTCCTCGAGCAGCAGTTCCTGGCGGAGCCCGAGCCCGTCAGCCAACCGGGACATGGTGGCCTCGGCCTCGTAGCCGCCGTTCTCGCGGAACTGCTCCTCCAGATCGGAGAAGAGGGCGATGTTCTCGGTGGAGGGGTCCTTGGCCATCTGGGACCGGGCCTTGCCGAGGGCGTCGTCGAGGACGTCGAGGCCGCGCCCGGAGAGCACATGGGAGAAGCCGTTGGGCTCGAGGCCGAGCCCGTGCGGCTCGGGGACCTGGGGAAGGTAGCCGTAGGTGCCGCGGATGGCGGCGCTGCCCGTCGAACGCACGTTGCGTCCGGGCTCGCTGATGACCACCGAGATGAACGTGGACTTGCCGGTGCCGTTGCGCCCGACCAGGCCGACCTTCTCCCCGGCGCCGACGACGAACGAGGCGTCGCGCAACAGGGTGCGGTCACCGATCTCGATGGTGAGGGAGGAGCCGACGATCATGGGAGAGGGGAGGGTGGACCGGTGCCCCCGGGTGGTGACCCGGGCGGGTGCCGGAGTGTTCCGGCGAGGTCGACCCCTGCAGTCTCCCACACGCACCACCGGCCCCGATCCGCAGGCCGGCCACGCCGCGGGCGCCGGCACACGGTGGCGCCGGAACGCCTCAGGCCCGCCGACGGGCGGACCGTGCGCAGCGGCGCACCCGGGCCCGCCGGTGCTGGACCATGGCCCGGAAGGCGAACTGGTGGATCGGCCACAGCAGCCACCAGTAGGCCATGCCGATCACGCCCTTGGTGCGCAGCGACCCCACCTGTTCGATGGCGGGAGGACCGGACGGCGCCACACGGAAACCGAGCCAGGCCTCGCCGCAGAACCATTCGTAGGAGCGGAGGACCAGTGCCTCGTCCTCGCGCACCACGATGGTCCACCAGTCGACCCGTGCGCCGGGGAGCATCTCGGCGGCCGGTCCGAGCCGCATGTCCTCGCCGAACAGATGTCCGAGGGTGATGCGCAGGAGCCAGGCGAACGGCAGGCCGTACCAGGACAGTCGGCCCCCGCAGTCGTCGAGGTCCTGGGCGAAGCCGGGCACCGTGCCGTCCACCGCGACGTCGCGTGGGCGGAGGAGTGCCCGCGAGCGGTCGGTGTAGACGCCCTCCTCGAGTCCGTGCCGGCGGGCGAAGAGCGTGGCGGTGATCCAGTCGGCCTGGCTGTCGAGGGCGGCCCGGATGGCGGCCTCGACGGTCAGTGGCCGCACGGTGAAGGCGGCGTCGGTGTGGTCACGCGTACGCACCGTCACCTCGTTGGTCAGGCTTTCGATGAGTGCGTGGCTGACGGTCGAATCGACCGGCGTGACGAGGTCGACCCAGTGGGCGGACAGCGCCGGGGTGAGGACGGGCACCTTCACGACGAGGCGGCGCCGCAGCCCGCGCACCCGGGCGTAGGTGTCCATCATCTGGCGGTAGGTGGTGGCGTCGGGGCAGCCGACCTCGTACACGCCGGGAGCGACACCGGTCGACTCGACCAGGTACGCGAGCAGGTCCTGGAGGGCGATGGGTTGGATGGACGTGTTGACCCAGCGGGGGCAGACCATCATCGGGAGGCGCTCGGTCAGGTAGCGGACCATCTCGAAGGAGATGCTTCCGGCACCCAGCACCACGGCGGCGCGCAGCTCGACCACGGGGACCCCGGTGGACCCCAACACCACCCCGACCTCCTGGCGGCTGGCCAGGTGGACCGACAGGTCCCCGTGTCCGAGCCCGCCCAGGTAGACGATACGACCGACCCCGGCCCGCGACGCCGCCTCGGCGAATGAGGCCGCCAGGTCGCGGTCCCGTCCGGCGAATCCGGGACCCCCGGCCATGGCGTGGACCAGGTAGAAGGCGGTGTCACATCCGGTGAGGGCGCGGGTGACCGCCTCCACGTCGGCCACGTCGGTGGCGTGGACCTCGACATGATCCCGTTCGTGGAAGTGCGATCCGTCCCGCAGCAGGGCGTGGACGTCGAATCCCTCGGACACGAGGCGCGGTACGAGGTGGATGCCGACGAATCCGCCGGCGCCGACCACGGCGGCCCGCCTCCGGGGGCCGACACCGTTCCCGACGGTCATCCGCCGGACACGAGGAGGTCCCCGCCCACCGGGGGCGTGGGATCGTCCGCCGTCTCCAACCAGCGGTCGGGGAGGTGGACGGGTCGGGGCCCGTTGGTGTGCCCCCGGGCCATACGCAGCGACTCGGGCGGGAAGTCCAGCGACTGGTCGAGTCCCCCGAGCAGCCCGGCCACCTCGGCCATGGTCGAGGCCAGGGCGAGGGAGCGGCGGACCTGGGGTCCCACCGGGAACCCCGTCAGGTACCACCCGGCGTGCTTGCGGAACTGACGGGTGCCCTGCAGCTCGCCGAAGAGTCCGCAGAGCAGTTCGAGGTGGACCAGCATCATGGAGCAGATCTCGCCGAGGCCGGGCGGGTCGGGCACCGGTCGTCCGCGGAAGGCCGCGGCCAGGTCCCGGAACAGCCACGGGCGTCCCAGGCAGCCACGGCCGACGACCACGCCGTCGCACCCGGTGTCGGCCATCATGGCCAGCGCGTCGGAGGCCTCCCACAGGTCGCCGTTGCCGAGGACGGGGATGGTGGTGACCGCCTCCTTCAACCGGGCGATGGCCTCCCAGTCGGCCGTCCCCGAGTAGAGCTGCTCGGCGGTGCGGGCGTGCAGGGTGATGGCGGCCACGCCCTCGGCCTCGGCCGTCCGGCCGGACTCGAGGTACGTCAGATGCGCGTCGTCGACCCCCTTGCGCATCTTGACGGTGACCGGCACCGTTCCGGCGTTGGTCACCGCCGCACGGATGATGTCGCGGAACAGGGCCCGGTGGACCGGCAGCGCGGCCCCCGCCCCCTGACGGGTGACCTTGCCGGCCGGGCAGCCGAAATTGATGTCGATGTGGTCCACGCCGATCTCGTCCACCAGCCGCCGCACGGCCTGGCCCATGACGGTCGGGTCGACGCTCGACAGCTGCACGCTGCGCACCGTCTCGTCGGCACCGAACGACGCCATGCCGAGGGTCTTGGCGTTGCCCTCCACCAGGGCCCGGGCGGTCACCATCTCGCTCACGTAGAGGCCGGCCCCGTAGCTCCGGCACAGGGTGCGGAAGGCGCTGTTGGTGACGCCGGCCATGGGGGCGAGGACCACCGGGACGTCGACGACCAGATTGCCGATCTTGAGCTCGGGCGCGCCCGACGCGACGGACGTCCGGCCGGGGGCGGCGTCAGGCACCGCGGGTGTCCGTCCACAGGTCGGTGACCGCGACGCCCAGTCGGCCGAGCAGGCGGCGCAACGCGGGCAACGACAGGCCGATGACATTGCTGGGATCGCCGTCGATCCCGTCGACGAACGGGGCCGAACGACCGTCGAGGGTGAAGGCGCCGGCCACCGACAGCACGTCCGGTGTGGCCAGGTAGGCATCGAGTTCGGGATCGGTCGTGACCGCGAACCGGACCGTGGTGCCCACCACCTCCTCGGCGCGCCCGCCGGACGCCTCGTCGATCACGCAGTGCCCGGTCCACAAGGTGCCCGAGCGGCCCCGCATGGCCTCGAGCCAGCCGCGGGCCTGCTCGATCGAGGTCGGCTTGCCGTGGGGTCGGCCGTCGAACTCGAGCAGGGAGTCACAGCCCACCACCAGGGCGTCGCCGTCGGGTCGGGCCACGGCGGACGCCTTGGCCGCGGCCAGCCGTCCGGTCGATCCGGCCGTGTCCGTCGGGTCCACGTCGTCCTCGGGAACGCCGCTGACCACGACGACAGGGTCGAACCCGGCATCGCGGAGCAGGCCCAGGCGCGCGGGCGAGCCCGAGGCGAGGACCAGGGTGCGGGACGGCATGCGTCAAGCCTAGGGCGGGGCCGCGCGGGTGCGGCCCCGGGGCGTCACCGGACCCGACGGGCCCCTGGGCGGGGACCGCCCGACCCGGGCGTCGACCCCGGCGGTCGGGTTGCGCGATCCTGGGGGGCATGACCGACACCGGCATCACCCTGGCCCCCGTGCAGGTGGACCCCGAGCTCGACGGGGACCACGAGCGCATGTCCCACATCGTGCTCGAGGGGTTCAAGCCCCAGAAGGGTGACTTCATCTCCGCCGGGCCGTCGGTCGTCGAGGGCATGGTGAACGGCACGGCCGTCAAGGCGCTGTGCGGCAAGATCTGGGTGCCGGGCCGCAATCCCAAGCGCTATCCGATCTGCCCCACCTGCAAGGAGATCGCCGAGGGCCGGGGTTGGAAGGTCCCCCAGGGCTGAGGAGATCTTCGCCGGGGGGTGGGTCCCGAGGTCAGCCGGCCGGGTTGCGAAGGGTGGGGAGCAGTCGCTTGGCGTCGCGCTCGGTCTCGAGGATCGTGGTCAGGCTCGAGAGCGCCGACCGGTCGTCGTCGGCGAGGTTGTGCCGTTCCTCGGGGTCCACGGTGAGGTTGTGCAGCTCGAACAGCTCCTCGGCGGGAGGGGCGAGGAACGGGTTGAGCGGGATGCCGTGCTCGGCGTTCCACTCGTCGAGGCGCTCGTAGTAGCGGTTCAGCTTCCACAGCTCGGCGGACCCGTCGGCGCCGCTCGGCAGGGTGGCCACCACCGATTCGACGCTGGTCGCGCCGGTGATGGCGTCATAGGGGACACCGGTGAGGATGTTGACCTGGGACGATCCCTGGGTGACGTTGTCCTCGGTCATGAAGTAGATCGGCGAGGCCACCGACTGCTGGTCCACCCGGCCCCGGATCAGGTCGCTCAGGTCGCGGCCGGGTAGCGGATGGGCCTCCGTGTGGTCGGCCCCCACCCCGGCGGCCGCCTGCTCGCGGTCGATACCGGCGAGACCGAGGAGGGTGGGTACGAGGTCGACGTGGCTCGTCGGCACCGAGATCCCGGGACCGCCGGCGGCGATGCCGGGTCCGGCGACCACCAGCGGTACCCGGACGGCCTCGTCGTACGCGTTGAACCACTTCTGGATGAGCCCGCCGTGGGCGCCGAGCAGGTCACCGTGATCGGAGGTGAGCACGACGACCGTCTCGTCGGCCATGCCGCTGCGCTCGAGGGCATCGAGTATCCGCCCGATGGCGCGGTCCACCAGGTGGTGCAGGTGGTAGTACAGCCGTCGGTAGGCCTCGTCGGTCGCCGTCTCGTAGACCATCTGGGCCCAGGCCTGGGCGAACGCCGCCTGACAGGGCGGCCGCCCGGCGAACGAGTCACCCTGGGAGGGTGCCTCGGTCACGGAGGGGACCGCATCGTCGGGAGGGCCGAACTGGAGGATCTGGTCCCATCCGAATCCGGCGAACGTGATGTCGTGTGGATTCACGAAGGAAGCCACCGTGAGCCACGGTCCGTCGGTCCTGGCCTCCGCCAGTTCGTCGAACAGCTCGACCACCTGCTCGGCGAAGACACCGTCACGCACCGTGCCGCAGTCCGAACGGGAGGCACCGTGCGGTTCGCGTCCTACCCACCCCGAGAACCCGAACGGGTCGAGCCGGTCGGCCCGACGGTAGGCGTCCACGGCCTCGGGGATCATCCGGCCCTCGTCGTCGGACGCCATGATCCCTTCGTGGGTCCCGGGGGTCATGAGGTCGGCGTGGGAGACGTGCCACTTCCCGCGGTAGTGGGTGCGGTAGCCGCCGGCCCGGAACCAGTCGCCCAGGGTGGGCACCGAGTCGGGGTCCAACCAGTTGAGGGTGGGGTCGTCCGAGGTCTTGGACGTACCACTGGTCGAGGACACGCCGTGCAGCGACGGGTACTGGCCGGTGAACAGGGTGGCCCGACTCGGGGTGCAGGCCGTCGAACCGGCATAGTGGCGATGGAACTCCAGGCCACGGGCCCGCAGTCCGGCACGGGTGGTCAACTGGGAGGCGCGGAACGCCCGGACGGCGTCGGTCTCGTAGGGGGGCGGGTAGCGCTCCTCGTCCGTCATGATCAGCAAGACGTTCGGTCGTTCCATGGCACCAAGATATTCCGAGTTGCAACCGCATCGCGACTACGACCGACCCGGGGTCCGCCCGACCGGTCGCCGAGCGCCCCGGGCGGTACGCTGGGGCCAGAATTGCACGGCATCCGGCCTGCTCCAGCCCTCGGCCCTCCGGTATGACCTTGCCCGCATGCGCCACGGCGTCTGGGAGGTCCCATGGGTCACACTGCGCTCGCCGCCGAACCCCTCACTGCGTGTGATCCCACCGGTGACGGCCCTCCGCCCCGGGTCCACGCCTCGCAGAAGGTGATCACGTCCGCCATCGTCGCCGGGCCGGCCGTCGCCCTCGGACTGGCCGTCTGGTGGCTGTGGGGCGGTGTGCTCGATCTCACCGACGTGGTCATCGCCCTGGGGCTCTACGTGATCACCGGGTTCGGTATCACCGTGGGCTTCCACCGCCTCTTCACCCACCGCGGGTTCGCCCCGCACCGCGCCCTCAAGATCGCGCTGGCCGTCGCCGGTTCGATGGCCGTCGAGGGCTCGGTCACGAGCTGGGTGGCCACCCACCGACGCCACCACATGTTCAGCGACCACGCCGGCGACCCGCACTCACCCCACCGCTACGGGAGCCGGGGGACCGCACTCGTGCGCGGTCTGGCGTTCTCCCACGTCGGCTGGTTGTTCACGTCGGACGCCT
>Ga0302276_10004032_pt1 | contig 12443 bp, 8 predicted proteins | sample III_Bog_N2_3_FD_198768 | JGI IMG/M metagenome (GOLD analysis project Ga0302276, IMG submission 198768) | Peat permafrost microbial communities from Stordalen Mire near Abisko, Sweden - III_Bog_N2_3 | ecosystem: Environmental > Terrestrial > Soil > Wetlands > Peat | place: Sweden: Abisko... | reverse complement strand
TGAAAGCCGGAACCATTGTAAGCGAATCGAGCGCTTCCTGGGTAACTGCAGCCTGCGCCGGCCGGCTGTCGTTTGACGGTATACTTGACGCAGAGTTTACCCTTGCTGTGTTGGATTCGTGATTCGCCGCTCTTGCCTGGCAAGGGGTAGTCGCCCGCGGCCGGCCCGGCATCGCCAGATCCAAAGAGGACGCCTTGCTCCAGAATCCCGAGATAGCCGAGCCTGTCGAGCATGAATCTCCGGCGCTCCCGCTCTGTGTCGATCTGGATGGCACGCTGATCAAGTCGGATTCGCTCTTCGATGCGGTCTGCCAGTTCATGCACCGGAGCCCCGCCCGCCTGTGGCAACTGCCGCTGTGGTTGGCCGGTGGGCGCGCCCATCTGAAAGCCGAGGTAGCGCGCTGCGCCCCGCTCAACGCCTCCCGGCTACCCTACAATACCGAGGTGCTCAGTTACCTGCGAGCTGAGCGGCGCGAGGGCCGGCAACTCTACCTGACCACCGGCGCGGACGGGCCCCTGGCAGAGCGCGTGGCAGCGTACCTGGGCATCTTTGCCGGCGTGCTGGCCTCGGACGGCGTCACCAACCTGACCAGCGGGAGAAAGCTGGCCCTCCTCAAGACGCGTTTCGGCGAATTCGACTACATCGGCAACTCCCGCGCCGACCTGCCTCTGCTGGCCAGCGCGGGCCAGGCGATGGTGGCCAACCCCACCCTCGGCCTCCGCATTGCGCTTGGTCTGCGGCGCATCCCGGTGGCCCGAATATTTCTTGACCGGCGGCCGTTGCCTCGTACGCTGCTCAAGGCGATCCGCATCCACCAGTGGGCCAAGAATATTCTCCTGCTCGCACCGCTTGCGCTCTCGCACAAGCTGCACGCGGCAGGGATCGGCGCAGTCATCGCCGCGTTTTTCTGCTTCAGCTTCATGGCCTCGGCCAGCTATCTCTTCAACGACCTGCTGGATATCGACAGCGACCGCCGTCATCCGGTCAAACGCTTCCGGCCCTTTGCGGCGGGCGATCTGCCAGTCACCGGCGGCGTTGCTCTCGCGATCCTGCTCATCGCGGCCTCGGTAGTGATTCTGCCTTTGCTTCCTCACCAATTCGCGCTCTGGCTGGCGGTTTATATCGTGGCCACGACGGCCTATTCCTTCTATCTCAAACAAGTTGCCCTGGTGGACGTGCTGATGCTTTCCGGCCTCTACACCCTGCGCCTGCTGGCCGGCGGCGCGGCCACCGGGACCGAGATCTCTCACTGGCTGGCGGGCTTCTCCATCTTTCTCTTTCTCTCGCTGGCCATGGTCAAGCGCTTTAGCGAGATTGAAAACCTGCGCGAACGCGGTCTCACCGCAACCCATGGGCGGGGCTATCTGGTCGCCGACCTCGAGCAGATTCGCAGCTTTGGCACGGCCTGCGCCACGGCTGCCGTGGTGGTTTTTTCGTTGTATATTTCGCGCCCCGACGTCGAGGCCCTCTACAAACACGCCGGACGCCTGTGGCTGATCGTCCCGCTGATGCTCTTTTGGCTTTACCGGGTCTGGCTGCTGGGCTCGCGCGGCGAGATGGACGGCGACCCGGTCATCTTTGCCCTCCGCGACCGCATTAGCCTGCTGGTGGGATTGTGCGTGCTCGCCGCGGCTATCTCCGCCTTGTAGGGTGCGGAGATGGGATCCCCTCCCCCGTCCGACCTGAATCCTTTGCACCGGCTCGCACGTCACAAGAAACAGAGTGAAACGCCTGCCGGCGTTGCGTCAATTTCGCCATAGTCGTCGTTTACCATTGAAGTTTCAACAAGTTGTTGGAAGGGATCAGGGCGGAAGACGCCGTCGGGTCCCGGAACCCATTGAGCCGGTCGAGACCGGACCAGGGCAATAGAGGCTTTTTCCAAGCTCACCCCGGCCGCGCACAACCCCTTCAGACCACCCCCGGCTCAGGAGCGAGTACCTGCCTTATGTGGATTGTCCGGCTTGCGCTGCGGCGGCCTTACACCTTTGCCGTCTTTGCGCTCTTGATTCTGATTCTCGGTGTCTTCAGCATCGAGTCGATGCCCACGGACATCTTCCCCAATATCGACATCCCTGTCGTGACGGTTGTCTGGCAATACTCAGGTCTCTCCGCCGATCAGATGGCCAACCGCATCGTCTCCAACAGCGAACGCGGCATGACCACCACGGTCAACGACATCGAGCACATCGAGTCGCAGTCGCTCAACGGCATTGCGATCATCAAGATTTTTTTCCAGCCCCACGTGAACATCGGCAGCGCCGTGGCCCAGGTTACGTCCATTTCTCAAGTCCAGTTGCGCGCGCTGCCGCCCGGCACCACGCCGCCCTTCATCATTCAATACAACGCCTCCAGCGTGCCCGTGCTGCAGTTGGGACTCTCAGGCGAAGGCATGAATGAACAGCAGTTGAACGACACGGCCACGAACACCGTTCGCACCCAGCTCTCCACCATCGAGGGAGCGCAGACGCCCTTCCCCTATGGCGGCAAGCAGCGCCAGATTCAAGTGGACCTGGACCTTGCCGCGCTCCAGGCCAAGGGGCTATCGCCGGTCGATGTGGTCAACGCAATCTCCGCGCAGAACCTGATCGCCCCCTCCGGCACCATGAAGATAGACCGCTTCGAGTACTCGGTCGAAACCAACTCCGCACCCAGCATTGTGAACGACCTGAACAACTTGCCCATCAAGGCGGTGAACGGCGCGGTCATCTACATTCGCGACGTGGCCCACGTGCGCGACGGCAACCCGCCGCAGACCAACATCGTGCGAGTGGACGGCAAGCGCGCCATTTTGATGAGCATCATGAAGACCGGCTCGGCCTCCACGCTCGATATCATCAGCGGCGTGCAAGAAAAACTCGCGAGCATCAAGGACCAGCTGCCGAAGCAGCTTCACATCGACCCGCTCTCCGACCAGTCGATCTTTGTACGCGGCGCCATCAATGGCGTAGTCCGCGAGGCCATCATCGCCGCCTGCCTCACCGCCATCATGATCCTGGTCTTTCTCGGCAGTTGGCGCTCGACCGTGATTATCGCGGTCTCCATTCCGCTCTCCATTCTCTGCTCGCTCAGCGTCCTCGCCATGCTGCACGAGACCATCAACATCATGACGCTCGGCGGCATGGCGCTCGCGGTCGGCATCCTGGTCGACGACGCAACCGTGGCTATTGAAAACATCAACCGCAATCTCGAGGCCGGCAAGGAACTCGAGCAGTCCATCCTCGACGGCTCGGCGCAGATCGCCGTCCCGGCTTTGGTTTCTACGCTCGCCATCTGCATCGTCTTTGTGCCCATGTTCTTCCTGAGCGGCGTGGCGAAATATCTGTTTGTCCCCATGGCCGAGGCGGTGGTCTTCGCCATGCTGGCCAGCTATCTGCTCTCCCGTACTCTCGTCCCCACCATGGCCAAGTACCTGCTCAAGGAGCACGACGAAGCGGGGGCCGCAGGGAAACGCTCCAGCCGCAATCCCTTCATCCGCTTTCAACTCGGCTTCGAGTCCGCTTTTGACAGCTTCCGCCGAGGTTACCTGCGCCTGCTCATGCTTTGCGTGGACCATGCAGCGTTTTTTCTCATCCTTTTCATGGTTTTTGCGCTGGGCTCCATGGCGCTGTTGGAACCCCGGCTCGGCGAAGATTTCTTCCCTTCGGTAGACTCCGGCCAGTTCAAGATTCACGTTCGCGCCCGCACTGGCACGCGCATTGAAGAAACAGCCGCGCTCTGCGACCACATCGACTCGACCATCCGCGAGAATATTCCCGCCAAAGAGGTGGTGACCATCGTCGATAACATCGGCCTGCCCTACTCGGGCCTGAACCTCTCCTACTCCACCTCCGCCCCCATCGGCCCGGCCGACGCCGATATCCAGGTTCAGTTGAGCAAAGATCACCATCCCACCGCTGCCTATGTCGAGAAACTCCGCAAGGAGCTGGCCCGCCAGTACCCCGGAGTGACTTTCTATGCCCTGCCGGTGGACATTGTGACTCAGATTTTGAATTTCGGACTCTCCGCGCCTATAGATATTCAGTTGGTCGGTCCGAATCTCGAAGGCAACCGAGCCTTGGCCGAGCGCATGGCTAACGAGGTCCGCTATGTTTCCGGTGCGGCCGACGTACGCATCCAGCAGCCCTTCGACTATCCCACGATGACCGTGGCCATCGACCGAACCCGCGCCCAGTCCATCGGCCTCACGCAAAAAGACGTGGCGCAGAGTCTGCTGATTGCTCTCAGCGGCAGCTTCCAGACCAGCCCCAGCTTCTACCTCGATCCCAAGAACGGCGTCAGCTACAACGTCGCCATTCAGGCACCGCAGTATGGGCTCGACTCGCTGGCCGCGCTTCAGAGCCTGCCCGTGACCGGCAACGCGGCGGCCAAGCCACCCAGCGGCTCGGCTGCTACCGGCACGCCGGGCGGGCAGCCCCCGGTGCAGGTATTGGGCAGTCTGGCCTCCATCACGCCCGGCTCCGAGATGGGCACAGTGAGCCACTACGATGTTCAGCCGGTCATCGATATCTACGCCAACGTCGATGGAACCGATCTGGGAACCGTCACTCGCGCGGTGGAGGCGATCATCGCCCGCCACGAGAAGGCCGGCGATCTGCCCCGCGGCTCGCACTTCGATCTGCGCGGCCAGAGCCTGACCATGAAGAAGTCCTACATCGGGCTGCTCGGCGGCCTGGCCTTTTCCATCCTCCTGGTCTACCTGCTGATCGTGGTCAACTTCCAGTCCTGGCTCGATCCGTTTCTGATCATCTCGGCGCTGCCTGCGGCGCTGGCCGGCATCGTCTGGTTCCTCTTCCTCACCAACACCCGCCTCAGCGTACCCGCGCTGACCGGCGCCATCATGTGCATGGGCGTGGCCACCGCCAACTCGATTCTCGTGGTCAGCTTTGCCCGCGAGCAGCTTGAAGTCCTGGTCGGCGACGCGCGAAAGGCCGCGCTGAATGCCGGCTTTGTCCGCCTGCGACCGGTCTTGATGACCGCGTTGGCCATGATCATCGGCATGGTGCCCATGGCGCTCGGCCTGGGCGACGGCGGCGAGCAGAACGCCCCGCTCGGCCGCGCCGTCATCGGCGGCCTGCTGCTGGCCACCGTGGCCACGCTCTTCTTTGTGCCTGCATCCTTTGCAACGGTCCACAGCTGGCTGGAAGGCCGCCGAAAGGCTCCTCACGGTCTGCAACCCGCCGGAGCACCTGACGAATTTGACGAGATTTCGGAGTAGATCTTTATGACGAACCAACCCAATCCGAACCCGCAAGCAGCCAACGAACACGAGACCGCCCCCGAGCAGCAGCCCATCTCGCCGCGCAAGGCTCTTGTGGGTGTAGCGTTGGTCCTCATTGTTCTGGCAGTTCTGGCAGGCATCGGCATTCTGCGCCGATGGAATGCAAATAAGGTCCTCGCCGACATGACCACGCAACTGGCCGCTCCGGTGGACAACTTTGTGCTGCCCGGCAACGTGACATCATACACCGACTCTCCCATCTACGCCCGCACCTCCGGCTATCTGACCAGGTGGTACTTCGACATCGGCGCGCGCGTCAAGAAGGGCGCTCTGCTGGCCGAGATTGCCACACCCGAGGTGGACCAGCAACTCGCGCAGGCCGAGGCCGACGTGAACACGGCCCAGGCCAACGCCAACAATGCCCGCATCCAGGCCGATCGCTACACCGGCCTCGTCCAATCGAACGCCGTCTCCCGCCAGGACACCGACACCTTCGTGAATCAGGCCACATCCACCGCGGCGCAGGTCCGCTCTGCCCAGGCCAACGTGCAGCGGCTTCACGACCTGCAATCCTTCGAGAAGGTTTATGCGCCCTTCGACGGAGTCATCACTGCGCGCAACGTCGATACCGGCCAGTTGATCGACCCCGGCGCCGGCAAGGAACTCTTTCACCTCCAGGCCATTCAGACCCTGCGCGTCTTCGCCAACCTTCCGCAGATCTACTCAAGCAACGTCAAGCCTGGCGCGAAGATCGGCCTGACCTTTGCCGAGCACGCGGGCAAGGTCTACCAGGGCACTCTGGTCCGCACGGCCGAGGCAATCGATCCGGTCAGCCGCACACTGTTGGTAGAGATCGACGTCAACAACAGCGCCGGCGAACTGCTGCCCGGCTCGCTCGCCGAGGTCCACTTCAAGACGCCGCCCGCCGGTCCCACCTTCATCGTGCCCGCCGCCGCGCTCATCTTTCGCAAGGAAGGCCTGCACGTGGGAATCGTCGTCAAAGGGGAGGGAATCAACGGAACCGTCGCCCATCTTGTTCCCGTGCTGATCGGTGAGGACGACGGCGCCAACGTGCAGATCGTCACCGGCCTCGGGGGCAGCGATCAGGTGATCCAGGACCCGCCCGACTCGCTCATCGAGGGCGAAAAACTCCAGGTAGTCACCCCCGCCAGCCAATCCAGCACCGGAGGCAAATGACCATGCCTTCGCTTCTTATTGCGGATAAACTCGAGGGCAGCTCACAACCGTGTCAGGGCACGACTTTAGTCGTGCCGAAAACACCACAAGATGAGGAATGGGCTTTAGCCCCTGAGGGACCCTTCTCGAAAAACTCGCGGGTGCCCCAGGCCCCGATTTTGGGACCTGGGAAATCACGAACCTCAACCCTCCAAACTCTCGCGGCACTATTCACCCTCACCCTTCTCACAGCCTGCAAGCCCGTCGGCCCCAACTACAATCGCCCCGTCTACCAAGCCCCGCCGGCCTACAAGGAAACCGGCGCGACAGCAGCTGTCGTTCCTCCTCCCGCACCCACCGGAGGCGCATGGCAGCCCGCAAACCCCTCCGACGGCATGTTGCGCGGCAAGTGGTGGGAGATCTATCAGGACCCGCAGCTCAACCAACTCGAAGAGCACATCGCTGCCGACAATCAGACCCTGCGCCAAGCGCTTGAAACCTATCTCGCCGCGCGCGACCAGGTCACCGCCGCCCGCTCCGCGCTCTTTCCCAGGCTCTCCGCCGGGCCATCCGTGGCGCGCGACCACGTGTCGCAGAATGGCCCCTCTTACGCGCCCGGCAAACCCGCCACCTACAACGACTTCACTCTGAGCGGTCAAGCCAGTTGGGAGCCGGATCTTTGGGGCCGCATCCGCCGCACCGTTGAGGCCGCCCGCGAGAACGCACAGGCCAGCGCCGCCGACCAGGCGAACATCGACCTCAGCCTTCACGCCGAGATGGCCGCCGACTACTTCCAACTGCGCGGCCTGGACTCGGATGTAAAGCTCCTGACGGCCACCGTCGCCGACCTTGAACGCCAACTCGATCTTACCCAGCGCCTTCTTGCCGGCGGAATCGGCACCGATGCCGACGTAGCCCAGGCCCGCACGCAGCTTGAAACCGTCCGCGCGCAACTCGTCGATCTTGGTGTCGCCCGCGCCCAGTATGAACACGCCATCGGCACCATCGCCAACCAGCAACTCTCCGGCTTCAGCATCCCGGCGTCTCCGCTTAATTTGCAACTGCCCAAGGTTCCGCTAGGCGTCCCCTCGCAACTGCTCGAGCGCCGCCCCGACATTGCCGCCGCCGAGCGCCGCGCCGCCGCCGCCAACGCCCAGATCGGCATCGCTGTCGCCGCCTTCTATCCCACTATCACTCTCAACGGCACGGGTGGCTTTGAGAGCGAACACGGCGGCACATGGATTCAAGGCCCAAGCGCACTATGGAGTCTGGGAGCGCAAGCGGCGGAGCTCCTCTTCGACGCCGGGCAGCGCCACGCCCTCACCGATGCAGCCCGCCACACCTACGAAGCCCAGGCCGCCGCCTACCGCAGCCAGGTCTTCCAGGCCTTCAATGAAGTAGAAGACCAGCTCTCCGGCCTGCGCATTCTAGAACAAGAATCGGGCGTCGAGCAGCGGGCAGTCGACTCCGCCCAGCATTCTTATGATTTGTCGAATCAGCGCTACAAAGGCGGCGTCACCAGCTATCTTGAAGTCCTGACGGCCGAGCAAGCTCTTCTCCAAAACCAGCGCACCGCCATCGATCTCGAATCCCGCCAGTTCGTAGCCAGCGTAGGATTAGTCCGCGCACTCGGCGGCGGCTGGGATGCGAGTCAGTTGCCGAAATAGAACGGTGAAGGGAATCCCTATTCCCTACCCACCGCTCCCTGTTTCACCGCATCCTGCCGCAAATGGGTATAAGCCGCCGGAGGCACATCGGTCAGCGGCAGCCCAGGCCCCTCCCAGAGCAGCCGTGGCGCATCCTGGCTCACCGAATGCAGCCCTTCCAGGTGGAAGATATGCCTCCCCGCCCGCAACCCCAGCGAGCCGCGATCGTAACGCATCGCATTTCCAGGCGACCCGCAGACCTGGGCAAACGGTGGCCCGGTCCTCGCCACCTCCACGCCGTCGATCACCAGTCGCGCGCCGTCGCGAGCCAGCAGATGAAATGTATAGCCGCCGTCGGCAGGAATGTCGATGAAGCCATCCCAGGCGGCGGCGTATCGTGTAAACCCCTGCGGTTCCGCATCAACGTTAGGCCCATCGCCCGAGAAGACCGCATGCTCGCTGGTCAGCTTCGGCAGTTCAGTCCATTCACCGGGGAAGATCTGCCAGCCGAGCCCCGGCAGCGTTGGCCCGGCAATGCTCGCGGCGTCATGCCAGCGAGCTACGGCCACCACGCCCTGCGCGGCCCAATCCTGATTGGTTGAATCAGGCTCTTCGTCACCCGTCTCGACGTGCAGCAGAACCCGAAATCGTCCAGAACCGTCCAAATCGGTTCCCTCGGCATCGGGGAAGCGGTGCCGCACGCGGCGCCCGGTGGCCTGGCTTCCATCGCCAAAGAGCCAGGTGTAGTGAGCGCCGCGCGAGGGTTGCGCAGTGAATGTGACTGGCTGGCCCGGAGCAAAGACAGGCGGATCTACGGTGAACGAGGCCACCGTTCCGTGCGTGCCGACAAACTCCGCTGCCGCCACGCCTGCCGAGACCGTCAGCGGAAGATCGGCATTGCCGGCCACGCGTCTTTGGCCATACTTCACATTGTCAAAGGTCACGTCCTTGACGTCGCCCGTCATCGTGGAATCGGCCAGCGGCGGCTGGTCCAGCGCCCAGATGTTACGGAATTCAAACCCATGCAGGCCGGGGTTCTGCTGTTCCAATTGCACCAGCGAGTACCAGTTGTCGAGAAACAGATTCTCAAACTTGAACTCCGAGTGGGCGCCCCGTGCCTCTTGCGCGCCCCAGAAGCCCAACAGCCCAAAGGTCTGTCCGCATGCCCCGATGCCGCCATGCAGAATGTCAGAATCGCGCAGGGTAAAGTTGCGCGAGTTGAAGATCTTTCGCGGCCACCCGGCGCGCACGACATTCGAAATACTCGTTGACAGCACGCTGTGTTCGATGAGGATGTTGTCCACATCGTGCCCCGGCCGCAGCATGTCCTCGTCCTTGTAGCCGTCCCAGTTGCCCTCCATCGCGAATACATCGTCGGACGCGCGCAGGAAGGAGTCATTCACAACCGTGTCGCCGCCGCCCAGCCAATCCATGCCGTCCTGATTGGCGTTGGCGGTGTTGCCGCCGATCAGCCGCAGGTCATCAAATCTGAATCCCGTGGAATCCTTCATCTGGATTGACCAGGTCCGCGCCCGCACGATGCAGGTCAGCCCGTCGATCTCAACATTTTTGGCTTCCATCGCCCCGATGCAGTGCCAGTCGGGCTTTTGCATCCAGCCTTCGTCGGCGTTGGGATCCTGCGTGCCTTCGTAAACAATCGTTCCGCGGCCCAGCACCTTCACATTCTCAACCTTCCATAGATTCAGGCTGCCGTAGAAGTAGGAGCCGGGAGCGAGATAGAGGGTCTCGCCGCTTTTGGGATTGAGGCTCTGCCGGTAGACTCCCGGCTGATAAACGTGAATCTCGTGCTTGCGCGGCATCGGCGGCGGCGGCGTTCCGGCAAAGAGAAACAGGATCTTGCCATGGTTCAGAAAGTCGCCCGGCCGCGAGATCGAGAGCTTGGCCGGCCCTTGAAGCCGGAAGCGAATCGTGTGCCCCTGCCTGACCGGGCGCAACCCCAGCCGCCATGGCTGAATGTCGACGCCCTTCTCCCAGAATCCCGGCTCGGCGGCAGTAATCGACACGGTCACCGGGCCGGTGACGTCAAAGCTGACAAACTCATAACTCGCCGCTGCGTGGGCCACATCCACTGCCTGGCCGTTCACGGCTACGGTGAATGCCATCGAGCGCATCTCTGGCGGAACCGGCGCAGCCTGCACGCGCGGAGCGGCGTGGGCTACAACAGGAAGCGCGAGAAAGGCAGCGAGCAGCGGACGGAAACCCAGCAAGAGAAACGACTCCGGCAAGAAAGTGGAGATGAAACCACTCTAGCACCGGGGTGGCTGGAGCAGGCCACAGGCCGGGACCCACTAGCGAATTCAACCGGCTCCGCGGCCCGCAGCCTCCTCCAATCCCTGTAATTGCCGCCACCGCGTCCACTGCGTTACATCCTCGACTGCCAGCGCCTGGAGGTTCGCAGAGACTTGCGAATGGCCATGGTTGTGAACAGCAGGGAGAGGCTTCCTAATGTAAGCGCCAGCGGCGTGTACCAGATGCCAAGAATGTCGTGTGCGTGAGGTGGCGGGGAGGGGAATGTCGATCCCGCTGAAATGAACCCAAAGCCCCTGTAGTCATTGACCCAGAAGCCGGTATTCGCAGGGAAGATCGGCTTCAGCAGAGCTGTCAGAACCAGGCCAGCGCCCATCGTGTATCCAAACAACCCCAGGAAAAAGGCCACGAATCCAAAGACGCCTTTGGTGGCCAGACGAAGGGTGGCGCGCAGCAGCACCAGCGGCGAAAGGCTGCGGCTGGCCTGGCTGATCAGTTGTCCATCGCGGTACTGCGCGGCCAGCTCTTCGGCGGGTCCAAGCCGGGCGAGGACACTCTCAACGGAAGCGCCCGCCTCTTCGGCGGAGTCGCGAACGTGCGCGTTGATCTCACGGACAATCTCTTCCCGCTCGGCGATCGTCAGAGGGCCGAGATGGGTGCGGAGGGCGGTCAAGTAACTGTCGATCTGCATCTCTGAGGTCATTGGGGAATCTCCTTTTCTTCGAGTTTCATGGTCGCCGCGGACAGCTCTCTGTCTTCGGGGTATTGCAGTACGGGTTCGAGAAGGCGGCTCAGACCGCTGGAGAAGCTCGTCCAGGCTTCTGCCATCAGTCGAAGGCGTACGCGTCCGGTCTCGGTCAGGGAGTAGTACTTGCGCGGGTGTCCTGCCTCGGCTTCTACCCACTCGGATGTCAGCAGCCCCTCGGCCTTGAGCCGGTTCAGGATGGGGTAGATGGTGCCCTCTCCAAGTACCAGCCGTGAGTGGCTCTCTAGGAAGCGAATGATTTCAAGGCCGTACAGCCGCCCCTGCCAGACACTGGCCAGAGCCGCCATCTCCAAAGCACCCTTGCGCAGTTGAGCCTCCCAGCGATCCGGCTGGTCGCCCTCGGTAGGTTGGGCTCTCAGTTTCGCCATAGCCATATACCTCGTATAGCAATGTATAGTGCTATGAGTGATTCTTGTCAAGGCAAATGTTGGTTTTTGTGACTTTTTTTGAAGGGCCTTTCGGAGAGCAATTTCTGCTTCTAGATTCCCTCGCCCATCGAGACATACTGCCGCAACTGCTCCAGCTCTTCGCGATAGGCTTCGCGCTCGGCGGCCTCAGCGGTGAATTGCTCGGCCGGACGCGGCTGGCCGCCCAGGCGTTCTTCCAGCTCCTCCACGCGAGCCGATAGCGCAATCAGCGAATCGGAAAGCGGATCCTTGATGTCGTGTGGATCGGTGATCAACACGCGCTGGCCATTGCGATAGACGATATGCGCGGGCACTCCTACGACGGTCGAGTTGGGGGGTACGTCAGACAAAACGACAGACCCGGCGCCCACCCGCGAATTCTCGCCGATGGTCACGTTGCCCAGCACATTGGCGTTGTTGCCGATGAAGACTCCATCGCAGACCGTGGGATGCCGTTTGCCGTGGCCCTTGCCGGTGCCGCCCAGCGTGACGCCTTGATACATGGTCACGTCGCTGCCTACGATCGAGGTCTCGCCGATCACCACGCCGGTTGCGTGGTCGATGAAGAGCCGCCGGCCGAGCAGCGCGCCGGGATGAATATCAACGCCGGTGTAAAAACGGCCCACCTGCGAGAGCATCCGCGCCGGCAGCCGCAGCCGCCAGCCCCAGAGCCGGTGAGAGACCCGGTGAATCCAGACCGCCCACAGCCCCGGATAGCAGAGCAGGACCTCCAGCCGCGACCGGGCTGCCGGGTCACGCTCCAGAATGGAGTTGATGTCTTCGCGAATTCGTGCAAACAGGGACATCAGCGGGGGCCGTCTACGTTTTTCTCCCGGAGGGAGTATTGATAATAGCCCAGGACAAGCGCAGCGCAGTCCTGGGTAAGCGTCAATAAAGGAGTCACCGTCCCGTAGGGACGGTGCGAAATCAATACCCGGACCACGTTTCAATACACTCAACAA
>Ga0302276_10004019_pt1 | contig 12473 bp, 9 predicted proteins | sample III_Bog_N2_3_FD_198768 | JGI IMG/M metagenome (GOLD analysis project Ga0302276, IMG submission 198768) | Peat permafrost microbial communities from Stordalen Mire near Abisko, Sweden - III_Bog_N2_3 | ecosystem: Environmental > Terrestrial > Soil > Wetlands > Peat | place: Sweden: Abisko... | reverse complement strand
AAATCCTTCAGACCGGCGGAGTCGGCCTTCATGGACTGGGCGCCCTCGGTCCAACCCGCGGGGCAGACCTCGCCGTGCTTCTCCGTGAACTGCAGCGCCTTGAGGGTGCGCAGCGTCTCTTCGATGTTGCGGCCCAAGGGCAGGTTGTTGACCACCTGGCTCTGCACCACGCCGTCCTTGTCGATGATGAAGGTGCCGCGGAGCGCCATGCCTCCGGGCAGGAGCACGTCGTAGTCCGCCGCCACCGTCTTGTTGAAGTCGGAGAGGATGGGATAGGCGACGCCCTGGATTCCGCCCACTTTCTTGGGGGTTTCCAGCCAGGCCACATGCGAGAAGTGGCTGTCGGTGCTGGCACCGATCACCTGCGCGCCCAGCTTCTCGAACTCCGGGAGCTTGGCCTGGAACTCGTGCAGTTCGGTGGGGCACACGAAGGTGAAGTCCAGGGGGTAGAAGAACAGGACCACGTACTTCTTGCCCTTGAACTGCGAAAGGGTGAAGTCTTCCAGCACTTCGCCGGCCTTGACGGCTTTGACCTTGAATTCGGGGGCGGGCTTTCCAACGAGAACGGACATTTGGAGATCTCCTCAGGTTTGGTGGTTGGGAATCGGTCGTCCTTGTGGGACTGTCGATGAGACGAAGATACAACCAGGTGGCGTTCCGACCATCCCCCGCGCGCCGGACCCGGGGTACCCGCGCAAGTGGGCCTCGCACAAGCACTTGGACATACGGCACAGGGTTGGTTATACTGTGGGGGCGCCCTATGGCCAATGTCACCAAAAAGGACATCGTCGAAGAGATCGCCCGCCGCACGGGCATGACCCAAGCCGAGACCAAAGCGGTCCTGGAGGGCCTGTTGGATGCCATATCCAGCACTCTGCGCGACGGCAAGAACATCGAGATCCGCGGCTTCGGTCGCTTCAAGGTGAGGGTCCGCAGGGCCCGCACCGCGCGCAACCCCCGGACCGGCGAACTGGTGCAGGTGGAGGGCGGCGTCAAGCCGGTCTTCGAGGCCTCGCGCGAACTCAAGGCCCTTCTGAACTCCGGAGAAAATCCTCTCCAGGCGCTCCAGGACGCGATCAAAGCCTCCGCTCCGGAGATCTCGAAAACCCCAGCGGCCGGCTGACGATGCCTCCGAGGATCGAGAACCGTCGTGCTCGACACGACTATTTCGTGTTGGAGACGTTCGAAGCGGGGATCCAACTGGCGGGTACGGAGGTGAAGAGCCTGCGGGAGGGCAAGTGCCTGCTGGCCGACGCCTACGTGGCCGTGGAGAAGGGCGAAGCCTGGCTACGCAACGTCCGCATCGACGAGTACACGGCGGGGAACCGCTGGAACCACGCCCCGTCGCGGGCGCGCAAACTGCTGCTCAAGGCGAAGGAGATCGAGACCATCGCCCGCTCGGTGGACCGCAAGGGGCTCACGGCCATTCCGTTGGAGGTCTACTTCAAAGGGTCCTGGGCCAAGGTCAAGGTCGGCCTCTGCAAGGGCAAGGCCGAACACGACAAGCGCCAGACTAAGATCGCCGCCGACCACAAGCGGGAGATCGACAGGGCCATGAAGAAGGCCTTGAGATGATCCATCGTCGCCTGCCTCTCCTGCTGGGATGGATCCTGGCGGCATCGTCCCTTTGCGTGGCCGGATTGTCGGTGAAGGACACCGTGGTCTACGGCATCCCGAGCCTGCGCCTGATGGAAGGACGCGGCTGGGACGGGAACCTGAAGATCGATGCCGAACGCGGCCAGCTCCGCGCCACCTTGGAGGGTGTGCCGGATTCCGTCCTGGTGGTGTTCGACCGCAATCCCTTCGCGCGCATGGGGGGGCTCACACGGCCGTTGCGATTCCCGCCCCGGGTCACCAAATCCCGCCTGGTGCTGCCCAAGGCCACGGTCGCCGCCCTCCTGGAGAGGATGGGAGTGGCTCGGGCCGCCGCGGACAAGGTGGGCGTGGCCAGGACGCCGCGGAAAATCCCGGACACGGCGGTGGATGGTCCCAAGTCCGCCCGTCCGACGGTGCTGCCGATCCCCCCGAGCGCGGAACCGCCGAAGGTGGCCGATTCCGGAGTGGACAGGCCCAGCTCGCCCGTCGTGGACACGCCCGATTCGCCGGCCTTGGACACCCCATCCGTGCCGGTGCCGGACGCGGTCTCGGCACCGGCGACGCGGACTCCCGAGTCTCCGAGCCTGGATACCGTCGCCATTCCCGAGACCCCCTCCACTCCCGAAGTGGCCGAAACGGACCAAGTCGGATCGCCTGCTTCGGCTGGCCGCAACGGCGTGTTCACGGTGGTGGTCGACGCCGGGCACGGCGGCAAGGACCCGGGAGCCCGAGGACAGAAGGCCGACGGCACCACCGTTCTCGAGAAGATGGCGACGCTGCAGGTGGCGCTGAAGCTGCGCGAAGTGCTGGCCGGCCACAAGGGGATCAGGGTGGTCATGACGCGCGACAAGGACGTTTTCGTGGAACTCTCCGGAAGGACCCGGATCGCCAACGCCGCCAAGGGCGACCTGTTCATATCGCTGCACTGCAACAGTCTTCCCGCCGGATCCAAGCGCCGGGACGAGGTGGACGGATTCATGGTCTACCTGCTTCGGGAAGCGGTGGACGAGCGGGACAAGGCCATCGAGCGCCGCGAGAACGAGGCGATCAGCTACGAGACCGGCGAGCACCAGAAGAAGGAGGCGTTGTCGCCCGTGGAATGGATGCTTCTGGACCACCAGCTGAACCTGTACACCAAGGAAAGCGAACGGTTCGCGGGGTTGGTGGTGCGCAAGCTCCAGTCCGAAGGACCCGTCGCCAAGGAACGCACCGGGGCCAGCCAGGCGGGGTTCTTCGTGCTGGTGGGGGCGCTGATGCCCTCGGTCCTGATCGAGATGGGATACGTGTCCAGCCCCGCGGACGCCGCGGCCCTGACCGACCCGGCCCGCCAGAAGCGGATCGCGGAATCCATCGCCGCGTCCATCGAACAGTTCCGCGCCGGAAAACGCTGAGCCCGCACCTCACCCCCACTCCCCCTCTCCACTTGTTGGAGAGGGGTGCCGACGAAGTCGGCGGGGTGACGTCCGTTGTTTGGCCAGTGATGGGCCGGACTGGATTCCCCCCTTGGGGGAGCTAGATTCCCCGTGGTGGCCGACCTTCGACCTTCCGTGACCCTGGACGTCTTTTCGGGACCCCTGGACTTGCTCCTGTACCTCGTGCACAATCGCGAGCTGGATCCGACCACCATCCCCATCTCCGAGATCGCCGACCAGTACCTGGCGTTCCTGCAGGAGGCCCGCGAATCCCAGTTGGGCGTGGCGGGGGAATTCCTCGTGATGGCCGCGAAGCTGCTGGCGCTGAAGGCGCGCGAACTCCTGCCGCGGGACGACCGCGGAGACCTGGAACCGGAGGAGTTCGAGGGGTTCGATCGCGAAGAGCTGGTCCGCCAGCTCCTGGAATACCGCCGCTTCAAGCAGGCGGCGGAGAACCTGCGGGGACTGGAATCGCGGACCTGGGGAGGGTACCGGCGCGGCATGTCCGACGTCCAGGCCGACCGGCCGCGGGAAGACGACGACGGGCTCGACGCTGGCCTGATCGGACTGTTCGACCTGCTCAAGGCATTTCGACAGGTTTTGTCCGTGCGCCCGCGCAACCTGGTCCACGAGATCGAGATCGACGACATCCCCATCCAGGAGCGCATGAACCGCATCCGCGCCCATCTGGTGCGCGAGGGCCGCGCGCACTTCGACGAGCTCTATCCCCGCGACGGCCGCAGGCTCCTGCCGGTGGTGACCTTCATGGCCATCCTGGAACTGGTCAAGACGGAGGAACTCGCCTTCCGGCAGAGCGGGGTCCTCCAACCGATGCTCGTGTACCGCCGCGCCGACGATCGGTTCGCCGACGAACTGGCGCGCATGGACCAGGTCTTCTCCCCCGACCCGGATCTGAATCCCGATGTGCTGGGACTTCTGGCCAGCAAGGAACGCATGCGGCTGGAGGCCCTGATCCGCGAGGAGGAACTTTGGGGCGGCAACGGCCTGGACGACGAAACCGGCGAGCCCCTGCCCGGGCCGGTTCCCGCCGCGGAAGCGGAGACCGTCGCCGCGGTATCGGAGCCGATCATCCCGGATCCCGCGGAAGCTTCGGCCTAGTCCCGCGAGCGGAGCACCCTGTCGAGCACCGCCAATGGCGCCGGCAGGAGGAGTTCGGCATGGGCTCCAAGCGCCATCCGGCGGGGAATGGGCCTGTGGTGGAGCAGGACCGTCCTGCGGGGAGTCTCCCGCAACCTGTCCCACGAGGCCGTACCCGGCTCGACCCAGGCCACCCGCACCACGTCTTCCCGGGCCAGGAAATCCGGCGCGGAGGAGTGCAATTCCACCTCCCCCAACTGGCGGAGGGCCAGTTCCAGGGGATCGGGCACCAGCACGCCGGGTTCGCGGAGATAGGCGAACTTCCGGGAGCCGCCCGTGAAGGGAAAGGCGCGGACGGGATCGTTCATCCCCGCCTCGGGGAAGGCGTCGGATTCGATCATCTCGCGGAAGGTCCTGGACAGGCCGGGAAGCAGGTGGGGAAGGCGCTCGGGATGCGAGAGCCAGCCGGACTCCGCGGAGTCGATCCCGCGGACTTCCACGCAGGGATGCCAGGCGGGTTCCAGCAACACGGAGAGCTGGAGGACCGGCGACAGAAGACGTCCTCCCGGACTGGGATTCCACAGGCCCGCGGCGTCCTTGACTCCTTGGACGTCCATCACCGCCGTCCACACGGGGTCGGGAATCTCCATGCCCCGGAGGGTCTCCATCACCAGGGTGGCGGCGTCGACCCCGAAGGCTCCGGCGAGCTGCCCCACGATGGGCAAACCGTCTTCCCACGCCTGGGCCTTGACCTCGCCATATTCGTTCTCCAGGGCCTGCAGGGCGAACACCCAGGGCACCTGCGTGCAGAAACCGGCGAGGAAGGCCTGGAGAGGCGTGGCGAATGCCTCCGGAGGCGAGAGGACCTCGGCCAGGAGTCCGGTGGCCAGCGCCCTGCGCCAGAGCCTGCGGATGTCCGTGAACGGTTGGACCGAGCGCATGGCCGCATCCACGACGGCGCGCACCACCATCAGGCGGACGGCCGCATGGGGATCGTTCCGTTCCAGCTCCGCCGGGGCGATCTTCCGGAGCCAACGCCCGCCCACGGGATCGATGGCCAGATGCGCCTGGAGCTCCTTGGCTCCGCAGGGTCCGGAGGCGAGTAGGAAGAGCTCCCTCGCCTGCGCCCGGTCGAGTTGCGGTCGCCATCGCCGGAGCGCGGGACGGATGTGGCGACGGGTTTCCACGGGTTCGGGTCGGGAGGATGGAGGGTTGGCCCCTTCCGACATGGCGGCCAGTCCCTGGTGGATGCGATCGAGGAGATCCTTCAGCGAGACCTCGGACTTGACCAGGAAATCGCCGACCCCCAGCCTGGACGCCTCCTCCAACGCCTCCGGTCGGGGGAAGGCGGTGAGGAACAAGGCGGGAATCCGCCGGGACGCCGGGCGCGAACGCAGGACCCGCAGGAGGTCCAGACCGTTCTGGCCGGGGAGGGAGACGTCCAGCAGGAACAGATCCGCCCCTTGCAGATCCAGCGCGGCCAAGGCCTCGGGGGCGTCGCCCGCGCGGATCACCGCGTACCCGTGGTCCTCCAGCGCCTCGGCCAGGGTTTCACGGAACACGATCTGGTCTTCCACGAGGAGGATGGTCGGCAAAGGGTTGTTGCTCCTGGCATCGATCGTGCCGGGAGCAGGATACCATCCGGCGGGCCGGGGCGGCAACCCGCCTCGTTCCCTCTTCCTAGGGCAGGACCGCCAGGCCGGATTGACGGATTCCGTCAACAGCGGATTCGACGATCCAGGTCCCGCGACCCGGCGCGAATTCCACCGACATCCCCCGCGACCGCGCGCGGACCCGGCCGGAGGGATCCGCCAGGGTCCAGTCCGCGAAGGTCGGGAGGGAGGCGCGGATGCGACCGCTTCCGGAAACGAGGCTCATCCGGGCCGAGGCCCCGCGGGTGGGCCGGACGGCCAGGTCCGGTGGCGTCTCCAGGAGATGCGCGACGCTCGCGGCGCCCAGCAGGAAGTTGGCGTCGTGGGGAATCCACTGTTCCGTCCAGTGCCAGTAGAAATACGGGGGATTGGACGTCCCGGTGTTGTCGTAGTAGACGGGAGACTGGTCGGCATCCGAATTCGCGGTGATGCCGTTGCAGATCCCGCCCGCCCTGTTGGTCCCGCCGTCGTAGGGCGAAGTGTTCCCCCCCGCCACCCCGAACATGAAGTTCTCTCCCGCGGTGTTCTTGCCCAGCACCCAATCGAGTCCAGCCATGCCCTCCTGCGAGAGGGAGTCGGTTCCGGACAGGCTCCAGCTGGGCGAGATGTCCCGTCCGGCCAGCAGGAATGCGGCGGAAAGGGAACCCAGGCGCGCGTTCTCGCCCTGCCACCAGTAGCCGGTCTCGTTGTCGTGCGGCATGAAGAACCGGGCGGAAGAGGGAACCTGCACGACGGGGGACGAGGGCACGGAGCCGAACACCTGGAATTCGTAGAGGGAGAATCCGTAGCTGGGCTGCGCCAGTTCCTGTCCCTGCATGCGCACGTAGCGGGCGGAATCCCCGGGGATCCCATGGCCGTCCCATCCCGGTCCCGCGGCGCCCCCCGCGCAGACGGTGGTCCAGTTCGCGTCGTCCGTGGAGATCCGCAGCTGGTACTTCTTGCCGTAGGCGGCTTCCCAGTCGATCGCCACGGAATCCAGAAGCACGACGCGACCCAGATCCACGGTGAGCGAGGCCGTGGAATCGCCGAGGGCGCCGCCCCAGCGGGTGTTCAGGCTTCCGTCCACGGCGTTGGAGGCCGGATAGCCGCCTTGGGTGGAACTGGACGTGGCCGCGGCGCCCACGGCGAGATCGCCTCCCGGAGAGGCCGCCCCCGTGGGGGGAGCGTCCGGAGCGTACATGCGCGGGTACAGGAACGGATTGGCCACCCCGCGCGTGAGCGACCGGTACCACTGGACGGATTTCGCCAAGGTGGCGCGCACCGCGTCCGACCGCGGGGAGGACGGATCGATCTCCAGGTAGGCCCACAGCGCCACCAGCGGAAGACCCTCGTCCACGGCGTGGTAGAAAGGACGCGCCCCGTCGTCGGACAGGAACCAGCCTGGAGCCTCCTGGCGCGCCACGATGCTGTCGGCCCGCTCCGCGGCGGAATCCGCGTAGCGCGGATCCTGGGTGGCCTGGTACAGCTCCACGGCGGCCAGCAGGGCGCAGTAGTGGTCGATCAGGTTCTCGCGTCCGTCGTCGTCCCATCTTCCCTTGACGGCGGAGAGGTGGTCGAAGCCCAACTGGGCCGCGGCCAGGTACTGGGCGCCGGTGAAGGACCCGGAGACCCCCGTGCGCGAGGCCAGCGCGAGGGCGGCGATGCTCATGCCTCCGCCTTCCCTCCAGGCCGACTGGTAGTCGGAGGTCGGAGTTCCCTGCACGGCGGAATCGCCCACCCAGGCGCAGATGGCCTTGGCCGTGTCCATGTTCCAGTGGCTGCGGAACACGTTGATGTAGAAGTAGCCCTGGGTGTCCTGGATCCGCGCCAGGTAGTCGGCGCCCCATGCCGCTTCGGACAGAAGCTGACTCCTCCAAGGGGCCACCGCCCGAGGCGCGAGCAGGCTGGTGCGCAGGAGCGACCAGACCACCATGGGGATCTGCTGCGGGTTCATGTAGTTCGCGTAGGAGAGGTGGCTGATGTACTTGCCGTCGTCGCCGGTGGCGTCCATCCAGCCGCCGTAGACGTCGTGGGTTCCCCGCTTGGGCTGTCCGAAGTAGCCGATGGCGTGGTCCCCGTCGTCCTTGCTCTCCATGGAATGGAAGAAGGAGACCACGGATGGGCCCGCGAGGCGGAGCAACGCCTCGTCCTCGATCTCGAACGTGTCCGACAGGGTACCGGACGGCAACAGCTTGAGACTGTACCTGCCGCTGTCCTGGAAGCTGGAGAAATCCAGGACCTTCCACTGCGCGCTTCCCCACCCCGGAACCAGGCACTGCGCCGAGGCCGGTCCCTGGAAGACGATGGTGTTGGAGGCGTCCAGGAGCTGGAACCCGGTGTCCGCGATGGCGCCGGAGGCGTTCTTGACCACGGCGGTCTTGGGTCCCGTGCGCTCGTAGCCCACATGGTTCCACAACAGGGAATCGGGGCCGGACGCGTAGCAGGAAAGGGCGACCAGGGGTAGGAAATGCAGGACTCGCTGGAGCATGGGCCATGTATATCCGCAAATCCGCGATTCCGCAGGAGGATTGCACGCCGCCAACCCGCCGGAAATGCATTTTGACCTCCAACCCTATGACCTTCGGAAAAATCTGGTTGCTGATCCTCGGCGTTTCCACCGCATCCCTTGCCCAGACCAACGTGCTCGGCACGGCCGTGGATGCGACCAGCGATCTGCCCATCCCCAAGGTGAGGATCTTTTCTGCGGACTCCACGTATCTGGGGGTTTCCGACGGAGAAGGACGCTTCGAGCTGCGTCTGGCGCGCGCCATCGAGGTGACCTTCCGCCGGGAGGGATACCACGACAAGGTCGTGGAGCTGATGGATGTCTCCGACCTCCTGGACCTCTCCGTGGCCTTGGACCCCTTGGGAACCGCCTTGGAAGGCCGCACCGTCACATCCCATACCGCCGCCGCCCATGCTCCCACCGGGAGCATCGCGGAGCTGGAAAGCGTGGAGGGGATGCGCATGGATCTGCAGGACCATCTGCGCAATCTCCCCGGCGTCTCGGGAGTCCGCGAGTTCTCGTCGGAAGTCTCCGTTTACGGATCCCGGACCGCGGACGTGACCCAGGTGCTGGGAACCTTCGTGATCCCCAACCTCCGCCATCTGGACTATTCGTTTCCGGGCAACCAAAGCGTCCTGAACCCCCGCATGCTGCAAGGGGTCACCGTGGAGAGCGATCCCACCAGCGGCCCCCTGGAGCAAGGTCTGGCCTCGGCCCTGCACTTCCAGCCGCTGCGCCCCCCCACCGACATGCAGAGCCTCATCCTCTCGTGGGGACTCGTCAACCGCGAACTGGACCTGTTCGGCCCGGTGGGGAACGGTTCCTACGCCATCTCCGGACGGTATCTGGATCCCACCTTGATGAACCACCTGACCAGCCGGTTCTTCGTGGGATCGCCGAACGTGGCGCCGGCGCAGCAGGTGAACGCGACCTCCGCGGCCCCGGCCACCTCGCAGCTCAACCTCTCCGCCTACGACGCCTATGCGCGCGTCGAGCAGGGCTTCGGCCCCTTCGCAGGATCCCTGACGGCGCTGGGCTCCTCCGACGACTACTCCGTGAGCGTGTACGCGCACACCGTGGATGGGGCAGGGAACGTGACCCAGGCCTACGTTCCCGTGGAGCAGGGCAACAAGACCGATGGACTCTCCTTCGCGGATGTGCAGGGACAGACCTCGTTGGGGTGGCTGGACGGGTACGGAGGCATCGTAGCCGGTTCGGAAGTCCAGCAACTCTCGGACACCGCCCAGCGCAACCTGAACTCCGATCCCGCAGCCCAAGCCGCCTGGGCGGCGTGGACCCAGAACCGCACCGACAGCCGCGGCGGATTCACCCTGGAACCCACCTGGGATTTCCTGGGTCTGGATCCGGAATTCCTGGGGGCCTACGACTACATCGACGATTCCCGAAGCTTTGGCCAATTCTTCCAACAAGGCCTGGGTCAGGGACTCAATGACGACCGGGCGATGTTCGATGCCAGAACCCATTCCGACGATCTCGCCTATTCGCGGCTCCATGGCATGTTCCGGTTGCGCCACAAGAGCGACCAGGATTCGTCCCGCTGGGGGATCAGCGTGGGAGACCTCTGGGCACAGGGCGCCGGCAACGGTGCAGAGGGTACGCTCTCATGGATGGCTCCCCTGCTCGGAATCGGATGGACCGCGAATCTTTCGGAACGCCAATCCGAATACGTGGAAGCGGACAGCTTCGCTCGACTGGGGACCAAGCTCACCTCCGCCACCGAAATCAAGCTGGGAGCGGGAAAGATGCTGGGCCCCGTGGAGGTCACCTCCGCCGTATACTGGAGGGACCTGCAGAACCCGGAGCTTCCGCAAGCGAATTTCCTGTGGCTGCTCCCCGAATCGCGCAAGGCGAATTCCGCCACCGTCTGGGGTGGCACCATGCAAGCCAAATGGACCACGTGGCACACCTTGCAGGTGGAGTCCAACTTCTCCCGGGTCCAGGGCACCTACCAGATGGCCGACGGCGGCACCATGGATTGGGAAGCCAACCGCGACTTCGATTCCTGGACCGTGATCAAGTACCACCCGCGCTCCGACACCCTCTTTTCCATCATCCTCTCCCACGCGGCGAGCTTCGGAAAGCCGGAATACCTGTTCCACATCGACACCGCGGCGCGCACCCTGGCGGTGGGCATCGACCCCGCTTCCATCGCGGACAAGGAATACGGAGACCAGTTCCGGACCGACGCCCGCGTGGAGCTGGACATCCCCACCAACCTCGCGCCCATCCGCGACATCCGGTTCTACGCCGAGGTGCAGAACATCTTCGGGCAGTTCTCCGACCCCTGGGCCCACTACCTGGGTGGAGATAATTTCCGTCAGCGCTCCTGGAGCCCCGTGCGGGCCGACCCCTACAACTCCTACAGCACCATCGTGGGGGCGCAGCCGCTGTACGCCCGTGGCACGGACCTCCTGGTCACCTTCGGGATCGAGGGAAGGCTCGGGATCTGACCCGACCGCGCCCATGAGCTGGATGTCCCTCGCGCTGGTCTCGGCGCTCCTGTTGGGCTTCTACGACGTGGGAAAGAAGTCCGCGGTGGACGGAAACGCCGTGCTCCCCACGCTGTTCCTCTGCTCGGGCACCGCGGCCCTGCTGGTCCTCCCCGCCCTCCTGACCACGTTCCTCGCCCCCGCCGTGGCGCACCGGATCGGATGGGAAGTGGAAGCCCTGGGAGAGCGCGGACAACTTCTGGTCCTGGCCAAGACCAGCATCGTCACGGCGTCGTGGACGCTTTCCTTCCTGGCCCTCAAGCACCTGCCCATCTCCATCGCCGCTCCCGTCCGCGCCTCGGCGCCCCTGTTCACGGTCGCGGGAGCGATCCTGCTGTTCGGCGAATGGCCCTCGGGAAGGCAGTGGTGCGGGATCGCGCTGATCCTCGCGAGCTACTGGGTCTTCTCCGTGCTCGGGCGCGCCGAGGGGATCCGCTTCTCGCGCAGTCCGTGGATCTGGGCGTTGTTGGGAGCCACGTTCCTGGGCGCGGCAAGCTCGCTGTGGGACAAGAACCTGCTCCAACGCGAACACCTTCCCCCCTGGGCGATGCAGGTCTGGTTCACGCTGGACAACGCGATCCTGCAGGGGATCCTCTGGGCGACGCTGGGCCGACGCGACCCCACCCCGTTCAAGTTCCGCAAGGCGGCTCTGGCCGTGGGACCGCTGCTCCTTTGCGCCGACGCCGCCTATTTCCGCGCCCTCGCCATCCCCGCGGCACCGGTGTCCATCGTGTCGTCCATCCGCCGGTCCAACGTGGTGGTCAGCTTCCTGGTGGGGGCGATGGCCTTCCACGAGAAGAACCGCCGACTGAAGGCGGTGGCGCTGGTGGGAGTGCTGGGGGGATTGTGGCTGTTGTTGTGACCGGATCGCGGGGGCACATGCCGTAGGGGCGAAAAATTTTTCGCCCCTACGGCGGAACGATCATTTCCGGGCCGATTCCGATTCGCCCAGGCGGATCTGGTCCAGCATGTCGCGCACGGCGCGGTCCAGGCCCACCAGGATGGCGCGGGAGATGATGGCGTGCCCGATGTTGAGCTCGTCCAGGCCGGGGATGCAGGACACCTTGGACACGTTCTGGTAGTCCAGACCGTGCCCGGCGTTGACCCGCAGGCCCAGCCGCGTTCCCAGGCCCACGGAATCGACCAGCCGCGATCGCTCGGCCTGGTAGGTGGCGTCGGATTCGCCTTCGTGGAAGGCGCGGGAGAAGTTCCCCGTGTGCAGCTCCACGGCGTCCGCCGACACCTTCTGGGCGGCGCGCACCTGGCGGGCCTCGGGATCCACGAAGAGGCTCGTGCGGATGCGCTGGGCGCGCAGGTTCTGCACGATCTTCTCCAGCTCGCGTTCGTGTCCCGCGACGTCCAGACCGCCTTCGGTGGTCAGTTCCTGTCTGCGCTCGGGGACCAGCGTGACCATGTCCGGCTGGAGTTCCAGGGCGAACTGCACCATGGCCTGGGTGGGAGACATCTCCAGGTTCAATCGCGTGGACACGGTCTGCCGCAGCAGGCGCACGTCGCGCTCCTGGATGTGGCGCAGGTCCTCGCGCAGATGCACCGTGATCCCGTGGGCACCGGCCAGTTCCGCGACGGCGGCGGCGGCCACGGGGTCCGGGTTGCGCTCCTTGCGCGCTTCCCGCACGGTGGCGACGTGGTCGATGTTCAGGCCCAGCTTCACCATGGTCAGTCTCTCCTGGCTTTGCGATGCACGACGGTCCAGGGAGCC
>Ga0302276_10004017_pt1 | contig 12475 bp, 10 predicted proteins | sample III_Bog_N2_3_FD_198768 | JGI IMG/M metagenome (GOLD analysis project Ga0302276, IMG submission 198768) | Peat permafrost microbial communities from Stordalen Mire near Abisko, Sweden - III_Bog_N2_3 | ecosystem: Environmental > Terrestrial > Soil > Wetlands > Peat | place: Sweden: Abisko... | reverse complement strand
CACGTTCTCAATGTTGTCGAGATAGAGGCGCGAGATGGCGAGTACCTTGAGGTACTCGACGCTGGTCGCTTCGTCCCAGCCGCGGCCACCGAGGGCGGTGTTTTTGGGCTGGAAGCTCCAGGGGATGAACGCCGTGAATCCGCCGGTCTCTTCCTGCAGGCGGCGGACGACTTCAAAATGATTGATGCGCTGGTCAAAATTTTCGCCCACGCCGAACATCATGGTCGCGGTGGTCCTCATGCCGAGCTGGTGCGCAGTGCGGTGCACGCTCACCCAGTCGTTGGTGTCGCACTTGAGGCGCGCGATGCGGTGCCGCACCTCGTCGTCGAGAATTTCCGCGCCGCCGCCGGGGATCGAGTCGAGGCCCGCGTCACGCAGGCGCGCAATGGTGGTGCGCAGATCGAGGTTCGAATACTCGGCGATGGCCAGCACTTCAGATGCCGACAAGCAATGCAGCCAGATCTGCGGAAAGCGCTGCTTGATGCCGACGAACAGCCGCTCGAACCAGTCGATCTTGAGATCGGGGTGAATGCCGCCCTGCATCAGCACGCCGGTGCCGCCCATCTCCAGGGTCTCGGCGATTTTTTCGTAGATCTTTTCGAAGTCGAGGATGTAGCCCTCGTCGGCGCGCGGATCGGGCTTGCCGGCGCGGGGCAGCGGGCGGTAGAAAGCGCAGAACGTGCAGTACTCGGTGCAGTAGTTGGTGTAGTTGATGTTGCGATCGATGATGTAGGTGACCACGCCCTCCGGGTGCAGGCGGCGGCGCACGGCATCCGCCTCGAACCCCAGACCGATCAGGTCGGGAGAGTGGAAGTAATCGAGTGCTTGGGCGCGCGAGATCGGCATGGTTCGATTTTACAGTGGTCAGAGATCAGAGATCAGAGATCAGACGGGCTTATTTGCGGCGGAACAGGAACAGTCCTCGCGACAGCAGCGGGCGGCCCTGGGTGCGGGCCAGGTTCGAGGCTGTAGAAACGCCGCTGAAGAGAATGAAGAAATCGCGAAAAGCGCGCCAGAAGCCTTTTTTGGTATCGGAGCTCATTGGGGAAAGACCTCACAGTTGAACCACGCTAATCTTTTGATGGCCGGGCGCCGTGCACGGTTGCGGAAATCCTCTCTACCCCGACACGAACGTGGCCTTGTCCTTATCCTTGCGCGCGTGGGCGACGGGGAAAACCTGTCCGTGCATCACGATATAAACGCCGGGCGCGACGAGGCGCGCGGCAAGCAGGCTTTCGGTCAGGTTTTGCAGGCCGTCGCTGCCCTCGAACCCCAGAGGCGTCATGGCTCCGGTCAGGATGATGGGAACCTTGAGATCCGCGAAGGACTTCTCGAGGTAGCGGCCCGTCTCGACCATGGTGTCGGTGCCGTGCGAGATCACGATCGGCGCGCCTTCCGCAAGAAGCCCGGCCACGCGATCCCTGACTTCAGCGCGATCCTCATCCGTCATTTCCAGGCTGTCTTTGTTCATCAGGTGGAAAGTGTGAATCTCGGCGTCAGGCAGGCGGAGCATGCGCAGATAGCGGTCCAGCTTGGCCGCGCGGTTCTCCACCACGCCGCTCTGCTCGGAGTAGACCTTCTCGATGGTTCCGCCGGTCGAGATTAAGTAGATGCGCTGCATGATTGTTTCCTTACCCGCCTATCTCCTGAAAACGCTCCGGGAAGGTGTGGCCAATATCTGTGCTATCCCCGGTCCCCAAATGCGAGGGACCGGAGGCACCGAGGTTGATAGAGCAACCGTCCCCTCTACGCGCGATAACGCTTCTGATGCCAGATCCACGCGGTGCGAATGATGTCGTCGAGATTCGTATATTGGGGCTTCCATCCCAGCTCGCGCATGGCCTTCGCCGAGCTTGCCACCAGCACCGCCGGGTCGCCCGGCCGCCGCGGTTGAATCTCCGCTGGAATGGGGTGTCCCGTAACGCGACGCGCCGACTCCACAACGTCTCGCACACTGAAACCCTGACCATTACCAAGGTTGTAGATGAGGGGGTCCTTTGGCCCACCTTCGCGGGCAAGCGCGGCCAGCGCCAGCAGGTGCGCATCGGCCAAATCCGAGACGTGAATGTAGTCGCGAATGCAGGTTCCGTCGGGGGTGGGATAGTCGTCGCCGTAGATGCGAATCGATGCGCGCCGCCCCAGGGCGACGTCGAGAATGAGCGGAATGAGATGCGTCTCGGGCTGGTGCGATTCGCCGCGGAGAACACCCTCAGGGCCTTCCGCTGCGCCGGCCACATTGAAGTAGCGCAGGGAGGCATATTGCAATCCGTGAATGCGATTCAGCCACGCGAGCATCTGCTCCACGAGGAGCTTGGACTGGCCGTAGGGATTGGTGGGTGCAAGGCGTGCATCTTCCTGAATCGGAACAGATTCCGGCTCACCGTAGACGGCTGCTGTCGAGGAGAAAACCAGGCGTCGCGGACCGCATTTAATCATTGCTTCCAGCAACGAAAGCGTCGATGCGGTGTTATTACGGAAATACAGCTCCGGGAGCTGCATCGACTCGCCCGCCTCAATGAGTGCGGCGAAGTGGAGAACTCCATCAAACGGTTCTTGTCCATTGCTGGCGGAGATGAAAATTTGCTCCAGGCGGGCGCGGTCGCTCACCTCGCCCTCGATCAACTCCACGCCTGCCGGCAACAGGTCGCGGCGTCCGTGGCTCAGGTTGTCGTAGACCACGGCTTTATGTCCATTTTGGACCAGGAATGCCGTGACGGTACTTCCTATGTACCCCGCACCGCCGGTAACCAATATCCGCACAAAAAGACTGTCCTTTCCGAGACAGTTTAGGTTACTTTGAGTCTATAGGAGCATGGCTGCCAGGGTTGCTTTATATGGGTCGAACCCCAAGTTCTGCTGGCTGCGAAGACTTCCGGCGCACGTATAATGGATTCTCCCCCTTCATCTGATGGTCTCCTCAGCTTAAGGTGGGATGCATCGAACAGATCAGACAGTCAGATTTGGCCCTACTAAAATGGGGAAAGCAGAGGATGCCGGGTACCTGTGAACGCGGAATTGTAACTGTGCGGCGGTTTTATTTGCAGCCTGTGCACTGGCGGAAGCGCTCTCCGCGCGCCTTGGTGGTTTTACCAGCAAATGAATGAGCGCAATACGGGATCCCTGGCGAAGTTCGCCACGGTTCTCGCCGATATTCGTTAGAGTCGTACGGATTCTGCGCCGCGCTGCGGCCGGAAGCGAGGATTGAAACATGTCGATGAAATATTCACCGGGAGGGAGTACCTTCGGCCTGCTGCCTGAGCCGGAGAGAAGCCCGGTTTCATTCGTCATCAGCTCGACCGTGAACACGGCGATTCTTGTCACATTCGTATTGGCGGGCATGATGGCAAAGCACGTGATCCAGCAGCGCTATGAGATGACCGAGCTGGTCGTCCCCGCCCCTCCGCCGCCTCCGGAGCACATCAAGCCGCTGCCTCCGCCGCCGCAGGTGACTCCGCCGCCGGAGATGCCGAAGGTGGAGTTGCAGCCGAAACAGATTGAGATGCCGAAGCCGAAGCCGGAGCCGAAGCCGGTTCAAATTGAAGCCAAGGTGAACATGCCGGCGATGCCGGCCAAGACTCCAACGATTACTTTGGCGCCGCAGCCCAAGGCCGCGCTCGACCACGCGATGCCCGCGCAGGACAACAGTCACAAGCCCACCACGGGGCCGGTGCACTATGGCCAGACTTTTGGCGTGACCCCGAACCCCAACTCCACGCGTCCGGCCACAGTGGCTTCGATCGGCAATCCTTATGGCGACAACCGCGGTCCGGCCGTGGCGCCGCACGGCGTCGTGGGATCGACGGGCTACGGGAGCACCACCAGGCCCGGCTACGGAGCCGTTCCGCCGGGCAAAGTTGCGTCGGCGGGCATTCCCGGCGCAACTGATACCGGGAATACGGGTTCGAACCATGGAAAGGTAGCTTCGGCCGGAATTCCCGCCCCCACGCAAGTAGCGGCCGCTCCCAGGCAGGTTGCGGAACCGGTCGCGACCAATCTCGAAGTGCTCTCCAAGCCGCCGGTGCAGTACACGGCGGAGGCGCGGCAGTTGAAGGTTCAGGGCGACGTGGTTTTGCGCGTCACGTTCCTTGCTTCCGGCCAGGTAGTGGTGCAGAGCGTGGTGCACGGGCTGGGACATGGGCTTGATGAAGAGGCGCGCCGGGTGGCGCAGCAGATTCGTTTCCGTCCAGCAACGCGTGACGGCCGGCCGGTAGACATCACCACAACCATTACCATCACCTTCCAGTTGGCGTAGCATCAAGAAAGCCGGATTCAGGTCGCCTGGTCTCAGCCCTTTGCTCAACCCCGTCCTCAGCATTGACGCGACGCAGGGCGCTTGAGGGGAGACGCGAAAGCCAGGAAGTAATTCACGAAGTATTGAACCAGGAGTTGCACATGATGTTTCGGAAGTTCCCCCTCGCCCTTCTGATCTTGAGCCTCGGTGTGGGCTGCGCGTACGCGAAGAAGCAGCCTAAGTTCCAGCCCGCCCGCGCGCTTACCCCCGAGCAGGCTGCGCTGGTGCAGAAGGCCATCGCCCAGGAGAAGGTGCTGATCAAGAACATCCAGCAGCGCACGCCGCTGGTGGAGACCTACATTCAGGACACCAAGCCGGATGTGAAGCTCTACGCAATTCCCGTGGCGGATCACTACATGCTCAGCCGCGTGGACTTCGGCAAGACTTTCTTCGACAAGACCTACACGCCCAAGCAGCAGCAGGTCAGGCATGGCTTCTTCAAGGGGTCCATGGATACCATCACGGGCCTCACCAAAGCGCTGCACCTGGATACGCAGTTTACGTATTCCAACACCGGCTTCATGGAGATGATGTTCCTCGATCCCACCGGCTTCGACCAGCAGCACTATGTCTTCAGCTTTGTGCGCCGGGAGTTTCTGGGTACGGTGCGCACCTGGGTCTTCGATGTGCATCCCAAGGCCGACGTGAAGGGCATGGGCCGCTTCTACGGGCGCATCTGGATTGAGGATGAGGGCGGCAACGTGGTGCGCTTCAACGGCACCTACACCGGTCCCACCGACGAGGATTCAGCCAAGCACTACTTCCACTTCGATAGCTGGCGGATGAACGTGCAGCCCGGCATCTGGCTGCCCGTGGCCGTCTACGTGGAAGAAACCCAGCGCACCGAGGCCGACAAGTCCGTGGGCCTGAAGGCGCAAACCCACTTCTGGGGCTACTCGCTCAAGCTGCCCACGCGGGACAGCGAGAGCGTGAGCATGAAGGTAGATGACGCGGTGGACAAGAGCGACGACTCGCAGGATGTGGGTCCGCTACAGGCCTCGCGCATGTGGATCACGCAGGCCGAGAACAATGTTATCGACCGCCTGGTTGAAGCTGGCCTGGTAGCGCCGCTCGATACCGGCGGCTATGAAGAAAAGGTGCTGGGCCAGATCGTCATCAACCTGGTGGTGCCCAACAATCTCGCCTTCACTGACCAGATTCATTGCCGCATCCTGCTCACCGACACCATTGAAGCCACCACCGTGGGCAACACCATCCTCGTCAGCAAGGGGCTGGTCGACAGTCTGCCCAGCGAGGAAGCCATTGCCTCGGTGATCGCCATGGAACTGGCGCACATTGCCATGGGCCACCACATCGATACCCGCTACGCCTTCAACGACCGCCTGCTCTTCCCGGATGAGGCGAGCTTCCAACGCATCCTTATGAACCACACCGATGTGGACAATGGAACGGCCGCCAAACGCGCCATGGAGTATCTCGAGGCCTCCATGTACAAGGACAAGTTGCCCAGCGCCGGGCTGTTCTACGAACAACTTGTGGATCGCTCCAGGGTGCTGAGATCGCTGATGGAGTCGCCCCGGCTGGGCGATTCGCTGCTGAAGGCCGACGGCACGCCGTGGATGGGAGACCTGTTGCATGAGGCGCCCAAGATCAACTGGGACGATCTGGCGCAGACGGCCGCGTTGCCCCTGGGAAGCTGGCTGAAGACAGATCCGTGGGACGACAAGGTGCACATGCTGACCGCCAAACGCTACGCGCCCATGAATGCCCGCGACAAGATGCCGTTCGAAGTGACGCCGATTTTCTACAAGCTACAGCGCTATGACGCGGCAGCCGTCACGCCGCCGGCCGCGTCAGCACCGGCCAGCGCCCCGTCCAGCAATGACCAGCCGGTCGCAGCGCCCGACAACACACCGCCCGCGGCGCCACCACAGAGCGGCGCTGCACCGCCGCCCGATCAGCAACCGGCACCGGCGGCTGCGCAAAATCCGCAGTCGTAACACAATCAACTCTCCGAGCCCAGGCGTGGTGCATGGCAGATTTTCGAGCACACTCCGCCGGGCTCGAAGCGTGAGTCCGATTGGTTGTCCCCGCCCTTCGGCGATTCACAAGAAATGGATTTGCGTTGTGCTCATAAAACGTTCGATTTTAGCGCTCTTGTGTTTCGCGTTTTCAGCGGTTGCCCTGGTTTCAGCGCATGGCCAGGTGGTGCCTTCGGCGACGGAGCGGGTGTTTACCATACGTGTTGGCGGGCTGGCTTCGGCGTTTCAGCCGGACTACGCAGGCGAGCATGAGGCGCAGACCGGTCCCCAGCGCTTGTACGGCGTGGGCGCCTATGTGGATGCGCACTTCAGCCGCTGGATCCAGCCCGAACTCGAGATGCGCTGGGGGCGCTTCAACGAATACAATCCTTCTCCCACAATTTCGGGGTCGCAAGGAATCGACGAGGACACCTATTCGCTCGGTGAGCGCGTCCCTATCAAGACCTTTCACAAATTCACGCCCTACGGCAAGGTGCTGGTCGGCATCGGAACTGCCAGCTGGCTCCAACAGCCCGGGCTGGTTCTGACCTACGGCGGCGGCGTGGACTACCGGCTCAACCGCAAGTTCACCATTCGCTGTGCCGATTTTGAGTTCCAGCAGTGGCCCGTGTCCAGCGCGAACCCAAACCCACCCGGCGGCACTACTTCCTTCAACGTCTGGCCGTACGGCCTCAGCGCCGGCATGAGCTACAGGATCTTTTAAAGACAGGGATTAGGGAGTAGCCAATAGGGAGTAGAGCGGCGGTCCGGTGAACCGGACCGCCGCTCGTGTTTCAGTGCCGTTTTTTCGATCTTCTCGTTCGCCGCGGGGAGCGCGGAAAGGACGGGGCGACGTGAGCGTCGGCACCGCACCGTTTTCTTGCTCCCTTGTTCCCTCGCTCCCTGCTTCAAGGCGCAACGTGCAGCGGTGTAGCTTTCGCAGTCGGCATCGCCACGTGCAACATCTTCGCAATGGTCGGCGCAATCTGCCGCATGTCCACCACGCCCAGGTCGCGATGGTGCGCGATGCCGGCGCCCACGGCGAAGAACGACGCGCGCATCTCCGGATACTCCGGAGAGAATCCGTGCGAGCCGCGCGTGCCGGGAACGGGCGTAACCAGATTGCCCGAAAGCGCATTGCCCGTGTAGTAGCCGGGCTGGAACACGACAAGAAATGCCGCGTCGGGGAAGGCTCCGCGCTGATGAATCGCGTCGCGATCCAGAACCTGCGCGATGCCGTTTGCCGGGTCCGCTGCCAGCTTCACCAGCATGTCGTGCACCTGCTGTTCGGTCGCATGATCGCTGGGATCGTGCAGCATGATGGCCGCCATGCCGCCCGCCATCCACGGCTCAGCCTTCCAGGAGCCGATCTCCGGTGCCTTCGTTACGGGATTCATCGAGCCCTTGACCAATCCAGCCTGGACAAACGGGACGGCCAGGTTCACGTAATGCGTAATGTTCATGAAGCCGTGATCGGAAACGATGACCACGATGGCCGATGGATCGTTGGCGAATTGCTGGTGCGCCAGCCGCTCCACCATGCCGTCGAGAGCTTCGAGGTCGGCGCAGGCTTCGGCGCTGAAGGGTCCGTGATTGTGCTGCGCATTGTCGAGCGAGCTCAGGTGCAGGGTCATGAAGGCGGGCTTGTAGCGTTTCAGGATTTCCAGCGAGTAGCGGGTCTTCGTCTCGTCGCCGCCGATGCTGGTGTCGTTGCCATTCATGTACGGCCCGGCGGTGGGCTTCAACTGCTGCACCAGCGTATCGGGACGCGCCAGCGCCGCCATCATCAACTGGTCACCGGGATTCGCCGAGTTGTCGACGTTCGAGCCGCGCCAAAACTCCGGGATGAGGTAATCCACGCCTGCCGCGCCGACACTTACCGGCCAACCCACGCTGGCCGTGCGCAGCCCGGCCTTGTGCGCCACCTGCCACAGCGTAGGCACGCGAATATCAGCCGCATACCAGTTCCACGCGCCGCCGAATTTCTGAAAAGGGTCGAACGCCTGATTGTTGACGATGCCGTGCTCGACGGGCCAGACGCCGGTGACAAGCGTGGTGTGGCTGGGATAAGTGATGGTGGGCCAGATGCCCACTACGCCTTCCGCATAGGTGCCTTTCGTAAGCAGGGTGCGCAGGTAAGGCAGCTTCATGCCGTGCGCGTCGGCCTGGGTAATATATTCGGGCTTGAGCCCGTCAATCGAGATCATCAATACTGGCGCAGCGTGCGGGACTGGCGCAGCGTGCGGGGCCGGCGCGGCGTGCGCTGCTGTTGCTCCGAGCAGGAATATCGACCAAAACCAAGAGAAAACGGAAAAACGGCGGACGACGGCGTTCATGCGGAGTGCTCCTCAAGGGATTTTGCTGGGAACAGACGAAGCCGAACGCATTCTCAATTTAAAGGTCACAAGCGAGCGGCAATGAGGCTGCGGGAGAAGTATACAGGGTTCAGGTTTCGGGTTTCAGGTGTCCGCAAACAGCGAGAAGGGTAGTTGCGCGCAAGGGTCAAGAAAGAGTTGCTCGCATGAGCGGCCCCTTTCTCACCTCTGAGACCTAAGCCCTGTTGTAATCCGCGTAATGACAAAGTCATTACGGAGTGATATTCTAGACCCCAGAGCGGAGGATTGCCATGCCTGCGGTGCAGCAAAAGGGAAAGCGCGACACACTAAATCTGCGAATCAAGCCGGAATTGCGCCAGCTAATTGACCGGGCCGCGGAGGCAACGGGCAGAAATCGCACCGACTTCGTGCTCGGCGCCGCGCGACAAGCTGCCGAGGAAGCGCTGCTGGACCGCACGCACTTTGTTGTGGACGCGAAAACCTACGCCGAGTTCCTGGCGCGCCTGGATGCGCCGCCGCGGCCCAATGCGCGCTTGCGCCGCGCTCTCCTGACGCCTGCTCCTTGGGAAAAATAGCCCAATTTCGACCCCCGGAGCCCCTCGGGGATCAACATCGTCTCGTGGGATTCTCGTGCGGAGAAGACTCGCTCGACGAATGGCTGCGAAGGCGAGCCCTTGCCAATCGCGTCAGCGGCGCGTCCCAAACTTATGTAGTTTGCGCGGACAACGAAGTCATCGGCTATTATGCCCTCGCTTCGGGTTCCATCTCGGTTGACAGTGCACCGGGAAGATTCCGGCGCAACATGCCCGACCCGATTCCTGTCGCGGTGCTTGCGCGTTTGGCCGTCGATCGCCGCTGGCAAGGAAAGGGCGTGGGGCGCGCGCTGTTCAGCGATGCCGCGTCGCGCGTGGCGCAGGCCGCCGATGTTATTGGAATTCGCGGGATCGTGGTGCACGCGATCTCGGAAGAGGCAAAGAATTTCTACATCGCCATCGGCTTCGATCCCAGCCCGCGCGAGCCAATGACTTTAATGGTGACGCTGACAGACGTGCGCGCCGCACTCACCGGCCGTCAATCATGAGCACCATGTAAAAAGGGCTGCTCCGAAGAGCAGCCCCTCTGTTCCCTATTCCCTACTGGCTATTCGCTGCTTTTACGCCGGCGAGGGCGATCCCTCCGGAATGCTTCCGGTGCCGCCGCGGCTTTCGGGCTTGAGCACTTGCTGCGGCGTGCCGTCGGAGTCGCCGGGCCCAGCAAGGTTGGAGCGCATCGCAGGCAGTTCTTTGCCTTCGATCAGCAGCCGCAACTCCTCGGCGTCGATGGTCTCGCGCTCCAGCAATGCCGCTGCGATACGATGCATGGGATCCGGGTTTGCCTCGAGAATCGTATGTGCTGACTGGTAGGCTTCGTCGATCAGGCGACGCACTTCCAGGTCAATCTGCCGCGCCGTCTCTTCGGAGAAGTCGCGATGTTGCGAGATCTCGCGTCCCAGGAAGATCTGCTCTTCCTTCTTGCCGAAAGTGAGCGGGCCCAGGCGGCTCATGCCGTACTCGCACACCATGGCCCGCGCCAGTTCGGTGGCCCGTTCAATGTCGTTGCCTGCACCGGTTGACATCTGCTTGAGGAAGATCTCCTCGGCCACGCGTCCGCCGTACATCATGGCCAGCCGCGTTTCCAGGTACTCGCGCGTATAGTTGTGGCGATCGTCGGGCAGATGCACGGTGACGCCCAGCGCCATGCCGCGAGGAATGATCGTGACCTTGTGCACCGGGTCGGAGTGTTCGCGCAACGACGACACCAATGCGTGACCGGCCTCGTGATACGCCGTGACGCGCTTCTCCTCGTCGCTCAACAGCATCGACTTGCGTTCGGCGCCCATCAGCACCTTGTCTTTGGCCAGCTCGAAGTCGTACATGGTGACCTGCTTGCGATTCACGCGCGCGGCATTCAGCGCCGCCTCGTTCACCATGTTGGCAAGATCGGCGCCACTGAAGCCCGGTGTGCCGCGGGCCAGGACATTCAGATTGGTGTCGTCTGAGACGGGAACCTTCTTGACGTGAACGCGGAGGATTTCTTCGCGCCCGCGTATGTCGGGCAGGCCCACCACCACGCGGCGGTCGAAGCGGCCGGGGCGCAGCAGCGCAGGATCGAGAACGTCGGGGCGGTTTGTGGCCGCCACCAGAATCACGCCATCGTTCGACTCGAAGCCGTCCATCTCCACGAGCAACTGGTTCAGCGTCTGCTCGCGCTCGTCGTGTCCGCCGCCCAGGCCAGCGCCGCGATGACGGCCGACAGCGTCAATTTCATCAATAAAGATGATGCAGGGAGCATTCTTCTTGCCTTGCTCGAACAGGTCGCGTACGCGGCTCGCGCCCACGCCCACAAACATCTCCACGAAGTCCGATCCGGAGATCGAGAAGAAGGGAACATTGGCCTCGCCGGCCACAGCGCGTGCCAACAGCGTCTTGCCGGTGCCCGGAGGCCCCACCAGCAGCACGCCCTTGGGAATACGGCCGCCCAATTTTTGAAACTTTTGCGGCTCGCGCAGGTACTCGATGATCTCTTTCAGTTCTTCCTTGGCTTCATCTACGCCGGCCACGTCTTTGAACGTTACCTTCTTCTGCTGCATTGAGAGCAGGCGCGCGCGACTCTTGCCAAACGAAAGCGCCTTGTTGCCGCCCGACTGCATCTGGCGCAGCATGAAGAACCACACCAGGATGATCAGCACGAACGGGCCCACGTTGATCAGCAGGGGAATGAGGAAGTTGTTGTTTTCGGGCTTGACGGTGAAGTTGACCTTGTGGCTAGGGTCCAGCATCGCCTTCTGCAAGTCTTCGTAGTTGGCCGGCAGAGTGGTGTGGAACTCGTCTTTGGGCGAGACCTTCAGATGGCCTTTGAGGTCGTTGCCCTGGACGCTGGCATCCAGCACCAGGCCGTTCTGCACTTTATCGTAGAGTTCGGAGTAGGAATACTCGGTCTCTTTACCCATATTCGCGCTTCTCTGCACGATGAGCCACAGCATCATCAGGCAGATGGCGATAAACACCCAGAACATAATCGTCTTAACGCTTGAGTTCACCAACTACTCCTTTTTTCGCGGTGAAGGAGAAGCCGTTCCCGCGACCCCCATCATTCGTCCCCGGCAAAGCCACGTTCTTTAGACGCTTGAACGCCCGTCAAAGTGGCAGGAAAGTACACAATTCCCAAAGGCGCGCACAAGGGAGTGCCGCTCAAGGAAGCAATAAGCCTGATTGTACTCCCTGGCTGAAAATAGTTGCAGCAAATCCTCTACCGCAAAAGGGGTAGAACCCCCTACATCACCGTTACTTGGGCCGGGTTACCGGCGCGGCCTGCGAGGCCTCTGGCGCCGTCTCCACAGCGGCGATCGTAAGGCCGGGCGCGGGCTCCAATTCCACACCCTTCATCCACACCACGCGCCCATCGGCCTCCAGCACGGGCCAAATCGCCCGGTCGGTTCCCGTAACATGCTTGCGTTCCAGCACTTCCTTCACTTTGCGCAGCCCACTGGAGTAGCGCAGGCGCACCCGGTCGCCGGGTTTCCAGTTGCGCAGAGTGGCCGTTTGCGGCTGGCGGTCGCCGCCAGCTGTCCCATTTTCTGTCACTTCCGGGTTTGTGAGCGCGATGCGAAGGCGCACTCCGAACTCCGGCGCGTCAAGGTCGCCGGGGATCGCGACGGTGTACTGTGGGTCCCGAGCTGCTTGGCTCTTGCCGTTTGCGGCCGGCACCGGAGCCACGGAAAGCCTCAGTTCCCGCGCCGTCCGCTCGGCACGCAGGCCTTGCGGCAGCGCCAGTCTTTGCCCGGCCCGGCCGCCGAGCGCCAGGGATCGTACTGCTTCCGTTGCGGC
>Ga0302276_10004009_pt1 | contig 12492 bp, 10 predicted proteins | sample III_Bog_N2_3_FD_198768 | JGI IMG/M metagenome (GOLD analysis project Ga0302276, IMG submission 198768) | Peat permafrost microbial communities from Stordalen Mire near Abisko, Sweden - III_Bog_N2_3 | ecosystem: Environmental > Terrestrial > Soil > Wetlands > Peat | place: Sweden: Abisko... | reverse complement strand
GCTCAGGTGGTGATAAATAACGGTGACCTTAACCGTCGAGTTGAAAGTCAACTACGTTGGCAACGTTGGCGCACGACAGCGCAGTCAAATGTAACTTCCGTGGTCGCCTTCTTTAACCGATGGCGCCGCCTTCCAGCTGCTCGCCGATCTTTTACCCGTCTCCTCCTCCCCGGCCGTAATATTCGGCGACGCGCTGTTCGTAAGCGTCAATCCGCGGTGCGTCAGCATCGTATTCGGGCGCGTTCTTGACTTCTTCGCGCGGGATGGCGAGGTAGACGGTGCGCTCGTCCCAGCTCACTTCGCGGATCGCCGTCGTCGGCACAACAACTTCCTTACCGAACCAAACCGACGTGTTGACCACGAAGTAGCGGATCGACCAATCGCCGTCATCGACGAGGAAATCGCCGACCCGGCCGATCTCCGCATCACTGCAGTGAATTGCGTGACCGGTCACGTCGTGGGCGCTCCGCAGATTAAAATCGCCGCGTTCCGCGTCGGCGGCGCCCGGCCCAGAACTCAAAGAATCGCCAGCGAGGGGCATCGCGGGCAAGACTAACGAACTGACGCTCGTGGCTGTGTGCAGAGCGACCCATGGCGTTACGCCGCGCGGAAAGCCGTAATAGTTATGATGAGCAACGTCTTCGTACCGTGAAACTGGGGGCGAGGTGTCGCTATCCGGCGCGCCCTTAATGTTCTCCAAGCTGAGATTCACGCGGATCGATTCGTCCTCCACGTTGATCAAACCGAGCGCCTTTGCCGGAATCAGGACTTCCTTCCCGAGCAGCCATGCCCCTGTCTTCACCACGAGGCAGCGAACCTTCCACTCGTGGCTGTCAAAATAAACGTCCTTAATATGGCCGATGTGAGCGTCGGTCGCGGCAAGGTGATACTTCTTAAGAGAACTGACTGGGTGTAACATAGTATCTAAAGTTAAGTTTTACTGAGTTCGGTTCCAAACGGGAATCAATGGTATAACAAAATCAAGATTAGCCAGAAAATCGTGAACCACAAGAGCCACGCAAACCGCGACCGAGCTTCATCGGAGCTTCTGAAGCCGGGAATGGACGCCGGCGATCCCGCGCAATGACGACATTGGGATGTCGTTGTCGAGATCGCATATCCACAGATGGGGCAAGCCTCTAATGACATGGTGATGATTTAGATAGATACGCGGGTAAGAGGATGCGATCAATAGGGGATGCCTGTCACCTATCGGCCTCCTTTTGCGCCGGAGCGAGCGCCCAATTTCTGTCGGGGTTGTATTCGGACATTGCCGCGGCAATCTCTCCGCTCTTAGAGCCTAGGTTGCGCTCATACAACTCGTCCCGTTGATTGATGATGAATGTCATTGTGCCCGAGTGGCCCCACTTGGAGGGATAGGCTACCATAGCAAACCCGCCAATCATATTGCTGTCGACAATGTAGTTGTAACTTCCGCCTCGCGCGGCAGGCCCCTGCCTGGAGAGGATCTTGAATAGGTAACCATGGAAGGGATGCGGGACCTCGTCATTTTTGTTGGGACTATAGCCTTCGCTGCGCGCTTCCGCCACCAGAGGACCGAACGGGCTGATTTTTCCGTTCCCTGCCGCTTGCCAGTAAAGACCGTCGTGCCTTCCCCCAGTGCTCGTCAGTTTCTGCGCATATTTGAGCACCTCGCTCCCGTCGCGGTCCCTTCGGACGTACTTGTGTTGGGCATCCACATAGGTCCGGCAGACACCGATGGTTTTGAGTTCGTCTTCTCGGATATGGCGCTTGATGATTTGCTCTTTCCCTGCGTCGGTGTCGAAAAACCAGCGACCATCCTTTTTCACGAGCGGGATCGGGAAGGGCCGATTTTCGGAGCCGATGTTTAGAGTGATTTTCCCATCGCCCCGGCGGATTGGCTTGCACTTTTGCATAATCTCTTTTGAGAATTCGGCGAAGTTGACCTCGTCATCAACCTTGTCACCTGTGACGAGTTCCTTGTCGCCAGGACCAAAGATTTCGCGAAGGGCCGAATGATCCCCCTCCTTGGCTGCGGCTGTTAGGGTTAGGATGGCAACCCCTGGGGATGCAAAAGTGCGTGGTTCGGCGGCGGATTTTTGTTCCTTGGCGTGAACCTCCAGAGACGGGGATACCCCGTTCGCCAAAATTAGCAATGCGATTAGCACCCAAGCGGAGTGTCGGTGTTGATTTGATCTTTCAAAGGCTTCTCGCATGTGATGTTTAAGGAAATCGGTGGATGGATGAGCTTTGCCGAGGAATGACGGGCCTCCCGCATAATGCCTGGTGCGTAAATCAGCCTCGATCCGTTCTGCCAATCCGGCCAATACCTTGTTGGTAGAAGCGTAATAGCTAGACGCTATACGCATTTCGCCCAAACCGCTCCGGCATTTCGAAATACCCGCTCTTTCGCACAGAATCGCAATACCTTTTGGCTATGATCTCCGCGATGCCCCGAAGATTGAACGTTGTCTCTGGGTCAGCAGTTCGACCCCGCGATCAAAATCGCAGGCTTCGAATTGAGCGGATTTCACGTGGCGGCGTAGTGCTGGAGCTGGCGGGGTCGTTTCGTGGACATCCACGCAGATCGACCCTCTGGCGGGAGAATCACCGGCATCCTGTTGGCGATCGGCACCATCGGATCATCTGTTATGTGAGAGATCCTTTACAATGTACGCCATGAGCGGCTTGGAGGGATTATCGGCCCGTTAAGCGCCGGAGCGGCGGAAAAAGAGCGCCGACCCACAAAGCTAAGATCTCCGGCGGCGGCGACGAGATTTCGGAATGATTCGAGGCAGGGGGCGCTTTTCCGGGGAGGTGGCGCATCGTGCGTTTGCGCATAGCTTTTGGCTATGGCGCTGTCATCGGGGAGGTATTGGCCAGATCAGAGGCAGGCATCGACACTCATCCAAGTTCGAGTCTCATGTTCGGAAGCCCCGCATGCCACAGAGTTCGTGAATAACGCATCAACCGTCCCAATCTCCGCTGATCCCGGCCACGTGAAGCGATGCTTCGCGACGCGGAACCGCTCTCAATCGCGCATTTTCCGCCGGGAACGGCCCCGAAATCATTTATGAATACGCTTGAGCCCGAAGCCAAAGCAAAAGCCAATCCCAGGCCAGAACGGAAAGCCGAGCCGAAACGTGAAGCAGCCGCCCCATCTTCGCCCATGAAGAAGAAAGCCCTGGTTGCGGGAGTGATTGTATTGGCAGTCTTGGGGTTCCTCGTGTTTGGCTTCCGGCTGTTAAGATCGTGGGAAAACTCAAAAAAGGACCCGAACCAGTTGGTCCTGTACGGGAATGTCGATCTGCGCCAAGTCGATCTCTCTTTCAACAATAGCGAGCGCATCGCAGAGGTGCTGGTCCAGGAAGGGGACAGGGTCAAGCGCGGGCAAATTCTTGCCAGGGTAGAAACGGACCGGCTCAGGCCGGAGGCGGAGGAGGCGGAAGCCGAGGCCGAGGCGCAGCAGGCGGTGGTGCAAAGACTGCATCACGGCAGCCGTCCGGAGGAAATCGCGCAGGCCCGGGCCAATGTGGCGTCGGCCAAAGCGGATTTAGTGAATGCCGAACAGCAATGGAGGCGTTTGACGGCGTTGATCCAGCTCACCTCCGGCCGGGCCATCAGCCAGCAGGACCTGGATGCTGCAAAAGCCGCCATGGGCATGGCGCAGGCGCGGCTGGAGGTTTCGGAAAAAGCCCTCGATCTTTCCACATCGGGCCCGAGGGTGGAGGACATTGCGGAAGGGGTGGCGCAACTGCGCGCCAAGGGAGCACGCCTTGAACTGCTGCGCCGGGAACTGACTGACGCCAACCTCGTTTCCCCGTGCGACGCTGTGGTGCGCTCCCGGCTGCTGGAACCCGGCGAGATGGTGTCTCCGCAAAGGCCGGTTTTCAATCTGGCCATCACGGATCCCAAGTGGATCAGAGCCTATGTTTCCGAGACCGATTTGGGAAAGACGCACCCAGGAATGAAAGCGTCGATCAGCACGGACGGCTTTCCTGGGCGGACCATCCCCGGCTGGGTGGGTTTCATTTCTTCGGTCGCCGAATTCACGCCCAAGTCAGTCCAGACAAAGGAGTTGCGCTCCAGTTTGGTCTATGAAATTCGCGTTTTCGCGAATGACCCTCAGGACGAGTTGCGTCTGGGCATGCCGGCGACAGTGTCGCTGAAATTAAATCCGACCGACCGCAGCCAACCCTAGGACGGATATCGAGCCAATGTCTTGGACAAGAATACTCGGAGGCATGGCGGCAGCCGGCATCGCTGGCGGCGGCTGCTCCGTGGGCCCGGACTATCACCCCCCGGCTGGCCATGCTCCGGCCGCATGGAGCTCGGCGGCGGCAAAGGGGCTGACCGAAAGCGCGGCAGCATCCTCCTCCTGGTGGACCTCATTTCACGACGGCGAACTTGACTCCCTGATACAGCGGGCGGCGCGATCGAATCTGGATTTGCGCGCGGCGGAAGCGCGGCTGCAACAAGCCAGGGCGGTGCGAGAAAGGAGCGCGGCGGATTTCCTGCCCACGCCTGACGTCTCGGGTTCCTTTGCCAGAGCAAAACAGAGCGAGGACCAGCCATTAATTGGAGCGCTGCCCCTGCCACCGAATTTCCCCTTCAAATACAGCGTCTATAATGCCGGTTTCGATGCCTCGTGGGAAATCGATATCTTCGGCGGCAAGCGCCGCGCACTGGAAGCGGCCACCGCGGAATGGGAAGGAGCGATCGAGGCTCGCAACGATGCGATGGTGAGCCTGCTGGCCGAGGTGGCGAGGAATTATTTCGAATTGCGAGGAAACCAGCGCCGGTTGGACATCGCGCAGCGGAACGTCAAACTTCAGCAGGAAGCGTTGGAACTCACCCACGCCCGCTTCCAGGGCGGGGTGTCGGGCGAACTGGACGTGACGCGTTCGGCGGCGCTGCTGGCGAGTCTGCACGCGGAGATTCCGCCGCTCGAGGCCGCCGTGCGGAGGGCCATGTATGCCATAGCGATCCTGCTCGGCCAGGAGCCGGGCACACTGGTGGCCGAACTTACCCCTCACAAGCCGGCGCCAGCGGCTCCGCCGGAAATTCCGATCGGGCTTCCTTCCGATCTGCTCAGCCGCCGCCCCGACGTGCGCCGCGCCGAAAGGCAACTGGCGGCGGAGACCGCCCGCATCGGAGTGGCGGAATCGGAATGGTTTCCGAAACTCTCCCTCACCGGGGACGTCGGGTCTGAAAGCGTCACCCTGGAAAAATGGTTCAGGCCCGGCAGCCCTTTCTGGTCGTTCGGGCCGAGCTTGCAATGGCGCGTGCTCGATTTTGCCCGGGTGCGCGCGGAAGTGCGGACCCAAACCGCCATCCAGAAGGCGGCGCTGGCGACGTACGAGAAGGCCGTGCTGATGGCGCTGCAAGACGCGGAAAACGCCCTCGTGAACTATGCCCATGAACAGAATCGACGCCAGGCGCTCGCGCATGAAGTGGCTGAAAGCCGGCGCTCGCTGGACATGGCCGACGGGATGTATGTCAAAGGGCGCACCGGTTTTCTCGACGTTCTCGATGTCCGGCGCTCACTCTACCAAGCCGATGACCAATTGGCGGTGAGCGATCAGGCGGTTTCGGTCGATCTCATCGCCCTGTACAAGGCGCTGGGCGGGGGCTGGGAGACGTTGAAGCGGGAACCGGCAAGGGTAGCTGCGGCTGCCCCATCCCCATGACGACGCCGGTCTCCTCTCCGGCATTGCGCCTGGACGGCGTTTCCAAGTCCTTTCGTCGCGATACCGGAGAATCGGTGCTGGCACTCGACACCATCTCCTTTTCCGTTGGCCGCGGTGAGCTCGCAGCCCTGGCCGGGCCGGACGGAGCCGGCAAGACAACCCTGATCCGCCTGCTGGCCGGGTTAATGAAGGCCGATAGCGGCATCGTCACCGTGCTTGGGATCGACGCGGCGAAAGACCCGCAGGCGATCCAGTCGCGGATTTCGTATATGCCACAGCGATTTGGGCTGTATGACGATCTGACAGTTCGGGAAAATCTGGACCTCTACGCCGACCTGCACGGGGTCGCGATCGACGAAAAAAAGAGGCAATACGCGCGCCTGATGGAGATGACAGGCCTGGACGCATTCCAAAAAAGGCTCGCCGGGCAGCTTTCCGGAGGAATGAAACAAAAGCTCGGCCTTGCCTGCACTCTTGTCCACACGCCCGAATTGCTGCTCCTGGATGAGCCAACCGTCGGGGTGGATCCGCTCTCCCGCCGCGAGCTTTGGGAGATTATCGGCAAATTGGTCAAGGAGGGTATGACGGTCCTGATCAGCACCAGTTTTCTCGCCGAAGCGGAGGCGTGCAAACGCGTTCTGGTCCTGAACGGAGGGAAAAAGCTGGCGGAAGGACCGCCGGCGGAGATTGCCCGCCTTGCGCTCGGCCACACCTTTCTCGCCCAACCGCCGGAAGGGGTGAAAGCGCGGGATTACCAGACACGGCTTCTGGACGAGCCCGATGTCGTAAATGCCGTGCCGGAGAGCGGGCAGGTCCGAGTGGTGGGCTCGGGTAGCCGCGGCCAAACCGAGGCCGGCATTTTCGCCGGCGTGGCAGCTCGGCCGACGCCGGCGCGGTTCGAGGATGGATTCATGGTGCTTTTACAAAATTCTGGCCGCGCCAAGGCGGCCGATGCGGAGGCGCGCCAGCCGAAAGATGCCGCGATCAGCGGCGCCCGGGGCGACTCCGTGGTCGAGGTCCGCAATCTCGATCGGAGCTTCGGGAAATTCGTCGCCGTGGACCATGTGAGTTTCAACGTCAAGCGAGGGGAAATTTTCGGTCTGCTCGGACCAAACGGAGCCGGCAAAACGACCACGTTTCGCATGCTCTGCGGGCTCCTGCCGCCGTCGGGCGGCACGTTGACCGTGGCGGGAGTCGATGTGCGCCGGGCCAGCGCCTCGGCCCGGCAGCATCTGGGTTACGTGGCGCAGAAGTTTTCGCTTTACGGGCAACTGACGGTGAGTGAGAACCTGCTTTTTTTCGGGCGAGCCTATGGCCTTGGCGGTGAAAAGTTACGCGAACGGATGGCGTGGGCCGTGAGCCAATTCAACCTCGAACCCTTCGTCCACCTTCCCAGCGCGCAATTACCGGGAGGCTTCCAGCAGCGCCTGGCCATGGCCGCCGCCCTCCTGCACCGGCCCGAGATCCTTTTCCTGGACGAGCCGACCAGCGGCGCCGATCCTTTCGCCCGCCGCGAATTCTGGCGGCGGATCACTGCGCTCGCCTCCGGCGGCGTGACGGTGATCGTGACCACCCATTTCATGGAGGAGGCCGAGTATTGCGATCGGGCCGCGATCCTCGACAATGGCAAGGTTCTGGCTCAAGGCACACCTGCGGAGCTCCGGGGTCGCGCGCGCCTGGAGGCTGGCCGCACCGCGACAATGGAAGACGCCTTCATCGCCATTGTCCTCGAGGCGCGCGGCCAGGCGGCCGGCCAATCCGGAGACCAACTCTCATGAAGGATTGGCTGGCAAAATTGCGGCGGATTCGGGCCCTGACGCTCAAGGAAACGCGGCAGGTCCTTCGCGACCCGAGCAGCATCGCCATCGGCGGCGTGGTCCCGCTGATGATGATTTTACTTTTCGGGTACGGGATGTCGCTCGATGTCACCCACGTCTCGGTCGCCGTGGTGGATAACGACGCCTCCTCGGAAAGCGCGGTCCTTATTGGAAATTTTCGGCTTTCGCGCTATTTCGAGGTGACGCCGGCTCGTTCGATGGCTGACGCCAAAACGATGTTGCTGGATCGCGGAGTGGATGGAGTATTGCTGATTCCGTCCGATTTCGCCCGGCGCTTGCATTCCGGCGATGCCGAAGTCCAGATGCTGGTGAACGGCACGGACGCCAACCAGGCGCGTATCATGCAAGGGTACGCCAAGGGATCGTTCGCCCAATGGAGCGCGGGGCGGGCAGGTTCTGGTGGCCAGGTCTCGGCGGGCTCGGTGACCGTTGTGGACCGCATGTGGTTCAACGACAGCAATGACAGCCATTTCTTCATTGTTCCGGGCCTGATTGTTTTGGTAATGACGATCATCGGAGCGTTCCTCACCGCCATGGTGGTGGCACGGGAATGGGAACGGGGAACTCTGGAGTCTCTCTTCGTGACTCCCATGCGAGTCGGGGAGTTTCTCATCAGCAAGATCATCCCCTACTTTGGATTGGGCATGATCGGATTCGTGCTCTGCCTCCTTGCCGGCCAATTTCTCTTCCATGTGCCCCTCCGCGGATCGCTTTTCGTGCTCTGCCTCGCCTCCACGACCTACCTTGTGGTGTCCCTGGGGGCAGGGTTGCTCGTGTCCACCCTGGTGAAAAGTCAGTTCCTCGCCAGCCAATTGGCCATGACCTTGACGATGATGCCCGCGATGATGCTCTCGGGTTTCATTTACGACCTGCGCAGCATGCCGGTTTTCATCCAGGGAATCACCTATGTCCTTCCGGCGAGATACGCCGTCGCGCTCATGCAAACCATCTATCTCGCCGGCAACGTCGGAAGTGTGATATGGCCGAACATTGCGGTCCTGGCGGCGATGGCTGTGGCGCTGCTGGGCTTCACGCGCCTAAGCACGCGGAAGCAGCTTTCCTAAGCCGATCCGGATGCGCACATCCCTTCTTCGCATCCTGGCGCTGATCCGGAAGGAATTCCTCGCTGTGCTGAAGGATCCCCGCAGCCGTTTCATCATCTTTTTGCCGCCGATCGTGCAGTGTTTGGTCTTCGGCTACGCGGCCAGTTTCGACCTCAATTCCATCCCCTACGCCGTCCTTGACCAGGACCACAGTGCCGCCTCGCACGCTTTTCTCGCCCGCCTGGATGGGTCCGGAATCTTTCGGCGTCAGGCCGACCTTCGCCGGGCCGAGGAGATTTCCACATGGATCGACAGCCGCCGCGTGCTCTTCGTGATCCAGATTGGCCAGGAGTTCGAGCGATGCCTGCTCGCCGGTAAAACCGCGCCGGTCCAGGCGATGGCCGATGGCCGCAATTCCAACACCGTCGCCACGGCCCTGGGATATTTCGGGAGTGTGGTCGAAGAGTTCAACGCCGACTGGGGGACCAGTCACGGCCAGGCCGCGCCGCCGGCTCGGATCATCATGCGCTCATGGTTCAATCCAAACCTCGATTCGCGCTGGGGCATCGTTCCAAGCCTGATCGGCACGCTGACGATGATGGGCACGATGATGCTCACGGCTTTGTCCGTGGCGCGCGAGCGGGAACAGGGAACGTTCGACCAGTTATTGGTCACCCCTTTCCGGCCCTACGAGATCATGGCCGGTAAGTCGGTGCCCAACATGGCTATCGGCTTGGGTCAATCGACGACGATTTTGCTGGTCGCGCAGTTTTGGTTTCACATTCCCTTCGTCGGATCCATTTTCATTCTGTATGCCGGGCTGGTTCTGTTCCTCATGGCCGCGGTCGGCCTTGGGCTTTTCGTCTCCTCGATCGCCAGGACGATGCAGCAGGCCATGCTCTCTGCCTTCATCCTCATCTTGCCGTTTGCCATGCTCTCCGGCCTAACCACGCCGTTCAACAGCATGCCGAAATTCCTTCAATCCTTCATGATCATCAATCCTCTTCGCTACTCCCTCGACCTCACCAAACGGGTTTACCTGGAGGACGCCGGATTTGCCCAACTTTTCTCCGATTTTCTAGCGCTCGCCGTAATCGGCCTGCTTACCCTTTCCGGCGCGGCCTGGCTCTTCAGGCGACGGTTGAGTTAGCCGCCTGGCAAAATGAGAGACAGGTTTGGGAATGGCGAAGGCGGGTTCATATTGCTGCCGGCGACAGGCGAAGGGTCTTTCGGTGTTCAGGAAGTTGTGCTTGCGGGACTCATGTCATCTTGTCCAATCTTACATCTGCAAAAAAGGGGGCCTGCAAGTGCAGACCTAGATACGTCGCGCCGCTTCGGCCACCGGTTACGCGCCGCGTGAATGCTCCTTCACGATTTGGATGTAATCTTTGAGCGGTTTTGAAGTATTGTTGTTCCGCCACGCGATTGTTGATTCCCGACGGAGCGGTGGAGAGAGCGGGCGAAAGACCACGCCTTCGTGCGGCAATACCGTTATTTGCGCTGGCATAAATGCCACCCCAAGTCCGTCTGCGACAAACCTGATCGCGGTCGGATCAACGTCTGCCTCCTGCAGAATCCTCGCCTCAAATCCGGCGCTCTGGCAGGTTTTCAGCAGCCATTCCCGCGCGCCGGGATGGGTTTTCGCGGACATTCCGATGAAGAATTGCGGAGCGAGGTCGGCGAGTTTGAGCGTCGAGCGCTTCGCGAGCGGATGTCGGGCCGGAAGGGCGACGAGGAGCGTATCGTGCGATACGCATTCGGAAAGCAACTCGTGGCCGGAGAGCGCGGGGTGAAGACCGACAAAGCCGAGGTCGATCTTGTGAGCTTCGAGCGCTTGGAACTGCTCGGCGCTGGTCATGTCGAAAAGATTTAGCGCTACGCGCGGGCAGAGTTTTCGGAAGGCTCCGAGCGTGGCGGGCAGCAGGTCGTAGTGGATGTTCGCGACATATCCGATATTGAGCTGCGAGCTTTCTCCGCGGTGCATGCGCTGCACGGCTGCGACACTCTCGGCGCACATCGCGAGCAACTTTTTTGAGTCGAACAGGAACGCACGCCCTTCGTCGGTTAGCGCGACCCGATTGTTTGCCCGAAGCAGCAAGGGCACGCCAATTTTTTCCTCGAGATTTTTTACCTGCCGCGTGAGAGACGGCTGAGCCAGCCTGAGCTTTTGGGCGGCCTTGGTAAAACTCAGCGCCTCGGCGACGGCGACGAAATAGCGCAGGTGACGGAGTTCCATTTCCCAGAGCATCGCGAAGGTCATAGCGAAAAGCTATCGCCAATGTTGGGGCAGCCGGCGTTTTCATCGCACCGGTGCGCGGGTCCCGATTGAGCATAGATTTCACCTATGACACGTTCGCTGGCAAGGTATTGGCCCGGATTGCAGATCGCCCCGACACTTCTTCATGTTCCAGGGGTCCTCAAGAGAGTCCCGGCGCCCCTGGGCTCTCGCGGAGATTGCTATGAAAAACATCGTCAAACATTCCGAACGTCCAGGCCGAATCATCCTTTGGCAGGCTGTTTCGCAGCCCGCACAATGCGTCCCCCAGCCTTGACGCCCACTACGCCGGCATGACCATCAACGCCGAGGCCCGGGCTGGACCTTACGTCTTCCTCCAGGTGCGGGACACCGGCACGGTTATTCCCGCGACCGTCATCGACAAGATCTTCAATCCCTTTTTCACCACCAAGCAAGTGGGCAAAGGCACCGGGCTGGGGCTTTCGACCGCGCTCGGGATCGTGAAGGGCCACGGCGGTTTCATCCGCGTCTATAGCGAGCCGGGGAAAGGCACGACCTTCAAGATATATCTCCCCGCGCATACCGGGGTATCCGACGAGGGCGCAGTGGAAGCCGCGGGCAGTTTGCCACGCGGCCACGATGAACTTATCCTCATCGTGGATGACGAAAATGCCGTTTGCCAGATCACAAAGCAGACGCTCGAAGCTTTCGGCTACCGCGCGATCCTCGCCGCCAATGGCGTCGAAGCCGTGGTCGCCTATGCGGCGCGCCGATCAGAGATTGCCGTCGTGCTCACGGATATGATGATGCCGTTGATGGACGGTCCGGCGACCATCCGCGCGCTGCGCCAGATGAACCCCGATGTCTGCGTGATTGCCGCAAGCGGACTTGCCGACCACGACCACGTCGGGCAAGCCACGAGCCTCGGAGTGACGCATTTCCTCCCCAAACCCTACACCGCGGAGACGCCGTTGAAGGCCCTGCGAGAGGTGTTGCCCCTCAGATTGTAGAAACTCCGCTCTCCGCCGCCCGCTTACCAAATGATTCACGACCGATGACCATAACCCCGTTCACCGCCCCTTCCACAGGTCGTCAAACGGTTGCGCTGGCGCTGTGTTTCGCGGCTGCCGGCGGCGCCGTCTTCGTTTCCACCGACGGTTGGTATGCCGGCTTGCAAAAGCCGTCGTGGAATCCGCCGGCGTGGGTCTTTGGCCCCGCGTGGAGCCTGCTCTATATCTTGATGGCGGCCGCCGCGTGGTTCGTCTGGCGCGAGGGCGGATGGAAGTCACAAGGGAAGGCGCTCGCATTGTTTCTTGTGCAATGGCTGCTCAACGCGGTGTGGCCCCCGCTGTTTTTTGGCATGCATCGTCCAGGGCTGGCCCTTGCGGAAATCATCGTGCTCTGGCTGGCAATCGCGGCGACGCTCGCGTCGTTCTGGCGGGTCAGGAAAATCGCAGGCGTATTGTTGGCGCCATATCTCGCGTGGGTAAGTTTCGCCGCGGTGCTGAACGCTGCGATATGGAGGCTGAACCCGTGAGCCGTCATCGCTCAAAGCCGAAAACGGCGTTCTCCTAAGCAGGGCTCGGATGCCGATGCGCATAGCTTCCGGCTATGAAGCGCTCGCCGGGGAGGTATTGGCTGCGTTCGCGGTGCGCGCGGAAGCTAAGACGGGGATTCATGCGGGGAAAAATCCTGCATTCCTC
>Ga0302276_10003999_pt1 | contig 12507 bp, 11 predicted proteins | sample III_Bog_N2_3_FD_198768 | JGI IMG/M metagenome (GOLD analysis project Ga0302276, IMG submission 198768) | Peat permafrost microbial communities from Stordalen Mire near Abisko, Sweden - III_Bog_N2_3 | ecosystem: Environmental > Terrestrial > Soil > Wetlands > Peat | place: Sweden: Abisko... | reverse complement strand
GCCAGCCGCCGAAGCTGCAGAGCGGGTCCACACTGCGGAAGTTGAGGAGGAAGTCACGAGGACGGCCGCACGCGCTCCGCGGGAGCACCATCGAATCGCGACTCTTGCGTATACTTACTGGGAGCAACGCGGGCGCCCGCTCGGATCGCCGGACGTCGACTGGAGCCACGCCCTGGCCGCGCTCGCTCCCGTTCTGCCGAGTGAACTACCGATCTCTTCGCTGCGTCTGGAGCCTAACGAAGGGCCGTGGCGCAGTGGCAGCCCGGGCGATGTCGTCGGGGTCTCCCCGAGGTTGTCTGGGGGAATCCATGCTTCTGCCCATTGAAGCCGAAATGTCGGAGAACGCGCGGGTCCTAGCGATCGACTCCCGAAACCCAGTCGCAGGAGTGAGCGCGGCCGAGGTGAAGCAACGCGCCGAGGGCGAGTTCTTGCGTACCTTGGTCGCCGATCTGCAGCCCATGCTGCGCGAGTCGATGCGGTCGCATCGGATCTCCGTGGCGTCCGACCCCTACGGCGTCGTTATGCTGGAGTCGGATGGCATTTTCGTCCACGTTGGCATCGCCGACCAAGAGGATGTGCTCGACGCATTGCAGGTGCTACGCGCCGAACCCAACTTGCTCGTGATCCTGGACCGTATCGAAGCGGACCTGGTTGTTGCCAACGATCCTCGCGCGACGCGCGCCGCGGATATCGTTCGCATTGCTCGCCATTCGCTGGAGACCGCCGCCCCGACGTGGCGGTGACGCGAGCTCCGGCGGTTGGGGCCCCCCGCGGCGCCTTATCGCGCATCTCTCCACCCGTCTGTGAGCGCGCGCTGGGCAAACAGCATGCTTCGCGCAGGGAAAGCAACTGATGCGCGAAGTGCGACGAGCATCGGCTCTAATGCGCATTTCGCCGGATGGGCAACGACGTAGCGGTGTGTTTATTGCGAGCTTGGCGGCGAACGGAAAGCGAGTGAACGATGATGATGAGCACCTGGTGGTGGTTATGGATTGCGTTCATGTTCTTCTTTCTCGTGCCACCGATTGGCTACGGCTGGGGCTACCGAGGATGGGGCGCTCCGTACCCAAGCTACATTCAACGCCGTCGAGGACGAGCTTCGGCCGTCGGCGGGTCTGCCCAATTCGACCATCAGGCCTGGGGGCGGGGCGGCGACTTCGTGTGGATGATTCTGCTCGTAGGCATGCTCTGGGCTTGTGCGGCCATATGGTGGCGATAGTGAGGGTTCGGGCCAAAGTGGGACCCACGATGCAAAGCACTTCCGGCGTGGCAAAGTCTGCCCTGCATAAGATTCCTTCTCCGGAGCGTGAGCGCCCTAGCACTGACGACCAGAGGCGCCGCGGCTTGGAGAGGTGGGAAAACGAGGGCGGCTCGGTCGAGCACGCCCGGACCGCAACAACCGGGAGGTCGCAGTGAATCCGTCGGAAAGCAACGCAGGCGTTGCGCTCGACGTTGGTCCGCAGGCAGCGCTCCGTCATCGTTCGCCTCGGGAACCGCTCGGCGAACGCGGGGAGCAGTGAGAGTGTCCCTAGATTCTTCGGACGCGCGGGTCTCCGTCGGCGCGACCGCGGAACCGGACGAGCTCGCGCGGCAGAAGCGCGCGGCGGCGGACTGCGCAGTCGAGCATGTGCGATCGGGCATGGTTGTAGGTCTGGGGGCGGGATCGACGGCGCTCCAGACTTCGTAGAGGCTCGTCACGGGTCGCGTGATTCCGAGTGGTTCTCGGCACGGGACGCATCAACAATCCGTTGGGCTTCGTGAATCCATCCCAAGCCCGACTCGTCTTACGCATCGATGGCGATCGAGGCGATGCTACCGGGCGTGGTCGAGCCGAGCGATGGCAGTCTGCGGTGGTTCCGTCCCCTGGGCTGCGTGCAGCGTCGCGACGACGGCGTTTGCGAAGTCTACGTCGGCGGCGTGCTCATCGGCGCGTACGAGGGGCCAGCCGAGCGCAACGTGTTGTTGGTGAAGCTGTCGGAGGAGCCGCGCACACGGGTCGTCGAGCTGGCGGCTGCATTCGACGTCTCGACGGAGGTCGTGCGTCGCGCGCGTCGCGCGTACGAGTCCGGCGGGATCACGGCCATCACGACGGTGCGGAGGCCTGGGGCGCCGTCGAAGGCGACGCCGGAGCTTCGGCGACGCGTGTGGGAGAGCTTCGCGCGAGGTCGCAACGCGACGGCGACGGCAAAGGCACTGCACAAGCACGTGAGCTACGGGACGGTGTGGCGGCTGCATCAGGAATGGCGGGCCGAGCAGGCGTCCTCGGAGGCACCGGTCACCGAGGTGTCGCAGCGCTCGCTGGATCTGGATGGTGCGGCGTCTGAGGTCGTGCGGGATCCGGATGCCACGCCGGCCGTCGAGGGATCGAGCGAGGCGGCCGAGTCGCAGAGCAACGTGCCGTCTGCGGGGGCCGGAGTCGCGATCACGCAACCCGAGCAAGTGCCGGCTCGTGACGCCTGCGCGCTTACCACCGCGCTGGGCGGCAGCGACGGGGAGATGACGATCGGAGAGGCGGTCGAGCAAGGCGGCCACCATGTGCAGCACGCGGGGGCGTGGATCGCCGTGGCGATCCTGCATGCGATGGGGGTGTACCGGCATGCCGCGCGGCTGAGCGAGAGCGCCGTCTCGCCGGTGAGCCTGCGGATCGCGCTCGATGCCGTGGTGATCGCGTTGGCGATCGGAGAGCGATGCGTCGAAGGCGTTCGGCGATTGGAGACACCGAGCGCGTCGACGCTGCTGCGAGCTGAGCAAGCCGTGTCGGCGAGCTGGGCGCGGGAGGTCTTGCATCGATTCGCAGACGTGGGGGCAACGTCGTTCCACCTCGCCGTGGCGTGCGACCTGATGCGCGAAGGGTTTGGATCCGCGGGACGCGTGGCGTTCTACGTCGACAACCATCTGCGCCGCTACACGGGCAAGCACACCGTGCGCAAGGGCTGGAAGATGCAAGACCGGCGCGCCGTGCCCGGCTGCACCGACTACTACCTGCACGACGTCGACGGCCAGCCGCTGATGCGCGTGGACGTGCCCTCGCACGATTCGCTGCCTCGGTGGTTGAGTCCGATCGCCACGGTGTGCCGACGCATGCTCGGCAAGTAGAGCCGCGTGCTGCTCTCGTTCGATCGGGGCGGCGCGTTCGCCCACGAGATGTCGGCGCTGCGCGATCAGGACTTCGAGTTCGTCACGTACGAGCGTGCGCCGTACCCGCTGCTGGCGTCGACCGCGTTCGAGCACAAGGTCGAGCTGACGATCGACGGCAAAGTCGAAACGATTCAATGGGCGGAGGGAGCGCTGAAGAACCTGCGCGCAGGCAGAGGGCGCGTGCGCAGGATCTCACTGCGCATGGCCGATGACAGACAGATCAACCTGTTGGCGATCTCGGGTCTGTCGGCCGAAGAGCTCATCGGCATCCAGCTACACAGGTGGCGACAGGAGAACGCGTTCAAACACGGCGTCGAGCGGTGGGGCATCAACCAACTCGATGGGCGCAAGGTCGAACCCACGCCAGCCGACGACGTCATCCCGAATCCGGCACGCAGCCTGCTCGACCATCGCCTGCGCTTTGCTCGTGCCGAGGAAGGACGCGCCCGCAACAAGCTCGCGCGGCTCCCCCCCGACGATCCATCCAGGACCAAGTACGAGCAGGACCTGGAGCGCGCGGTGGCCACTCAGGCGCAGATCGAGGAGCAGCGGCCCCACGTGCCGAGGCGTGCGCCGGTCAAGGACACCTCGCTAGCTGGCAAACTCGTTCGGCACGTGGGCTCGTACAAGACCACGATCGACACGCTCCGCGTCGCCCTTGCGAACGCCGAGAGCGAGCTGGCCGCGCGTTTGGCGCCCAGCCTGCCTCGCCCCGCAGAGGCGAAGAAGACCCTCGCCAATCTGTTCGCGGCGCCGGGGCGCGTGCGCGTGACCCCACGCGCTATCTACATCGACCTCGCGCCGGCGGCCTCCCCCGCCGAACGCGACGCCCTCCACCAGTTCCTTCGCCAACTCGACGCGCTCGACCTAACCCTCCCCGGCGATCCCGAGCAGCGCCGACTGCGCTTCCGAGCCCAACATTTCTGATCACGCCCAGGCGAAGTCTGGCGCTCTTCGCGATTGCAAGGATCGCTGAACGAATTGCCGAACGGCGCCTCGTGGACGTCACGGGGGTGCCGTGCTCGCGCGACGCAGGCGAGGCAGCGGCGCGACTTGGCATACAGATAGGCACGTTGAACGATTATCCGGCCATCGACCTAACGATCGATGGAGCCGACGAAGTAGATCCCGACCTGGACCTCATCAAAGGCGCAGGCGGGGCCCTTCTGCACGAAAAGATGGTCGAGCAGGCCAGTCGACGAGTGATGATCGTCGTCGACGCGTCGAAGCCTTCGCCGGTCCTTGGCTCGCGTCGTGCGGTGCCGGTCGTGGTAGTAGCCTTCGGCTGGCGAGCGCAACTCCGCTACATCGAGTCGCTCGGTGCGCGCGTCCAGCTTCGTTTGGATGCCGCGAAGTCACCGTATCTTACCGACGACGGGCACCGGATCCTCGACTGCACCTTTGGCCACATTGGACAACCGGCCGATCTTGCCGCGCTTCTCCGCGCACGCGCTGGGATCGTCGAGCACGGTCTCTTCCTCGGCATCGCCACAGACCTCATCATTGGCTTGCCGGACGGAGTGCGGCATTTGGTTCGGGACGGCGACCGGACAGGCAAGACCCAGGTCGGACCCCAGGAAAAGCGTCATGAGACCGTCTGACCTCGATCTCCTGTGCATCAACACGATCCGCTTTCTCTCGGTCGACATGATCGAGAAAGCGAATTCTGGCCATCCAGGGCTTCCGATGGGCGCTGGACCGATGGCCTACGTGCTGTGGAGTCGGTTCCTTCGTCACAACCCAGAGAACCCGTCATGGTGGGACCGTGATCGATTCGTCCTTTCGGCCGGACATGGATCCGCTCTCCTCTACTCGCTGCTTCACTTGACGGGCTACGACCTGCCCCTCGATCAGATCGAGCGGTTCCGTCAGTGGGGGAGCAAGACGCCCGGACACCCGGAGAGTCGCATCACTCCCGGCGTTGACGCCTCGACCGGCCCGCTCGGGCAGGGCATCGGCAACGCGGTGGGCATGGCAATCGGAGAGGCCCACCTTGCGGCGCGCTACAACCGTCCAGGGTACGAGCTCTTTCGGCATTTCACCTACGTCCTAGCGTCGGACGGCGACATGATGGAAGGAATCGAGAGCGAGGCGAGCTCACTCGCCGGGCACCTCGGTCTCGGCCGCCTCATTGTTCTCTACGACAACAACCACGTCACGCTGTCGGCGACCACACCGATCACGTTCACCGAAGATGTCGTGGCGCGCCATCGAGCCTACGGCTGGCACGTCCTCGAGGTCGACGATGGCAACGACACGGACGCAATCGAGCTCGCCATTCAGACGGCCCGGGAGGTCGAGAACTGCCCGTCGCTCATCTCTGTAAGGACCGTGATTGGATATGGCGCGCCGGACAAGGAGGGCACGTTCCAGGCGCACGGGAGTCCGCTTGGTGCGGAGGAAACGCGGAAGGCAAAGCGCAATCTAGGCTGGCCAGAAGCGCCACCATTCAACATCCCAGGAGACGCGTTGGCGCACCTTCGGGGTGCCGTCGACCGCGGCCGAGCGCTCGAAGCCACGTGGCGCGAGATCTTCGTCACTTACGAGCGCGCGTTCCCCGCGCTCGCACAAGAGATCGCCAGCCGCTTCGCAAAGGGCCTTCGTCTTGGATGGGCGGACGACCTGCCGGTCTTTCCTGCCGACGCCAATGGCTTGGCCACACGGAAGGCATCCGAAGCCGTGATGCAGGCACTCGCTCGAACTGTCCCCGCCCTCGTGGGTGGCTCTGCGGACCTCGATCCATCCACGTATACTTGGCTCAAAGACGATGGCGACTTCGAATCGCCGCTCCGGTCCCCACGTGACGTGCAAGGCACGTGCTCTGGCGGGTGGAGCTACGCCGGGCGCAACATTCACTTCGGCGTGCGTGAGCACGCGATGGCGGCTGCAGTGAACGGCCTCGCGTACCACGGAGGATTCATCCCGTTTGGGGCGACGTTTCTCATCTTCTCGGACTACATGCGTCCGTCGCTCCGCTTGGCGGCGCTCGCCGCGCTGCACACAGTGTTCGTGTTCACACACGACAGCATCGGCGTCGGGGAGGATGGGCCGAGCCATCAGCCCATCGAACAGCTCGCCTCGCTCCGGGCGATCCCGAACCTTCTCGTCCTCCGCCCGTGCGATGCAAACGAGACGCGCTGGGCGTGGCAGACTGCGCTCGAGGAGCGCGATCGTCCGATTGCACTCGTCCTCACCCGGCAGAACGTGCCGACGCTCGATCGCACGCGCTACGCCTCGGCAGAGCTACTGCGGCGCGGAGCTTACGTCCTCAACGCCTCCGATGGGCCGACGGATCCGGACGTCATCTTGATCGCGACTGGCTCCGAAGTGGGTCTCATCGTGGCTGCGGAGGCCGTTCTGCGGAAAGCGAACGTGAACGCGCGCCTCGTCTCGATGCCATCCTGGCGTCTCTTCGAAGAGCAGGCGGCGGCGTATCGCGAGAGCGTCCTGCCGATGTCAGTCACGGCACGACTTGCTGTCGAGGCGGCCTCTCCGCTCGGCTGGGAGCGCTGGACCGGGCTTCAAGGGGCTATCCTCGGCATCGACGGATTCGGCGCCTCGGCCCCTAGCGCGACGTTGTTCAAGGAGTACGGCTTCACGGTGGAGCATGTGGTCAAGCGAGCACTTGCGCTCGTCCCTCGCCGATCGGAGCGAGGGTCGCCATGACCGGATGGCGCGTCAATGACAAGCGTTCGGCCGTCGGCCCGATGAGCTATTGCTTGCCCGCTCCGTTGGACGAAGAAGTGACGGCGACGCTCGAGGCATGGCGCACCAGCGGCAAAGTCGCACGGCTCTGGGCGCGCGATGCTTCGCTCTGGACGGCGCACGACGAGGGCCAATGGCTCGACTGGCTGAACGTCATCGACCGCGAACAGGAGGCCGCCCACGGGATAATGGTGTTCGCCGAAGGCGCTCGCCATCAATTCAAGGATGCGGTGGTCTTGGGAATGGGCGGCTCAAGTCTGTGCCCTGATGTGCTTGCCCGCACGTTCGGCCACATCCAGGGCTGGCCCCAGCTCCAAGTACTCGACTCGACCGATCCCGCTCAGATCCACGCGCTGGAAGGACGTCTCGATTTGTCGAGGACCCTCTTTATCGTGTCGAGTAAGTCTGGCACCACGCTCGAGCCTAACGTTTTCAAAGACTACTTCTACGATCGCGTTTCCCAGAAGCTTGGCAAGGACCAGGCGGCAACACGCTTCGTCGTGGTGACGGATCCAGGTTCCGTTCTGGAGGATGTCGCCGAAGCCCAGCATCTCGCTCATGTGTTCCTCGGGCTTCCTGGAATCGGAGGTCGATACTCCGCGCTCTCGAATGTCGGCATGGTGCCGGCCGCGATCATGGGAATCGATGTGCATCGCTTCCTAGAGCGTGCGGCGATCATGGCGCGCGCATGCGCATCGCGCGTACCCCCTGAGCAAAACCCGGGAGTACTGCTTGGCACGGTCCTCGGAACGTCGGCAAGATTGGGCCGCGACAAGGTCACCCTCATCGTCTCTCCCCGCATGGCGCAGCTCGGGGCTTGGCTGGAGCAGCTCCTCGCCGAATCGACGGGCAAGGACGACAAAGGCATCATTCCTGTGGACCGCGAGCCCCTCGGAGCGCCCGATGTCTACGGCACCGACCGGCTGTTCGTCTACCTTCGGGTCGACGATGCTCCGGACAACGAGCAGGACGCCGCGATCGTTGCGCTCGAAAAGGCAGGGCAACCAGTGGTGCGTATCGGGCTCGGGGAGCCGCACGATCTCGGGCAAGAATTCTTCCGTTGGGAATTCGCAACCGCGGTGGCGGGCGCGATCATCGACATCGATCCGTTCGATCAGCCAGACGTCGAAGCGAGCAAAGTCGCCGCGCGAGAGCTGACCGATGCGTACGAGAAGGCCGGTGCTCTACCGCAAGAGAGGTCGTTCTATCGAGACGACTCGCTGTCGCTGTTCGCGGACGAGAAGAACCGCGTCGCACTCGAGCACGCGGCTGCGTCCGACAAGACTCTGCACGGATATCTAGGTGCCCACCTGGCGCGCCTCGTCAAGGGCGACTACTTCGCGCTTCTCGCCTATATCGCGCGCAACGAGGCGCACGAGCGCCAGCTACAGACGATTCGGCGGAGGGTTCGAGACTCGCACCGCGTTGCCACCTGCGTCGGCTTTGGTCCTCGCTTTCTCCACTCGACCGGACAAGCCTATAAGGGCGGACCGAACAGTGGCGTCTTCCTGCAACTGACGTGCAACGACGTGCCTGACCTGCCGATCCCCGGCCACGGGTTCACCTTCGGCGTCCTCAAGGCAGCCCAGGCACGCGGCGACCTCCGCGTTCTCGCGCAGCGCGGGCGCCGCGCCTTGCGCGTACACTTGGGCGCAGACGTCAGCCGAGGCCTCCAGGTTCTCTCGGAGGTCATCGAGGAGGCAGTCTCTCGCCCTGAGTGACGGGCGAGGCGAGACCTGCGTCTTCGAACCGTTGCCTCCGGACTGCTCCTTGCGAACTCGCAACAGAAGGCGCGAAAGGTTGCGAGCGCTCTGGGAGCCCCTGAATGTGGCTTCGCCGTGAGGGTGTGCCACTGCGTCCGAGGCGAGTGTGCCACGCATGCGGCGTCACCCCGGAAACGTTCGGGCCCCTCTCCCCCGCGGGTGGCGAGGCCGACACGCGACCTCCAAGGTTGAACAGACAGAGCGCCCTGCCGTAGTAGCGGAATGCGGACGTATCGAGCGGCCCCAGAGTCGCGCTCACGTAGGCTGGCTCAGGCAGAGGGGGCGGTCGCCCGGGATGCGGCTGCCGTCCAGGCTCGGCGGCAAGTCGTCGAGCCGGTACCCCGTCCGTCCGCCAGCGTGGCGATCGGGGGCCGCCGATGACTCCCCGGCCCCCGACGATGGCGTGCTGCTCCACCATGTCCTACGAGTTGCCCGCGCTCGACCCATGCATAGTCGATGACGAGGAGGCCCTGGCCGCGCTCCTTGAGACGTGGGCCGCAGGCGATCCGTGTCGAGCCGCAGACGAGGTCGAGTGCTTCGAGGCCGCCCTCCGGGAGTGCCTCGACGCGTCAAGGTGGCGTCTGGCCGCCAGACTCATCGGCTTGATCCGCGCCGCCGCCGACGACCGACTCGTACGCCTTGTGCGTCACGCGTTCGGCGAGGGCCGCAGGTTTTCGCGGGGGCCCGAAGAGGAGGTGGTGCCGTGAAAACGCTGACGAAGCCCCAGCTGACGCCGGAGACGATCGCCGACGACGCGGCGCTCACCGACGCGATCCCCAACGCGCTCAGCAGCCCGAAGCTGGTGCCGTTCACGACCGAGGTACTCAGGCGCCAGCGGACGCTCCGCGAGCTGCTGACCGACGAGCAAGCGCGGGTCTACTTCGCTCTTGAAGAGGCGGTGAACGACCGCGTGGCCGCCGAGTGCATCGTGCTCCTCCGCTGGGCGTGGCGAGAGGGACGGCGGGTCGGTCGCCGTGAGGGGCCTCGCGGGGGCGGGGGTCGGCGATGACGTCAGCCCGGCTTCGCTCGCTTCGTTGGCAGCCGTCTGACCCGTGGTTTCCTCCCAGGAGGCAGCCCCTTCGGCCGCGGTCCGGGCGGCCGAGCCCGCAGCAGCTCGGCCAGGTCGATGCCGAGGGCCTCGCTGACGGCGTGGAGGCTGACGAGGGACGGGCTCGGCGTATCACCCCGCTCCAACGCCGCGAGGGTGCGCACGCTGATCCCCGCCGCGTGCGCGAGGCTCTCCTGGTTCGTGTTCGCGGCACGCCTGCGTTCGCGCAGGTTGTCGCCGATCCTCCGGAGCAGTTCGGCGTATCGCACCCCGACAGCAGGCGGCTGCTAGCAATTGTTTTCCAGGCAATGGGATGCCTCTATTGATAGGCTGGTCGCGGGCGAGACGAAGTTGAGGAGAGGTGCATGCGGATTCCTGCTGATCCTGGGCACATGTGGACCATCGTCCTGAGCTTCACGGTCGCGGCCGCCATTGCGCTGAGCTGCTCTGGGCCTGGCGCAGGCCCCACCGGGGCCGCTGGCAAGGACGCGGGCCACTCGGCGTCTTCCGCCGATGCTACCGCTCGTGTCTGTGCCCCAGGGCAGCAGGTGGCGTGTGCGTGCCTTGGGGGCAAGGCCTCGGGGATCCAGCTCTGCACGACCGCTGGGCAAGGCTACGGCGCGTGCACAGGGTGCTCCATGTCGTCGTCAACCGGAGCGAGCTCCGGGAGCGGGTCTGGGTCGGGCGGCTCGGCGTTGAACAGCTCGTCTGACGGTGGGTCCAAGTCGAGCAGCGGGTCGGGCTCGGAGAGCAGCTCTGGGTCGAGCAGTGGGTCGGGATCAAGTGGAGCGTGCTCGCTCGGCGAGCAGAGCTGCGACGGCGAACAACCGCAGACGTGTACGGCGGCGGGGACGTGGCAGCCCGTGGGAGCCCCATGTTCAGGAAGCCTCCCCACGTGTCTGGCCGGCGCCTGCGTGCCATGCATTCCCTCGACCATGCGGTGTGCGGACGATGACGGTGCCGATGCCGGCACCGCGATCGAGACGTGCACGTCGGAGGGGCAATGGGCTGGCCCTGTCGTGTGTCCAGTGGCCGCACCCGCATGCGGCCACGTGAACGACGCGGGCACCTGCGTGTGCCCCGGCACCGTCTGCGACGGGGTGTGTGTCGACCTCCAGACGGACGTGAACGACTGCGGAAGGTGCGGCGCAACGTGTGGCGGCTCGTGCGCGGGGGGACGTTGCCTGACGACGCTCGCGTCGGGACAGGGCGAGCCGTATGCCATCGCCGTCGACGCGAACAACGTCTACTGGACGGCCTGGGGTGACGAGACCGCGGGCGCGGGTTCAGTGGTGAAGGTACCCATTGGGGGCGGCATCCCCACGACGCTTGCGCCCACGCAGACTACGCCATCGTCGCTTGCTGTGCAGTCCGGTCAGCTCTTCTGGACGAACTGCTCCGCTAGCGGCGCCGTGATGACGGTCTCCGCAGCCGGCGGCGGTCCGACGATACTCGCCACCGACGACGACGGCCCGTGCAACATCGCGGTGGACGCAGTGCACGTCTACTGGACTGACGAAACCGCGGTCATGTCGGTGAGGATCGGAGGCGGCGCTCCCCCTTCGATGCTGGTCGCTCAAGGCGGCGGGGGCATCGCGGTCGATGCCACGAGCATCTACTGGACCGTCGCCGACGCCGTACTCAGGGCGTCCTTGACCGGCAGCGCCGTCGCAACCCTCGCGTCGGCGCAGGAATACCCGTTCGCTATCGCGCTGGACTCCACGAGCGTCTACTGGACCAACGCACCGCCCGGAGCTGGGGAGGGAAGCGTAGCGAGCGCGCCCATCGGTGGCGGGCCTTCAGTGACGCTTGCGACGACACAGAACGTTCCGCAGGGCATCATCAGCGACGGCGCGAGCCTGTACTGGACCGACTACGGCGCCGGGACGGTGATGAAGGTGTCCGTGTCGGGTGGCGTCCCGGCCACCGTCGCCTCTGGACAGGGTGAGGCGATGGGTGTCGCCGTCGACGAGACGAGCGTCTACTGGACGAGCGTCAACTTCGGCACGGTGACGAAGGCGACGCCCAAGTGAGCGCTGTCGTTGTCGTTGGGGCGTGGGTCCGGCGTGCATGCGACCCGGAAGCGGAGCGTCAGGACGACAAATCGCCGACGCCTTCGGCGGGCGGCTCACGCGGGGACGGCCGACGATGCCGCTGATCAAGTGCCCGGACTGCGCTACCGAGATCTCCGACCAGGCGCCGGCGTGCCCGAAGTGCGCGCGCCCGATGACCGCCGCGGCGAGGCCAGCGGACTCCAGACCCGAGGGCGCGAGTGACGCCGTCCGACTCGGGCTGGAAATCGGGCCTGCGAGTAGGCGGCGGTGGCTTCGTGCTCGCCTTCTTCATCTGCTGCGTCTTCTACGGGTCTCAGCACGCCAGCTCAGCCTTCTGGGCTCTGAACGCCGCATGGGAGAGCATCGGCTCGATCCTCGGCTACTCCGTTCTCGTGGGCGTGGTCTTCGCCGTCGTCGGAGGGCCTATCGTGGTCGTGACCCGATGGCGTCGACAGGACGATGACTGATGATGGAGTCTCCGCACGAACGGCGCGCTTGTCGCTGACATGGTGTGGGGCTTCTACCTCTGGCCGCGCTACGACTGGACCCTCAGCGATCGTCGTCAGGCGCTTGCTCGACGACTTTGCGATGTCGTCGAGCCCGTCCTTCGCGCCGTGCGCGGGAGCGCCGACGTGGTGCGCGCCGCGACGACGTCTTCGGCGTTGCTCTTCGGTCTCTTCATTCGCCGGAGGTAGCCGCCGTCTTCCACCGCTACGCCGACCTGGATTTCGCCCAGAAAATGCCGCCGTGGGACAATTTCCGATCCGCACGCCATCGCCGACCGAAGCTCGAGGGGGGT
>Ga0302276_10003985_pt1 | contig 12535 bp, 11 predicted proteins | sample III_Bog_N2_3_FD_198768 | JGI IMG/M metagenome (GOLD analysis project Ga0302276, IMG submission 198768) | Peat permafrost microbial communities from Stordalen Mire near Abisko, Sweden - III_Bog_N2_3 | ecosystem: Environmental > Terrestrial > Soil > Wetlands > Peat | place: Sweden: Abisko... | reverse complement strand
CCAGCATCTGGCCAAGGGCGAGACGGAGAAGGCCGAGACCATCAAGACCTTCTACGACGAATATTTCGCGGTCATGGACCTGCCGGCCGATTTCTACATCGAGACCATCCGCGACGTGTTTCAGGAGCATCTGCTGCCGCAGGGCAAGCTGACCTTTCGCGGCCGGCCGGTGAACCCGGCCGCGATCAAGCGGATGGGCCTGATGACGGTCGAAGGCGAGAAGGACGACATCTGCTCGATCGGCCAGACGCTGGCGGCGCAAGACCTCTGCACCGGCGTGCGCGCCTATCGCAAGGTGCATCACATGCAGGCCGGCGTCGGCCATTACGGCGTGTTCTCGGGCAGGCGCTGGAACAACGAGATCTATCCGCTGCTGCGGGACTTCATCCACGTCAATTCGTGATTCCCGCTTCCCGCGCGAACGGGTTTCTCCTTGCGGTGATGGGCTAGGCTAACCGCCCTTTGCAGGATAGGTTGCGCGCCGCAATCAAGGACGCTCGCCCAAGAGCCTGTCAAGAGCCGTCCAGGGAGGATCGATCATGAGGATATCCACGCATTTCCGCTCGCTCGCGCTCGGCGTGGCCGGCGCGCTGTTGCTTTCCGGCGCCGCCGGCGCCGCCGAGGTGCGGGTGATGATCTCGGGCGGGCTGACGGCGGCCTACAAGGCGCTGGTGCCGGAATTCGAGCGCCAGACCGGCAACAAGGTGCTGACGGCGTTTGGGCCTTCGATGGGCACCACCGTCAACGCGATCCCGGTCCGGCTGGAACGCGGCGAGCCCGCCGACGTGCTGATCATGGTCGGCTATGCGCTCGGCGACCTCGTCAAGAAGGGCAAGGTGGTTGCCGGCACCGAGGTCGATCTGACCAGATCGCCGATCGGCATCTCGGTGAAGGCGGGCGCGCCGAAGCCGGACATCAGTTCGGCCGAGGCGGTGAAGCGCGCGCTGCTGGCTGCGAAATCGGTCGCCTATTCCGACAGCGCCAGCGGCGTCTATGTCTCGACCGAGCTGTTCAAGAAGCTGGGCATCGCCGAGCAAATGAAGGACAAGGCGAAGCAGATTCCGGCCGAGCCAGTGGCCGGCGTGGTGGCGCGCGGCGACGCCGAGATCGGCTTCCAGCAGATCAGCGAAATGCTGCCCGTTGCCGGCGTCGATATCGTCGGACCGCTGCCGCCGGAACTGCAGCAGATCACGATATTCTCCGCCGGGATCGCCAGCGTCTCCAAGGAGCCCGAGGCCGGAAAGGCGCTGATCAGCTTCCTCGCCTCGCCCGCCGCCCGCGACGCCATCGTCAAGAGCGGCATGGAGCCGATCACGACGGGGGCTGCGCATTAACGAAGCGCAGGGGCAGCCCTACTTGACCCGGATCGGCGTGTCCTTCAGGCCGTTGACGTCGTAGGCCTTGCGCAGCGTGCCGTTGGTCATGGCCTCGGTCATGAATTGGGTGACGAAGGTCGCGGCCAGCGGGCGGTCGAGCGGCACCGCCACCGCGGTCACGGTCTGCTTGAAGGTCTCGTCCAGCACCCGCGTGCCCGGGATTTTTTTCGACATGGCGTTGAGCTGGTCGCGCGACAAGGCGAAGGCGTCGATCTCGCCGCTCTTCAACAGGCCGAAGATCTCGTCATAGGTCTGATAGCCCGTGACCTTGGCGTTCTTCAGGTGTGCTGCCGCGCCGCGCATGGTGGTGGTGTTGTTGACGGCCGCGACCAAGACGTCGGGCTGATCGAGGGTCTCGAAATTCGTCGCGGTCGAGCCGGCTTTGACGATGTAGGTCGCGTCCGCCACCTCGTAGACGGGGCCGAACGACATCCTGGTTTCACGCTCCGGATCCTTCGGCAGGAAGGTGACGTCCCAGGCGCCCTTCGACGCGGCGTCGGTGATCTGCCCGGAATTCGGGTACGCGACATATTCGACGGGTACCCCGAGCTGCGCCGCCATCGCCTTGCCGAGGTCGACGGGAACGCCGGCATAGCCGCCAGCCGCGTTTTTGGTCGACCAGAACGCGCCGCCGGCCGGGCTGATCCCGATCGCCACCCGCAGCTTGCCGGTCGGCGCCATCTGGTCCTTCAGCGCGTCGGCGGCCACGGGGCCCGTCATCATCGCGAACCCCAGCATGAGAGCGGCCACGCGCGGCAGAGATCGATTGAACATCGCATACTTTCTCCCTGGCTCGTTATCTCGATCGAGCCTTCACCGCCATTTTGGACGATTGTGGGAGGCGTTGAAACCCGAAATCCCGGGCCAGGTCAGTAAAATTCGAGGGAGCGCGTCCGCGGTCCTGCCGCTGACGCAGCGTGATGTCCGCGCGCAGCTACTGGCGCATGCGCAAGATGGTCTCGGACGGAAGTTCGCCATAGGCGTCGCGGTAGTCCTTGGCGAAGCGGCTCGGGCTGGCGAAATTGCTCTGGAACGCCGCGGCGGTGACGCTGACGCGGGGATCGCCGGAGGTCAGGATCTCGCGCGCGCGCTTGAGGCGGATGGCCTTGGCGAAGGCCATCGGCGAATAACCCCGGCTGCGCTCGAACGCCCTGAAAATGGCGCGCGTGCTGACGCCGGCCTCGGCGGCGAGCCGCTCGATGGTGATCGCTTCCTGCCAGTGGGCTTCGATGAACTCCTCGATCCGCCGGACCACCCACGGCGCCGGCATCTTCTCCTGGTTCTCCAGGAGATGGCTGAAGCTGTGACGGCTCGCATAGAGAAACGATATCTGCAAGGCCAGCTCGAGTTCACGGCATACCGGCGCGGGCAAGCGGGACGCCGACGAGTCCAGTTGCTCGGACAGGAACAGGATGAGGCGGGACAGGCTCTGCGCGTGAGGCTCGCCCGCCGCGATCGCGGCGTCGAAGCTTAATTCACCCTTGGGTTTGGCGCCCAGCAGCGCCGTCAGCCGTTGCAGCAGCGACTGCTCGTCGAGCCGAAGCGTCAATCGTTCATGCCCCGCCTCGCAATTGGTCCGCGAGCGGACGCCGGCCGGCGTGATCGCCAGCTGGCGGTCGTTGATGTCGGTCGTGCGTCCCTCCGCGACGGTGTTCGCGCTGCCCCTGTGGGCGACCTGAAGCCGGATGAAGTCCGCCCCGAAATGGTCGATCGCGAGGTCCGCGCTGGTCGCGCCGAAGGCCAGCCCGGTTTCCTGAAGCTTGATGAGGTTGACGCGCGCCTCGAAGTTCTCGACGTTGCGCAGGTCGACCCGGGCCGCGCCGAACAGCGACGATCCAAATTGCCGCAGTTCCTCCGGATCGGAGGTCCGAAAGACGGGAAAGCGATGTAACGGGTCGGCCAAATTCATGCTGTTCGGTTGTCAGTTGACCATACGACTCAATCGCCGTCAGTTTGACGCAACCGGTCGTCCATAATCAATCATCGAACCGCAGGTATCAGCCTGCCTTGACGTGAATCAAGTGAAAAAGGCAGAAAACAAGGGCCGTTTGCTCAACGAGCGCCCGATCGCTCAATTCATGCAGGCGAAACCATGCAGCGGCCGCGCGATCAGTTCACCCCCGCCGCCGGCACCTTGATCTCCGCAGGCAGGATGATCGCCGCCGCGATCACCAGCAGACAGAGCCCTGCAAAGGCGTGCAGCATGGTGACGAAACCACCCTGCTGGTACAGCCAGGCGACGAGTCCGACCGACGCGCCGGCTGCCGTAAAACCGACGAAATAGCGCACCGCATAGGCGCGCGAGCGCCATTTCTCGCTGGTGTATTTGCCGACCATGGCGTCGTTGACCGTGACCTGGCCGAACGCGCCCATCACGATGCCGATCGCGGCGATGATCAGCGGCAGGTTCGACAGCGTGGCCGCCAGATACAGGAACGGCGCCAGCACGAACGACAGCGGCAGCGAAACGGCCTTCAGCGAATAGCGGTCGATCAGCTTGCCGATGGTGTATTGCGTCATCGCGCCGAACACGTAGACGCAGGCCGCGATCACGCCCAGCAGCGCCGGGCTTCGGGTGAGATCGGCCAGACGCTCGGCGAACAGTTTGGGCAGCGCCACCGTCACCGCGTTGAAGGTGGTGGAGATCGCGATCACCACGATCAGGAGCGCCACGATCACCCGCCACATGTCCTCCTTGGCGATGCGCGCCTGCGCCGCCGCCTGCTTGTGGCCGGAGCGGTCTTCATGCACGACGGTCGATGCGAAGGCCAGGCCGACCAGAATGGTGACGATGCCGGGGATGATGAAGGCAAAACGCCAGCCGAGATACTGGCCGACGACGCCTGTGACCAGCGCCGAGGAGGCCACGCCGAGATTGCCCCAGACTCCGTTCAGGCCCATCTCGCGGCCGAGCCGGTCGGCATAGGACACGATCATCGCGGTGCCGACGGGATGGTAGATCGAGGCGAACAGGCCGATCGACAACAGCGCCGCGCCGAGTTCGATCGGCGTCCGCACCAGCCCGACCGCGATCATCGAGGCGCCGATGCCGGCAAAGAAGATCACCATCATATGGCGGCGGCTCCAGCGATCCCCGAGCCAGCCCGTCAACAGCGAGCCGGCGCCGAAGGCGATGAAGCCGGGGGTGGCGTAAGGCAGCAGCTCGGAATAGGCCATGCCGAGCGCCGGCCCCATCACGATGACGGCGGCGGCGAAGATCAGCATCGCATAATGATCGATGAAGTGGGCGGCGTTGACGAAGCCGATCACCCGGGCCGGACTGTTCATGGGCAAATTCCTGTTCGAATCCTCGGCTGCTTTACTGTAGATTATACGGTCTGGTCCTGACGGGATGTGGCCAATGAGTATCGCCGAAACGCCAATCGCTGGAATCAATGGCAGCCACCGCGCCACCGGGGACGGCGTCCATCTGGTGGCGCGCAACTACCGCAAGGGCGTCCGCCTCGACACCCATATGCACCGCGAGGCGCAACTGGTCTACGCGGCGAAGGGCACCATGCAGGTCACGACCCCGAAGGGACGCTGGCTGGTGCCGCCGGATCGCGCGGTGTGGGTGCCGGCGCGGCTCGAACACGCCATCGACGTGCTCGCCGACATCGAAATGCGCACCCTCTATTTCGACCTGGCGTGGCTGCAGCGCGAGCCGCGCAGCGACAGCCTCGGGTCCGAATTCGTGGTCAGTGTCTCGCGGCTGCTGCACGAAACCATCCTGGCGCTGTTCGACGGCCGCAACGACCCCGGGCGCACCGAACTCCTGGTCGGCCTGGCGGTGCTCGAACTGCATCACGCCGAGGACTCCACGACCTTCGTTCCATTGCCGCACGAGCCGCGCTGCCGGCGCGCCGCCGACATCGTGCTGCGCGATCCCGCAGCCTCCCATGAGATCGAGACCCTGGCGCGCGCGGTCGGCACCTCGGCGCGGACGCTGTCGCGGCTGTTCGCCGCGGAGACGCAATTGAGCTTCAAGAGCTGGTGCCAGCGCGCGCGCATGGCCTGCGCGATCGAACGACTGTCGATGCAGACCCATGTCTCGGTCAAGCAGCTCGCTTCCGAGCTCGGCTATGCCAGCGTTCCCGCCTTCTCGCACGCGTTCCGGCAGGTCACCGGCAAGGCCCCGACGGAATTTTCGCGGAAGGAATGATTCGTCATACGCGGGCTTGAGCCGCGTATCCATCCTTGTTCACGAGAAGTTTTGCGAAGGGATGGATTGCCGGGTCATAGGCGAGCGGAAGCGCCGCCGTCCTTCGGACGGCTATGCCCGGCAATGACGGATAGTGCTTCAATGGCTGACCGTTTTTTGCGCTTCACGCCCGCTCGATTGTGATCGGCATTTTCCAAAATCCGATGTAAGGTTTCCTTGAACCTGGATTCGACCCGCCCGACATGAGCAGCAACGCCTTCTTCTCCGACCTTCTCTCCTCGATTTCCGAACGTGGGCGGACGCTGCTTCGCCGCGTCGGGTCATCCGATGCAAGGCCGGACGGGGCCGAGCTGATCGCCCTGTGCGAAGCGCTGCTGTCGGGCCGCGGCGAGGCCTCCGGCACCGCGATGGCGCGCGAGGTTCTCGACCGCTATCGCCACCTCGACGACGCCGAACGGCTCGCCTTTTTCCACGCGCTGACCCGCGACTTCGGCCCGGACCGGGAAAAGCTGGCCGAAGCGATCGAGAGCTGGCGGGCGCAGCCGAGCGACGAGGACGCCAGCGACCTGCATTTTTCCTCCGAGCCGCGGCGGCAGGAACTGATCCGCCGGCTCAACCGCGCGCCGGGCGGCACCAGCGATCTGGTGTCGATGCGGGCTGATCTGCTTTCTCTCATGAACGGTCACAGGGACCTCGCCGCGCTCGACCGCGACGTCGTCCACCTGCTGTCTTCCTGGTTCAACAGGGGGTTTCTGGTGCTGCGCAAGATAGACTGGTCGACGCCGGCGAACATCCTGGAACAGATCATCCGCTACGAAGCGGTGCACGAGATCCGCGACTGGGACGACCTGCGCCGCCGCATCGATCCGGTCGACCGGCGCTGCTACGCCTTCTTCCATCCCGCGCTGGTCGACGAGCCCCTGATCTTCGTCGAGGTGGCGCTGACCGAGCAGATCCCTGCCGCGATCGCGCCGTTGCTGGCCGAGGACCGGCAGCTGGTGGCGCCCGAGCGCGCCCGCACCGCGGTGTTCTATTCGATCTCCAACACCCAGCGCGGCCTCGGGGGCATCTCCTTCGGCAGCTTCCTGATCAAGCAGGTGGTCGAGGAATTGCGCCGCGAACTGCCGAAGCTGGAGAATTTCGTCACCCTGTCGCCGGTGCCGGGTTTTGCGCAGTGGCTGAAGCAGGCGAGCGACGTTCCGGTTACCGATGAGGATCGGGCTCTTCTGGAAAATCTGGAGAAGCCCGACTGGTTCGAAAACGCGGAACTGGCGGAGAAACTGCGCGCGGTGCTCGAACCGCTGGCGGCGCATTACTTCCTGAAGGCCCGCACGCCGAAGGGCCGGCTGATCGATTCGGTGGCCCGCTTCCATCTCGGCAATGGCGCGCGGCTGGAGCGGATCAACTGGTTCGGCGACCTCTCGCCAAAGGGCCTGCGCGAGTCCGCAGGCATCATGGTCAACTACCTCTACCGCCTCGACGACATCGAGAAGAACCACGAGGCCTACGCCAACCAGGGCGAGATCGCCGCATCGAGCGCGGTGAAGCGGCTCTTGAAGAGCGAAGGCCGCAGGCTGCTGGACATGCGGCTGTCGTAAACGTTTTACAAAAAACGCTTCTTTTTTCCGTCATGCCCGGGCTTGTCCCGGGCATCCACGTCTTGGCGGCATCGACGAAAGAAGACGTGGATGGCCGGGACAAGCCCGGCCATGACGAGCTAAGACGCACTACCCCGCCAGCGCCTTCATCTCCGCGTAGAGATCCGACTTTCCTTCAAAACCGATACCCGGCAGGTCCGGCATGGTGATGTGGCCGCTCTCGACGCGGACGCCGTCCGGGAAGCCGCCATAGGGCTGGAACAGGTCGGGATAGCTCTCGTTGCCGCCAAGGCCGAGGCCGGCGGCGATGTTCAGCGACATCTGGTGGCCGCCATGCGGGATGCAGCGGCTCGGCGACCAGCCCTGGACCTTCAGCACTTCCAGCGTGCGCTGGTACTCGCACAGCCCGTAGGACAGCGCGCAGTCGAACTGCAGCCAGTCGCGGTCGGACCGCATCCCGCCATAGCGCAAGAGGTTGCGCGCGTCCTGATGGCTGAACAGGTTCTCGCCGGTCGCCATCGGCCCCGGATAGAATTCCGCCAGCGCCGCCTGCAACTGGTAATCGAGGGGATCGCCGGCCTCCTCGTACCAGAACAAGGGATAGTCGCGCAGCATCTTTGCATACGCGATGGCGGTTTCCAGATCGAAGCGGCCGTTGGCGTCGACGGCGAGCCGCGCCTCGTTGCCGATCTCCTCGAGCACCGCCTCGATGCGCATGCGGTCTTCCGCGATCGGCGCGCCACCGATCTTCATCTTGACGACGTTGTAGCCGCGGTCGAGATAGCCGCGCATCTCGCCGCGCAGCATCGACAGCCCCTTGCCGGGATAATAATAGCCGCCGGCCGCATAGACGAACACGCGCGGATTGGCCTTGAGCCCGTGCCGTTCGGCGAGCAGGCAGAACAGCGGCTTGCGCGCGATCTTGGCCACCGCGTCCCACACCGCCATGTCGATGGTGCCGACCGCGACCGAACGCTCGCCATGGCCGCCGGGCTTCTCGTTCGACATCAGCGTCGCCCAGACCTTGTCCGGATCGAGATTGTCGCCGGCTTCATCGAGCAGCGTCTTGGGATTGGCTTCGAGCAGGCGCGGCGCAAAGCGCTCGCGGATCAGGCCGCCCTGCCCGTAACGGCCGTTGGAATTGAAGCCGTAGCCGACCACCGGCCTGCCGTCGCGCACCACGTCGGTGACGACGGCCACCAGACTCGTCGTCATCTTGGTGAAATCGATGTAGGCGTTGCGGATCGGCGAAGAGATCGGTTTTGTCACTTCGCGGACGTCGACGATACGGACGGACATGATGTTGCCTCTCTATTCTTCGTCATGCCCGGGCTTGACCCGGGCATCCACGTCTTTCCTGCTGCCACAGAGTTAAGACGTGGATGCCCGGCACAAGGCCGGGCATGACGATTTTTCTATTGGCTACGTTGCCGCGACAGTCTTACGACGCCGCCTTATCTCTAAAATACGGTTCCACCGGGCCGTGCACCTTGATGGTGAGCGGGTTGCCGTAGCGGTCCTTGGCGTTGCCGGCGGTGACGCGCACCCAGCCCTCGCTGACGCAATATTCCTCGACGTTGGTCTTCTCCACGCCCTTGAAGCGGATGCCGACGTCGCGCGCCAGCACCGCTTCATTGTAGTAAGGGCTCTTCGGGTCGCTCGACAGGCGGTCGGGCAGTTGATCGGGCGTTTGATCAGTCATTTGCTCACTCTTGGCGTCATTCTTTTCGTTCACAGCAGGGCCTCGATTTCTTTCTTCAGTGCTCGCGGGGTCGTGCTCGGCGCATGCCGCGCCACCACCTTGCCCGAACGATCGACCAGGAATTTGGTAAAATTCCACTTGATCGACGCGCCGAGCAGCCCGGATTTCTCGCTCCTCAGATATTGGTATAGCGGATGCGCTTTGGCGCCATTGACATCGATCTTGGCGAACAAGGGAAAGCTGATCGCATAGTTGCTGGTGCAGAACTGCTCGATCTGCCTGGCGTCGCCGGGTTCCTGGCTTCCGAACTGGTTGCAGGGAAACCCGAGCACCGAAAAGCCGCGCGGGCCGAACTCCTTCTGCAGCGCCTCGAGGCCCTTGTATTGCGGGGTGAACCCGCAGGCGCTCGCGGTGTTGACGATCAGCAGCACCTGGCCGTCGAATCGCCGCAGCGGAACCTCGTCGCCGGCCAGCGACGTTGCCGTAAAGTCGTAGATGCCAGCCATCGTGCTTCCTTCAGCGCTCGGCAATTTCTTCACCTGACCGGATCGATCGGCGACGGCGGCGTTCCGCCGGCCTCGATCGCCTCGCCGGCGAACAGGCAGAGGTCCTCGCGGTAGCGGCCGGAGACGACCTGGACGCCGACGGGAACCCGGCCCACCAGCCCCGTGGAGACGGTTAGCCCAGGCAGCCCCATGAAGGGAATGGCAATCTGCGTGAGCTGCGCCTGCCATACCCGGGCAAACGAAGCCTCGTCGCGCAGGTCGAGCCCGTCGGGGAACGGCAATTCGCCCGATACCGGCATCAACAGCACCGAATAGGTCTCGAAGAACAAAAGCCATTCGCGCGTCAGGGTCGCCCGCCGCGTCAGCGCCCTGGAAAAAGCCGTCACATCGAACGGAAAGACTTTTGCCCTGTTACCGCGCAGGCAGGCCAATGCGCCGGGATCGCCTTCGCGCTCGGCGGCGGCGAGCTGGGCTTCATAGCCATCTCCGAGCCACAACTTGGTCTGCAGGTCGGCGGCTTCCCGCAGCGGCGGCGGCTCGACTTCCTCGACCGTCCAGCCGGCGCGCTCCAGGCGCTTGCCCGCATCCGCGACCGCCGCTTTCACTTCCGCCGATGCCTGAAGACCATCCGGCTGCAGGCACAGCGCCGCGCGCTTCGGCATGACCGGCCCTTCGAGCGGCGCCGGCACCCACCAGGGGTCGCGCGCGTCCTTGCCGGACATCGCCGCCAGCGCAACCCTGAGGTCGCCGATGGTGCGCGCCAGCGGTCCCGAAACCGCCGATATCTGCGGCCCTATCGGGCGCTCGGGCAGCGAGGCATTGAACGCCGCGATGCGTCCCACCGTCGGCCGCAGGCCGTGCACGCCGCAGGCATAGGCCGGATACCGGATCGATCCGGCGATGTCGGTGCCATGGCCGATATGCCCGATGCCGGCGGCGACCGCCGCCCCTGCCCCGCCGGACGAGCCGCCGGGGGTAATGCCGGGGTCGCGCGGATTCTTGGTGTCGCCGTGGACCAGATTGGTGGTGAACCAGCGGTAGGAAAACGCCGGGCAGTTGGTGCGGCCCAGGATCACCGCACCCGCCTTGCGCAGATTGTCCACCACCGGGCTATTGGCCGTGGCGATGACCTCGCGCTGCTGCTTGAGGCCGTTGGTGGTGGCGAACCCCGCCTGGTCGATATTGGCCTTGACGGTGACCGGCACGCCCGAAAGCGCGCCCAAGTCCTCGTTGCGCCCGATCGCGGCATCGATCGCCGCGGCCTGCGCCAGCACGTCCTCGGGGCGGTGATCGACCACGGCATTGATGACGGGATTGACCGCGTCGAGCCGGGCCAGCGCGGCCAAGGCCGCCTCTTTCGCCGAAACCTGTTTCGACCGGATCAGGGCAGCGAGTTCGGTGGCCGGCAAACGCCAGAGGTCTTGCATGGAAAACTCCGTATCAACGCCCGCCTTGTAGCGCCGGGCACGGTCGAGCGCCATCCGGAAACGGCGGCGGCCGCGCCGCCAAAACAGCGCCCCGCTTCGATTCAATCGAAACGGAAAAGGCTCCAGGCTCAGCGCCACCGGGCGAGATAATAGGCGAGATCGGCGATCTGGTCCGCCGTCACCGGCTGCAGCGCCTCGGCCATGGTGCCGTCGTAGCCGTGCCGGCTGTTGTCCTTGTATTGGCGCAGGGTGCTGGCGAGGTAGTCCTCGCGCTGGTTGGCGATGCGCGGGACGTTCTCTTTGCCGGAGAAGTCGGTGTTGTGGCATGCGTTACAATGAAACTGCTGCGCCAGCGTCTGGCCTCGCCCCATCCGAACCGGGTCGCCGGCGTCGGCCGGCGGAACGGGCTTCGGCAATGTTGCGATGAAATCGGAGAAGGCGCGCAGGTCGTCGTCGGTGAACGCCTTCGCCATCTCGTTCATCGGCTCGAACAGCCTGAGCTTTTCACGGAACATGAACAGCTGGATCAACGCATAGGCCGGCTGCTGGCCGCCAAGCGAGGGCGTGTTTTCGGTCTCGGACTGGCCGTGTTCACCATGACAGCCGAAGCAGGTCACGGCGCGCTGTTCGATCGTCTCCGCGTGCGCCGCCGATGCGATCAGGGCGAACGCCAACGCCGCTACTGTTCTTCTCATCGGCCGATCCTGATGTGGACGATCCGTTCCCTTCGTCATGGCCGGGCTTGTCCCGGCCATCCACGTCTTTCCTGTTGCGATGCTGTCAAGACGTGGATGCCCGGCACAAGGCCGGGCATGACGCTGTTGGCTGCAGTCGCCTCGAACTTCGACGACGAGGATCTACTGCGAGGCCATCTTCGGCTTGCCGTAGGTGATGCGGTAGACCGCGCCGTTCCAGTCGTCGGAGACCAGCAGCGAACCGTCCTTCATTTGCATGACGTCGACCGGGCGGCCGACATAGTTGTTGTTTTCCAGGAAGCCGGTGATGAACGGCTCGATCGACTTCACGGTGCCGTCCTTGTTCAGCTTGACGATGACGACGTCGCCGCCGGCCTTCTTCGACTTGTTCCACGAGCCGTGCCGCGCCACGATGATGGCGTTCTTGTAGCTCTTCGGGAACATGCTGCCGGTGTAGAACCGCATGCCGAGCGCGGCGACGTGCGGACCCATCAGGCCGACCGGCGCGGTGTAGTCGCTGCAGGAATGGCCCCAGCCGAATTCGGGATCCGGAATATTGCCCTGGTAGCAGTAGGGCACGCCGAAATCCTCGCCGAGCTTGCTGACGCGGTTGAGCTTGTCCTGCGGCACGTCTTCCGACATCCAGTCGCGGCCGTTGTCGGTGAAGTAGAGCTGCTTGTTTTCCGGATTCCAGTCGAAGCCGACGGAATTGCGGACGCCGAGCGCCACCACTTCGGCGCCCGACCCGTCGAGATTGATCCGCCGGATCTGGCCATGCGCGTCGTCGTGCAGCACGTTGTTGCCGGGCTGGCCGACCGGAATATAGAGCTTGTTGTCCGGCCCGATGGCGATGAACTTCCAGCCATGGGCCTCGTCCTTGGGCAGGTTGTCGTAGATCACCGTCGGCTTCGGTGGATTGTCGAGAACGTCTTCCACCTTGTCGATCTTGGAAATCTTGGAGAGTTCGGCGATGTAGAGCGTGCCGTCCTTGAAGGCGACGCCGTTCGGCCGGTACAGCCCCGACGCCAGCACCTTGACCGTCCGCTTGCCGTCCTTGTTGACGATGGCA
>Ga0302276_10003966_pt1 | contig 12572 bp, 13 predicted proteins | sample III_Bog_N2_3_FD_198768 | JGI IMG/M metagenome (GOLD analysis project Ga0302276, IMG submission 198768) | Peat permafrost microbial communities from Stordalen Mire near Abisko, Sweden - III_Bog_N2_3 | ecosystem: Environmental > Terrestrial > Soil > Wetlands > Peat | place: Sweden: Abisko... | reverse complement strand
GGTGCCGAAGTACGGAGAACCGGCGGCGCCCGGAGGTCGCCGGTCAGCGAATGACGTGATTGTCTGGAGCGGGTGACGGGAATCGAACCCGCACAACCAGCTTGGAAGGCTGGGGCTCTACCATTGAGCTACACCCGCGCGCGGCGCGACATTACCGGCCAGCCCCGCGCCGTGCAACCGGCGATGACAGGTCCGGGGCGAAGTCACTTGCGCCGGTAACGCTATATATATAATAACAAAATCCGGGTAGTTCAACCCTAGAGGCCCCAACGGACCCGTCGGTCCCGCCTTCTCCGACGACCTCCTGCGCGGCATCATCGCCACACTGCCGCCCGATGACGCCGCCCAGGCTCTCCGGTCGCTTCGCCGAACGCACAGGCTGCGGCCGCTGCTCCCCCGAGCGATCGATCATCATGCCGCGTGGGTCATCGCCGCGGCGAAGCAGGCCAGCGCCTCCTGCTCCTCCAGTGTGAGGTCCAGGCCTGCGATGCTGGCGGGGACCGGGCGTTCCGTTGCGGTCTCGCCCGGCACTCGGTGCAGACCGAAGGCCGCCCGTGACCCTCGCGGCCCGGGCCCCTAACGCCCTCCCACACCCGAACACTGAAGGCCGACAGCGGGCGGCAGCAGCCCCAGCCGCACCAGGAACACCCGCGCCGGCGGCACCAGATCCGCCCGGTGGCGTGCAACGAAGCCAGCCAGCTCAGCGTAGGGCACCACCAGCAGCGGGTCATACTCCGCGTTGCCGCGCGCGCGGTGGATGGCGAGCACCGCCGCCGCGTCCAACGACGTCGTCAGCGCCATGCCAAGGTCGCAGACATGGCTGCCCGGATGCTCGACCAGGCACAGCGGACGTGGCGGGCCGGCGGCAGCGGCGTCCAGCCCGATCTCCTCCCGCAACTCGGTCAGCAACTGGCCGGCCAGGTCGATGGCGCCATCGGGGCGCAGCGCGTTCTGATCGACGCTGCCGGCAGGCGGCAACTGCCACATGCCGGGCTGATAGATCGCGGCGGGCGGGCGACGCCCCACCGCAACGCCATCGGCACAGCACACCACGCCGCACACCGCGAGCGACCGGATGCCCAGCGCCGGGAACAGGGCTGGATCCTCCATCTGCGCGACGATGCGGCGGAACTCGGTCATGTGCCCGGTGATGCGGTCGGGCGCGAGGCTGTCGATGCTGAAAACCCGCCCGTTGAACAGGCGGCCGGCGCCACCCGCGGCGACCCGGTCGGCGGCGGTGCGCCACAGGGTCTCGACGGTCGCGTCCAGCGCGGCGGGCAGCGGCGGCATGGCGCGCGCGACCCGGACGGTGACTGCGGCGGACACCTCATGCACCTGGAAGTCGTTCATGGGTCGCACTCCGCCGGAAACCATGTTCGATGGCGGCTCCCCGGCGTGCGGTCAAGCCGGATATGGCTTCCCCCGAAGGCCCGAACGCGCGACAAAGCCTGCCCAACCGATCCACGGGAGGCAGACCCATGAGCCACAGTCACGACCACGACCACCACCACGATGCGGCGCCCGCGCCCGGGACGATCGACTGGCGGCTGAACGGGGTGCGGGTGATCAAGGGCGACCAGCTCGACACCAACACCGCCCAGACCCCCGGCATGAACCGCGCGGCGGCGATCAACAAAGCGCGTGTGGGGGCGCAGAAGATCTGGGCGGGGACGGTGAACATCTACCCCAACGCCAAGACCGGCGCGCACCACCACGGCGCTCTGGAAAGCGTGATCTACGTAATCCGCGGCAAGGCCAGGATGCGCTGGGGCGAGCACCTGGAATTCGTGGCCGAAGCCGGGGCGGGCGATTTCATCTTCGTCCCGCCCTATGTGCCGCACCAGGAAATCAACGCCAGCACCGATGAAACGCTGGAATGCGTGCTGGTGCGCAGCGACAATGAAGCCGTCGTGGTCAACCTCGACATCGATCCGGTGGAAAAACCCGAAGCGGTGTTCTGGGTCGATCCGATCCACAAGCATCCCTGACAGACGGAGGACCGCACCATGGTGATCGTGCAGATCAACTACCGCCGCCCCGACATGCCGAAGGACGCCTGGGAGGCCCGCTACACCGACGACCGCGCCCGTCCCTTCCTGGACGTCACCGGCCTGCAATGGAAGATCTGGCTGGACGGGCCGGAGGAACGCCGCGCCGGCGGCATCTACCTGTTCGACTCCCGCGCCGCAGCCGAGGCCTATGTCAACGGCCCGATCGTGTCCCGGATGAAAGCCAATCCGGACGTCGGCGAACTGGACATCCGCATCTTCGACGTGCGCCAGCGCATGAGTGAGATCACGCACGCGCCCTTGCCCAACCTGCCGCTGGCCGCGGAGTGACCGAACGACGCGCCTTGCAGATCGCCGTCGCGCTGGGGAGCCTGGTGCCGATCAGCGCGGGGGCGGCGGGCATCCTGCTGGGGCCGCGGCTGGTGGATGCGGCGGCGAGCGGGTTAATCGATCTGGATAGTCACTTCCGGTATCTGTCGGGGCTGCTGCTGGCGATCGGAATTGGCTATGTTTCGACCATCCCGCGGATCGAAACGCACGGGCGGCGGTTCTGGCTGCTGACGGGAATTGTCGTGGTGGGTGGGCTGGGACGGCTGATGTCGCTGTGGGCGATCGGCGTGCCATCGGTGCCGATGGTGGCCGCACTTGGCATGGAACTGGTGATCACGCCGGGTCTTGCGGTCTGGCGGTGGCGGGTTGGCCGACAGGGGCGTTAGCCGGAGCGCGATGGTTTGGATGACAGGAAGGAGCCAGCCATGTTGGACAAGACCTATGCCGTGACGCACAGCGATGCCGAATGGCGTCGTCTGCTGACACCGGAACAATATCACGTCATGCGCGCGCACGGCACCGAGGCGCCCGGAAGCTGCGCCCTGCTGCTGGAAAAGCGGCCCGGCCGGTTTGTCTGTATCGGCTGCGATCAGCCGTTGTTTGAATCGAAGCTGAAATTCGAAAGCGGCACCGGCTGGCCGAGCTTCAACGATCCGATCGAGGGCTCGGTTGAGACTTCGGTGGATGACAGCTATGGCATGGTGCGGACGGAGGTGCATTGCGCGACCTGCGGCAGCCATCTGGGCCACGTGTTCGATGACGGTCCGCCGCCGCGCTATCTGCGTTACTGCATCAATGGCGTGGCGATGCATTTCGTGGCGGACTGATGCAGGGCGGCGGCAAGACCCCGCCGTCAGGCCGACCGACGCCGGCATCCATGCCCATAGCGACGTCAGCGCGCAAGGCCCGGACCCGCCATCACCGGGGGCACATGCCGTGGGTCAATTCTTGAGGCCGCGGGTGTAAGCTCAACCGATGCCCATCCTGCCCGATCTCCCCATCACCGAAACCCTGCCGCGCCTGACCGAAACACTGGGTTCCGGGCGCAACGCCGTCCTCGTCGCCCCGCCCGGCGCCGGCAAGACCACCATCGTCCCGCTGGTCCTGCTCGACTCGCCCTGGCGCGAGGACGGCACGATCCTGATGCTGGAGCCCCGGCGCCTCGCGGCCCGCGCGGCGGCCACACGCATGGCCGCGTTGATCGGCGAGCCCGTCGGCCAGATCGTCGGCTACCGCACCCGCCTCGACACGGCCGTCTCGGCCGCCACCCGGATCGAGGTCATCACCGAGGGCCTGCTCGTCCGCCGCCTGCAATCCGACCCCGGCCTGGAGCGTGTCGCCGCGGTCATCCTCGATGAGGTCCACGAACGCTCGTTGGAGTCCGACCTGGCGTTGGCCCTCTGCCTCGACCTGCAGCGCGTGTTGCGGCCCGAACTGCGGCTGCTGGCGATGTCGGCCACCGCCGACGGGGCGCGGCTCGCCGGCCTGATGGACGCCGAGATCATCGAAAGCGCCGGACGGATGTTTCCGGTCGCGACGCGCCACGAAAAGCGCGACATCGCCACCGCGCGCGACCTGCCCGATGCGATGGCGCGCGCCATTCGGGCGGCGCTGGCCGAACACGCGGGCGACATTCTCGCCTTCCTGCCGGGTATGGGGGAAATCCGCCGCACCCAGGCGGCACTCGACCGCTGCGGCGCGCTGGTGCTGCCGCTGCATGGCGACCTGCCGCCGGCCGAACAGGACAGAGCGCTGCGCCCGGCGGACACAAGGCGGGTGGTGCTGGCGACCTCGATCGCGGAGACGTCGCTGACCGTGCCCGGTGTGCGGATCGTGGTGGATGGCGGTTGGCGGCGCACGCCAAGGCTCGACCCCTCCACCGGTCTGACCCGGCTTGCCACGGTGCGGATCTCGCGCGCCGCCGCGGACCAGCGGGCGGGGCGGGCGGGGCGGGAAGCACCGGGTGTCGCCATCCGCCTGTGGTCGGAACAACTGCATCGTGGCCTGCCGCCGTTCGACCGGCCGGAGATCCTGGAAGCCGAATTGTCCTCGCTGGCGCTGGATTGCGCCGCCTGGGGCACGAAGCCGGCGGATCTGGCCTTCCAGGACCGCCCCCCGGCCGGCGCGCTCGCGGCGGCCGACGCCTTGCTGGCCGAACTGGGCGCGCTGGACAGCCAGGGTGGCATCACCCCGACCGGCCGGCGCATGGCGCAACTCGGGGCGCATCCCAGGCTGGCGGCGATGCTGCTGGCGGCGGACACCCCGGCCGAAGCGGCCCTGGCCGCCGACCTCGCCGCCCTGCTGGAGGAGCGCGACCCGCTGCGGTCGCCCGACGCCCAGGCGGATATCGCACTGCGAATCGCGGCGATCGCCGGCGGCGACCCCGATGCCGACCGCGGCGCCCTGTCGCGCATTCGCCAGGCCTCAAGGCAATACCGCCGCCGCCTGCGCCTGCCCGAGGCAACCCGACCGGACGGCGATCCCGGCCATCTGCTGGCCGCGGCCTTCCCCGACCGGATCGCGCAGCGGCGGGGCGAGCCAGGGTCCTTCCGCCTGTCCGGCGGCGGCGGCGCGAAACTGCCGCGCACCGATCCGCTGGCCAATGCCGGGCTGCTCGTGGTGGCGTCGCTGGAGCTGAAAGCCTCGGCGCGCATCCGGCTCGCAGCAGCGCTCGATCCGGACGCGCTGGCGCCCGCTCTGGCCGCGCGCATCACGGAGCAAATCGAGTTCGGCTTCGACTCCGCCGCCGGCACCGTCCTGGCACGCCGCCGCCGGCGGCTGGGCGCCTTGATCCTCAGCGACCGCACCGTTCCGGCAGACACCGCGGACGTCGCCGCGGCTTTGGCCGACGCCGTGGCAGCGGACAACCTGCGGCCCTTGCCGTGGACCGACGCGATCCGTCAGTTCCAGGCCCGCGTTGCGCTGATGCGGGGCATCGAACCGGTCGGCGACTGGCCCGATTTGTCCGACCTGGCGCTGACCACCTCGGTGCGGGACTGGCTGGCGCCGCACTTGATCGGGATGGCGCGGCTGGCGGACCTGCAACGCGTCGACCTGTTCGCGGTGCTGCGCGGCCGGCTGCCCTGGGCGCTGGCGTCCCGCCTGGACCAGGACCTGCCGACCCATCTGACTCTGCCGAATGGGCGCGCACCCGTGGACTACACCGAACCCGTCCCCCTGGCCTCGGCCAGAGCACAGTCGTTTTACGGCCTGGCGGCGACGCCGCGGCTGGCGAGCGGCCGGGTTCCGCTGCGTCTGGCCTTGCTGTCACCCGCGGGACGGCCGATCGCGGTGACCGCCGACCTCACGGGATTCTGGAAGGGCGCCTGGGCCGATGCCCGCCGCGACATGCGCGGCCGCTATCCGAAACACCGCTGGCCGGAAGACGGCGGCGCGGCAACCGAAAACTGATCGCCGGGAATCTTGTTGCCGCACTGCGCACATGCCATCTGCACACCAGCCAACACGGTCCTGTTGGCGCGTTTTGTCCGAGAGACCCCGCCCGCCATGCGTTTGATACGTGCCCCGAACCCGTGGCGCCTGCCCCGCCGCCGGGACATGGCCCTGATGCTGCTGCTGCTGGTCACCGCCTGCGCGGGCGCCACCGGTGGCGCCATCGCGCGCGGCGTGCCGGACAGCCTGGCGCCGCTGGTCAAAAAAGTCCTGCCCGCGGTGGTGAACATCGCGGTGACGGAAACCGTCTCGGGCGGCGACATGCTCAACGAATTGCCCTCGGAGCTGCAGGACACCCCGCTCGGCCGGGAATTCCGCCGCCGTTACGGCAACCGGCACGAACAGGTCTCCGGCGCGGGGTCCGGCTTCATCGTCGATCCGTCCGGCATCATCGTGACCAACAATCACGTCGTCGGCCACGCCGACAAGATCGTCGTCGCGCTGACCGATGGCCGCACCCTGCCGGCCCGGGTGCTGGGCCACGACGAGCTGACCGACATCGCGGTGATCCAGGTGGATGGCGCCGGTACGCTGCCGGCCGTGTCCTGGGGCGATTCCCGCAAGGCCGAGGTCGGCGACTGGATCCTGGCCGCCGGCAATCCCTTCGGTCTGGGCGGATCGGTGTCGGTCGGCATCATCTCAGCCGAGGGGCGCGACCTGGGGTCCGGTCCCTTCGACAATTTCCTGCAGCTCGATGCGCCGATCAATCCTGGCAACTCGGGTGGGCCGGTCTTCAATATGGATGGCCAGGTCATCGGCGTCAGTTCGGTGATCGTATCGCCGACCGGCGCATCCGTCGGCATCGGCTTCGCCATCCCCAGCGAAACCGTGCAAAGCATCGTCGCGCAACTGCTCGCCAAAGGCAGCATCGAACGCGGCTGGCTTGGCGTTTCGGTAGAGGAACGGGCTACTGGCGTGATCATCGCGAATGCAGACAGGTCAGGGCCGGCCGGGCGGGCCGGGATCAAAGTGGGCGATACGGTGGTGGCGATCAACGGCGAGCGGATCGCGACATCGCGCGGCCTGATCCGCGCCATCGCCGCGGTGCCGCCCGGCAACAGCGCGCGGGTGACGGTGCGCCGCCAGGGGCGGGAAATGGACATACCGGTCACGGTCGGCCGCCGGCCGACGGACCAGGCAGGGTGAGGAGAGAACGCAATGCGGATCCTGGTGGTCGAGGACGACAAGGACGTGGCGGGCTTCGTCGTGCGGGGCCTGCGCGAGGCCGGCCATGTGGTCGAGCACAAGGACAATGGCCGCGACGGCCTGTTCATGGCGGCCAGCGAGACCTTCGATGCCATGATCCTGGACCGGATGTTGCCGGGTGGGATCGACGGGCTGAGAATCCTGGAAACCCTGCGCGGCCAGAAAAACGCCGTGCCGGTGCTGATCCTGTCGGCCCTGGCGGAGGTCGATGAGCGGGTCAAAGGCCTGAAGGCGGGCGGCGATGACTACCTGACCAAGCCCTTCGCCTTCGCCGAATTGCTGTCTCGTGTGGAAGCGCTGGCGCGCCGCGGCAAGGCCGAGGGCCCGGTGACGAAACTGGTTGTGGACGATTTGGAACTTGACCTGCTGTCGCGGCAGGTCAAGCGTGCCGGCCAGAAGATCGACCTGCAGCCGCGCGAGTTTCGCCTGCTGGAATATTTGATGCGCCACGCGGGCCAGGTCGTGACCCGGACGATGCTGCTGGAGGGGGTTTGGGACTACCATTTCGATCCGCAGACCAACGTGATCGACGTTCACGTGTCGCGGCTGCGCCAGAAAGTGGACAAACCCTTCGGCAGTCCGCTGATCCACACCGCTCGCAACGCCGGCTATATGCTCCGCGCCGAACCGATGTGACGGGAGAGCCTGCTTCTCCCACCATGACGGACACCGGCTTGTTCCGGTCGGCCGGGCTTCGCTTCGCGGTCGTCTATGCGGTGCTTCTCGCGGCCAGTGCCGCCGCTTTGGCGTTGTTCCTATGGTGGGCGACGGCCGGCCTGCTGGACCGGCAGACCGAGGCCGCAATCCGCGCGGACGCTCAGGGCCTGTCGGAGCGCTGGACCGAAGGCGGACTGCCGGGGCTGATCGTGACGATCGAGGACCGGCTGACACAAAACATCGACGACGATGCGATCTATCTGCTGGTCGGCCCCGGGATGCAGCGGCTTGCCGGCAATCTGGAGCGGTGGCCCGGTTCGATCAGCGATGCCGGCCCCTGGTACGAATTGCCGGTGCGGCGGGCCGGCATGCGCTCCCTGGCGCGGGTGCAAAGCTATGACCTGCCCGGCGGCTACCACCTGCTGATCGGCCGCGATGTGCAGGTGCGGGCGCAATTGCGGACCTTGCTGACCGACGCGCTGCTGTGGGCGCTGGTGATCGTCGGCGGCATGGCCACCGCGGGCGCCCTGGTGGTGCGCGGCCTGTTTCGCAGTACGCTGGCCAATGTGTCCGCCACCGCAGGCGCCATTGCCGCCGGGGACTTCACCCAGCGCGTGAAGCTGTCCGGCCGCGGCGATGAGTTCGACCAGCTCGCGGAGGTCATCAACGAGATGCTGGACCGCATCGGCCGCCTGATGGACGGGGTTCGCCAGGTTTCGAATTCGATCGCCCACGACCTGCGCACACCGATTACCCGAGCCCGCACACGGCTGGAGGACGCGCTGCTGCACGCCGATACGCCCTGCACCCTGCGGGCGGCGATCGAGCGGGCCACCATGGACCTCGACGGCATTGTCGCGGTCTTCCAGGCGCTGTTGCGGATCGCGGAGATCGAGGCGGGGTCCCGCCGCTCCGCCTTCGCTCGGCTGGACGCCGCGCCACTGCTGGAGAGTGTGGCGGAACTGTACGGCGCGGTCGCCGAGGAACGCGGGGTGACCCTGGCCGCCAATTTGCCGGCGGTGTTGCCAGGCTACGGCGACGGAGCGCTGATCCAGCAAGCGGTGGCGAACCTGGTTGACAACGCCGTAAAATTTTCACCGGCCGGCGGCACCGTCCGGTTGGACGCGGCGGCAACACCACTCGGGTTGCGGATTATCGTGGCCGATAACGGCCCGGGCATTCCGGCATTGGAGCGTGGCAAGGCCACCGAACGATTCTACCGCGGCGAAGCGGCCCGCAGCACGCCGGGATCGGGTCTGGGCCTCGCTTTGGTGCAGGCCGTTGCCCAGTTGCACGGCGGCGAACTGGCACTGGAGGACAATCGGCCCGGGTTGCGGGCCATCATGGCATTGCCGACGCCGGACAATCAGGATGCCTAACCGTCTTGTCACGCGCGCACCACCCGGACGAGAGGGCGGGCTCGGTATGACGACCCGCATGCCTCAACGCCGCGTCCCTGTCGGTCTGCTTCGTGCGGCGCTCTGTCTGGGGTTTATCCTGGTCGTGGCGCCCGGTCCGGTCACCGGCCAGACCGCGGTGGAAGTCACCACCGATACGCCGGAATACTGTCTGCATCTGCTCGACATGGTCAGCACGATGGTCCGCCAGGCCGAGCAGCCGCCGCCGCGGGAGATCACGGACCTGTCGTCGGAGGGGCAGCGCATGTGCGATCACGGCCAGACCCGCGGCGGGATCATGCGGCTGCGGAAGGCCCTGGCGTTGATGCAGCGTTCCGGGGATTGAATGTCTGGAACGATCGCGGCGCCGCGTCGCGCCGGTCCTGGTTGCCTCGCCTGCGCGCCGCACTGCTGCCGGTTGCGATCGTATGCGCGGCGGACCGGGCGGCGGCGGACGTGCCGGTGCCGAGGCCCCTGCTGGCGCCGGTCACCCCGGCCTGCGTGTCGTCCCCCTTCGGTCCGCGGAGATTGCCGGGCCGGCCCCTGGCGGGGACCTTTCATCGCGGCATCGACCTGCCCGCGCCGGCCGGAGCCGCGGTGCACGCCGTCGCCGCCGGGACGATTATCCGGGTTCAGCGCCGTGGTGTGGGCGGACTGGAGATTCTGGTGCGGCATCCCGGCTTCGTGGCGGTTTACAGTCACCTTGGGCGGGTGACGCCGGCGATCGCCAATGGCCGGCGCAGCCTGGCGGCGGGCGAGATCGTCGGGGTGATCGGGCGCACCGGCGTCACCTACGGAACACACTTGTATTTCGGCATGATTGTCGATGGCCGCCCGGTCGATCCAGCCGGTTTTTTCGCGGTGACGGAATGTGGCGCGGCGGCAACGCCTCAGAAGAAAATGCTGGACTCACGATAAAATGATGCATACCTAGTATGCATGCGTCTTGTTCCTCTGCTGCTGCTGCTGACCTGCCTCGCCGTGCCAGCCCGAGCTGCCGGGGTGTGCAACTCCATGCTGATGCCGCCGAATGAGTTGCGGGCGGTGTCGCGCGGGTTCGGGCATGGCCATACGGGTGTGGATCTGATGGCGCCGATGGGATCGCCGATCCGGGCAGCGGCGGGTGGCACTGTGGTCTTTGCCGGCTGGTATTTCGACTACGGGCGCATGGTGGACATCCAGCACGCGGACGGGGTGATCACCCGCTATGCCCATATGCTGGCCTTTGCGCCGGGCATCGGTTCCGGTGTGCCGGTGGCAACGGGTCAGGTGATCGGCCGGGTCGGCGCAACCGGGCGGGCACACGGGGCGCATGTGCATTTCGAGGTACGGGTGCATGGGCGGCCGATCGACCCGAAGCCGTATCTCGGCCTGGCGGGATGCCGTCCCGCGCCGGGATCGGAGCCGTTGGAGGAGGCCATGGCCCCCGAGGTCAAGCCACGCAGGCGTTAGGGCATCCAGGATAGCCGTAGGGCTGGGGGATACGCCTCTCCCCCTCCCCTTGAGGGAGGGGGTTGGGGGGAGGGGGCCCCGCCAGAAGAAGCGCCGTCGTCACAGGCAACCTCCGACCGACCCCTCCCTCAAGGGGAGGAGGAAGGTCTTGGGGCGGCGGGGCCAAAACGAAAGGGGAGGCATCTTGCGATGCCTCCCCTTCGCGGTTTCAGACAGGATCGTTCACGATCAGCGGATGATGATTTCCACGCGCCGGTTCTGCGGCTCGCGCACGCCCGGGCCGGTGGAGACCAGCAGATGCGTGTCGCCATAGCCGGTTGCGGTGATCGCGGCCTGCGGCACGCCGTCATGCACCAGTTCGGCGGCCACGGCCTGGGCGCGTCGGATCGACAGGCCCTGGTTGTAAACCGGGGTGCCTGACGTGTCGGTGTAGCCGTTAACCTCGATCCGCGTGTACTGCACGTGGGTCGAATTGTCCGCCGCTTCCTTGATGATGGAGCGCGCGCGGTCGGTCAGGGTCGATTTGTCCCAATCGAAGAACACCAGGTAGCTGCGGGCGGGCTGCACCGCGGGCGCCGGGGTTGGGGCCGGGGCGGATGCCACCGGGGCGGGCGCCGGGGCACCGAAGGCGTAGCGTGCGCCGATCAGGATGGAGTGGTTGTAGTCGTTGCCCAACTTGACGCCCTGGTAGTTGCGGTCACCGGCAAGGCCGAGGAACCGGTATTCGGCCGTAACCGCCAAGCCAGGCACCGAGGCGATCGGAATCGCACCGCCCAGGATCGCCTGGTAGGCGAATGCGCCTTCGGTGTTGCTTGACCCTACAGGGATGCCCGCCACACTCGAAAGTTTTTCAGTGGCCCACTGGTACCCGGCGCCGACGCCGACGTAGGGCACGAACGAGGGGGAAACGGTCGTAAAGTCATACAGGACGTTGACCATGGGGCCAAACTTTTGCTCGGATCCGCTACCGGACACGCTACCGCCCGGCCCGGTCAGCTTGTCGAGGCTGTTGTATCGATAGTCGAACTCGAACTCAGCGCGAAGGCCATTGCCGAAGCCATACCCGCCGGCAACCACACCTGTGCCGCCGAGATCGGTCTTCAGGTTCACACCGCTGACGCCAATGCCACCAATCGAGGTGACCGGCTCGTCCTGCATGATGTTCACGCCGGCACCGAGACTGATGTACGGGCCGTTCACCGCCTGCGCATTCGCCGCAATCGGCAGCACCAATAGGCCCGCTGCCAGAACCGCGTTCTGAAACTTCATCGACTTTCTCCTGTCCTGCTCCGACCGGGGAGCCTTGTCCAAAAAACCCGTCACAACCCCCGGCCTTTTCGCTGCGATAACCATAGCGACGACTTCCGCCGATGACGAGGGGGGCCACTACAATTTCGGGCGATGCTGTTGCAACGTTGCCACAGGAATCTGGCGGCGGCGCAACAGTTCGAAACCCGGCGGAAGAGAGCAGGAGTCGAACCTGCCCGGGACTGCATGGCCGCCCCAACCGGGTTTGAAGTCCGGCCGGCCCACCGGGACCGCTTCTCCTCCAACACCGAGTATCGCCGCGTCAGCCGCCGCTGGGAAGCTGGGCCAGAAACGCCGCTTCGTCGGCTGCCTCCAAACAACGGCAATCCAGCCACAGCCGCCCTTGCCCGATCCGCCCGATCACCGGCCGGGGCAGTCCGCGCAGATCGGAAGCCAGCGATTCCAGCGCATTGCCACCCAGGGTCACCGCGACCGAGGGCAGCAGATCGACCGGCAAGGCCCCCGAACCGATCTGGCTGCGGCAGGGTTCGACCGCCACCGGACGCCCCGGCCATGCCGCGGAAACCGCCGGCACGATTCGCGCCACCGTTGCCCTGATGTCCGCCTCGGGACGGCTCAGAAGCCGCAACGTCGGCAGCCGCTCGGCCAGCCGGTCGGGATCGAGGTAAAGCCGCAAAACCGTTGCCAAGGCCGCCAGCCGTCCCTTGTCCAACCGCAGCGCCCGCTTCAGCGGGTTGCTGTTCAGGCGCCCGATCAACTCCCCGTGAGCAACGATCAGTCCGGCCTGCACGCCGCCCAG
>Ga0302276_10003962_pt1 | contig 12579 bp, 12 predicted proteins | sample III_Bog_N2_3_FD_198768 | JGI IMG/M metagenome (GOLD analysis project Ga0302276, IMG submission 198768) | Peat permafrost microbial communities from Stordalen Mire near Abisko, Sweden - III_Bog_N2_3 | ecosystem: Environmental > Terrestrial > Soil > Wetlands > Peat | place: Sweden: Abisko... | reverse complement strand
GGTCTGGAGACCGGCGCTACATTGTTCTCTATTCCCTGCCCTTTTTCCGGATCTCGATGTTCAACCGCTTGATCTTCTGGTTGAGCGTAGAGAGCGGAACGCGGAACTGCTCGGCGGCGTCGGTCTGGTTCCAGTTGCAGCGCTCGAGTTTCTCGATGATGATGCGGCGCTCGATGACCTCGAGAATGTCGAAGAGCGAGGAGTTGGGATTGTGCTCGAGGAGCGCGTCCTGAAAGCTGCGGCCGGTGATGTGGCCGGGGAGCAGGTCGGCGCCGATGACCGGGCCGGACGAGAGCACGACGCCGCGTTCGATGGCGTTCTCGAGCTCGCGGACGTTGCCCGGCCAGTCGTAATCGATGAGCGCGCGCATGGCGTCGGTGGAGAGCTTGCGCACGGCAAGGCTGTTCTCGCTTGAGTAGATGTCGAGAAAGTGCTGGGCGAGCAGCGGAATGTCTTCGCGGCGCGCGCGCAACGGCGGCAGGTCCACGGTAATGACGTTGAGGCGGTAAAAAAGGTCTTCCCGGAAATGGCCATCGCGCACTGCCTGGCGCAGATCGACGTTGGTGGCGGCCAGGATGCGCACGTCCACCTGAATCTCCTGAATCCCCCCCAGGTGCATGAAGCGGCGGTCCTGAAGCACGCGCAAAATCTTGGCCTGTATGTCCATGCCCATGGTCGCGATCTCGTCCAGGAAGAGCGTGCCCCCGTTGGCCACTTCAAACAGGCCTTTCTTCGAGGCGATCGCGGAGGTAAAGGCGCCTTTCACGTGGCCAAAGAGCGTGGACTCGAGCAGCTCCGACGGCATGGCGCCGGTGTTGATGGGCACGAAGGGCTTGTCGCGGCGCGGCGAGTTGGCGTGGATAGCCTTGGCGATGACCTCCTTGCCCGTGCCGCTCTCGCCCTGAATCAAAATCGTCGACCGGCTGGGCGCCACCTGCGCCACGAGGTCGAAGACGCGCAGCATGCACTCGCTTTTACCCACGATGTTCGAGAAGCTGTAGCGCTGCTTGAGGGTGCGCTTGAGCTGAAGGTTTTCCTCCTCGGCGCGATGGCGGGCCACAGCCGAGCGAATGTCGGCAAGCAGCTTCTCGTTGTCCCAGGGCTTCTGAATGAAATTTTCCGCGCCCGCGCGAATTGCCTCAACCACGTTGTCGACGGTGCCGTAGGCCGTAATCATGATGATGGGCAGATCGGGCTGGCGCTCTTTGAATTGCGGCAGCAGCTCGATGCCGCTTTGGCCGGGCAACGCCAGATCGAGAAGCATGAGATCGAAGGTCTCGCGATCGAGGAAGTTCAGCCCCTCCTCGCCATTGGCCGCGGTTTTCACAACATAGTTCTCGAAACCGAGGAGCACCTCGAGCGACTCGCGAATACCAGCCTCGTCGTCGACCACAAGGATGGTGGCCGCGGGAAAACTACCGCTATTAGCCGCCGAATCGGATGCGTTCAAGGTCAGTCTTTCCTCGGTACCGGGCTCAGGCATGAACAGAATTCCTCAACAGGGGAAACTCAAGGTGAAAGGTTGTGCCGGCGCCAACCGCGCTCTCCACATGAATTTTCCCGGCATGTTCCTGGATGATGCCGTAACTGACCGCGAGGCCCAGACCGGTGCCCCGCCTGTCGCCGGGTGTGTTCTTGGTGGTGAAGAAGGGATCGTAGATGCGCTTGAGGTGCTCGGGCGCGATGCCGGAACCGGAATCGGAAATCACCGCCTCCACCTGGCCGTTGAGGAGCGTGGCCACGCGCAGGCGGCCGCCGCCGGGCATGGCCTCCTTGGCGTTGAGGAGCAGATTAAGGAAGACCTGCTGCAATTTACCGGGGTTGCCGTGAATGGGCGGAAGCTCCTCGGCAAGATCGAGATCGAGGAGAACCTGCGCGGTCTTGAACTGATGCTCGAGCAACGAGAGCGTGTCGCGAATCACCTGGTTCAGGTTTGTGGCGCGGAACTCAGTGGTGGAGGTGCGCGAAAAATTCAGCAGCCCGTTGGCGATCTCTGCGGCACGGAAGCTCTGCTGCGTGATCTTGTCGAGCACGGGCCCCAGGCGATCATCGGCGTGCGCGTCGCTGCGTAATTGCTTGGAAAGCATCTGCGCATACGAGGAGATGACAGCCAGCGGGGTGTTGATCTCATGCGCCACGCCGGCGGCGAGCAGGCCGATGGAACTCAGCTTGTCGGCTTGCGCGAGCTGGGTTTCAAGAGCCACACGCTCGGTGATGTCGTCGACGAGGACGATGCGGCCTACGGGCACGAAGTCGCGGGAGAGCAATGGCGCAATAGCAATGTTGGCGATGCGCAGTTCGCCGGCGCGGGTGGTCAGGCGGAACTTGTACAGGTGGTGCACGCCCTGTTCGCTGCGGAAGCCCTCCAGCGCTTCAATGAACTCCGACGGAAAAACCGAACCCAGTGCCTGGCCGAGGACCTCGGCGCGGCTGAGCGCGTACATGGCTTCCATCTGCGCGTTCCAGCTTTCGATGCGGTCGTCGAGGTCGATGGCGAAGATGCCCACGTTGATGGACTCGACAATATTCTCGTTGAACTCCTTGAGGCGCTCGAACTCGACGATCTTTTCCTCGAGGCGGGCGTAGAGGCTGGCGTTCTGCAAAGCGATGCCGATGTAGCTGGCAAGGGATTCCAGCAGCTCGACATCTTCGCTGGACAGAAAGTCGCCGCCCAGGGTGCGGCCTAGGCCGATGACGGCGATGGTGCGGCCCCCGGCATTTTGTGGCTGGGCAAACATACGAAAGCCGGGAGCGCGGAGCGCCTTGCCGTTGCCTTCGCCGGAGGGCGACTCGGCCACGCGGCAAGGGAGATAGTAGTTCAGGTCGAGCAGGGCTGCGGTGCGCTGCTGTTCCGGAGGCAGATGCAGGGCCTGCTGCGCGTTCTCAAGAAAGATGTGCGAGTGATCTGTGGCGCCGTCGAAATGGAGGAAACCGAGATCGAGGCGCTCCGCGCTTTCACCCTTGGAACCGAATTCCTCGGGGAGTCCATGCGAGGCCGCCAGGCGCAGGCCGTCCGATTCGCCGGACAGGAAGATGGCCACGCGGGCCACTAGGAGCGTGCGCGGCAATTGCTCCACGATGGCATGCAGCAGCGCCTGCAAGTCGGTCTCGGAGCTGAGCCCGCGGCCGAACTCGACCAGGGCCTTGCGGTAATCGTAGCGATGGCGGTCAAAGGCGCGATCGACCCAGGATTGGAACCTGCGCTTGAGCGGCTCGAAGGCGGCCGCTGCGCAAACGAAGGAAATGGCAAGGCCCCACTCGCGGGCCCATTCCGGCAGGCTGTTATGGACCCAGAGGGGAATGAGAACGATGGTGCCGAAGTAGCCGCTGAGAATCACGCCCGTGGCCAGCGTGTACGCCACGCCGCGCTTGAAGATCAGGTCCGTGTCCATCAGGCGGTAGCGCACAATGGCCCAGGCGAACGTGAGCGGCAAAAACACCAGCGACAGGCCAGCGAGATTGGTCAGCAAGTACGGCGGATTGAGTTGCAGCAGGTACGGAACCGCGTAAAAGAACGTGAATGGCAACACCGCGAGCAGCGTTCCCCGCGTGACCCATTTCAACTGCTGGCGCAGCAGCGGCGTGGTGGCGCGGCTGTAGCTGCGCAGGAACAACAATGCCGCCAGGATGTAGAACAGGGCGAGGTAGCCGGTGGCGATCTGGTCCAGGCGGTCGAGCAGGAGTTTGGTCGCTTCACGGGTACCCACCGACCAGATCCACAATGCCAGCAGCCCGGCGCCGGGCGCGTAAACCAGCGGCAATAGCCAGCGACGGCGAAGTTTCTTGAGGCGCTCCTCGGGAAAGCTCAGCGCGAAGTGGAGAAACAACGCCGGCTGCAAAGCTTCGGCAACCACGTTGGTCCAGAAGACCGTCCAGTCGAGCAGATGGAAATCGCCGGTGTACTTGAGTGCGTAGAGCGCGAATGAAACCAGGCAGAAGAGATAAAAATGCGTAGCGCGGGGCGCACCCCAGCGCCGGAAGAGAACATAGAAGCCGATGATGAGATAGATCAGCCCGATGATGCGCAAGCCATATTGCAGGTCGTGGTCGGCGGGCACAGGAATCACCTGCACCGGCGTGTCGATGGGAATGCCGTCGCGAGTGATGCTGTAGCGAACCTGGACGTAGGGGCCGGCGGCGTAGAGCGCTCGCTCCAAATCGGCGACTGTGGTGACGGGAACGTCGTTTACCGCTGTCAACAGGTCGTTGACCTGGATGAAGGCCTGCTGGCCGGGCATGGCGGGCAGCACGCGGTCGGCGATTAACCCGCCGTGCGCCTCGTGCCACCAGACGCCGTCCGTGGGCTGCTGAAAATCGCGCTCCTGTAGAAGGTTAAAGACAGCCAGCACGAACAAAGCCGCAGTCGCCAGGGCCAGCAACGTAGCCTGCACGCGATTGAGGAGGCTTTTGTCCATACGAGGGAGGGTTCCTACACCATGAATCCTTGCACGTGAGTTGCCACGCAGGGGAGGCGCGTCGATGGCCTGGTTACCGATGGCCAATCGTTTGAATCTACGCATGATATGGACTCAAAGTTCCGTCGAACGTCACAAAACTGTGCGCTAAATCACGCCACCAGCTTGAAAAACCCGGAGGTGGCCTCCCGAGAAAGAGATATCCCTATGATAAATGGTAGATTGCTCATATCCAGCAGGTTATTGCCGAAAAGATAGCGGAGTTGGCGGGGTTAGCGGCGCTAGCGGAGTTAGAACACGAGCCCTGCGAGGGGAGATTTCTCTCCGAAATGCAGCGGAATTCCGCCCCGAGTTCGGAGCAGAGATACCGGCTCAGCGCTGGCCGTAGGTGGCCTTCGGGCCGTGCTTGCGAAGGTAGTGGTGCTCTTTCACGTAGTGCGGAATGCCAGACTCGGGAGCTCCCAGCAGCACGCTGCGGAAGGCCAGCCTGGCGATGTATTCAAGGACGTCGGCGTTTTCCACGGCTTCGGCGGGAGTTCTGCCCCACGTAAAGGGCGCATGGCCGGCAACCAGAACGCCGGGGACGGCGACGGGATCGAGATTTTCAGAGTGAAAGAGCCGAACGATGACTGCCCCGGTGTTGCGGACGTAGTCTTCGACGGTGACTTCTTCTTCCGCGAGAGGCGCGGTGACGGGAACACGGCCGTGGAAGTAGTCGGCGTGGGTGGTGCCCAGACAGGGAATGGCGCGGCCAGCCTGCGCCCACGATGTCGCGAACTCAGAGTGGGTGTGGACTATGCCGCCGATCTGCGGAAATTCGCGATAAAGCAGAGTATGGGTATCGAGATCGCTTGACGGCCGCAGGGATCCCTCGACGATGTTGCCGTCGAGATCGGTGACCACGAGGTCGGCGGCCTTGAGGCTCGAGTAATCGACGCCGCTCGGCTTGATGACAACGAGGGGCCTGGCGCCAAAACGGTCGATCCCGCTGGCGTTGCCGAAGGTGTGGGGCGCGAGGCCGCGGCGGGCGATTTCCTGATTGGCGTGTAGCACTTGTTCGCGAAGGGATTCGAGGAGCATAGCGTGTCTGCAAATAGATTAAACCGTCAACCTTGGCCAACGACCCGGACTGAAACGCATGAGCAGCTCCAGAAACAACGGCGAAGCCCGTCCGCGCCGTAGGGGCGCAAGACGGGCCTGCCAACTGGAGCCTGCTGCTCTTTCTATTTCAATCCCACTCCGTACCAATAGCTGTAACCGCTGGACCCTGTCCAAGGCAGGTTGGCGCTGAATTTCGAAAAGACCACCGAGTTGCCCACGAAGGTGACAAAGACATCGTGCTCATAAGTGCCGGTCACAGCGCGGAAGGCAAACAATCCGTTACAAGGGTCCGTCAGTTGACCCGCGCTGCCATATAAAAAGCTGGAATTGGCGACCGGAGTCAACGTTGCGTTGATGATCGTGTTGCCCGACGAATCGGTGACAGTAATGTTGGCCGCGGCAGTCACGACAATCGTAGCCTGACTCGTCGAGGCTGTGCCTGTCTCCACATTGTTGTTGCCCGTCTGTGCATTGGCCTTTGTGTAGAAGATGCCGCTATAGGTTCCCGCCACACTCGGATCGAAGGCCGAGCTTGCTGCCTTCGGCAGGCCGATGATCGACCCGTTGGGCGTATCCACAATGAAGAATCCACTCGCTGTACCGAAGATGTAGTCGTCGCCGGTACCGCCGCCCCCATCCGGCCCGTAGATATATGTTCCGGATGAACCCTCTGTCATCTGACTGAAGTCCAGTGTGCCGCTGTTGAATGCGCCGCCGGAGTTCTGGTTGAAGGAGCCATAAGGCCAGTACGAGGAGTTCGTGCCGGTGGTCCCTGCAATGTTCACTGTGCCGATTTCCAGCCCGCCCGCTGCAGTGCGGAACGATATGTAGTTATAGCTGTTCCCGGAGAAGGTGCTCAACGAGATGGGACCGCTCTCGACCGCCGTAATCAGTGCCGCTGTGTTGTGGTTTGGTCCCACCTTGGCAGCCTGAATCAACAGCGCGTACCCCGGAATTTCGTATGCCGAAAGCAGATTCCCGTTCGGATCGTTGAGTGTGTAGCTGCCATTGGCGTTGACCGAGTACGGAAACGTGCCGGTGTCGCCGTTGGAGAGGTTGTTGTAGGTGATGGTCAGCGCGGTTGTGTTGAGGGTGATGGTGAGAAAATCGCCCACCGATGCTGTTCCGTTATAGGAGCGGGTAACGACAGCGGGAGTCGAGTTGGACGTAAATGCAGCCGGGTTCCCGCACCCGGAGAATGCAGCGAGAATTGCCAATGAACACACTACGCGAAGTCGCATATCACCATCCAAAGAGAAACAAAGTTGGTGTGAGTACACTTTCGCTATCGGCGCGCGCATCTGCCGCTTGAAGGAGAATTAGAGGATTCCGAGACTTTCGTAATGAAGCGTGAAACGGAGACAGGCCGGCAGTGTGCGTCTTCAATACAGGAGAGATCTTGTGGTTAGGAGCACCGTTCGAACACTCTCAGGCGCGCAACCAATAAGGCTCCGGGACCACGGCGGCAAGTTCGGCAAACTCCCCATCGCTCAGCCGGAAGCCCGCGGCGCTCACATTCTCTTCGAGATGCTTCGCGTTGCTGGTGCCGGGGATGGGCAGAACCACCGGTGAGCGGCGTAAGAGCCACGCAAGAGAAACAACGGCCGTAGAGACCTGGCGGGCGGCGGCAATCTTTTCGACCACATCGTTGGCTTTGCGCCCCTGCGCCATGGGCCCCCAGGGCAGGAAGGCAATGCCGTTGGCCGCGCAATCGTCGAGCACAAAATCCCACTCGCGATCGGAGAAGCTGTAGCGATTTTGCACGCTCACGATGGGAACGATTTTTTGCGCGCGATGTATGTGCTCGAGGGTGACGTTCGAGAGCCCGATGTGGCGGATCTTGCCCTGCTGCTGGAGCCGCGCCAGGGCTTCCATGGATGCATCGAAGGAGACGGCGGGGTCGGGGACGTGGAGTTGGTACAGGTCGATGCGCTCAAGGCGCAGGCGTTTCAGGCTGCCTTCGATGGCCTGCTCAATGTGCGCAGGCGCGGCGTTGTGCTGCCAGACGCCCGGACCGTGGCGCACCCAGCCCGCCTTGGTGGCAATCACGAGGCCTGCGGGGTACGGCCACAGAGCCTCGGCGATGAGTTCCTCTGAGACATCGGGGCCGTAGGAGTCGGCCGTGTCAATGAAATTTACGCCCAGCTCGACGGCGCGGCGCAGCGTGGCCAGGGCGCCGGGAACGTCGGCGGGAGGGCCCCAGATTCCCTTGCCGGTGATCCGCATGGCGCCGAAACCCATGCGGTTCACCGTCAGGTCGCCACCCAGGGTGAGGGTTCCGGCTTGCGCGGCGGGTAGTTGGTTGGTTGCGATTCCCAAGATAGCTCTCCTGAGCTTTCAGCTTCTACGACTGCACGAATTTGTTCCAAGAGCGTTCGTGCCATCCCATCCATTGGCCCAAGAATCGAGTGAACGAATGGGGCACGGGACGGGAATGCAGTGGCCCGCTTACGCGCAACGCTCTTGTGCATTGACGTAGGCCCGGAGGACGGCGTTCATTCGGGTGAGGTGTCCTTTGCCCCGCGCCTTGAACCAATCGACAACATCGCTGTCGAGGCGCAAATGCACGGAGGTCTTGCCCGTTGGCATGACAACGCGAGCCGATTTCCAAAATTCCTCGCCCAACGACGCAGCTTCCGGCGCGTTGGAGTGGATTGGATCCTTACCGCGCATCCGCAGATCCTGGACCTCGCTCAGAGAATACTTGGCGATAGTAGGTTTTCTTTTCATCTCTGTTCGCTTTCTGGGCGCTGATGATGCGAACACGGAAGTCAGAGCGCCACGAATAAACAATGCGGTAAACCTCGGCATCCACTCTGCCGAGCCCGATCCATCGAGTTTCGCCGTAGTCTTTGCGATCGTCGATTCGCTCCAGTCTTTCATTCGCGAAGATCGCCGCCGCCGTCAGGAACGAAACCTTGTGCTTGAGCAAATTGCTTCTGGCTTTGGCTTCGTCCCACTCGAATTCGAGCTCTCTTACGGGCACTGCCTAATCCCATTCTATACACAAATGTGTACACAGGGCAACCGTTGTGCGCGTCTGCGATAAAAGACGGCCGAGTTGGATTCATCGTGCCGCCGACTTTTACACCGTCACTGCCCATCCCTTTTCGTAAGTCCGGCCCCAGTACTTCATGGCTTCGGGATCGTCGAGGATGTGCGCGTTTTCGGGATCAATGTTCAGCTTGCGATTGACGAACCAGGCGATGTTCGAGAGCAGAAGCATGGTAACGGTGACATTAGCGACGGGAATCGGCGAATTGAGCTTCGCCTCGCCGCGAATGGCCGCAATGAGGTTGGCGAAGTGGGCGTCGGTCATGTTATCGGCGCCGATGGTGTCCGCGGTCTCGGTATGGGTGCCGGTGCGGTACGTGTCAATCTGCTTGCCCTTCCAGTCGTAGACATCGTAGCCGCCGCGGTCGATGACCACCGATCCTTTGGTCCCGTAGACGACCGAGCCGCGGTCACGCTCGTAGAGCCGCATGCCCTGGCGGCTGCGGCCTTCCCAGGAGAGAGTCTTGCCCTCGTATTCGAAATTGGTGATGAGCGTATCGTAGAATTCCCAGTCGTCCTTGAAGTTGTAGTTGCCTCCTGAGGCAGTGACGGCGTGGGGAAATTCGGCGTTGAGCGCCCAGCGGCATACGTCCACTTCATGGGTTCCGTTGTTGAGGGTTTCGCCGGTTCCGTAGCGGCGCAACCAGTGCCAGTTGTAAGGATGAATATTCTCCCTGTACTCGCTGCGTGGCGCGGGGCCCTGCCACAAGTCCCAATTGAGGGTGGCAGGAGCGGGACCCGGCTTGCCATAAAACGTGGCGCCTCGCGTATTGGCGTACCAGGCTTTGGCCATGTAGGCATCGCCAATGTACCCGTCGTGGATCTTCTGGATCATTTTGATGGTGTAATCCGCCGAGCGCTGCTGATCGCCGACCTGGACGAGCTTGCCGTATTTCTTCTGGGCAGCCACCAGGAGCTCGCCCTCACGGGGATTCTGACTGGAGGGCTTTTCTACATACACGTGCTTGGCCGCCTTCAGGCCGAGCACAGCCATGGGAGTGTGCCAGTGGTCGGGCGTGGCTACGGTGATGACGTCGACATCTTTCGATTCGAGCATGCGACGGAAATCGCCCTCGGCTTTTGGCGCGTAGCCAAGCACCTGCTCCGCCTTGGCTGCAAACCTGGCCAGGATACCGGAGTCGACGTCGCAGACGTAGGCAACGCGGGCAGTCTTGCTATTGGCCTTGAGCGCCGAGAGATGCGCATAGCCTCGGCCGTTGAGGCCGTTGATGGCGAAGTTCAGGCGGTCGTTGGCGCCGAGGATCTGCGCATAGCTTTTGGCGGTGGAGGCAAATGCCGAGCCCGCCATACCCGCGGCTAGGCCGTTCACGAACTGTCGGCGCGAAATCATTTTAATCTCCGATTCTCTTTCTAAGTGCTTTGGTTGACGCCCAAATTATATCGTTGCCATCGCCAAGTGTGCCGGGGGAAGCCCGGAGTGCCCACAATCCTTGAAAAGCGGCGTCTTGAACGCGCCCAACCGCCGCCCCCCGCCTATACTGGGCGCGGAATCGGCGCGAAAATGAATGGGGAGGGCTGTAAACTTGCGCGGCAGGGGGGCGTCTACCAAAGTGATGGCAGCCGGCACAGCATTGGAGCCGTTATCCGCGGACTCGGCGGAAGACATTGCTGCGCAGGAATTTGCCCGGATCGTGGAGAGTCACCGGCCGCAAATCTTCCGGTTTCTGCTGGCGTCGTTGCGCGACGTGGACCTGGCAGAGACGCTCACTCAGGAATGCTTCCTGAAAGCGCACCGGAATTGGAGTCATTTCCGCGGCGACTCTAGCGCGATGACCTGGCTGATGCGGATTGCCATCAACCTGCAGAAGGACTACTGGCGTAACCGCCGGATGCAGTTCTGGCGGCAGACCAGGACCAACGCCGTAGATCTGGACGAAGCGAGCGAATGGCTGCCCAACGGGGAACGCAGTGCAGAGCAGCAGATTCTGGCGAAAGAGCAGGTGGCGCAGGTTTGGCAGGCTGTGAAAGGCCTGAGCGAGCGGCAGCGAACGGTATTCCTGCTGCGCTACGTGGAAGAGCGGGAGTTGAGCGAAATTGCAGCCGCCACCGGACTGAGCGAGGGCACGGTGAAAGCGCACCTATCGCGGGCCGTGGGCCGAGTGCGCGCGGAGTTGAGAGGAACACGATGAACCGGGAGCAGAATATGGCGGGAGAAAGCCCCCAGATGGATATGGAACTGGAGCAGGCGCTGAAACACTTCAAGTCCAGCGTGGATGCCTGGAGTTACGCGGTGTCGACTGATGCGGCCGGAAGCCGGCCCCGGACGGCGGCGAAGTTGGCCGTGCGGCACAGCTGGCGGATGGCGGCAGGTTGGGCGCTGGGATGCTTGCTGGCGGCGGGCAGTCTGACGGTCGCAGGGCATGAAATCTATCACAGGCAGCAGTTGGCCAAGCTAGCTGCGCAAAAGGCGGCGGAGCAGCGGGCGGCGGCCGGGCGGGCGACCGCGCAGCCAACCAGCGCGCAGCCGGTGAGCGCGCAATCCGACCAGAAAGCCCCGGCGGCCACGGTTCGAAAAGTCGGCGTCGGCAATGAGGATAGCGCCCGCAGCCAGGACAGCGCCCGCGGCCAAGACGACAATCTGCTGGCGGCCGTAGATAGCGATGTTTCGCGGCAGGTTCCGGCGGCGATGGAGCCGCTGGCGCAGTTGATGGACGACAACGGAACACAGTAAAAAGAAGCAGCACGCGAAAGAGAAGGCGAGAAAGGTGCATCCCTTGCGAAGCAAGGGGGAGGAGAAAACGATGAACGGGTTGAAGACTGCACGATTGGTATTGGCGGTAGCGGGAGTTCTGATGGCTGGAGGTCTGGCAAGTGCGCAAGGGCCAGGCGGACAAGGGATGGGACCCGGGTTCGCGCAGCATCGGCCTCCCATGGAGGGTGCGTTCGGCGGCGTGGGCGGCGGCGCACAATGGTGGAACAATCCCAATGTCGTGAAGCAGCTGACCCTGACCGACGATCAGCGCAAGGCGATGGACGGTATTCTGCAGGATCACAAGATGAAGCTGATCGATCTTCATGCCAACCTCGAAAAGGCCGAGGTTGAGCTGGGTCCGATGATAAAAGCCGATACGCCCGACCGGAGGGCGATCGAGGCGCAGATCGACAAGGTGGCGACGGCACGCGCGGATCTGGAAAAGGCCGATGCGCTTTTTCTGCTGGATATCCGGATGAAGTTGACGTCGGACCAGTGGAAGCAGTTGCAAACCCTCCGCATGAACCGGATGCAGCATCAGGGCATGCGTGGTGACGGCACCGACGGCCGCGGCGGATGGGGACAGGGCAGGCAACGTCCCGGCATGGGCGGTCCGGGTGGGCAGTTCCACCGTCCAATGCCCGGTGGGCCGCCGCCGGCTGACACGCCGGAGGCGGCTCCGGCGCCTCCTCCGGCTCCGGGTTCGGGTGACACACAATAATCACGCTGCGCCTTCTGAGAACGGCCACGGCTCGGCGAAGCTGACCGGCAGTTGCATGCAAAGGAAATGCGCAGAATAGCGGGGGTTTCGACAGAAAACAAGCAGGATTGACAGACTGGTGGCGGCAGGGGAGACCCCCCGGCCGCCTTTTCTTTTTGAGCAGAAACAGAACACCGCAGCCTGCGCGGCGGGTGCCCCCACCTCGGTGCCCTCATTGACGGGTCTTTGTCCGTGGGGTGGGGCTCTGGCAATCCGCGTCTTTGCGAATTGGCTGCGGTGGAGGGACGGTTCGATAACATCAAGAAGGAAGGAGTTTTTGTGCCCGTTCTCGCCTCGGCTGACTGGCTGATCCTGTTGATTTATTGCTTCTTTGTGCTGTCCGCGGGTCTGTCGCTCGCCCCAGCCATGACGGGTAGCCGGGATTATCTGTTGGCTGGGCGCAGGTTGCCGGGATGGTTGTGCGGGCTGGCTCTCCTCAGTGCCAGCATGGGCTCGCTAGAGGTGCTCGGCATGGGCGCCGCCGGAGCAAAATACGGCCTCGCCAGCATGGGCTGGTTCGCGCTGGGTTCCATTCC
>Ga0302276_10003958_pt1 | contig 12583 bp, 8 predicted proteins | sample III_Bog_N2_3_FD_198768 | JGI IMG/M metagenome (GOLD analysis project Ga0302276, IMG submission 198768) | Peat permafrost microbial communities from Stordalen Mire near Abisko, Sweden - III_Bog_N2_3 | ecosystem: Environmental > Terrestrial > Soil > Wetlands > Peat | place: Sweden: Abisko... | reverse complement strand
CAGGCTTGTGCGGAATCGGCCGTCTCGGCGGAGGGTTCGAGCGGGTCGGTGTGGAACTGCATTCTGGCAAGTTTCGCGTACAGGCCGTCACGCTGCATCAATTCCTGATGGTTTCCCTCTTCGACGATGCGGCCTTGTTCCATCACGATGATGCGGTCGGCCTTCTGCACCGTGGCCAGGCGGTGCGCGATCACCAGCGTGGTGCGGTCGGCCATCGCGGCCTCCAGCGCCGCTTGAACCATGCGTTCGCTCTCGGCGTCCAGCGCGCTGGTGGCTTCGTCCAGCAGCAGCAGCGGCGGATTCTTCAGCATCGCGCGCGCGATCGCGATGCGCTGGCGCTGGCCACCCGACAGCCGCACGCCGCGTTCGCCCAGGAAGGTCTTGTAGCCCTCGGGCAGGCGCTGGATGAACTCGTCGGCGAAGGCGGCGCGCGCTGCGGCGATCACCTCGTCGTCGCTGGCGTCTGGCTTGCCGTAGCGGATGTTCTCCATCGCATCGGCCGAGAACACGGTCGAGTCCTGCGGCACGATGCCGATGCGCGAGCGCAGCTCGGCCAGCGAGGTGGTGCGCACGTCGACGCCATCCACCGCCACGGAGCCGGCGCCGGTGTCGTAGAAGCGCAGCAGCAGCTGGAACACGGTACTCTTGCCGGCGCCGCTGGGGCCGACCAGCGCCACCGTCTCGCCCGGCTTGATGCGCAGCGAATAGTCGGCGAGCGCCGCGTGCTGCGGGCGCGACGGATAGTGGAACTGCACTCGGCGCAGCTCGACCGCCGACCCCGCCCGTGTGGGCGGCAGCGCCTGCGGCCGCGCGGGATCGATCACCGGCGAGACCGCGGCCAGCAGCTCCATCAGGCGCTCGGTGGCGCCGGCGGCGCGCAGCAGGTCGCCGTAGACCTCGGACAGCACCGCCACGCTGCTGACCAGCAGCATCACGTAGACCACGGTCTCGCCCAGGTGGCCCGCGCTGATCTTGCCGTTGACCACGGCCTGCGTGCCCTGGTACAGGCCCCACAGCAGCGCGCCGAAGGTGGCGCTGATGATGAAGGCCACCAGCAGCGAACGCACCTTCGTGCGCTTGCGCGCGGTGTCGAACGCGTGCTCGGTGGACACGCTGAAGCGCGCCGCTTCGCGCGCCTCCTGCGTGTAGCTCTGCACCACGGGAATGGCGTTGAGCACCTCGGCAGCAATGGCGCTGGAGTCGGCCACCCGATCCTGGCTCGCGCGGCTGAGCTTGCGCACGCGGCGGCCGACGATCATCGACGGCGCCACCACCAGCAGCAGGATGCCCAGCACCTGCGTCATCACGTACGGGTCGTTGACGATGAGCATCACCATTGCGCCGATGCCCATCACGCCGTTGCGCAGGCCCATCGACAGGCTGGAGCCGACCACCTGCTGCACCAGCGTGGTGTCGGTGGTCAGCCGCGACAGCACCTCGCCGGTGGCGGTGGTCTCGAAGAACGCCGGGCTCTGTCGCACGACGTGGCGGTAGACCGCGCTGCGCAGGTCGGCGCTGATGCGTTCGCCCAGCCAGGTCACCGAATAGAAGCGCAGCGCCGAGAACACGCCCAGCGCCACGCCGACGGCAAACAGCGCCAGGAAGTGGTCGCGCAGCGCCATCAGCCGGGCGCCATTGGCGGCCGCCGAGCTGACGCCGGTCGCCGCCGCGGGCGAGCGCGACAGCCCGAGGCCGCCGTCGATCAGCTTGCCCAGCGCCATCGGAAACGCCAGCGTGGTGATGGCGGCGGCGATCAGGAACACGATCGCCGCGACGATGCGGCCGCGGTACGGGCGCAGGAAGGGCAGCAGGCCGGACAGGGAGCGCGGCGTCGCCGCCTTGGCGCGGTCGGAAGCAGAGGTCATGGCGGTCAGTCTACGGGTTGCGAGTGGCGGCCTGCTTCATCAAGCGTGACAAAGGGTATACCCCCACGCAATAAAAGCCTATTCAATGATTGTCCATGCATTGACTGCCTAAGCAAGTATATTCGCGTCCATGTCATCGAACAACGATCCCTACCCGCGGGCCGACTTCTACTCTGCCGAAGGCTACAGCCAGGAAGAGAGCGTCGGGTCCGTGCTCAAGGGTGTCATCGGTTCCATCACCTCGCAGGTCGACCGCCGGCTGGTCGACCACGACCTGACGCACGCCCAGTGGGTGCCGCTGTTCAAGCTGGCACACGGCGAATGCGGCACCGTGGCCGAGCTCGCCCGCACGCTGCAGAGCGACCCGGGCGCGATGACCCGCGCGCTGGATCGACTCGAGGCCAAGGGCCTGGTCGCCCGCGTGCGCTCCAGCGAAGACCGCCGCGTGGTCAACCTGGAGCTGACCGAGGCCGGCCGCGAAGTGGCGGCGGTCGTTCCCGCCGTCCTGGCCGAGGTGCTCAACCTGCACCTGGCCGGCTTCTCGAAGCAAGAGTGGCGCGCGCTGCTGGACATGCTCAAGCGCATGCGCGCCAACGGCGAAGCCCTGCGCGCCACCCCTGCCAACAATTCAGCGACCCCAGACTGAAAGACTCCCATGCCCTGCGCCAATCGACAACAAGAGTGCCCGCGCCGAGCGGGCGAGACGCCCAAGACCGGCCAATGGCAACCGTCGGCCAAGCCGTCGCGCAAAGGCGCGCAACGCGGCCTGACGATCGACGTGCCGCGCATGCTGTCCACGAGCACGCTCGCGCTGGCCGTCGCCTCCGCGGCCGTGCTGATGCTGGCCGGCTGCGCCGACTTCGGCCACCAGACGGCTCCGGTCGCGCAACGCACCGCTGACTCGCTGGGCCTGTCGTCCAGCCAGCAGACGACCGCGGTCGATGCGCAGTGGTGGCACCAGTTCGGTGACGCCCAGCTCGACGCGCTGGTCGCCAAGGCGCTCGAAGGCGCGCCCAGCCTGGGCGCCGCTCGCGCGCGCGTCACGAGCGCCCAGGCCGTGGCCGAAGCGCTGCACGGCGGCCTGCTGCCGCAGGTCAACGCGAACGCGTCGGTCACCCGCGAGCTGCTCTCGCGCAACGGCATCTTCCCGCCGCCGTACGGCGGCAGCATCTTCAACCAGTCCGACTTGGGGCTCGGCCTGGCGTGGGACGCCGACCTGTTCGGCGGCCAGAAGCACGCCATCGAGGGCGCGCTGGGGCAGGCGCGCGCGGCCCAGGCCGATGCCGACGTCGCCGCGCAGCAGATCGCCACGCAGGTGGTGCGCACCTATTTCTCGCTGGCGCGCCTGGAGAGCCAGCGTGCGGTCGCGCAGCGCACCTACGACCAGCGCAAGCAGATGCTGTCGCTGATCAACCAGCGCGTGGGCGCCGGCCTGGACACCGTCGTCGAACAGAAGCAGGGCGAGGGCGCGTTGCCCGACACCCTGGCGCAGATCGAATCGCTCGACGAGCAGATCGACCTGACGCGCCACATGCTGGCCGCGCTGACCACGCAGCCGATGGACTCGCTCGCCAAGCTGGCGCCCACGCTGGACCAGCTGCGCGTCTCGCCCCAGCCGCCGGTGCTCGGCGCCGACCTGATCGCGCGCCGCCCGGACGTCGCCGCCGCACTCGCGCGGGTGGATGCCGCGAACCAGGAAGTCGCCGCGCAGCGCACCAGGTTCTATCCGGACATCAACTTCTCGGCGGCCATCGGGCTGGACGCGGTCCACCTGGACAAGCTGCTCGAGCTTCCGAGCAAGAACTGGTCGTTCGGCCCGGCGGTGCACCTGCCCATCTTCGAAGGCGGCACGCTGCGCGCCCAGCTCAAGGGCAAGGGTGCCGACCGCGACGCCGCCATCGAGGCGTACAACCGCCAGGTCATCGATGCCGTGCGCGAAGCGGCCGACGCGTCCACTTCCGCAGCCTCGATCGGCCGCCAGCTTGCGCTGCAGCGCCAGGCGCTCGCCGCATCGACCGACAGCTACAACTTCTCGCAGTCGCGCTACGGCCAGGGCCTGGGCAACGCGCTGATCGTGCTGAACGCCGAGACGCAGATGCTGGCCGAACGCCGCCTCGAGGTCGACCTCGAATACCGCGCGCTGGACGTCCAGGCCCAGCTGATGAAGGCCCTGGGCGGCGGCTGGACCGCTGCCACGGCGCAGACACCGACCGCCGCGTCTTCCGCCCCGACGACGACCGCCAAGAACGACAACCTCACGCCCGCTTGAGCACCCACATGAACGCACCTGCCAACAACACCGCCCCCGCCACCAACGCGCCGGCCGGCAATCCCAAGCGTCGCACCGCCCTGACCGCGATCGCCGTCGCCGTGCTGGTGATCGGCGGCGGCTACGGTATCTACTACTGGATGACCGGCCGCCACTCGGAGTCCACCGACAACGCCTACGTGCAGGCCAACGTCGTGCAGATCACGGCGCAGGCCGGCGGCACCGTCACGGCCATCCAGGCCGACGACACCGACTACGTCAAGGCCGGCCAGCTGCTGGTCAAGCTCGATCCGGCCGATGCGCGCGTCGCGCTCGACCAGGCCGAGGCCGCGCTGGCATCGACGGTGCGCGAGACGCGCATCCTGTTCGCCAACAACTCCACGCTGCAGGCGCAGATCGACGCCCGCGCCGCCGACGCCACGCGCGCCAAGGCGGACCTGGACAAGGCGCAGGACGATGTCAACCGCCGCGCGCCGCTGGTGCAGAGCGGCGCCGTCGGCAAGGAAGAATTCAGCCACGCGACCGACTCGCTGGCGTCTGCCAAGAGCGCCTACACGGCCGCGAAATCGGCCCTCGATGCCGCCAAGGAGCAGCTGAGCTCCAACCAGGCGCAGACGGAAGGCACCAGCGTCGCCGACCACCCGAACGTGCAGCGCGCCGCCGCCAAGGTGCGCGAGGCCTGGCTCGCGGTGCAGCGGGCCGACGTGCCGGCGCCGGTCAGCGGCACCGTGGCGCGCCGCAGCGTGCAGGTGGGCCAGCGCGTGCAGGCCGGCGTGCCGCTGATGTCGGTGGTCACGCTGGACAACGCGTGGGTCGACGCCAACTTCAAGGAAGGCCAGCTCGCGCGCCTGCGCATCGGCCAGCCGGCCACGCTGGAGGCCGACGTCTACGGCAAGCACGTGGTCTTCCACGGCAAGGTCGAAGGACTGGGCGCGGGCACCGGCGCGGCGTTCTCGCTGCTGCCGGCGCAGAACGCCACCGGCAACTGGATCAAGGTCGTGCAGCGCGTGCCGGTGCGCATCTCGCTGGACCCGAAGGAAGTCGCCAAGAATCCGCTGCGCGTGGGCCTGTCGATGAACGTCACCGTCAACGTCGCCGACGAAAGCGGCACCTCGGTCGAGAGCACGCCGCGCACGCAGGCGCAGGGCGCGGTGGCGTCGACGACCGTGTTCGATTCGCTGTCGCGCGACGCAGACGCCGAAGTGGCGCGCATCGTCGCGGCCAACGGCGGCGGCCACATGAAGACGCAGGCCAGCGCCGCGCCGCAGGCCGCGTCGGCGCCGACGGCATCGATTTCGGGCGCCAGCCAGGACGTCGCCGCGGTCGCTCCCAAGCACCGCCATCACCACAAGCAAGCCTGAGTGACGCACGGCCGCTGCGGAGGCGGCTGACGCGTACTCTCCACTGGACGGAGAACTTCCAATGGCCACTCCCGCTGCGCCGGGCCGTCCGCCCGCGCTCGTCCCGCTCAAGGGCGGTGCGCTCGTGATGGGCACGCTGTCGCTGTCGCTGGCGACCTTCATGAACGTGCTCGATTCGTCCATCGCCAACGTGTCGCTGCCGTCGATCTCGGGCGACCTGGGCGTCAGCATCTCGCAGGGCACCTGGGTCATCACCAGCTTCGGCGTCGCCAACGCGATCTCGGTGCCGTTGACCGGCTGGCTCACGCAGCGCTTCGGCGCGGTGCGGCTGTTCACGATGAGCGTGATCCTGTTCGTGATCGCGTCCATCCTGTGCGGGCTCGCGCCGTCCATCGAGCTGCTGATCGGGTTCCGCGTGCTGCAGGGCTTCGTGGCCGGGCCGATGATCCCGCTGTCGCAGACGCTGCTGCTGTCCACCTATCCGCCTTCCAAGGCCGGCTCCGCGCTGGCGCTGTGGGGGGTGACGACGCTGGTCGCGCCGGTGGCCGGACCGCTGCTGGGCGGCTACATCACGGACAACTTCACCTGGCCGTGGATCTTCTACATCAACATTCCCGTGGGCATGTTCGCCGCCGGCGTGACGTGGAGCATCTACAAGAAGCGCGAGACGCCCATCCTCAAGCGGCCCATCGACGGCATCGGGCTGGCGATGCTGGTGCTGTGGGTGGGCTGCCTGCAGGTGATGCTGGACAAGGGCAAGGAACTCGACTGGTTCAACTCGCCCACCATCATCACGCTGGCCATCATCGTGGCGATCGCGTTCGCCGTCTTCGTCGCCTGGGAGCTCACCGACGCCCACCCGGTGGTGGACATCCGGCTGTTCGCGCGGCGCAATTTCGCGTTCGGTGCGGCCACGCTGGCGATCGCCTACGGCCTGTTCTTCGGCAACGTCGTGCTGCTGCCGCTCTGGTTGCAGCAGTACATGGGCTACACGGCCACCGCTGCCGGCATGGCGCTGGCGCCGGTGGGCGTGCTGGCCATCATGCTGACGCCGGTGGTGGGCAAGAACGTGGCCAAGTGGGATCCGCGCTGGATGGCCACGGGCGCGTTCATCCTGTTCGCGGTGGTGCTGTGGATGCGCGCGAACTTCACGTCGGACACCGACTTCCGCACGATCCTGATCCCGACCTTCATCCAGGGCGGCGCGATGGCGTTTTTCTTCATTCCGCTGACCACATTGACGCTGGCAGGGCTGCCGCCCGAGCGCATCCCCGCCGCCGCGGGCCTGTCGAACTTCGTGCGCATCACGCTGGGCGCGATGGGCACGTCGATCGCGACTACGCTGTGGGACAACCGCGCCACGCTGCACCATACGCGGCTGGTCGAACAGATGGGGCTCAACAGCAGCGCGCTCGACGGCACCACCGCGACGCTGGCGCAGGCCGGCGTCCCCGGCTCGGCGGCCAACGCCATCGTCAACCGCATGGTCGACGTGCAGGCGTTCACCGCGGCGGCCGACGACATCTTCATCGCCTCGGCGGTCACGTTCCTGTTCCTGATCGTCACGATCTGGTTCACGCGGCGGCCGGCGAAGGTGGCGGGCGCGCCGTCGGTGGATGCGGGTGGGGCGCACTGAGCGTGCCGCGCCACGCAACCAGCCTGTCATCCTGCGCGTAGCGAAGCGGAGTCGCGGGATCCGCCCCTGAGGCAACGCATCAGCGGGGAGCCGGCGACTGCGTGCAGGATGAAACGGTCTCGCAGGCCTCCACGCATTCGCCTTCAACGAAGCGAAACGCCACGCCTCGCGGAGCATTCGGTCGCCCGCTTCGATGCGAAGCGATGAAGAATGAGTCGATGAGCACCGACAACCCAACCGCCACGTTGGCCGACGGCGAATCGCCGCACTGGCGCCGCAACCTGGCCGTCTGCGTGGTGGGCTCGTTCACCACCATCGTCGCGATGACGCTGCTGCTGCCCTTCCTGCCGCTCTACGTGGCGCAGCTGGGCGAGCGCGAACCCGCGGCGGTGGTCGAGTGGTCGGGGGTTGCCTTCGGCGCGACCTTCTTCACCGCGGCCCTGTGCGCGCCGCTGTGGGGCCGGCTGGCCGACCGCTACGGGCGCAAGCCGATGCTGATCCGCGCGAGCCTGGGCATGGCGGTGGCGATGTCGCTGATCGGCATGGCCACCACGGTGTGGCAGCTCGTGGCGCTGCGCCTGCTGGCCGGCTTGCTGGGCGGCTACGCCTCGGGCTCCAACGTGCTGGTGGCCACGCAGACGCCCAAGGCGCGCACCGGCTGGGCGCTGGGCGTGCTCGCCTCGGGCGTCATGGCCGGCAGCCTGGCCGGGCCGCTGATCGGCGGCGCGCTGCCGCCCGTGATCGGCATCCGAGCGACGTTCTGGCTCGCCGGCGCCAGCATCTTCGTGGTCTTCCTCGCGACCACCTTCCTGATCAAGGAGACCCGGCCGGCCGCGCGCGCGCCCGGCGCCGAAAAGCCGGCGGGCGCCTGGTCGCTGGTGCCGGACAAGCGGCCCATCGTCGCGATGCTGCTGGTGGGCATGCTGCTGATGCTGGCGACGATGTCCATCGAGCCCATCATCACCGTCTACGTGCAGCAGCTGGTGGCCGACCCGGCACGCGTGACCTGGATGTCCGGGCTGGTGATGTCGGCCACGGCGCTGGGCAGCATCCTGTCGGCCTCGCGGCTGGGCAAGCTGGGAGACCGCATCGGGCATTGGCCGGTGCTGGCTGGCGGGCTGGTCGTCGCGGCCTTGCTGCTGATCCCGCAGGCGTTCGTGACGACGGCCTGGCAACTGGTTGCGCTGCGCTTCCTGATGGGACTGGCACTGGGCGGCCTGATGCCCTGCATCACCAGCCTGATCCGCCACCACGCCCCGGCGCGCGCCACCGGCATGCTGCTGGGCTATGCGACCTCGTCGTCCTACGTCGGCCAGGTGGCCGGCCCGCTGATCGGCGGCTTCATCGGCGGCCACCTGGGCATGCGACCGGTGTTCCTGGGCACCTCGCTGCTGCTGGCGGCCGGTGCGGCGCTGACATGGCGCGCGGCGCGGGCGATCCACGGCCGAACGGGCGACTGAGGCTGCGGTTCTGTCACGCCCCGGTCTTGCGAGGCCCGATCGCGCAACAAAATGTCGACGCCGTCCACCGTCGAGCGGGTTTTGACGTTGAGCGGCAAGCGCCGGCTGCGGCACACTACGCCACCATGTCCGATTCACCCACCACCCGCCTCGGCGCACTTTCGCCGCCGGACGAAGGCAGCGACGCGCTGCCCATCGGCAGCCGCCTGGCCGAATTCGAGATCCGCCAGGTGCTGGGCACCGGCGGCTTCGGCATCGTGTACCGGGCGTGGGACGAGGCGCTGCATCGCGACGTCGCCCTCAAGGAGTACATGCCCGTCTCGCTGGCCACGCGTGGCGCCGGCGAGCGCGTGACGCTGCGCGCGCGTTCGCACGAGGAGAACTTCGCGCTGGGCCTGCAGTCCTTCGTCAACGAGGCCCGGCTGCTCGCCCGTTTCGACCAGCCGGCACTGGTCAAGGTGCTGCGCTTCTGGGAGGCCAACGGCACCGCCTACATGGCGATGCCGCTGTACGAGGGCCGCACGCTGCGGCAGCTGCGCAAGGAGATGGCGCCGGGCGCGCTGAACGACGCCTGGCTGCGCGCGCTCATCGAGCCGCTGCTCGGCGCGCTGGAGGTGATGCACGACGCCGCGGTCTTCCATCGCGACATCGCGCCCGACAACATCCTGTGGTGCGACGACGACCGCCCCGTGCTGCTCGATTTCGGCGCCGCCCGCCTGGTGCTGTCCGACCGCACGCAGAACGTCACCGCCATCCTCAAGCCGCAGTTCGCGCCCATCGAGCAGTATGCCGAGACGCAGTCGATGCGTCAGGGGCCGTGGACGGACATCTACGCGCTGGCCGGCACCTGCTACTTCATGCTGACCGGCCGCGCGCCGCTGCCGGCGACCGCGCGGGTGATGGGCGACGAGCTGGTGCCGCTCGTGCGCGCGGCGCCGCCGGGCTGCTCGCCGCGGCTGCTGCAGATCCTCGACTGGGCGATGGCGGTGCGTCCGCAGGATCGCCCGCAGTCGGTGGGGCAGTTGCGCGACGCGTTGGCTGGGCGCATCGATCCGCCGGTGCGTGCGGCCGGCGACGCGCCCGCGGCGACGGGAGCCGCGCCGGCGTCCGCGGTCTACGAGAAGACGATCCAGGCCACGATGCGCGTGCCGCCGACGCAGCGCATGCCTCGATCGGAGACGCCGCGGTCTGTCGCGCCGCCTTCGCGGCAAAAGGACGCCGACGAACTCGAACGGCCCGAGCGCAGCGTCATGCTGCCGCCCAAGGCCGGCCTGCCGTTCAAGCCGTTGCTGTTGCTGCTGGTCGTGGCCGCCGCCGCGGCCGGCGCGTGGACGACGCGGCAGCAATGGATGCCCATGGTCGGCCTGCAGGCGAAGGCGCTGCCGGCGGCCGAGAGCGCATCCTCGGCCGAGGCAATCGCGAGCGCGCCGGCGATGCCGGTCGCAGCGTCCGCGCCCGTGGCCGATGCCGCATCGACGCCGGCCTCGGCTTCGGCCACCTTGGCCGCGGCCAGCGATGCCGCGGCGAATGTGGCCGCGCCGCCAGCCTCGGCCGTCGAATCCGCCGCGCCCTTGGCCGTGGTCGAACCCGGGACCGCTGCGTCGCGTGCGGCGGCCGCCAGGCTCGCCAAGGAAGCACGCAGCAAGGCACTGGCGGCCAAGCTCGCCGCGCTGCCGTTGCCGCCGCCGGTGCTGCCGCCTGCCAACGAGTCGCAAGTGGGCGCATCGGGCCATGCCGCTGTCAGCACGACGCCCGAGGCCGGCGCGACGGCAGCTCCGGCTGCGGCCTCGGGTGTGCCGCGCGACGTCGGCCCGCGCGAGGTCTGCGCCGACCAGGGCCCGAACAAGATGGCCGCCTGCATCAAGCGGCTGTGCGAAACCTACCCGCGCTTCCAGCGCTTTCCGGTCTGCCTGCGCGTGCGTCAACAGGAGATGCAGACCGAATGACGACGGAGACGAACGCATGCTGAGCCGACGAGTCTGGCAATCGACGAACGGGGGGAGCCCGCAATGACTCGCCGCCTGCGCTACGCGATGGTCGGCGGCGGCCGCGACGCGTTCATCGGCGCGGTGCATCGCAACGCGATGGCGCTGGACGGGCAGTACGAGCTCGTCGCGGGCGCGTTGTCGTCGACGCCGGAGAGGTCGCTTGCATCCGGCCGCGACCTGGGCCTGGCCGATGATCGCAACCACGGCACCTGGCAGGAACTGCTGGCCGACGAACGGCGCCGCCCGGCCGGCGAGCGCATCGACGTCGTCGTGATCGTCACCCCCAACCACCTGCATCACGAGCCGGCGCTGGCCTTCGTCGACGCCGGCTTCCACGTCGTCTGCGACAAGCCGCTGGTGCACACGAGCGCGCAGGCCGAGGCGCTGGCCGCGCGCGTGGCCGAGCGCGGCACGCTGTTCGCCGTCACCTACAACTACGGCGGCTATCCGATGGTGCGCGAGGCGCGCGAGCTGGTGCGCACGGGCGCGATCGGCGCGGTGCGCAAGGTGCTCGTCGAGTACCACCAGGGCTGGCTGGCCGGCGCGCTCGAAGCGAGCGAGAACAAGCAGTCGGCCTGGCGCGTCGACCCCGCGCGCGGCGGCCCGGCCGGCGCGATGGCCGACATCGGATCCCATGCCGAGAACCTGATCTCGGTGGTCACCGGACTCGAGCTCGAAAGCCTGTGCGCCGACCTGAGCTCTTTCGGCGCTGGCCGCCGGCTGGACGACGACGCCGGCCTGCTGCTGCGCTTCGTGGGCGGCGCGCGCGGCGTGATGTCGGCCTCGCAGATCGCCGGCGGCAACGAGAACGAACTGCGCCTGCGCGTGATCGGCGAACGCGGCATGCTGGACTGGCGCCAGGAAGATCCGAACAGGCTGATCCACGCGCCCATCGACGGCCCGCGCCGCATCCTGACGCGCAACGCGCCCTGGCTCAGCGAGCCCGCGCGGCGCGCCTGCCGGTTGCCGCCGGGGCATCCCGAGGGCTTCATCGAGGCGTTCGCGAACCTCTACCTCGGCGTGGCGGCGGATCTGCGCTTGCGCGAATCGGAAGGACGCGTCGCGACGGTCGAAGAAGCCGACTACCCGCGCATCGTTGACGGCTTGCGCGGCGTGCGCTTCATCGAGAAGACCGTCGAGTCATCGGCCAGCGAGCGCAAGTGGACGCCGCTGCGTTGATCCCTCCAACTGCGGGAACCCGGCTTGCCCGATGCGTCACCCCGCGACTTGGCACAATCGCCCGATGCACTTCGCTTCCCGCCCCACGATCGCCACGACCGCGCTGGCCTTGCTGAGCATCGTGCTGGCAGCGCCAGCCGCGGCTTCGGATGCGGAGGACGAGGCCTTCTACCAGCGCGCGTCCAACTGCGCCGCCGCCATGCAGGCGGACCAGTACGCGCTGGTCGCGCGTGCGCGCTCCGGCGACACCAGCGTGCGGCCTGCGCTGTTCGAGATCACCAAGCTGGGCTTCGCCTATGTCGGCGAGGCCTACCTCAAAGGCCTGCGCGATCCGCGCGGCAGCGACATGCTCAAGGCCGCCACCGCCGCGCAGAAGGACTGGCCCGTGGCGCGCCACAAGGCGCTCGTCGCCGAATGCCGGGTCGAGGCTCAAAAGGTCTACGACGACTCGGGCATGTGGAAGATGCTGGTCGACAACAAGGCCAACAAGCGGGTTGACCGTTTCCTGTCGATGCCGCCTTTGCCTGCATCCGCGGCGTCCGCGGCTAGTGTCCTGTCCCGGTAATACGTGCGCAAAGTCGGTGCAGCTTTTCAAGGATCGAATCGGCAGCACCGGCCATTTCATTCGCGACGATAACGCGAGACATTGGCATTCCGTGTCGTTCGGCTTCGAACTTGAGCCGGGCCAAATGGCGAATGCAATCCGGCACTCGTGGCTTCCCGTTATGTTCCGAAGCCTCGCACACGACGGGCTGAGGTGCTCCGAAGTCGGCCATGACCAGCCGTTCGCCGCCGGCCGCTTTGAGGTAGGCTATTCCTGATGAA
>Ga0302276_10003947_pt1 | contig 12597 bp, 10 predicted proteins | sample III_Bog_N2_3_FD_198768 | JGI IMG/M metagenome (GOLD analysis project Ga0302276, IMG submission 198768) | Peat permafrost microbial communities from Stordalen Mire near Abisko, Sweden - III_Bog_N2_3 | ecosystem: Environmental > Terrestrial > Soil > Wetlands > Peat | place: Sweden: Abisko... | reverse complement strand
TTTGTGATGGACTCGAAATCGATGGGCGGCGCGGACCATGAGACACCGCTGTTCCGCAGTCCGCTCTACTCAAACACCAATGCGAACTTCCAGACCGAGGGCACGTGGGGCAGCCTGGCCAGTTGGGAATCGAAGAACGGCACGCGCTGGATTCTGGGACCGACCGGCGGCGAGACGGCAGAGAAGTTTCCCAAGACGTATGGAGATACGCCGCACGGCGGCGTGATTGGGCTGAAGCTGGTGGACAAGGACGGCAAGACGGAGTTGGAGACAGCATGGCGCTCGGTGGACATGATCACGTCGGAGCCGCCGGTGGTGGCCAACGGGGTGGTGTTTGTACTGGCCGGAGGCGAGTTTACGGGCCAGGCGAATGACGACATGGGCGGCCTTTACAGCGCTCAGGAGCGGATTGCACACTCGGTGCCGGCGCGGCTGTTTGCGCTGGACGCGGTGACCGGCAAAGAGCTGTACACGAGCGGCAACATGATTCCGTCGTTCCTGCACCAGGCCGGGCCCTCGGTGGTGGACGGCAAGGTGCTGTTCGGAACGTTTGACGGAACGGTGTATTGCTTCGGAATCAAGTAGCGATCGGCCGCAGGTTCGACCGGGGCGGGTTGCAGGATTTTTTGATGCGTTTCAGCGGAAAACCTTTGAGGGACGTACACGTGACGAAAAGAACTTTGGGACGAGCCGTTGGTCTGTTCTGCGCCGGCTCCCTTCTCTGTGCAACGGCTGCGATGGCTCAGAACGAGCGGGGCGACTGGCCGCTGGCGGGCTCCGATCCAGGCCAGAACGGCGTGCAGAAAGACGAAGTCGTGCTGTCGCCGGACAACGCCGCGACGCAGTTCAAGTTTCTGTGGAAGCTCAAGCTGGGTGAGCGGGCAAAGAATGCATCGTCATTCAGCGAGCCGCTGCTGGCGGGGCGGCTGATCAACGCGCAGGGCTTCAAGGACTTTGTCTACTGGGGCTCGGCGGACACGCTTTATGCAGTGGACTCGGAGCTGGGGCGCGTGGTGTGGAAGAAGCAGTACAGCATGCAGAACGGCAAGGCCGGGGCAGGATGCGGGGTGTCGAGCCTGGACATCATGATGGAGCCGCCGGTCGTGATCAACTTCAAGGCGCGCCGGCGGCGGGCGCCGGGAACCCCGCCACCGCCGCCGCCCACCGTGATGAAGAGCGACGAGCGCAAGCTGGGAATTGCTCCGGGCGGAGGGTACTTTGGCCTGAAGGGCATCTACGTGCTGACGCCGGACGGCATGCTGCACGAGCAGGTGATGACGACGGGCGCGGACTTTGCGCCTGCGGTCAAGTTTCTTCCCGCAGGGAACGGAGACGCGAGCGGCCTGAACTTTGCCGACAAGACGATTTATACGGAAACGGCGCAGGATTGCGGCGGCGTGGCCAACGGAATCTGGTCGATCGACCTGTCGGACGGAAACTACAAGGTTGCGAATTATTCAACCGGCAAGGTGCAGCCTCTGGCGCTCTCCGGGCCGGTGCTCACGGCCGATGGCACATCAATCTTTATGACCGGCGCAGGAAGCTCGGATGCAAATGCCGGCGTATATGCCGGGAGCGTGGTCGCGGTCGACAAGGACATGAGGGTCGCGGACTGGTATACGCCGGAGGGCGGCATGGCCAGCTATGAGGCGGTGTCTCCGGCGACCTTTGCGTACAAGGGCAAGCAACTGGTGGTGGCTCCGGGAAAAGACGGCAGCATTGCGCTGCTGGATGCGGCATCGCTCGGCGGAGCGGACCATCACACGCCGCTGTTTGAAACGCCCGCTCTCTCCAAAGCGGGCGAGAAGCACGGCTGGGATGGTTTTGCCACCTGGCAGGACAAGGACGGCGCAGCGTGGGTGTTCGCGTCGGTAGCGGCGAGCGTCTCCGCGAGCGGAGTGAACGGCACGGCGGCGCACGGCGCGGTGGTGGCCTTCAAGGTGGACGACGCGGACGGCAAACTCTCGCTCGAGCCGGCATGGGTCTCGGGCGATATGGTCAATCCCGCGCCGCCGCGCTTTGCCAATGGGCTGGTGATTGCGCTGGCCGGGGGCGATGCTTCGACCCATGCGGTTCTGCATGTGCTGAACGCCGCGACGGGCGCCGAACTTTTCTCAAGCAAGGATCAGGTTCCCACGTACAGCAGGCTGTCTGGGGTTTCCGTGGGCGACAGCCATGCGTTCTTCACAGACCACGATAATGTGCTGTATTCGTTCGGCATCGGCATCGAGCACTAGAGCGCGGTCGCCGGCTGAACAGATCTCCATAACGAACAATATTTCCAAGCTAGCAAGGAGAAGTCACAATGATCGATCGCGCGGCAGTTGAGCAAGCAGTGAATGCGGGCAATGGCGTACTCCGTCTGGAGCCGGCGTGGGTACCACGCTCGTTCATGATTCCAGGGCGCCGGCTGAAGCTTCATCCTGATGACCTTTACGCCTATGGCGGCCATCGCGGCGGCATCAACGAGCGCTGGTTTTCGTCGACGACCAAGGCCTCGAACGGCCCCTTGACGACAGAGGATGAGGGGCTGAGCTATGTCCATCCTTCAGCCGGCAAGCGGTTCCTGCTCAAGGACGCTGTCGAGATTGCCGGCGACCTGCTGCTGGGTGCCGAGGTGATGGCGCGCGAGGGCCGGTGGAATCTGCTGTGCAAGTTCTTCGACAACATGGGACCGATTCCCCACCACATGCACCAGAGCGACGAGTTCGCCAAGCTGGTGGGACACAAGGGCAAGCCGGAGGCGTACTATTTCCCTCCGCAATATAACCAGCTGAACAACAACTTTCCGCACACGTACATGGGTCTGGAGCCGGGGACGACCAAGGAAGACATTCGCCGCTGCCTGGAGCGCTGGAACCAGGGCGACAACGGCATCACGTTCTTTGCGCGCGCCTATCGTCTGGAGCCGGGCAGCGGATGGCAGATCGACCCGGGCATTCTGCATGCGCCAGGTTCGCTGGTGACATACGAACCGCAGGTCAACAGCGATGTGTTTGCGATGTTCCAGTCCGAAGTGGAAGGGCGCATTGTGGACTGGAGCCTGCTCACCAAGGATGTGCCGCCGGAGTATCACCACGATCTGGATTACCTGATCAGCATGCTGGATTGGGAAGCGAACGTGAACCCGGAGTTTGCCGAGAGCAACAAGCGGCATCCCAAGCCGGTGCGCGCAGTGGCGGAGATGGAAGAGGCCGGGTATCGCGAACTGTGGATCACGTACGGCAGCGGGTACTACTCCGCCAAGGAGCTGACGGTGCTGCCGGGACGCACGGTGACGATCAAGGACGCGGCTGCGTACGGGCTGATTCTGACCCAGGGCCACGGCACGCTGAACGGGACCGCGGTCTCCACACCTTCCATGATCCGCTTTGGCCAGCTAACCGAAGACGAAGTGTTTGTGACGGCCGCAGCGGCTGGAGAGGGCGTGAAGATTGTCAATCCGAGCACGACCGATCCGCTGGTGCTGCTGAAGCATTTTGGGCCCGGCAATCCCGACGCGGAACCGCTGCGGATCAAGCGCTAGGGTGGAGGCTCCCATGAGCGGACAGAAGCACAAGGCGCCGGCTCTGCACAATGCGATGTGGCCGGGGATCGTGGGTAAGGGCGAGGGGTCGGAGCCGTTCATCGACCTGGACACGATGCTGGCGCTGACAGCGGCGGCGGAAGTGGACGGGACGAACTTCGACGGCGTCGACCTGTTCCTTTCGCTGCCGCACACCGACATTGATTCAACCGACGACGATTTGAAGGCGCTGGCCGACAAGCTGGCCGCGCACAACCTGGTGGCGGGGTCGCTGGTGGCGCCGGTGTGGCCACCGGCGGGCGGCGGCTCGGCGATGGGCTCGGCGGAAGAGCGCGGGCGCTTTCTGATGCAGGTGCGCAAGGCCTGCGCGGCGGCACAGAAACTGCGCGAGCTGGGCATCCGCAGGTATGGCGTGGTGCGCATCGACTCGGCGGACGGGCCGTCGCACTGGGCCGAAGATCCGAAGGGCAACACGCGGCGGATTGCGGAGACGTTTCGCGAGGCATGTGACATCGCTGAGGGCTATGGCGAGCGGCTGGCCGCGGAGGGCGAGATCTGCTGGGGCGGCATGCATGGCTGGAAGCACATGGTGGAGCTGCTGGAGCTGGTGGACCGGCCGAAGACCATCGGCTTCCAGGCAGACATGGCGCACACCATGCTTTACACCATGGGCTACAACTCGCCGGAGAGCCGGCTGCTGCCCGACGATTATGACTGGAAAGACAAGAGCGTGTTGACCGATGCGCTCAAGCAGGTTGCGCATGCGCTCCGGCCGTGGACGATTGACTTCCACGTGGCTCAGAACGACGGCACGGTGAAGGGCCAGGGTTCGCACGACAAGACCGGACGGCACTGCCCGCCGGACGACCCCAACGGAAAAATGAACATTGTGGAAGCTGCCGGGCTGTGGATGCGCAACGACGATGGCACGCCGACGCGAGCGTACGAGCACATTTGCTGGGATGGATGCATGTTTCCGAACGCGACGATGGCCGCGCCGGAGACGTGGGCGAAGATTCTGGCAACCATGATCGAAGTGCGCGACGCGCATGGCTGGGACTAAGCGGCGGAGAGTGGAACTGTGGCAAAGAAGGATTTGAATATCGGGATCGTGGGCTACGGGTTCATGGGGCGGACGCACTCGAATGCGTACCTGCAGGCGCCGCGTTTTTTTGATCTGGCCTACAAGCCGGTATTGAAGGCGGTGTGTGCGCGCAATGCGGAGCGCGTGAAGGGATTCGCGGAGAACTGGGGTTATCAGTCAATCGAAACCGACTGGCGCACGCTGGTGGCGCGCAAGGATATCGATGTGATCGATATTGCCAGCCCCAACGATACGCATGCGGAGATTGCTATTGCCGCTGCCAAGGCCGGCAAGATGGTGCTCTGCGAAAAGCCGCTGGGGCGCACAGCTGACGAAGCAAAGGCCATGGTCGATGCGGTGGAAACGGCGAACGTACCGAACATGGTGTGGTACAACTACCGGCGCGTGCCTGCGGTGGTGCTGCTCAAGAAGCTGCTCGACGACAATCGCTTCGGCCGGATTTTCCATTACCGCTCGCAGTTTTTGCAGGACTGGACGATCTCGCAGGACCTGCCGCAGGGCGGCGAGGGATTGTGGCGGCTGGACAGTGCTGTCTCCGGCAGCGGCGTGACGGGCGACCTGCTGGCCCACAACATCGATATGGCCCTGTGGTTGAACGGGCGCATCACGGAAGTCACGGCGATGACGGAGACATTCATCAAGGAGCGCAAACATACGCTCACCGGCAAGGTTGAGAAGGTGACCATCGACGACGCCAGCGCATTTCTGTGCCGGTTTGAGAACGGGTCGATGGCGCTGTTTGAAGCCACACGCTACGCGCGCGGGCACAAGGCGCTGTTTACGCTCGAGATCAACGGCGAGAACGCGTCGGCAACGTGGGACCTGCACGATTTGCATCGGCTGGAGTACTTCGACTATCGCGATGAGAGCCAATTGCGCGGGTGGAAGAGCATCCACATCACCGACGGTGATCACCCGTACATGAAGAACTGGTGGGTGCCGGGACTGCAGATCGGCTACGAGCACACGTTCATTCACCAGGTTGCGGATTTTGTTCTGGGGCTGGAGAGCGGCAAGGCGGCGGCGCCGACGTTCCGCGACGGGCTGGCGACCGAGCATGTGACGGATGCGGTGCTGCGGTCGGCAAAGACAAAGCAGTGGGAAAAGATACCCGTCGATTAAGAACCGACTGGGCGCGCTTCAAGCGAGGGACTATGGGAGGAAACATGGCATTTGGAACACGTCACCAGGGGCTGACTGCGTGGGACGCCAGGCCGGCGTCCGCGGTTGCAGCCGCACTGATCTGCTGCGGCCTGTGCGCGGCCGTGGGCACGGCCCAGCAACCCGCGCCAGCCAAGCCGACTCACCATCCGGCACCGTTCCACTTCGACCAGCCGGAGCCGATCAACTTTGACGATCACAGCGGCTGGACGCAGATCTTCGACGGCAAGACGCTGGCGAACTGGGATGGCGACCCGAGCGTGTGGCATGTGGAGGACGGCGCGATTGTGGGCGTGTCGAGCCCCGAGCACCCTTCGGGCACGACCAACATCATCTGGCGCGGCGGCGAGCCGGCGAACTTTGAATTGAAGCTGGAGATGAAGCTGGAAGGCGCGGGCGCCAACGGGGGCGTGCAGTATCGCAGCTACCACGTGGAGCCACACCCCTTTCCGCTGCCCGCTGATGCCACGCCGCAACAGAAACAGCGGTTCCAGGAACGTGAAGAGCTGGACAAGAAGCATGCGCAGTGGAACGTGGCCGGGTACCAGGCAGACTTTGACTACGCCAACAAGTACACGGGCCAACTGTATGAGCAGAACACCCCGCGCGGCATTATTGCCTGGCAGGGACAGGTTGTAGCCACGGAGCCTGACAAGAAGCCGACGCTGCTTGGTACGGTCGGCAAAGCAGAGGAGCTGAAGTCGTACATCAAGCCCGGCGAGTGGAACCAGGTGGAGATTATTGCCGAGGGCAACACGCTGACGCACATCATCAATGGGCACGTGATGGCGATACTGGTCGACACCGATCCGAAATATGCGCAGGCCAAGGGGCTGATCGCGGTGGAGATTGAGGGCGGCGGCAACGTGAAGATCTCGCACCGCAACATCTGGCTGAAGATTCTTCCCTGAGCCATGGCGAGTGACCTGTTGTTCAAGGGCCGCAAAGCGGCGCGCCTCGAAAACGACCTGCTGCGCGTGACCGTGCTCCATGAGGGCGGCCACATCGCGGAGGTCTTTGACAAGCGCGCCGGCGTGAGCCCGCTGTGGATTCCGCGCTGGCCCTCGACGGAGCCTTCGTGCTTCGATCCGGAAAATCCTGGCCCGTTTGGAACAGGATCGGATGCCAAGCTGCTGGCCGGCATCATGGGCCACAACCTTTGTCTGGATTTGTTTGGCGGGCCTTCCGACGAGGAAGCGCATGCGGGTCTGACGGCGCATGGCGAGGGATCGGTCGATCGATACGAGGCGAGCGAATCTCCCCGCGAGCTGACACTCAGCTTGACTCTGCGGCTGGCGCAACTGAAGCTGACGCGGTCCATTCAGTTGCATGGGGAGCAAGTGCGGATTCGCGAGACGGTTGAGAATCTCTCTGCACTGGACAGGCCGCTGGCATGGACCGAGCATGTGACGCTGGGCCCGCCGTTTCTTGACCCGGCGACGACTGAGTTCCACGCTTCGATGACGCATTCGATCGTTTCCCCGAGCGACCCTGGATTCGATGCGTACCTGAATCCAGGAGCCGAGTTTGCGTGGCCGCTTGCGCCGCGGGTGGGCGGTGGCACGCACGATTTGCGCCGAATGCACGCGACCGCGCCGGCGAGCGGCTACACGGCGCACGTTGCGGATGTGGAGCGTGAGGATGCCTTCTGGGTTGCGTATGCGCCGAAGTATCGGCTGGCATTTGGCTACGTCTGGAAGACGGCGGATTTTCCCTGGCTGGGCATATGGGAAGAGAATTGCAGCCGGCAAGGGAGCCCGTGGGATGGACGCGCGGTGACACGGGGCATGGAGTTTGGCGTGTCACCGTTCCCGGAGAGCCGGCGGGCCATGGTGGAGCGGGGCCGGCTGCTGGGTACGCCGACGTTCAAGTGGTTGCCGTCGTATGGGCGCGTTGAGGTTGAATACTGGATCACGAGCCAGATTGCGGATGCGGCGCCGACCGGGCTGAAGTGGCCCGTGATCTGACCAAGCCGACTAAAAGACGAGCTGGTCTTTCTTCGCATCCACCTTTGCGGTGTCGATGTTGGGAACCTTCTTCAGGTCGTCGATTGATTTGAATCCCTTTTGCTTGTCGCGATAGGCGACGATGGCCTGCGCGTCGGCATCGCTGATGCCGAGGACCTGCGCAAACTGACTGGCCTTGGCCATGTTGACGAAGATCTTCTTCACCTGCGATGGGGGGAAGTTGGCGGTAAGGTAGTCGGCGATGTCGGTGAAGTCCTCATCGGAGCCGGTGGCGCCGAGGCCAACCATCTTGGTAATGGTGTTTTCCCAACCGGTGCGGTCGCGGCCGGAGGCAAGAATGATGTTCGGCGAGTGGCAGCGGACGCAGAGATGCAGGACTGCATCGCGGCCGGTTCCGGGGGGGAATTCCGTATGCGCTGACGGCTGACCGGTCGTAGCGCTGGGGCCGGCTTCCTGGCGCGCAGCGACCGGGCTCCAGGGCGCGACGGCGGCGATCAGCCAGGCGGCAGTCAGAAAGGCGAGGGTGAAGTGGCACAGACGGCGAACATGGATGGATGGCAAATTGAGATAGCTCTTCACAGCTGCTCCTGTGTGTTTTGAAAGATGGTCTGTGGCGTCTTGCCGGGACCGGGGGAACTGATCCCAAACTCTGATTATAGCGCGATGACTGTTTGATCCATGCCCTCATGGCAATTCGCGCATGGCAGGAATGAGACGTCTCATTCGCTGCAAATTCCTATTTTTAAGTGCTTTTTGGATGTTCTGGCTGGCGGGTCGCGGAAGGGGACAGAAATGAGTTGCCGCCGTTCTCGTTTCCCTGCGGGGGCCAAGAACGGCGGCGACCAACCACCACGGATGTCGCAGCGTTACCTAGGGCCTGTTAACACGACCAGGGCGGATGGCCCTGGTCGTGTTAACAGGCCCTAGTAACCCCGCCAACTTACACGCTCAGCCTGCGCATGTACTCGGCGTCCTGGCGGATCGCCTCCATCGTGTCGATGGCGAATTCTTCCTGCTCGATGAAGTAGTGCTTCAGCCCCGTAGCCGCGCGCAGAATCGGCGCGTAGTGCATGGCGCCGCGCCCCAGCACCGTGGAGTGGAACTCGCCATTGGCTCCGCGCACCATGTCTTTCACGTGCAGCAGCGGGAAGCGCTCGGGCGTGTTCCGCAGATAGTCGATCGGGTTGCGGCCGGCGGCGAAGACCCAGCCGCAGTCCATCTCGAAGATCACCAGCCGGGGATCGGTCAACCGCAGCAGCTCGTCGTAGAAAACCAGCCCGCCCTCGGAGCCGAACTCCGGCCCGTGGTTGTGGTAGCCAAAGACCATGCCCGCGGCCTTTACCTTCTCGCCAATGCGGTTGAGCTCGCCGGCCACCCAGCGCCAGTCGTCCAGGTCGAGCTCGCCCTTGGCCGCCGGATCGCGGCGCATCGGCGACGGGCACACGATATAGCTCATCCCCACCGTGTGCGCGTACTCAATGTTCTCGTCCAGGTGCGCGCGCAGCTCCGCCAGATCGTGATGCGTGCTCACGCAGCGCAGCCCCGCCTGGTCCATGGAGCGCTTGAACTCTGCTGCTGTGCGCTTCCAGTAGCCCGCTGCCTCCACTTCCACGATGCCTGCCGCGGCCAGCCCGTGCAGCGTGCCGTCGAAGTCCCTGGGCAGCAGCTCGCGCACGCTGTAAAGTTGCAAGCCAATGGGCTGGCGGAGCGGAGCGGCACCAAGGCGGCGCACGCCAATCGCAGTTGTGGCGGTAACCGCAGCGGCCGCTGACGCCCTGAGAAAATCCCTGCGCGAAGTAAAGCCCATTTTTTCCACTCCCTTTCGACCGCGTATTCCCTATCCCCTTGTCCCTGGTCCCTGTCCTATGATCGTGCCGCTCTCCGCATCCCACACGGCGATGGTGCGGTTGAAGTAGGAGTAGTTAGCCATGTGGCATCCAATGGCCGCATGATGCCCGAAGAGCTCGTCCTCCACTACATGCTGACGCGTGTTGACGGCGCGGAAAAAGTTGGCGATGTGGCCGGCGGTGTCGCTGTAGCCCTGTGGGACGGTGTAGCTCTCCACCTGGTTCGGCACCACGGCTGGTGCAGCAGCAGGATGCGCAGCGCGGAACTCCGCCTGCCCCTGCTCGCGCTGCGCGGCCGTCATGCCGCCCCATCCATAGCTCTCAAACCGCGGCGACACATCCTGCGGCGTAAAGGTGACGGTGCTGCCGGTCACCACCAGGGTGCCTGTCGACCCGAAGAAGCTGATGCGCTCGTCCTGGTCGTTGTTGCTCTGGTTGCAGTGAACATGCACCTGGATCGTCCCGTTCGGACCAGCGTAGTCGTAGATCGTCTCCAGAAAGTCGGGAAACTCGCGGCCGTCCTTCCAACGGTAGAGCCCGCCGCTTGAGTAAGCGCGAATGGGCGCGGTGTTGAGGCCGCTGATCACCTGCACGCCGCTGAGCATGTGGACAAACAGGTCGCCGCCCAGGCCCGAGCTGTAATCGCGAAACAGCCGCCAGCGGAAGAAGCGCACCGGATCGAACGCCCGCGCCGGCGCGTTCTGATCAAACCGCGCCCAGTCCACCGTCTCCGGACTCGCGTCATCGGGGATGGGATACATCCACGCGCCGCCCGGCGAGTTGCGGTTCCACTGCGCGTCAACCGAGTGCACCTCGCCCAGCCGTCCCGACGCGTAAATCTCCCGCGCCTTGGCGTAGAGAATCGAGCTCACCCGCTGGCTCCCCGCCTGAAAGATGCGCTTGCCCTGCTGGACCGCATCCACCATCGCCTGCCCGTCGGCCACCGAGTGCGACATGGGCTTCTCGCAGTACACGTCCTTGCCCGCCGCCGCCGCATCCAGCGTCACCCGCCGGTGCAGGTGGTCGGGCACGGCGATCAGCACCGCGTCCACCGTTTTGTCGTCGAGAAAGCTGCGGTAGTCGCTGCTGGTGGCGAACTCCGCGCCGTAGGCCTCCTGCGCGGCCTTGTGCCTCATGGTGTACAGGTCCGCCGCGCCCACGCACACGCCGCCCGGTACAAGCCTGGCCGCGCGCAGCAGGTCGCAGCCGCGAATGCCGGTGCCCACAATTGCAAACCGAATCCGCCGCATGCCGGGGTCAACCTGCGCAGCCAGCGCAGCCGGCTCCAGGAGAATCGATTTCATCGCCGCGCCCGCCGCGGCCGCACCCGCGCCCATGCGGACAAAGTCACGCCGCGAAAGAGCCGATGGATTCAAGGGGGGATTCAATTCGGAGATCTCCGGGGAACGTACCGCTTCGTCGGCAATTCTCTCTCTCCCCGCTGCTCCGTGTCCACCGCCGGCCGATATGCACCAAATCGCCGCCGCTACTCCGGGCGCGCCGCTTCGTTGGTTGCGACTGCCGTTTTGCGCGCCCGCGCCGTAGTGATGACCACCACGCTCACCAGCACCAGCGCCGTCCCGATCATCGTCCGCTGGCCCACCGCCTCGCCGCCCAGAAAGTAGCCCGCCGCCACCGCGACGACCGGGTTGACATACGCATACGTGCCCACCTTGGTGGGCGACTGGTGATGCAGCAGCCACACATACGCCGTGAAACCAATAATCGACCCAGCCACAATCAGGTAGGCCAGCGCCAGCCAGGCTCCCCGCGAAACCGCCGCTGGATGAAAGCCTTGAAACTCACCGAACCCCGCCGCGGCCACAGCCAGCAGGATTCCGCCGGCCAGCATCTGCACGCCCGAGCTCATCACCTTTGACTCCGGCAGCTGTAGCTTCCGCCCCAGGGCCGAAGCCAGCGACCAGGTGACCGAACCGATCAGCAGCGCTATGGCGCCCGCGTGCTCAATCGGCGCGCCGCCAAGGTTGAGGCTCCGGCTCATCAACACCGCCACGCCGCCCATGCCGATCAGGAGCGCCACGGCCAGCCGCACCGTCAACCGCTGGGTGCGCAGAAACACAATCTCGCTCAGCGCCATGAACACCGGAATCGTCGCCAGCATCACCGCGGCCAGCCCCGAGGGCACCCGCTGCTCGGCCCAGAACAACAGCCCGTAGTCGAGCACAAACATCAGCGATGCCAGCAGGCTCGCGTTCAGCCACTGCCGCGCCGTCGGCGAGCGCTCGCCCCGCGCCAGCATCCAGCCATACAGCAGCGCCCCGGCCACCGTGAAGCGCATCGAAGCGAGAATCAGGGGCGGCACCTCGCTGACCCCGATGCGGATGGCCAGGTACGTCGAGCCCCACACGAAGTAGATGATGCCGAACGCCAGCAGCGTCTTCCAGCGCTCGGGAGGGGGAGCGGGTTCCATCTTTAGGTTCTATCAGGACTGCGCCGGGCTTTCCAGTTGGCATCTCTGCAGGTCAGCGTGGCCATGGGGTGCCAAATCTGGATGGGGCGACAAATGGACCGGAACCCCAGAAATGTCACCCAATCGGGCTCGCCCCTCGGAGCGATCGTCCTTAACCATTTGATCGCCCACAAGGCCGAAAGAAGGCGTAAAATCTGCGTGCCGGCCAAGCGAAGAATTTAATGGTCTGGCGAGCCGCTGGATTGGCCTACAGAGCTGCTCCTTGGAGGGTCACCGTGGACGAAATCTTGACGAAGCCTTCTGTTGACGACATCAGGCGTGCTGGCGCTGACTTCGACCTCGAGAACGAGGTTCTGGAAGAGGCGCTCGGAGAACTGTTTCGGCAGTATCCGCACAACACACGGCCTGCCCAGGTCTTGTTGAAGGTGACAGTCCTTAACGCGATGTACTCTACACAGATCCCGCTTTACAGCACGCGTATTCCGACGCTGTTTGAACTCGTTGACCACATAGTGGCCCTCGACATTGACTCGCGTTTGGAGCGCGGTGATGAAGGGTTG
>Ga0302276_10003932_pt1 | contig 12634 bp, 12 predicted proteins | sample III_Bog_N2_3_FD_198768 | JGI IMG/M metagenome (GOLD analysis project Ga0302276, IMG submission 198768) | Peat permafrost microbial communities from Stordalen Mire near Abisko, Sweden - III_Bog_N2_3 | ecosystem: Environmental > Terrestrial > Soil > Wetlands > Peat | place: Sweden: Abisko... | reverse complement strand
TTTCATGAAGAGTGGTTGAGGGACGAGCCCTTTGACGCCACGACAACCGGACAGAACACAGTACCGGTGTCAACTCTCTCCTGGTAACGGGGCACATGAGATTCGGTGGCAGCAGAGCCGTATCCAAGCCTGCATGTCGCGACTCTCCGTACCCCCACCCAGAATTCCAGAGAGCGGCTCCCAAAGCGCAGCACCCCGCAGCCAGCGGAGTCTGACCCATGGTGTCTTCCTGTCCATCTACAGGAACGAAGTATGAGCTGCGCTGCGGCGAGTGCGGCAAGAGCTACGGCAACCAGCCGCTCTCCGGCTGCCCTGACTGCCTCGCGCCCCTGGAGCTTCAGTTCGATCTCGAATCCGTCCGCGGCCGCTTCACCCGCGAGACCGTCGCCGCCGGCCCGGCCAGCATCTGGCGCTATAAGGAACTGCTCCCCATTCCGGAGGGCTTCCAGCCTGATCTCCCTGTCGGCTTTACTCCGTTGCTGCGCGCCAACACACTCGGCAAGCGCATCGGCGCGGCCAACCTCTTCGTCAAGAACGACGCCGTCTGTTTTCCCACGCTCAGCTTCAAGGACCGCGTGGTTGCGGTCGCGCTGGCCAATGCGCGCAGCTTCGGCTTCACCACGGTCGGCTGCTCGTCCACCGGCAATCTCGCGAACTCGGTCGCCGCGCAGGCCGCGCGCCTCGGCCTGAAGGCCTGCATCCTCGTGCCATCGGACCTCGAGCCCGCAAAGATCTTGAACACCCTCGTCTACGGTGCGCGCCTCGTCCGCATCGACGGCAACTACGACCACGTCAATCGTTTATGCACACTGATTGCAGACGAGTACCACTGGGGCCTGGTCAACGTGAACCTGCGGCCGTACTACGCCGAGGGCTCGAAGACCGTCGGCTACGAGATCGCCGAGCAGCTCGGCTGGCGTCTGCCCGACAACGTCGTCGTGCCCATGGCCGGCGGCTCGCTCATCCGCAAGATCAAGAAGGCCTTCCACGAACTCACCGCGCTTGGCCTCGTCGAGCACAAGGATGTTCGCTTCTTCGGCGCGCAGGCCACCGGCTGCTCGCCCATCTCACACGCGGTGAAGAACGGCTGGGACCACATCGAGCCGCAGCGGCCCAACACCATTGCCCGCTCGCTGGCCATCGGCAACCCGGCGGACGGCCCAGCCGCCAGCAAGATGATCCGCGCCACCGGCGGATGGGCGGAAGATGTCTCGGACGTCGAGATCGTCTCCGGCATCCAGGAACTCGCTGAGACCGAGGGCGTCTTCACCGAGACCGCCGGCGGCGTCACCACCGCCGTCACCGCGCGGCTCTACTCGCACGGCAAGATCTCCCGCGACGACATCACCGTCATGTGCATCACCGGCAACGGCCTCAAGACCACCGACGCACTCGAAGGCTGCTACCCCGCCGAGCGCGCCGTCAAGCCGCGCCTCGCCGAGTTCGACGCCTACATCCGCGAGGTCGACCCCTCGCTCGTCCCCAGCCTCGAACCCGCACTGGTGCCCGCCGATTAGCACCGTCATTCCTTTGCGCACCTGGCGCTTTACATTGCGCCCTTTGCGTTCTTCCTTTGCGTCGTTTGCGTTCGCTTTTGCCTTTGCTTCTTGAACACCGCACCACCGCAGGAGATACACGAGTGCCCGTCAAAGTCGTCCTACCCACCGCGCTGGCCCGCCACACCGATGGACAGAAGTCGTTTGAGTCCCAGGCCGCCGACCTCCCCGGCCTGCTCGCCGAGTTCGACGCCAAGTTCCCCGCGCTCGCGCAGAACGTCAAGGACGAGCACGGCAAGCTCCGCCGCTTCATCAACGTCTACGTCAACGACGAAGACATCCGCTTCCTCGGCGGCGACTCCCACCAGTTCGAAGACGGCGACGAGGTCATGCTCATCCCCTCCATCGCCGGCGGGTGCTGACGCCAATCGTTACCATGGAGTGGAGGGTGCGAAATGGTAAACGTCGAAACAGATGTCGCCATCGACTGGATGGCCTGCGAACTGATCGAGAGCGTTCCCGGTAAGGTCTCGGGAAGGCCGGTCGTACGCGGAACGCGCATCATGCCGGACGCCATCGTCGGCAGCTACGAACTCGGGGATTCGATCGACGAAATTCATGAAGGTTTTCCGACTTTGACTGTCGCTCAGATCGAACGCCTGATTGAATTCGCCCATGCATTCCGGGTGGCCCATTCACGCGCGAGGTCCTGAGCTTGCCGAAGGATTGAGATGTGGGTTCGCAGGATGATAGCCTCTCCGCGAAGGCCACGCCACCCGCTCAAAGCCTGTCATCCTGAGCGAAGCCCTGAAGGGGCGGAGTCGAAGGACCCCGATATCGCCCGTACCCCAATAACGTCCAATTCCTTTTCGCCACTATCGGCCACCCGCCATCCGTGCGCCTCCTACAACAGCATCCGGTACCGCCCCCGTTCTGGAAACTCTACATACCCCAAATCCCGCAACACCTGTAGCTGCTGCCTAATCTTGTCCCGCACATGCGAGTTCTCCGGATACGCCGCATGCATCGCCTCCTCGTAGGCGTACAGCTCGGCCAGCGTGAAATCGGGCTTCCCAATTTTTCGGATGTACGTCAGTACCAGCGCCGTCCATCCGCGCTGTTCCGGCTTCAGCTCGGTCAGCCGCTCCGACTGAGCATAGAGCCGCCGCGCCTCTGACTTCGCCATCACAATGCCGTCGCGCACCAGCGGGATTCGCCCGTCCGGTGGGATGCGGCTCAGCAGCAGATTGCAACCGACCCAACCCGCTCGACGCGCTGGCGGAGCCAACGGAGGCCGTGCCTCCACGACGGTCGGCGTGAGAAACACTGCATGCAGAGCTGTCAGGTCTGTGACCAGCCAATCAGGCGTGTAGCGCAGCAGCAGCAGATTCGGTGCCAGCCCTTCGCGAATGCGGCCCATCATCGTCCCGTAGGCCCCGTCGACGACCTTTGCGCCAATCCGCCCGGCCCCGCTCTTCAATTCATACGGCTGTCCGCAAACGGGGCACAGATAGTCGCGGGCGACGGTTCCCGCTGTTGTTGGATTCAGGCGGTTCGACATGCAGTTCAGGCAGTAGCCTTCGCCCGCAAACCACGCCTCGGTAATCACGCGAACCTTCTGGCTCGGGCTGTGCAAATGGTCGGCCAGCGCGGGGTTGCAAATCAATCTCATTGATCGTAAAAGTGTAGATCACATTCGGCAGGAGGCGGTCCATTAAAAACCTTGAAGACCTTTACGCAGCCGACCATCCATCACGTCTTATATATCGAATCGGATAGTCTGCAACTTGCGAAGTATGGGTTCTTCTGCGCTAAACCCAAGTCGTTTTGGGTATCAATACTGGCGAGGAACGTGAACGACTAGATAGAACGCTCGCACGACTACACAAGAGTGGTTACCTCAAGCTATATGTCGTTAGCGCTTGCATGCACGGGGACGACCGCTCACTCGAAGAGATGTTCGAGGAACTCGATGGCACACCTACAGCTGGAGGACGTCGTGAAGCTGACTCTTGGGAATGACGGCACCCGGCAAGCAACATACTCTGGAAAGGAAACCCACATGACCGAATTCGTCACTGCAAGTCCACTGCTTGAGCATTTCTCGCCCTATGACCTGGACCGCGTCAGGTTTCAAATGGCAGACGGACTTCCCGTCGTAGCTGTCTATATCGACACGGACGGAGGGCGGCGCGATGATAACCCTCAGCGATGAGCCAATAGCCGCAGAAGGCGACGAATGGCCAATCATACGCAGTTGGTAATTTCCCATCGAACTCCTGAGGCCTTCTCCATGGCAAACATCGAACTCCGATTTCCGATGTCCGTCACACCCGCACAGGCGCTCAGCTTCCACCAAAACCACCCTGAGCTTTACGACCTGCTCATGGTCATGGCTGCCGACTGGCGCACAAACCCAGAGTCAGGCGAAGGAGACTGGTTCGAGGAGTTGACCTCGGACGAGTTCGACGATGAGGATTTTCAGATTCACTTCGCTGAGGCTCGGCTTCAGCTCTGGCTACGCAGATGAGGCCGGGTGCTTCATGTCTCGATTTTGAGATGTGGGTTCGCAGGATGTCATCGGAGCCAAACCGGCGGGTGGCACACCCATGCTTCTTCTGTCTTTCTCTTCCTTGCCGACACCGCTCGGGTGCCCCATCCATGACGACAGCTTCACCGTCGGCATGGGTGGGAACGGTGGTGCTTCCGCGCCGAGCACTTGACACCGCCCGTACAATAGAACCTAGACAAAGAAGCCTGCGCGGCAAAGCCGGGCGCTTCCTGAGGGTCTGGCGCCGTCCGGAGGCGGCATACAGTGGGGTCCACCGCTAAGTCCAATCGGCTGCGGAATTTAGAGGAAATAGGGGGTGGGGAGGGGTAGAACGTACCTTAAAGAAACAAATCGGCCCAAATGAGGCCGGTTGAGAGGGTTTTCTGGGCCTGATTCGCCGGTGACGGACACAGGAGCGCCGGGGGAGAACCAACGCTAAGTCCTTATTGCTGCGGTTCTTGCAGGAAAAACCGGGGGGGGGTAGCCCCGACTAGGCGCGGTAGGTGTCCAGACGCTGGCAGGCCTCCACCAGCTCCTCCTGCTTCTTGGCGAAGCAGAAGCGCAGTACGGTGTCGCCGTGGTTGACGCCGCCGGCGTCGCAGCCGAAGAAGGCTGAACCGGCCACGGTAGCCACCCCGGTGTCGGCCAGCAGGCGGCGGGCGCGCTGCTTGGCGTCGTTGCCGGGGACGCGGGAGGCGTCGGCGAGGATGTAGTATGCGCCGTTCGGCACCGAAGGTGTGAGCCCGGCGCGGGTGAGCGAGGCGCAGACCATGTCGCGCTTCTGCTGGTACTCGGCGGCCAGGTCCGTGTAGAACCTCTCCGGCAGCGCCAGCAGCCCCGCCGCCGCGCCATGTTGCAGCGGCGAGGGCGCGCAGATGTAGGTCAGATCGTGGAAGTTGCCGATGGACTCCGTCCAGCGCGGACTGGCTGCTAGGTAGCCTAGCCGCCAGCCGGTCACAGAGAAGGTCTTGGAAAAGCCGGAGATGGTGATGGTGCGCTCCGCCATGCCCGGCAGTGTAGCGATGCTGATGTGCCGTGCGCCGTCGTAGAGGAAGTACTCGTACATCTCGTCGGTGAGGACGAAGAGGTCGTGGTCGATGGCGAACTCGGCGAGGGACTCAAGTTCAGCCAGCGTGAAGACCTTGCCGGAGGGATTGCCCGGGCTGTTCAGGATGATGGCGCGGGTGCGCGGCGTGACCGCTGCGCGCAGCCGGTCCATATCCAGCGCCCACTCCGGCGCCTGCAGCGGCACCACGACCGGCACGATGCGCTGCGAGGCCAGCGTGCTGACGTGGTAGCCGTAGAAGGGCTCCAGCACCAGGCACTCATCGCCAGGGTCGAGCAGCGCCAGCAGCGCGGAGTGCATGGCTCCGGTCGAGCCGCAGGTGACCAGGACCTCGCGCTCAGGGTCGACATGGAGGCCGTTGAAGGTGGCGAGCTTCTTCGCGATTGCCTGGCGCAGCGCCAGCACGCCTTCGAGCCGCGAGTAGATGTTGTGGCCCGAGCGAATGGCCTCGATCGCGCCTTCGACCACCGGATGCGGCGGGTCGGTATCGCAGACGCCCTGCGCCATGTTGATGCCGTTCACGGCCGCGCAGGCGCCGTTCATCGCGCGTATCTCCGACTGCACGAAGGTCGGCGCGAACTCGCTGAGGTGAAGGTTGCTATGGACGGAGGTGGCTGTAGCAGGCATAAGAGGCGGCGTTGGGTCCAGAGCCTCTCATTCTAGCCAATTTCAGGCGGCTAGATCACGTGCAGCAGCCAAAGGATGAGTACGATCAGAAGGATCGTGCCCAGGCCGCCGCTGGGATAGTAGCCCCAGTTGCGCGAGTAGGGATAAGTAGGAAAGGTGCCAAACACCAGCAGCAGAAGAAGGATGAGGATAATGATCAAGGCGGGCCTCCTGATGGAGCTACCCGAAGGTAGATGCCGTAGGGAAGCGCAGCGTTATCCGGCAGCCGGAGCGACAGTTGGCTCTACTGGCGCGTGACGTTGGCGGCCGGTTCGTGGGTGGGAGGCGGAATCTGCGGCGCGCTGGCGAGCGCGTCCGGCAGCTCCTCGGAGAGCTTGGGCAGCTTTCCGGCCAGCGCGATCTCCAGCACCTCATCCATCTGCTCCACCCAGTTCAGCTTCATCTCGTCCTTGATGAGCTGGGGCAGATCGGCGAGGTCCTTCTTGTTCTCAGCGGGCAGAATCGCCTCGCGGATGCCCGCGCGATGCGCAGCCAGCAGCTTCTCCTTCAGACCGCCAATGGGAAGCACCTTGCCGCGCAGCGTAATCTCGCCGGTCATGGCGATGTCGCGCCGCACCTCGATCTTGGTCAGCGCGCTAGCCAGCGCCGTGGCCAGCGTGATGCCCGCGGACGGTCCGTCCTTGGGGATCGCGCCTTCGGGCACGTGGACGTGGATGTCGATGCTGCGGTAGAAGTCCTTGGGCAGGCCGAGATGGTGCGCGCGGGAGCGGATGTAGGTGAGCGCGGCCTGCGCCGACTCCTGCATCACGTCGCCGAGCTGTCCGGTCGCGGTCATCTTGCCCTTGCCGTCCAGCACCTGAACCTCGGTCTGGAGGATGCTGCCGCCCATCTCAGTCCAGGCGAGTCCGGTGACAAGGCCGATCTCGCTCTTCTCCTGCACCTGCGAGTCGCGAAACTTCGCGACGCCGAGCAGGTCGGTGAGCGACTCCAGCGTGACGGGCTCGGTGTGCTTTTCGTCTTTGACGACGCGGCGCGCGACCTTGCGGAAGACGTTGCCGATCTCGCGCTCCAAGTTGCGCACGCCGGCTTCGCGCGTGTAGGCGCGGATCATCTCGCGGAGCGCATCGTCGGTGAGCGAGACCTGCTCGCCGGTGAGGCCTGTGGCTTCAAGCTGTTTCTTCACCAGGTACTGCTTGGCGATCTCCAGCTTTTCGAGCTCCGTGTAGCCGGTGAGACGGAGGATCTCCATGCGGTCCTGGAGCGGGCCGGGAATCGTATGCAAGACGTTCGCCGTGGCGACGAAGAGCACCTGCGACAGGTCGTATTCGACGTCGAGGTAGTGGTCCTGGAAGGTGTTGTTCTGCTCGGGGTCTAGCACTTCGAGCAACGCGCTGGCAGGATCGCCGCGGAAGTCGTTGGCCATCTTGTCGATCTCGTCGAGCATGATGACCGGGTTCTTCGTGCCAGCCTTCTTCATGGACTGGATGATCTGTCCCGGCAGAGCGCCGATGTAGGTGCGGCGATGGCCGCGGATCTCGGCCTCATCGCGCACACCACCGAGCGACAGCCGCACGAACTTGCGGCCGGTGGCCTTGGCGATAGACATGCCCAGCGAGGTCTTGCCGACTCCCGGCGGCCCGACGAAACAGAGGATCGAGCCCTTTGGGTTCTTGACGAGTTGACGAACGGCGAGGAACTCAAGGATGCGATCCTTGATCTTTTCGAGGCCGTAGTGGTCCTCGTTCAGGACCTTCTCGGCGTTGTCGATGGAGCGAATCTCCTTGCTGCGCTTCTTCCACGGCACGGCGAGAAGCCAGTCAAGGTAGTTGCGAGAGACGGTCGACTCGGCGGACATGGGCGGCATGGCTTCGAGCTTCTTGAGCTCCTGCATGGCCTTTTCCTTGACCTCGGCGGTCATTCCGGCTTCTTCGATCTTCTTCTTCAGCTCGTCGAACTCAGACTTCTCGCCGCGGCCAAGCTCCTTCTGTATCGCCTTGATCTTCTCGTTGAGGTAGTACTCCTTCTGGGCGCGCTCCATCTGCCGCTTCACGCGCGACTGAATCGTGCGGTCCATGTTGAGCTTCTCAATGGCGATGTCGAGCGTATCGGCGATGCGCGAGAGGCGAATCTCGGGATCGAAGACCTCGAGGATCTGCTGCTTCTCCTCGATGGAGAGCGCTAGGTTCGCGGCAATCACGTCGGCCAGCTTCGCCGGCTCGTCGGTGCGCAGCGCCGCAGCGCCCTCTTGGTTGAGGGACTGCTGCAGCTTGTTGTACTGCTCGAAGAGCTGGTGGACGCGCGTAACCAATTGTTCGGTCTGCGCGTTCGGAAGCAACTCGGCCTTGGAAGTGCGCACTGTGGCGACGAAGAAGCCATCGTCGTCGTTCACCTCACTGGCGCGGGCGCGTTCCACGCCTTCGACCAGTACCTTGATGTTGCCGTCCGGCATGCGGACGGACTGCACGATGTTGCCGATGACGCCGACGGTGTAGATGTCGTCGGCGGTCGGCTCGTCCACGGAGGCGTCATGCTGCGTGGCGAGGAAGATGCGGCGGTCGCCGTTGAGCGCCTCTTCCAGGGCGCGCACGCTGGATTCGCGGCCCACTACGAAGGGCGCCATCATGTGCGGGAAGATGACCATCTCGCGGATGGGCATCATCGGGAGCTTGCGCTGCGCGCCGGTGAGCGGGTCACGGTCGTCGTTGGGCTTCGTACTCATAGGTCTCCCGATTAGACGCGCCATGCACCACAACGGTGCATATACACGGCTTGCAGGAAATTGTACGCGCAGAAGGCGACGGAAATGGCAGGGTGGTTACCAAGGTTTGTGCGCGGCATGGAAACGTCAGGGCGTTTCTGCACAAAAAGCGAGGGACAGCTCGGTGGCTGTCCGTCTTGGAGTACTGTGGCTGTGCTTGGTTCAGCCGGCTTTTTCGAGCATTACGGGCATGGTCACTTCGCGGTTGCGCACCATGTGTTCCGTGATGACGAGTTCCTTGACCTTCTTGTTGCCGGGCACGTGATACATAAGGTCGAGCATCAACTCTTCCAGGATCATGCGCAGGCCGCGCGCGCCGACCTTGCGTTGCAGGGCCTCGCGGGCAATCTCGCGAATCGCATCATCGGTCCATGTCACCTTCACGCCTTCGAACTCGAATAGCCTCGCGTATTGCTTCAGGATCGCGTTACGCGGGCGCGTGAGGATATCAATCAGCGCAGCCTCATCCAGTTCGTCGAGAACACCGAGCACGGGCAGACGCCCAACGAACTCAGGAATCAGGCCGTACTTGAGCAGGTCCTGAGGCTCGGCCTGACGCAGCAACTCGCCATCGCGCTGCGGGCGGATGGGCGTGACCACATCGCCTTCCCTGGCGATGGCCTCACCGATGGCCCTGAAGCCCAGCGCCTTCTTGCCGATGCGGCGGCCAATGACCTTCTCCAGCCCGACGAACGCCCCGCCGCAGATGAACAGGATGTTCGTCGTATCGACTATGGTGAACTCCTGGTGCGGGTGTTTGCGGCCTCCCTGCGGGGGAACATTGGCGATGGTGCCTTCCAGCAGCTTGAGCAAGGCCTGCTGCACGCCTTCGCCGGAGACATCGCGGGTGATGGAGGGGTTCTCGTCCTTGCGGCCGATCTTGTCGATCTCGTCGATGTAGATGATGCCGGCCTGCGCCTTGGCGACGTCGCCTTCGGCTGCCTGCAGGAGCTTGAGGATGATGTTTTCCACATCCTCACCGACGTAACCGGCCTCGGTCAGCGTGGTTGCGTCCACAATCGCGAAGGGTACATCCAGCATCTTGGCCAACGTCTGCGCGAGCAAGGTCTTACCGGAGCCGGTGGGGCCGACCAGAAGGATGTTCGACTTCTGCATCTCCACTTCATTGCCGCGCACCTTGTTCATCTGGATGCGCTTGTAGTGGTTATAGACCGCGACCGCCAACTTCTTCTTGGTTGTCTCCTGGCCGATGACATACTCGTCGAGGAAGGCCTTTACCTCCGCGGGTTTGGGCAGTTGCACGGCCGCGACGCCGGGCTGCGTATCGCTCTTGTCGTCCTCCAGGATGGAGTTGCACACGGCGACACACTCATCGCAGATGTACGCGCGAGGGTAGTCCGATGGCGACGAGATCAGCTTGGCGACGGCATCCTGCGATTTGTGGCAGAACGAGCAGCGGAGAGATTCTTCCGGGCCCCGCGTAGTCTTCATAGACAGATTGCGCTCCTTCTTTGCCCGCACAGAAACTGCACGGGCACCACACAACAGCAACCAGTCTACACCGTACTCAACCTCCGGCAGGTGTCTGAGAACAGGCCACGATGTGCAACTCGATTCCGGGTGACGAGCTAGGTTCGCGGCCGGTCGATGATGTCGTCGATGATGCCGTACTCTTTGGCCTGCGGTGAGTTCATGATGAAGTCGCGTTCCACGTCGCGCTCGATGCGATCCAGCGGCTGGCCGGTGTTGGCGCTCATCAGCTTGTTGGTAATCTCGCGGATGCGCAGGATCTCGCGTGCATGGATGTCGATGTCCGTGGCCTGCCCGCTCAACCCGCCCATGGACGGCTGGTGGATCAGGATGCGTGAGTTAGGCAGAGCGAATCGCTTGCCCTTCTTGCCGGCCATCAGAAGGAACGCGCCCATGGAGGCTGCCTGTCCGATGCAGAAGGTCACCACGTCATTCTTGATGTACTGCATGGTGTCGTAGATCGCGAGGCCTGCGGTGATCGAGCCGCCGGGCGAATTGATGTAGAGCTGGATGTCCTTCTCCGGATCCTCGCCGGAGAGAAAGAGCATCTGCGCGATGATCAGATTGGCGACGTTGTCGTCGATCGGCGTGCCGAGGAAGATGATATTGTCGCGCAGCAGACGGCTGTAGATGTCATAGGAGCGTTCGCCCCGGCTCGTCTGCTCGAGCACCATCGGTATAAGTCCCATTGCTCTCTTTCCTTTGCTTCTAGACCTGCGTGAGGGTATTGCGGTGGACGGCTGGTGGCTCTAGCTTAGCTCGCCAGCCTGTCGAAGAGTACGGCACCTGTCTTTTCGCGGCGCATCTGCTCGCGAATACGGTCTAGCGAACCGTCCTCGGTGAGCCGTTTGCGCAGCGCGTCCAGCGGCTCCCGCGACTGGATGGAGAGCATGAGCAGTTCGCGTTCCATGTCCTCGTCGGAGACCGTAACGTGCTCGTGTTCGGCGACCTTGTCGAGAATCAGAGAAGCCTTGACTTCGTTGATGGCCTGGTCGCGCTGGGCCTCGCGCAGGCGGCCGAAGTCGAGTTGGCGCATTGCGTCGGAGCTCATACCCTGCTGCGCCAGGGCACGCAGACCGCGCTCCAGGCGGGCGTCAATCTGCTGCTGCACGAAGGTCTCCGGCACGGGAAAGCTGTACTTTGCGATCAATTCCTCGACCATCTTGTCGCGGGCTTGAGACTCCAGCGCATTCTTCTTGCGGCTGGAGGCACGCTCACGAAGCTGGGTCTCAAAGTCGTTCCAGTCGGTGTAAGGCCCTAGCTGCTTCGCAAATTCTTCATCGCGCTCCGGGAAGGTCTTCTTCTTAATCGACTTGACGGTAACGTCATAGCTGACGGTGCGGCCGGCGAGGCGCGCATCGCCGAACTCCGGCGGGTAGGTTGCCTCAAACGCCAATTCCTGGCCTACCCTGGCTCCGCGCAGCGCCTCATTGAACGCCTGTAGCGTGTTCTTGCCGCCGATCTCGATCAGCACATCCTCGCCGGTGATCTCTTTGCCTTCACTCTTGCTCTCAACGCCGTCTTCTCCGACGGTCTGAGCCAGCTCCTGCACCTGGCCCTTGAAGCCGATCTCTGCCCAGTCGCCGTCCGAGATGGCACGATCGTCCTCCACGGGCTCCACAACCGCGTGATGATCGAGCACGTTAACCAGCTCGGACTGGAACTCATCCTCGCTCAGCGAGGCATCGGGGCGCTCGACCTTGATGGCGTCGTAGCCGTCGATGCTGAACTCAGGCAGCGTCTCAAAGGTCGCCTTGAACTTCAGCGGCTGGCCGTCGAACAACTGCATCTCGCTCACCTGCGGTTGCGAGACCGGCTGGACCTTCTGCTCGATCAACGCCTCGCGAAACTTCTCCGAGACCAGCGACTCCAGCACCTCCTGGCGCACCTCCTTGGCAAAGCGCGACTTGATGAGCGCCTCCGGCACCTTGCCGGCGCGGAAGCCGGGGATTCGCGCCACCTTGGTGTAGCGCTTGATGACCTGCTTGAAGGCCTTGCTCACCTCTGCCGCGGGCGCTTCCACCTCGATGGAACGGGTCAGCTCCGGGTTCAACGCGGGCGCGTGGTGGACATGATCGTGGTCGTGACCACTCACAGCGGCGTGCTCGGGCGTGTCTTGCTCGGCAACATCGAGGGTCTGTTCGGGTGTTTCCTGAACCGTGTCTGAAGCCGTATCTGTGGGGGTCAAGTGGATTGCCTTCCGGAAGGTTTTGGCGGTGGGTGTGAGCCAGGATTGGCTCTTTGCAAACGCACCCAGAGTGGACGCATGGGCCGCGTGCTTTGCCAGACCTAAGAATACGAGGCCAGCGCATGAGGGTCAAACCGCGACGGCTACTTCGGCTCTCCCAGTGTGCTCAGTCGCGCAATTTCGAGACGTACCTTCCATTGCATGGTCTCGCCCGGCGCCAGGGTGACCAGGCCGCTGGAATGCTGCGTCCATTCCTGCCCTAAGGGGTCATCGAGGTTCGTGTTGGGACTGATGGACACCCACGCCCTGTCCAAGGGGGCGACCACATGAAGACTGCTGATATTTGGCGTAAGAGCTACCAGCCGCAACAGCAGATCGATGGAGGGATCGCGCAGATCTGCGGCTGTACCGGCAGGCGCTGTCTGCAGGTCGGTATACGTCTGATTGATTGCGCCCT
>Ga0302276_10003925_pt1 | contig 12657 bp, 7 predicted proteins | sample III_Bog_N2_3_FD_198768 | JGI IMG/M metagenome (GOLD analysis project Ga0302276, IMG submission 198768) | Peat permafrost microbial communities from Stordalen Mire near Abisko, Sweden - III_Bog_N2_3 | ecosystem: Environmental > Terrestrial > Soil > Wetlands > Peat | place: Sweden: Abisko... | reverse complement strand
TCGGCGACAAGATCAACGATTTGAAGGGGGAGATTGTCGGCCTGCGCCGCGATCTCTCGCAGCTTTCTCGGCGCGTCGATCAGCCGGTCGCTGTGGCTCCTCAGACCGCGCCCGTGAAAGCAAGCGTGCCTGAGCTGCGCATAGAGCCCGCAATTCATCATGCAGAGGGCGCCGCTCCGCCGCCACTGAAATTGCAGGCTGCACTTGTCCCTGAGCCGCTGGTCTTCTTGAAGCAAAGCACACCGAGCGCACCGCCCCCGCTGTCCAAGCCAGAGGTAGTCGTGGTCCACGACAAACAGATTGCGAGCGCAGTGGTTGATACTGCCCCTGCTGCCGCTGCAAACGAGGAAGAGTGGCTCCAGTACATCGCTAAGCGGGGAGCTACCCTCAGAAAACCCGGCACTTCCATCAAAGACGAATATGAACAATTTGTGGCAGCTCGTGCTGCACGCCAGCCAGAAACTCCTCACGTTGCGGCGCCAGCAATGCCGGCTTTAACTGCACCTTCTATAGCAGCGCCTCCTCGCTTTGCATCGTTTGAAGCAGCGCCCCCGCGCAAGAGTTTCGCTGAACGATTGCGCACCACACTGCCGCTTGAAGAATTGCTCGGCATGAACCTCTTCGCCAAGATAGGCATTGTCTTGCTCGTTCTGGGGTTTGCGCTTGGCGGAAAGTTGGCGCTGGTTTCTATGGGACAGGCGGCAAGAGTCGCTCTCATTTACGCTGCTTCCGTCGCGCTGCTCATAGGAGGAATATGGCTGGAAAGAAAAGAACGCTATCGAATTGTCGGACGTGCCGGTATCGGCGGCGGATGGGCGACGCTCTTCTTCACAACCTATGCCATGTACCACGTACCCGCAATGACGGTCATGGCTTCCAATACACTCAATTGCGTGTTGATGCTCGGCGTGGCGATTGCCATGGTGGCGCATACCTTGCGCTATAAGTCACAGGTAGTTACCGGACTCGCATTTCTTCTGGCATTTTCCACCATCGCGCTGAGTCAGGACAGCGTCTACGCTCTTTCCGCAGGAGTCATTCTCGCTGCGGGCATCGTGGCCATCGCGCTGCGCATGGGTTGGTTCGAACTGGAAGTCTTCGGCATCCTGGCCAGCTATGCCAATCATTTCTACTGGCTCTACCGGCTCTTTCCAGACGGCGTGGCCGGTCACCAGTTTCCGCAATTCTGGCCGAGCGCGATCATCCTGATCTTTTACTGGGCGATCTTCCGCGTCTCCTATATTGTGCGCACCATCCGGCTTCGGCGTGATGAATCCATCTCCACTATCGCGGCATTGTTGAACACCATGCTGTTGGGCGCAGTTATGAAATTCCAATCCACACGCCCGGAGCTTGCCTTTTACGGAATACTTGCAATCGGCGTGGCGGAGTTCATCTTCGGGCAACTACCAATAACGCGTCGCCGCCGACCCGCATTCGTTCTGCTCACAGTAATCGGCACTCTGCTTATCTTTGCTTCGGTGCCCTTCAAGTTCAGTGGCAACAACATTGCATTGTTCTGGATGATCGCGGCCGAAGTGCTGCTGATTGCCGGGATTCAGCAAAAGGAAATCCTCTTCCGCCGTCTCGGTCTGATTGCTGGATTCGTCACTGGATTGCTCGTTGTCTATGAAGCCTGGGGCATCATCGACTTCCGTCAGCATTCGAATTTGCCGCGCATACAGGACGGCATTCTGCTGCTTACATGCAGCGTGCTGTTTTATTGGAATGCGCTTTTCATCCGCCGCAAATGGAGTTCTCTCTTCGACTCATTCGGCGGCGCGCTCGCAATGTGCCACAGCTACATCGGCGGCGCCACAGCTTTTCTCGGCCTGTGGTGCATCTTCACTGGAGACTGGACAGCGGTAAGCTGGGCTGCACTTCTGCTTGGTCTCACGCTCGGCACAAAATATCTCGATGACAATCATCTGCTGGCGCAAGGAGCCTTGCTGTTTGTTGCGGCGTGGTACACCTCCGTTGTTGTGAATTGCCACCTCGACGATTTCTATCCGCATCACATTGCAACTCGCCTGATCACGCTGCCGATTCTCGCGCTAATTTTTTATATCGCGGCCTGGACGCTTTCAGCAGCCAAAGACCTTGGTCCGCATCCGCGCAGACTTGTGCTGTGGGCGGGCACTTCGCTTATTGCGCTGCTTGCATGGTTTGAAGTGGCTCCCGTGTGGGTTGCACCGGTCTGGATGGCACTTGCGGCTGCGCTTTATCTGATCGCTCGCCGCATCAAACTCCCGGACTTCGCGTATCAGGGTTATGTGCTGTCGGTTGCCGTCGGCGCGCAACTTATTGCCGTGAACCTTTATGCGCAAAATTCATTGGAGCGCTATCTTCCCTTCATCGGCTGCGCGGCTGCCTTCTACGCCATCTCGCGTTTTTGCGCTTTGCAAGGTGCTCCTTACCGCCGTCCTGCTGCATGGATGCATACGTGGGCTGCCACGGCATTGATCGCAGCGCTGGCCTGGAACGAGTCTCCGCAGCTCTGGCTTGCGGCCATCTGGGCGGTCTTTGCGCTCGCTCTGGCAGTGATTGACCGCATCTTTGATGTAGAGGAATTACCGTACCAAGCCCATGTTCTTGCTTTGTTGGCTGTGCTACGCGCAGTCACTCTCAATCTGTACGCGCAAGATCAATGGCGGGGCGTTGATCTTCGGCTCCTTACAGTTTCAATCGTGGTCGCGGTTCTCTACACTTTGGCGCGCTGGGTGCGAATACCTGAGTCTGTTTCTGCGCGTCATGTGTATACCTGGGCTGGTTCGGGCCTTGCCGCATGGCTGTTGTGGAGCGAGCTACAACCCATCAGCGTGGCGCTCGGCATGGCAGTCTTTGGGCTTGTCCTCTTCGAGTTGGGCACATGGTGGCAGCAGAAGCAAATCCGTTTGCAGGCGTATGCGGCATTGACAGCGGCCTTTGCTCGCATCTTCTTTGTCAATCTGACTGCGGCAACCCTGCCCGGTGAATCGATCAGTCCACGCATCTACACCATTGTGCCAATTGCGCTGATCTTCTTCTTCGTATGGACGCAGTTGCAATCCGACAAGGCAAAGCCGGAGATTGGACGCTGGTCGCCGAGCGATCTAATTGCTTTCTTTGGCTCAGGAAGCATAGTTGCGGTGCTCTATTTCGAAACGCCCGTAGAGTGGATCGTCGTAGCCTGGGCCGCTCTTACACTCGTGTTGGTGATTGCAACATGGGCACTCAACAAAGAGGTGTTTTTGCAACAGGCAGTTCTTCTTACGGTGGGAATCGTCGGACGGGGAATTGCGCACAACATCTTTGGCGGAAGCTACTTCTCTGCCGGTGGATGGCGCGGAAACTTCGCCGTCTTATCAATCGCCTCCGCGCTTCTCTTTGCTGCTTTGCCGATTGCATTCCAATTGCGAAAGCGCTATGCGGATGGACGGGTCGTATCGCTCCTTGGCCGCTATCTGGCCCTGAAGCGCCCGGAACAATGGTTCTTTTTTGCTCCGGTCGTGCTGATTTCCATGATGATCGCCGTCAAGATGAATCCTGGAATCATGACGCTCTCGTGGGGCATCGAGGGAGTCGCGGTGATTCTTCTCGGACTGCTTGTCAGCCAGCGCAGTTATCGCATCACGGGACTATCTTTGCTGCTGCTCTGCGTAGGAAAGATAGTTTGTCTCGATGCCTGGCGTCTGAGTGATACTGACCGGTATATCACATTCATTGTGTTGGGAGCGTCGTTGTTTTTGGTGTCCATGCTCTATAGCAAGTATCGAGAGACCGTCAGGAGGCTGTTATGAAGCACACTCTGGCGCTTGTATTGATACTGCTGTTTGCGGGTGGCGCTCTCTACCTGGCGCAACACAGAAAGCGCCAGGACGCGGTGAGTGCCAACGCAGTTGTGGATATGGCCGCGGATTGGCAGCGCGACATGACGCGCGCGCCCATGCAGTTCACGCGCATCTCTGACGAACAAGAGACGCAGATTGGCGATAAGCTGGCGCTGCAATATGTATCCGCACTACCCGAAAAGAGTGCGGAAGCGCGGGCAACCGAGCAATACGTCAACGAGGTAGGTGGACGCGTTGCTGCTCATGCAAAGCGCAAACTCAACTATCGATTTCATCTGATCGGCGACGCCAATCTGATTAACGCCTTTGCATTGCCGGGTGGTCACGTCTTCATTGGACAGGGGCTTCTGGACCAGATGACGAGCGAGGATGAACTTGCCTTCATCCTTGGCCACGAGTTGGAACATATTGACCACTATCACGCAGTTGAGCGCGTTCAGATTGAAGCGAAGCTGAAAAGCCTGAACCTTGACATCGTGGCGGCCGTCGCTGAGATTCCAATGTCCCTATGGCAAGCCGGTTATAGCAAAGATCAAGAGTTCGAGGCAGATCGCGAAGGACTGCGCATTGCTGTTGCTGCGGGCTATTCGCCTCAAGGCGCGGTTAAGATGACGGAGAGATTGGAAAAACTGCAACGCGAATATGTGATTCACGCAGAGACGCCGACTGGTGAGTTGAGTCAGGTTGCAATCGACGGATTAACGGGCTATTTCCGTTCTCATCCGCTGTCCTCTGAGCGCCTTGAGCAAGTGAATATGGTGATTGCGCAGGATCACTTGGCGAAGGATCAGCCTCTGAAGCCGTTCCACATTGAATACGAAGTTACAAGCGGAGAGAAGTAGAAGGCAGTTGGCTGCAAATGCGCAGTCACTTCCACGTGCTTCCACCGTCCGAAGTTATCCATACGGTTCCATCATCTGATTCAACTGTGCCGGACTGCGCAGTTTGAAAGTGAATGTGAGCAATGGAATGCTCGCGGCCATCCTTCCCTGGGAGGGCAATCTGAGTCCATGAGACACCGCTATCGGTGGAGTGATAGAGTCGTGAATTCTCGCCGCCAATCCAAACCTCTTCATTGAAAACCGATATGACGCGCATCTTCGATTTCTCATTAAGGAGAACGGGCTGCCATTCTCCATTCTCGAAGGAGCGCTCAGGCTGACCCAGAGCATTGATGTGCCAATGCGGACGCGCAACTGCAACAGACGGAACTGTTGATAATGCACGCGCCATAGGAGCGCTGGCGAAGGCGGAGACAGGCTGAGCGGGAGCGGCTTTCTGCACAGATATGCCTGGCGTCGCCATTTCACCCTCTACTGCGCTGTCTTGGTAGGACATTTGCTGACTAAAATCGGGTTTCTTTGCCGATTCAAGTTGCGCTTTCGATATGGCATTCGCGGCGTTTATCGCTTCAGAGCTTGAATGCGCCTTCGGGTTTTTCAATTCTGAACTGCCTGTTGTCTTGCCGAATATCTCTTTTCTCTGCTGGGGGGGCACCGGTGCCTGCTCAGGCGATGATGAAGGAAGTTGCGGGGCTTCTCTGGTTGCAACCTGAGTGCCTTTCTGGAACGTGTGCCGTTGCTGATAGAGCAATCCTGCTGAAAATACAACAAGGATGCTTGCTGCAATGCCCATCCAAGGCAGCCACATGCGCTGCGACGAATGCACGAGACGCGGCAGCAGGAATGGCTTCAACTCTGCATCAGGGATTCCTGCGGCTCCCGCCGCAGTGCTGAGTGTTTCACGGCAGTCGGCGCAATTTGCGAGGTGCGCCAACACCTGCTGATGTTCACGCTGTAAAAGCGTACCTTCGGAAAGGGCTGTAAGTAGATCGGAATCGGGGTGAGGCTCGCCGTGCCGGCCTCGCGCCAGTTCCCGTAGCAACGGATTGGAATCTGATTGCATCACTTCACTGATCCATTTCCTTACCTAACTTAGAACGATTCGACAGGGCTTTCTTGCCGTAGATTATCCGCGACATTTACATTGAGGTCGCGTACGTCAATTTCCAGCAAAAGTTCCTCGCAGCGCTGTGGATTGATCCCCGCGGTTTGCAACCGTTTTCGAAGCCGCTTTCGCAACTTCCCCGTCAGCTTTTCCAATTTTCTGCTGATTGTGGATTCATGTACGCCCAACTGGCGTCCAATGTTGGCCAATGTTCGCTGATCGAGAAAATAGGATGCAAGAAGAAATCGCTCCTCGCTGCCAACTTCGGCAAGCGTCTGCGCAACAGCCGTAGTTACGCGGTCATCTGTCTCTGCAACTTCCACGGGAGAACTCGCCGCAAAGCCGACGCCTGCTTCAATCTGTTCCTCTAGGCTCACGTCTTTCGCTTGTGTGCGGCAACGATCTATATGCTGCCGCGCAAGCACTGTCCGCAGCCAGCCTTCGAGAGAACCGCGTCCCATGTAATAGTCGAGCTTTGAAATGCGACGACCTTCACGGTTTGGAATTCCGTAGAGTTCAGCATAGAGTCCGTCAGCAAGTTCACGGCCGGTCGCCTCGTCCTTGGCAATACGATAGGCCGTTTCATAGAGCGACGCTCGAAAACGGGCAAGAAACACATCCCATGCGTGCTCATTTCCAACCGTACATGCACGCGCAAGGACCAACTCCCCTATACGTAGCGTCGCCACCACTTCCAATCGCTCGGCCTCGCTCGCATCCCTCGTATAACGAATCGCTACTGCAGCCACAATCTGCTGGAAATTCTGGGGCGGTATACCGTAGCTCTCCGCACCAGATTCGCCGTAGCGATGCGCGATGGCAGCCAACACTGTACTCTCTAAGGCGGAATCTTCAGCCGCGATTGAAAAGGCCGGATTTTGGGGAGTCGACAGCATTGCTACCGATGGTAGCAAATTCCCTGCAAGAATCCTACATCCCATCGTTCTTCTTTTGTGCAGGGGTAGCAGTAGTTGGCACAAGGAGGATGCAATGGCAAAGGTATTGAGGTTCCGGAATCACAGTTGGAACATTGGCCCGAGGATTATTCTGACTTCTATTTGCGGTCTGATGCTGGCTATTCCGGCATCGGCCGGCGGTCCAAATGAACAGACTGAGTTCAAAGTGTTGCCGGCAATTGTGCGCGGAAATCTGGCCATCTTCCCTGTGGTGGCCAACCACTCTTACGATACCTCCCAACTGATGACACTCGACGAGGGCATTCGCTCGGGACAGGTTACAGTGACCGAAGCCGGGGATGAGCGGGGCCTGATCCGTCCGGGCCAAGTAATACCGCGGCGGCAGGAAGGTGCTGAGGTAAATCGCCTTGTGCTCTACAACAACTCCAGCCGCCCACTGCTTTTGCTTGCGGGAGAGATTGTCACTGGTGGCAAGCAGGATCGTGTAGTTGGCTCCGATCGCATCGTCCCGCCGAATACGGGACCGATCGATCTCGGAGTCTATTGCGTAGAACCGGGGCGCTGGGTAGCCTCCAGTTCCAACTTTGGCTCGATGGGCGCGCAGATGGTGCAACCGAGCGTACGTACATCGGCGATGGCCGAACGCAATCAAAACCAAGTTTGGGCGAATGTGCGCGCATCGAATGCAAAGATGGCCAACAATCTGAGCAGTGCCGAGGCGGCGTCCGTTGCAGGGACAAGTTCTTACGCAAAGGTCTTTGCGAGCGTTCCAGTTGCAAAGATGGTTAGCGCATATGGAGGCGCGGAGAGCGAGCAGGCTATCCTGCGCGATCTGCGGAGCAAAGGCGCGGTTGGCGTGGTGGTCGCAGTTGATGGACGCGTTCTATGGGCCGATGCTTTTGCCAGTACGGAGTTGCTCTCGAAGTACTGGTCGAAGCTAATGCGCAGTTACGTTGCCGAGGCAATGACTTCTGCAAGCAAGGGCACAGCGGCGGATATTCACGAGGCGGAAGTGTACATGAACGTCTTGACGGGTGGGCGCGAAATTGTGGAGACCGAGCCTGAGGTATATCGCCGAACCGATATTACCGGCGATGGATTTCGTGTTTTTGAGTTGATGGCCTTGCTCCCCAAGACCGGCTTTAACGTGCATATCACGAAGATTAGGCAGTGAAAGCGTAGAGCTTGGCTATACCATAAGGTCATCGCGATTTTATTGACCGCGTAATGGCCGGCGAATTGCCGACAGCTCAGACGCCTATCTGGCAAGGTGGAAGGGGAACGATGAAAGGCAAGAAACTCCTTTGGAGTATTTGTTGCACACTGGTATTTCTGGCTGTTCTTGGAGTCTGGGAACGCCCTATCAGCGGCCTCTACTTCAAAGGAATTGTTCCTTTGCGTTTGGCTCTGGCGGGCGCTGAAAGCCGTTCGGTAACGGTTGCCGGTCTTCGCGTCCATTACGACGTGTTGGGACCGGCCAGCGGACCGCCGGTGATTTTGGTGCATGGACTGGGTGGGCGCGCCGAAGAGTGGTTGGACTTGGCCCACTATCTCGTCAAGGCTGGTTATCGCGTCTATCTTCCCGATCTGCCCGGCTACGGTCGCAGTCAGAAGCCGACGAGCTTTTCCTACTCGGTGCCCGATGAAGCCGCCATCGTAGTTGGCTTTTTGGATGCAGTGGACTTAAAGCAGGTTGACCTGGGCGGCATTTCGATGGGTGGATGGATCGTCCAGCTTATTGCCAGCGAGCATCCAGAGCGTGTGCGGCGGCTAATGCTCTTCGATAGCGCCGGCATTCACGAGCAGCCTTCATGGGACACGCGGCTTTTCACACCTTCGACTCCCGCCGAGGTATCACAGCTCAATGCATTGCTTTATCCTCATCCGTTTCCGGTGCCGGGATTTGTGGCACGCGACATCGTGCGACTGACCGATCAGAACGGTTGGGTCATTCGCCGTGCAGTGGCATCGATGCTCGCTGGCCGCGATGCATCCGACGATTTGTTGCCACAGCTTAAAATGCCGGTGCTGATTGTGTGGGGCGCAGAGGATCGCATCATGCCGCTCCATGAGGGCGAGAAGATGCACAGCCTTGTCCCGCAATCTCAACTGGAGATATTCCCTGACTGCGGCCATCTGTCCCCCATGCAGTGCGCCAGTCAGGTCGGGCCAAAGGTCGTTGAGTTTGTGAAACAGTAGGTTGCGCGACAGGAGACACTGACAGGTCTGGAGCCTTCCCATGACGGCCTCTATTTTCTCCTTCTCCTCCCGCGGTTAGATTCGTTGTGGTTCATTAGGCGTCAAGCTTATTTACGCAATGATTCCGCCACCCACACCGGCGTTTCCTTCAGGCAAACTCCATTATTTTCTGTAGGTTAGCGCATGGTCTTCCACGCTCATATACTAATGCTGTAAGATACGTATCGACAAGGAAACCATATGCCTGCCGCGAAGAAGGCTACACCCCGACCAAAGCGCAGAATCGTTTCTCCCGCAGAGGAGCGCACTCAACTCCGGCTCACCGTGGATTCCAAATTCACCAAGAGCCATTTCAACCAACTTTTTGCCGTGCTCAAAATCCGGCGAAAGAATGCCTTGGCTGAACACATCATCATGAGTTTCAAAACCAAGGCCGCGCAGACACAGCTTGTTGCCTTCTACAACAACCAGTGGCTGAATATTCCATTTCAGAGCATCGACACCGCGTTCGTATTCCCTTTGACGTTCGAGATCGCCGATGAGCTGGAAAGAGTTGGCGGGGAGATTCTCGGCGGGGTTAATCGGTCCAAGGCATTTCGCGTGATGGTTGCCTACTATGCATTCGTCCATAAATTAAAGAATCAAACACAGACGACTCCCGCATAGCGTTTTCAGCGCATCTTCCAAGCGAGAGGGCGCTGGCGCTTTCGATCAGCATTCGCACCAGAATGCTGGCGCTCAAGCCCGCCCGGTATGTATGCGGCCAATCGTTGGAGTCCTGAAAGATTGAGCAATCGGAAGCCTTTCTGGCAGGCTATATTGATCCTCGAACGCAGTGCGAACATTCTTCGATCATCTTCGAACACTGTTCGACGTTGTCCGAATTCCGTTCGATCTTTGTGGATTACGTCACCATCGCTAAGCCGTCAGGCTTAGGGATGGTGTCTTCCTTCAAAGCGAGCGCAGCGAGAGTGTTTTTCTACGTGTTTTCTCCAATTGATGCTCGCAGAATCTGGAGGCTTTGGAAGATCACGATGTTGGATTGGGCTTTACTGCGTCCTCACGTTCTGCCCGAATTCCATGATGATTTGCAGGATGCGCACTCCGAGTTCCTGCTTCTGGGTCTACCACAGCAGGGTATCGTGACACAGGCCGTTGCATTCGGATTTCGAACAGGGTTAGCGTTGGGTTGTGCTGACTTTGCGGGCCATGACGGATGGTACTGGATATGCTCAACGGCATCTGGAACGCAGCGACTATTACGATGAAGGCCGTCGTGTGCAAGGCGAATGGCATGGCCAGGGCGCGGAGTTGCTGGGTCTGCGTGGAGAGGTAACGCGGGAGCAATTTGAAGCAGTTCGAGAGGGATTGCATCCAGAGACGGGAGAATTTCTCCGTCCTCGCCACGGTGCTGACCGTCTTGATGCAAATGGAAGCGAGCAGAGCAAAGGGAGATCACTGTACGATCTGACCTTCTCCGCGCCGAAGTCGGTTTCGATTCAGGCGCTTGTCGGCGGGGATGAACGGTTGATCGAGGCTCATGATAAAGCGGTCTGGGAAGCGCTCGCTGAGGCAGAGAACTATGCCGCCGCGCGTGTCAGACTGAATGGTGCAAACGAGGATCGGGCGACTGCCAACTGGATTGTGGCCGCATACCGGCACGACACCAGCCGTGAACTCGATCCGCAATTGCACACCCATGCTGTCACAGCCAATTTGACCTATGACGGCGTGGAGGGGCGGTGGAAGGCGTTGCAGGCATCGGGCCTGTATGAGCGCCGTGCGTATCTGACGGAGATTTACCGGAATGCACTGGCGCGTGAAGTATATGGCCTGGGATATGAGATTGAGCATCGTCGCGATTCTAAAGGCAGAGATCACGGCTTCGAGATTCGCGGCGTCTCGGATGAATTGCTCGAAAAGTACAGCCTGCGTAGCGCGCAGCGGGACGCCGCCATCGAACGATTCACGGTGGAGCATGGCCGCAAGCCAACCAATAATGAAGTTGCCGTGCTCGTCCGTGAATCCCGCGCCGACAAACTGGCCGAAATCTCCACGGAGAGATTGAGGAAAGAGCAGCAGGCAAGGCTGTTGCCTGAAGAACGCCATGCGCTGAAGCATCTGCATGAAGAGTCTGTTGATCGTGCCGGAGTGATTCCGCATGAACTCTCGCAAGCAGCGGAAGCGCTTCAACACGCGAAAGAGCATCTCTTTGAGCGCAGTTCAGTTGTGCGCGAACACGAGTTGATGACCGAGGCCCTGCGGCACGGGCGCGGGAAGATTGATCGCCGTCAACTGCGTGGTGCTCTGGAGTTGGAACAGTCGCAGGGTTCTCTTATCCGGGCCGGGAACAATCTGGCCACCCGCGAAAGTCTGGAACGTGAACAGCGCATGATTGCAGCGGTGGATGGCGGCATCGGACGGTATGAACGTCTGGGCGGGAAGCGCAAATTCAGCCCATCAGAGCGACTACGAGAGGAACAGCATCGGGCTGTTCATCAAATACTGGACTCGCAGGATTTCGCAGTCAATCTACGTGGTGCCGCCGGGACCGGCAAGACTGCAACACTCACGGAAATCGCACGCGGTTTACGGGAGGCTGGCCGTGAGGTTCTGGCAGTTGCGCCAACGCGCGGCGCGGTCGAAGAGTTGCAAAAGGTCGGATTCCGCGATGCGATGACGATCTCGCGATTGCTGGAGGACCCAAAGGCGCAGGCCGCGTTGCACGGCAGAGTTCTGATTGTGGATGAAGCAGGCATGGTCTCAGGCCGTCAGATGGAGGGACTTCTCAAGCTGGCAAAGCGCGAAGGCGCGCAGATTCTGTTCTCCGGGGACACACGGCAACTTCAGAGCGTCGAGGCGTCGGATGCCCTGCGCATTCTGGAACAGGAATCGAGAATGAAAAGCGTGTCGCTCATGGCCGTGCAACGTCAGACACAAGCTGAATATCGGGATGCCATACAGACGCTGCGGCATTCGCCTGGGCAGGGATTTGAAAAGCTGGAGCAGCTTGGCGCTGTTCGTGAGGTTCCGTATCTGGAGCGCGCGCAGGCGGTAGCATCTGCATATCGGACACTCACCTCGGATGCAAACCGTTCGGTTCTTGTTGTTGCCGGTACGCATGATGAGATCGGCAAGATTACCGATACCATCCGTGAGGATATGAAGCAGCGCGGCGAACTGCAGCGCGGCATTGTCGCCGAGTGTTATGTTCCGCTGCAATGGACCGAGGCGCAAAAGAAAGATATGGTGAACTACAAGTCAGGGCAAGTTCTGCTCTTCCATCGCTCTTCGCGTGGCGTCGAAAAGCATGAGGCGCTCACCGTCGAGCGGACTGACAGGTCGTGCATCGTTGCAAGGGACCAGCATGGAATGGAGCGCACGGTGAGTCCCACACAGGCGCGCTCATTCTCGGTGCATGAATGCCAACAGATCGAGGCGGCCCCTGGCGACAAGTTGTTGCTCACGGGCAATCGCGGCGCAGCGGACTTCCGAGCCACCAATGGCGAATTGGTGAAAGTGCGCGATGTCGATGGCGGCCGCATTCACCTTGAAGATGGCCGGACGCTGCCGGCCAATTATCACGAGTTCGATCACGGCTATGCGGTCACCGCGCATCGCAGCCAGGGAAAGACGGTGGATGCAGTGATTCTCTCCGCCGATGCGATGAAGCAGGAGTTGTTCTACGTCGGGGCCTCGCGTGGCCGCCAGGAAATCGTCGTGGTAACCAGTGACCGCGAACAACTGCGCAACTTGCTCGGCAT
>Ga0302276_10003923_pt1 | contig 12659 bp, 10 predicted proteins | sample III_Bog_N2_3_FD_198768 | JGI IMG/M metagenome (GOLD analysis project Ga0302276, IMG submission 198768) | Peat permafrost microbial communities from Stordalen Mire near Abisko, Sweden - III_Bog_N2_3 | ecosystem: Environmental > Terrestrial > Soil > Wetlands > Peat | place: Sweden: Abisko... | reverse complement strand
AACGTAGTTATGACACAGAAAAGACGGCCTTTCCACACTTTTCTCGGGCCCCGACTCACCCAAATCGACAATCGGCCTGTGAGATATCCGGGCTAGTTGTGGGATTGCGGCAAGCGAGGCCACCGCGACAGTGGCTGCCGCGGACATGGCCGTGGCGGCATGATTCAGCGCCTGATTCGGCATATCGCTTGCGTCGGGGTTGGCGCGATCATAGAGGCGGCCGTTCCATGGAATGCCGAATCGCTGAGCCGCGAGCTGATAGCTGCGCTTGATGCGGGCACCTTCCTGCCCGCGAAGAGTATCGATATCGCGGGTAAGAACAAACTCGCCGAAACGCATGGCGTACATTGCCCGGGCAACTTCCATGCGTGATTTCGGGTCGGCCCAGAGCGTAACTTGGGAACGTGCTGCAGCGGAACTGTCTGGCAGGAGTGGCGGAGCAGTGTAGAACCGCACAGCTCCCTCGCCGACGGCTGCCAATGCGCAGCCGTGGCGGGCCAGCAGCCGGAGCGCATCGTGGGTAACGCTGGATCCAGGTCCAAGGAGAATGATCGAAACGGCTTGGTGGGGGATCTGATAGTTGCCGGGATCCAGGTCGCCGCCGCCGGCAGTGATAAAGCGCAGGCAGCCGTCTTCAACTTCAAGCCGCCCACGTTCAAGCCAGACCAAGCCATGGCGGTCGGCGTGGGGAATGCGCGCCTTTTCAAGGCCGAGGCGGCCGGCTAACATCAGGCGCTCCGTCCTGGGCGCAAGAGTAACATGCCGAAACCATAGGCTTTGTGGCGACCGACGCCCTGGGCGAGCATCATCTGAAAACGCTCAGGGTCGTTCAAGATGAGGTCCCCTTGCAAGATCGCATCCGGGCCTTCCGGGGAAAAGCCTTCGCGAGCTGCACGCAGGCGCTGAAAGCGTGTCAAGCGGATACCTGGCTGCGGAGTCGCCGCCCCCTTCAGCCTCTCGGCCAGCCAATCGGAATACACGGCCTCCCGGGAGCGGCCAGCCTTGAGCATATTCGCATCATCGGCTTCGCCTTCGGGAAAGCTGCGCAACGCCTCGATAAGAAAGACGTCGACCTCAGCGCCCTTGGCAAAGGCTCCGCCAGGATAGAACAGAGGACTATGGATACGGCTAACCGGCCGCACGCGGATTTCAAAGCCGAGCCGACGACCGGTGCGCCACTCTTCCGGCATCGCTTTTGCAGCAAGCTTAGCGGGATCGAAGATCTCAAATGTCTCCGGCAGGGCATAGGTTTGCGCGGCTTCTCGAAGCTCCGCCGCGTCGAGGCGGCTGTATGCGTATACCTCGGACTGCTTTCCCCCAGGAGCAACGAAATGACGGAAGGGGTGAAGGATGCCTTTCCCAAAGATTTCTGAAAGAAGATGGTGGAGGGCGCGGCCTTCGTCGAAGCCCGCATCGCTTTCCTTGCCTTTGGGACCCCGCCGGACAGTGAAGCCATAATTCCTGATGGCTGCCCACCGACCCAACTGTGGAAGCGAAACGGGAATGCGGATGAGATACAGAGTGCTCAAGCGGGCACCCCCTCGGGCACGACCGTGCCTTCCACAACCACGCGCGTTCCTCCATGCATGCCTGTCTTCCAGTTGCGGATGTCAGGCAATGCAACAATGCGATGTACTTGGCGGCCCTGGTTGGGCCCCTCCTGCTGCGGCCACAAAGCACGCAGCGGATTGAGGGACACGTCAACGGCTGGAACCCTCTGCAGGGCCTCATATGCTGACGAAGCCGAGGTGTTGCACACTCGAAGAGGGGATGACGGCAAGCATGTCTTCCGCCCCAGAAAGATCGGTCTCGCGGGACGGTCCAACGCTTCTGCGATCTTATTCAGGTCTGGTGAGTCCTCTGCGGGCTCAAGTCGCAGAACAACGGTCACACATGCGTCGGCGTGGTACTCCCGCTGCCGGCGATGCGGAGAGTTGTAACTAGCCCCAGCGCGGCCTTCGGGTTTCCCGTAGGTGGTCCAACCACGCTCGTTCGCTTCCAGCTTTGCGTTCTGCATATCGATCAGGATGCCGGCGGGGTTCTCGCGGTCACGCCGTACCGCGAAGATCAGGCGGTCCTGAAGAGCTTGGTGTGCCTGCCACTCAGTCCTCTGCCAGCCGAGAGCATTGGCTAGCAACCCGGTGATCATCGACGCCGCAGGAAAATCGCGCGTGATGCCTACCTGGTCGATGGTTACGCCTCCAAAAGCGAGGAGCGGCGCCTCGAGGCGCAAGACAAGCCAGATGTGATCAGTACTCACTGCACGTCTCCGACACAACTCTGGGCCCAAACAGCCAAGTCGGCAAGAGATCTCTGTGTCCCGCAAGCCGTTGCGACATCGGAGAGCGAGAGATACTGCCGAGCTTCGCCGGTGGCATAGGCATCATCAAGCTTTTTCAGATGGCGATCCAGAGCCGTTACTGCCGCGTCCAGTTCTGGATCGACCGGCTTCCGGAAGGCGCCAGCAAGGCTGCGCGGCTGACGGTCGCCCGCCTCAACCAGCAGGAAGCTGGCGCGATCATATGGTGCTGTCGAGCCGAGCTTGGCGCCGGGGGATACTTCGGCGATCAGATAGAGCAAGTTGTGGACAATGCCGCCTGCAAGTTTCTTCGCTGATGTGGGATCTGCGTCGCCGCCACAGTTTTTGATGAGTCCGGGGAGATCAATAACGACGTAGCCGTAATAAAGCCCAGAGGTCAGTTCTGTTTCTTGAATCGTGTCGGCTCCACTATCGTCATCCTCTGCCTTTAGATCGTCGACTGCGGTGAAGTAGTCGCTTTCCGTTTCAGCGGCATGCACCGTGAAGGCGTGGGCCACATGAACAGGAGCTTCAATGTTGGCGGAGGTGTCGGAGGTGACCATGCGACCAAACAGTGCCCCGGCAAGGCCAGCGGGCAAGACCGTGTTTTCCCGGAACGCCTTGATGTTGGTGAGGAATGCACTGGCCCATTTGGTGACAGCTTCCTTCGCCGACTTGGCATCCGATGTCGAGGCCACCAACGTCTCGGCTTCACTCGCAAGCCACTGAAGCTCCGGGGCGCCCAGAAGCAGAGTTTGGCGGCTTTGTTTCCCTTTGTCAGCCTTATCACCGTAGACAGCTTTCTGAAACTCCGGCTCCAGTACTTTCAGCACGTCACTCTTGGCCGGGAATTTCGCCCATAGTGGCTCAAAGACCTTCTTGGTCACCAACTCCCGCGACCGTGTGGAATCGACTGAGCCCGCCAGGGTCGAGAGCGAGTGGGGATCATTCTCGGTCTTTCGCCAATGGCGCTTGAGGCATTGTGATGAGATGCGCGTGCGCAAGATGCCGCCATAGGGCAGACGCTTTGCCAGACCGCTGTCATCACGGTTAAGCAGAGCGGCCGTGTAGGAATGGAGAGTGTGAATTTGGAGAAAGCGGACGGGGGGCATTCGGCGGTTCCTTCCTTGGTTGCGTTGCGGTCGGCTGGGTCGAGCCTGCGATAGTAGTCCCGAGCCAGGTCTTGAAGCGGCTGCGAATCGTCGGCTTGCAGAAGCAAACACGCAATTTCCGTGCAGTTGATTCCCACCTCCGGCGTGCGAGTACGAGCCAGCATCCGAGCAATCCGCTCAAGAGCCTCTCCGCGCCGTGCCGCAGGAGTTGAAAGCAGACGTGCGAAGCGTGTCTCTGAGAGCGCGGGCCGAGGGTTCTTGGGGTCCGATGGCCAGGCCTGATTGCCTCCGTCACAGAGCACCCGACCCAGATGACGGAACCGATCATGCAAACGCACCGCCGGGTTCAGGTGCGACCTGGGGGTCAGAATCGCGAGAATGCGGACGATCTGCATCCACCGCTGCGTAGTCTCTCCTTCGCCAAATCCGTGCTCAGCGGCCAGCCGCCAGAAGATTGGAGTGCCGGGGCATCCCGGCTCCATGCGTCGCAACTCCGCAAGTGGACCGGAGTCGAGCCCAAGCAACCGCTGTGAAACGGCTCCTATCTTTTCATCAAGCGACGGCATCATTCTTCTCCTGAGTTGTGGGTGATGGGAAGAGTTCCGGGAAGGCGAATCGAACTGCGCTTTGGAATTTGCCACGAGCACGCGCTTCTGCGCGGGGACGGAAGAGACTCGGACACGGAATGGCCGGAAGAGCATCCTCAAAAACGACGCTCGCGCGTTGATAGAGCACGCGGGCAAATCGCTCGGCCTCGGACCTGAGCCTTTCCAGACCCTCTTCCTGTGCTTCGAACCGCGCCCACAGGTGCTCGAAGAAGACTTCATCGGCTGCGCGATCAAAGCTGGAACGGGCTAATGAGGTGTGTGCGTAGTATTCCTTACGAATCGATTCTCGCTTCCCGCCTGCTGCAATCAAGGCAAGGGCATCGCGTAAAGCCTTGTCAATCTGCTTTATCTCTTCCATTTGCTTGCGAGCCAATCCTTGGAGCTTCTCTCGGCTAGGACCAAGGGAGATTGCGCGAGTGACCTTTCCGCCGACCGGGAGTATGCGCGATTTGAAACCTTCTGTCTTACTGTTGCCTCGGGAAAGCGCTGCTGCAACCAGCGCCACTGTCTCTGTCGGAGAATCATGGATGGTTTGCCGGGCCAATAATGGTATCGTCCAATCGCCGGAAAAGAGCAAATCAACCAGGGTCGTGTAATCGAAGCTCCGTCCGGCCAGCGTAAACCCCTTGCCCTCTGTCACATGAACAGGAGCCCAAGGGTCTCCCAAAGCACCTTTCCAATGCTTCGCTGACAGCCTCGGTGCGATTGAGGTTCCAGATTGAGCACAAAGCTGGCCGCTTTGCCATTTGAGGCGAACCCGCCTGCAGACCTCGATAAACCACATATCCAGGTGATCGAGTCCAATTTGCTGGCCTTCCTCCCAAGGCGCCAGCCAGACCAACCCTAATCCGCCTTGAGCACTATATCCACGAAACGACTGCTCGTTCAACTGATCATCGCGGCTCTCCACCAATGTTGACACGTCCCGGCGGAACCAGGAACTAGGATGTGGCGACGCGTACTTCCCGTTTTGCTGAGAAAGAGGAGCAAGCCCCACCAAGGGCCGCGACGAGGATCCGCCATTCATGCGAGCGATGCCTTGGTTCCCGGCGCCTCCATATCCTTCCCCGGTTTGGAGAGAGATCAAGGAAAGCACCCAATCCTGGGGCTCGGCTCTGCTTGCAATTCGCTGCTTTAGATCATGATTGCGCGAGGTAATGAGTAGATCGAGCGCGTCGGGTGTCGAAATCTCTGTTTTGAGAATGATCCCGGCTGGCACTGGTGGCTGCAGAAATGCGGGTTTACTCCAATCGTCCACCACGAGACACCAGGGTTCATCGTCGGGAAACTCAGGAGTCAACCCGCGTAACACCTTAACCCATTCCGCCTCGGTCGTCGGTAGAACGCCAATCCCCGCCCTGTGCAGTCCCAGAGCGGCCAGCTGGACCAGAAACATGTGCCATGCAGGCTCCTGGTGCGGCCGCAATGCGGGGAAGCTGTCAACCTCATCGCGCCCCAGGCACGCTAGCAAGCCAGGAAGAGTTACCCAACCGGCTGGCGAAGTCCGAAGCAGTGGAGCCGTCAAGAGGTTCCAGTCTATCTGACTCACTTACGCACCTTCATCAGCCCTCGCCTGTCGTAAGAAAACATCGTACTCCCGACAGCAAACTGAATTCCGTGTTCTGAAATCTCTGGTGTAACAGGAGTATCTGCATCGACACCGTGCGACCACTGTTCCGGCAACGTAATCCACCGAATTTCCTCGCCCAGAGGACTAGTCACCGGCTTGACAAACTCAATGCGGGCGCCTTCCCCACCGAGCCTGGTCCGGATCCGCTCCTCATCAGTTGGGAACTGGACCTCGCCGAAAGGAATCTTGAAAGGGAGCAAAACGTTCCTTGCCAGTCCCTGGTTGGCGATTTCTGCCCCGATCACCTGATTCGAGTACTGAGTCCACTCCTGTCCCATTTCCTTATGCAATGCCGCGATGCGTTCTGGGTGTGTGGTGCTCTCCACTAGCATCCGGTTCATAGCAGGAAGGTCCCAGGTTGAAAAAGACTCTGCGAGCCTTTGGGTCAGTTCCAGAATCGAAAGGTCGCGATAGATGCCTTCATATACACCATTATTGATCCATGCTCCCAGGCCATTCTCAAATGCTGGTTTGAGGAGCCGGGAAAGGCCTTGCGCCGGAACCAGGACATAGCATGTCGGTGCCTGAAACCCAAAGGGCCGAAAAAGTGCTGAATTACGATGTAGTCGCCCGATTCGCTGTAACAAGACGTCCGCAGGGCAGAGATCACTAAAGAGGACATCGGAATCAATATCGAGGCTCTGCTCCAGCGTCTGCGTTCCGATGACGATAACTCCGCCATCCTTGCGAAGCTTTGAAGAAAGGGCTTGTTCCACTTCTTTGTCGAGCAGTCGCCGGTCTTCCGGCGCAAAGCGGCCATGGTGCAGAGCTGGTCCGTCATTGGCACGTAGCAGGAACTGTTCACCGCCCGCTTGTCGCACAGCCTGCCAGGTTGCAACTGCCGCGTCCACCGTATTCCGGATAATCAAAACCCGAGCGCCACGCCGAGCGGCTTCAACCGCGAGGCTGGCGCATGGCTCTGGGTCCATGGTGGCGAGCACAGCCATTGCAACTTTCTTTTGTTTGGAACCGGATTCTGCCGTTGCTGGAACCGACAGGCCGCTGGACCACACTGCGGGATAGGCTGTATTAACAGCCTCCTCAAACGTGGGTAGTGCGGCATGAAGCCACTTGGACCGAGCGCGTGCGCCAAGTGTCGCGGACATCAGCAAGGCATGACCGCCGCAATCAAGGTGCATCTGTAGTAGGTGTCCCTGTACTTCGGTCATGTAGCTGTCACTGGCATGCACTTCATCGATGACTAGTAGGCTGCGCGAAAGCGCTGCCGCCCGAAGGTGCGCATGCTTGACGCGGAGTGCAACGAGCATGGCCTGATCTACCGTGCCAACCGCGATCGTCGCGGCCAAATATCGCTTTGCGTTCTCTGCAGCCCAGCGGCCTACAAGCTTGTTTTCGGCGGCATCTCCGTCATCGTCCCAGCGGACTTGCCAATCAGGAAGAGCTTGGCCTTCTGCGTCGCCTGCTTTGATGTACCCTGGCACAGCGAGAACCGCTTCCGGAGCGTGAGAACCGAAGAACGATTTGAGCATTTGCTGAATGCGGTGGTGGAGTTGCATCGCGGCGGAACGTGTCGGCAAGGCAAAATACAGACCATCTACAATTCCTGCCTCGAAGAGCCGGGCAAATCTCCAAAAGGCCGCCTCGGTCTTTCCTGATCCCGTCTCTGATTCCAAAATGAGGAGTTGCTCTGCCAATGAAGCTGAACCAACGAAACTCTGCTGTGCGTTCGGCGTTGTGAATCCGGTGACATCCTTGAAGCCTGTTCTTCCGGCGATCACCTGTCTAGGGCCCGCAACATCGAGACCGATTGCTGAGACAGCACTGCGGGCTCTGGTACGCGCATGATTTATGTAGTCCTGATCCAGATCTTTCACGAATGGGAAGAATCTCTTGTCCGAACCCAGCCAGTCCGCAAGAGACACCAAGCCAGCGAATAAGTGAGCGAACTGAGGTCTTGACGGGAGCAGGTCTGTCTTGGGCTGGAAAGCCTCGGGAAACCAGCGCCGAATCACGGTGCCTATTTCAGTGGACGCTGAAATAGGGTCGTATATGAACTCAGGGGTCTTCACCTGCCCCCAGGACTTGGCCGCGGTAAAATCACTGTTGATCGGGCGCCCATGGTGCGCCAGCACCGAGAAGAGCAGTCCAGGATCCTGCCCCAAACCCCATTCGATCATTTCTGCTTTGCCAAGAGGAAGGGCTATAGCCTCGAGGTCAGGTTCCAAAAAGATCGCCGCGCCTTCTTGGGTATGTCCCCGGCGAGGCCCGTGCCAATCTCCTTCAGACCAGCCCTTCGCCTGAAATCCCGGATGTAGCTTCCCTGCATCGTGCAAGAAGGCAAGAACCGATAGCCTGGATATTTTGGCCTGGTCGAGGAGTCCGCCTGCGGCCTTTTCCATCCGTCTTCGAAAGACTGGGAGACTTGAAATCGCTTCGAAGCACGCGGCTACATCCGCACAATGGTGAGCTAGGTGATGTGATCCTCCTCCGGTGCCGTCAGTCTTTGCCCATGGTGCCCGCATTGTTCCAGTCAATCATCACCCCCTGCCGTCAACGAGAAACAGTATAGTGGAGTGCCTCCACCCGATCCCGATCACCCTGGTGGAAGAATAAGCCACGCTCCAGACCGCCCAGCCACCCGCGATTCCGGCGGGGCCTGTCCACGAGTCGACCGCTAGATTGACCTATGGTGGAACCGCGCCACGGTGCGCACGCGGCCGCCCTTACAGTGGAGATCAGCTATCACCAAGCGGTTCCGCGCAGTTGAATGTCCTCGATCCGGAGAGTCGCGGGTTCGGAGCGGCGCAGAGCTCAGCCCGCGAGAAGGGCCAAGAGGTATGGTCGCGCTTTCCCTCGAGGGTGGGGCGGTCGAGCGCGCCAAACAGTTTCCTCGCCTGCGCCTGGGTGAGCCGCTTGCCGAGGCGGGTTCCCTGCAGGAGGATGTTGCGAACGCCGACGATCTCCGCATCCTCGCTGGCACCGAGGCTTCCCGCCCGGGATTCACCGACCAGTTTCTACTACGGAGCAGCGCACGTTGACGGTCGAGTGCGAAAGGCCGCAGTTGATCAGATGGGACGCACCCGGACCGACCCCAAGGCCGTGAGCAAGTGCGGTGCCCCGCCTGTGGTCTGCTGGATGAGCGCATTCGGCGTCTACCCGGGAGCATGCCCAGGCAGATCGGCGAACACTGGGCGACGTTCGGGGAGTGTTCGGGGAGTAATCCTCATGACAATGCGTCAATCGGATGGGAGTTAGCCGTTCTACTGGACGCCAATTGAGACGATACGAAGTCCCGGATCGCTGACCGGCGAGAAGTTGAGTTCGTTCGCCGATCCAGTTCGATCGAGCAACGCTTCAATCCAGACCGCTCCCAGCGCATTGCCGCCTTCGGTTGGAGGGAATGCGATTCTGGTGGCCATGCGCCCATTCACCCGAAGTTCGGCATAGCGGGATGTTGTGCCGGAGTTGGTGTAGACAATTCGAATCCGGGCCATGGGAACGCGCGAAGCCACGCGGCTAAAGCTGACTTCCGGGCCCTTGCCTGCGTCGTCGCCGTCCGGAGAATATGGAGTCACTTTGCTTTCGCTGCCGCGAACGATGACCATGACCGCGTCGTTCGGTTGCACGGTGGCAGTGTAGTTGGAGTTAAAGGAGCCAAGATCCTTGCGGGTCCAAAGATCCCTGACCGTGGCAGGAGATGCTTCCTCCAGCTCAAGGTCGGTCCAATGCGCGCTGATCGAGGCAGCATCGCCGGTTCGGTTCAACAGCAGGACGGCGCGTTCTCCGGAAGTCGAAAGCGCCTTTGACCACACCTCAAGGCCGTCGCCGTACGATGCCACTTTGACACTCTGCAAGCCGAGGGAATCCTGGTCGACCGCGAGCACTTCTGGATTAGTGACCGTGGCCAGTGTGGCATCGCTCAAGGTTGTCAGATCAGCGCCCAACAGCAAAGGCGCTCCTGAGATGGCCCAGAGGCTCATGTGAACCCGGTTCTGCGCGTCGGTCAGGCCTGGCATCCCAATCACCATCATGTCGGGATCGTTGTAGAAGCCCGTGTGCTGCGCCTCGGGATGGATGCCTTGGTCGAAGTTGGAGAGAACGCCGAGGAAGCTGGCAAGGCGTCCGCTGTGCTGGCGGTGCGGCACAATGGGCGCTACGATATCGCCGCTGGTGCGCCAAATGTCCGCAGGCGCACCTCCGATGTTCGGTGCCCATGTCCACGGGCTGTTGTTGCCCCAGTTGCAAATGGAAAAGTAAAGCCTGCGCCCAGTTGCGGCCTCAGCTTTGGCAATGGCTCTGGCGATTTCAGCGTATTGAACCGCCGGATCGAGCTTCTCCTTGTCGCCGCCGCACCAGTCCACCTTCACATAGTCGAATCCCCACTTGGCGAATTGCAGAAAGTCCTGTTCGTAATGGCCTTCACTTCCGACGTGTTGATAGACCGGGCCGAGATCCGGGTACAGGCTGCAGCCGTCTTTGCCAGCATCGGTGTAGATGCCGGCTTTCAACCCAAGGCCGTGAATGAAGCGAACGATGTTGCTCATGTCTCCCGCACGTTCGCCAGCAGCCAGTACCGGCCAAGCCTTGGGATCAACCAGGATGTTGCCCTCGGCATCGCGCTCGCCCAGCCACCAGCCCTCGTCGATATTGACGTATTGATAGCCAGCCTTCGCGATGCCCCTGGAAACCATGGCCTTTGCTTGATCCATGGTGACCTGGACATCGACGGTATTTGAAAAACTGTTCCAGGAAGACCAGCCCATCGGTGGCGGAGGAACAGCAATTTGCTTTGTTGCGCTCTCCGCCGGCATTGCGCCGGTGCCGAAAACGAGCGCCATAAGAAGTACCAGCGCACCGGACGTTGCTTTGAGAATTCGAAATCTATGCATCTGAGTTCCTCACGCTTTCTAACTTCCCAGCCACAGCAGTGTCGCCGAAAACTGGCATGTGTACGTCAGACGATGCCAATCCCAGCAACCCGTCCAGTTTATCTATGCTCGTCGACGATGTGCACTTCAATGGTCTCGATCCCGTCAGCACTCATACTAACGAATTCCGGAATGTTGACGGCGCGGTTTGCAGCTGTGGTGTTGCCGTTCAGGATGGGTGGGCTCCAGTGACCAAATCGCTCATTCAACTCGTTCTCAGGTAGGTTAGGCCGAGCCAGTATGGGATTACTCCCCTGAAAGGCCGCAAGGCTCTGCCTTGCTCCTTTTGGTCTGCATCGGCCGGATTTCAGGTGCCTCTCTGCGCTGCTTTCGGTTCGACAATGACCCGCTTCAGCGCTGTTCGCCAAGTACGGCGCTTACCACGCTGCCGAAACCACGGCCAGTAACTCCTCGCCGGTGAGCGGAAGCGGATTGGCCTGCATGCAGCTGACGCGGGCTGCTTTCTCCACCACGGCGGGCAAATCGGCTCGGACGATTCCCCAGGTGCGCAGCGCAGGAACGTTGAGATCGGCACAAAGCGCCCGCACCCATTCGACGCCGTTCTCCGCGGTTGCTTCCTTGCGGCCGGTCAGCAGGCACGCAAGGTCGGCGTAGCGTTCCAGCGACGGATGGAGCGGCGCGCGGGCTCGCAAAGCGGGCTACGTTAGCGGCCATGCCGTGCGGCAGCAGCGCTGCGCAGAGCGCTCCATGCGGCGCATTCCACGAGCCTCCCAGCGGCGCAGCAAAACCGTGAATCACGCCCAGCCCGGCGTTGGCCAGCGCCAGGCCTCCGAACAGGCTCGCCAGCGCCATGTCTTGGCGCGCCTCGCGGTCCATGCCGTCGCGATAGACACGGCCAAGCGCTCCGGCGGCGAGCGCGATCCCCTGGACGCAAAGGGCATCCGTCAGTGGATTGGCGCGTGCGCTCACGTACGGCTCGATCAACTGCGTCAGAGCACCCGGTCCCGTGTTGGCTGTTACCGCGGGCGGCAGCGCGTAAGTCAGCTCGGGATCGACCAGAGCTACTCTCGGTAGCATCATTGGGCTTCGCAAGCTCGCCTTCACCCCATGTTCCGCCGATTTGAGCACGGCATTGCGCGTGACCTCGCTGCCGGTCCCGGCAGTGGTCGGCACCGCAATAAAGGGCAGCGGTGCGGCCTCAATGGCGCGGCCCTTTCCCACCACTTCAAGAAACTCCAGCGGTTCGCCGCCGTTGGTTGCGATGCAGGCAATCGCTTTTCCGGCGTCGATCGCGCTGCCTCCGCCCAGGGCAACGACGACATCGCAAGCAGCTTCTCGCACGCGCCGGGCGCCGTCGCGGACCAGATCGACCGTCGGCTCGCCGGCGACGGAAAGGATTTCCGCCGAGAGCGCCGAAACAAGCCACGCCGCGCGCTGGCGCGAGGAGCCCGCGACCAAGAACGGGCGAGCGCCGAAACTGTGAACCAGTTCGGGCACAGTGGCGGCGGCACCCTCGCCGAAGACGATGCGTGTTGCGGTAGCAAACTCGAAGCGCATGGATTCAGCCTTTCGAATCGGGGAAGACGGGGGTGTACTTCACGCTCGAGCGTGGCTCGGCCATCATGGGCGCGACCGCGTCTCGCCACCTTGCGTAGTGAGCGGTCTGTTTATGCGCGGCCGCCGCCTCCGCATCGCGGTAGATTTCGATTAGCAGGAATCGCGTCGCGTCGTCCTGCTGCCGCACCACGTCGAAGCGCGCAATGCCAGGCTCCTGAACACTGGCGCGGGCGTTTTCGACAGTAGCCCGGCTGAATTCCGCCACTAACTCGGATTTGACCCGTATATGCACGTGGACAATGAGCATCGAAGCTGTCTCCGCCTCTTATCTTACTGCCATATGGCGTTGGCTAGGACATGGCAGCGTGGAAACAAGTCATGCAAAGCCTTTCGCAAGATCGGCGGCATGGGAACCCTCGCGTCGGACAAGAAACTCGTAGCAGCGGTGCGAGTCTTGCCGAAGGACGGAAGGCCCATAGCCAATTTGAAAGCCCGCGCCGGAGAATGCCGGCGCGGGCGTGCCCAGCTAATACTCGCTGGGCAGGTGAATGACGTTGTTGGCGAAGTAGAGTTTCACTTCGTCAACCGGAAAGTCCGTGAACG
>Ga0302276_10003906_pt1 | contig 12688 bp, 9 predicted proteins | sample III_Bog_N2_3_FD_198768 | JGI IMG/M metagenome (GOLD analysis project Ga0302276, IMG submission 198768) | Peat permafrost microbial communities from Stordalen Mire near Abisko, Sweden - III_Bog_N2_3 | ecosystem: Environmental > Terrestrial > Soil > Wetlands > Peat | place: Sweden: Abisko... | reverse complement strand
CTGGCTATGCCGCGTATTCCGATTGAGGACAATTTTACCGACGTGATCTCCAAAGCCCAGAGGGGAATGGGCATGTCCGACGAGGACCTTTGCAAAAGGGCCGAGGTGTCGGGCGGCGACCTGAAGGCGGTGAAAGCCGGCGAGGTGAACGACGCCGTGATCCGGCGGATCGCACGGCACCTTCGGCTCGGACCCAACGCCCTCGAGGAACTTGCGCACAAGAAATGGTACCCCGAGGCGCCGGTGTTCCCCCATGGCTTCGCCATCTTCAACACCCCCTTTGAGGACCTCACGGTAAACAGCTACCTCATCTGGGATGCCCGCACCCACACGGCGGCCGCCTTCGACACGGGCTCCGACTGCGGAGAAATGCTCGATCTGCTCCGCTCCGAGCGCCTTCGCCTGCATATGATCTTCCTAACCCACACCCACGAAGACCACGTGGCGGATCTCGCGAGGCTCGCCAAAGCCACAGGCGCCGAGGTCTGGGCCAGCGAACGCGAGCCGGCGGCCTACCCCGGTGCAAAGACCTTCAAGGAGAACGAGCACTTCCACCTGGGGGGCCTGGCGATAAAGACCCTGCTGACGTGGGGGCATTCACCGGGGCTGACCACTTATTACGTGACAGGGCTGAGCTATCCCCTTGCAGTCGTGGGAGATTCGCTATTTGCAGCCTCGATAGGTGGCACGAGCGAATTCTTTGCCGAGCAGCACAAGAACGACGTGGAGAAGATCCTCAGGCTGCCCCGAAACACCGTGCTTGCCTGCGGACACGGGCCGCTCACGACCGTCGGCCAGGAAAAACGCCACAACCCATTCTTTGCATCCTAAGACGCACCCGCTAGGTATCTTCCGTACTCGACTCCCATGCAGCCCGCCGGCAACCTACCTAGGAAAGTGACCCCTTTCATGAAACGTAAGACGACGTTCGTCCTGCTGCTGGTGTTCGCACTGATCCTGGCCTGGGTGGTGATCATAACCGACAAGCAGGTCCGCGACCACCTTGGGAGCACGTTGTATATCATAGGGTTCGCGATCACCGGGTGCATGATCCTCGTCCTTGCAGGCTATGCCTGGAACCAGGAGCTCGTGAAGACCCTCAAGTCGATGCACGACACCACCGACTCGGTGCGGATAGGTGATGTACCGATGGCGGGCGACGAGTCGGACTCCGATGAGATCATTGGTCTGGCGCGCAAGATCGAGCGGATGGCCCGTTCCCTCCAGCAGGTGGAGGCGAGCTACAAGGGGATCGTCGAGGACCAGCCGGACCTGATCTGCCGTTACAGAAATGATGGCAAGATGACCTTCGTCAATGGAGCCTACGCCCGCGCCGTGAACCGCAAGAGAACGGAGCTTGCCGGCCTTGATTTCCCGTATTTCACGCCGGGCGCGGCGATCGCGGACGAGCCGTACACCTTCGAGACGGAAATGCCTTTTGACGATGGCCGGCGCCTGTGGATTCGGTGGACCCAGCGCGCGATTAAGGACGACGAGCGCAATACGATGGAGTACCAGGCCGTGGGCCACGACATCACGGAGCGCAAGGAGGCGGAGGCCGCGCTCCTGCGCGCCAAGGAGGCAGCCGAGGCCGCTGACCGCGCCAAGTCCGAGTTCCTGGCTATTGTCAGCCACGAGCTCAGGACGCCGATCAACGCGATCATCGGCTTCTCGAAGATGATCTCCTCATCCACGCTCACGCTCGATCAGCGCGAGCAGGTCGAGATGATCCACTCAAGCGGCCTCGCCCTGGAGAAGATCATCGCGGACATCCTCAACCTTTCGAAGATCGACTCGGGCAAGATCGACATCGAGCACGCCCCGTTCTCGCTAAGGGCGTGCGTGCAGGACATCTGCGCCTTCTTCGCGCCGAAGGCGCGCTCCCTGGCCCTGGCCCTCGATTCGAAGGTGGACCCCGGTGTGCCGGAGATCGTGAACAGCGACGAGTCGCGGATCCGCCAGATCCTCACCAACCTGATCGGGAACGCTCTAAAGTTCACCGAGCGTGGCGGCGTCTCCCTGGAGGTCTCATGCGCCCGGGGCGAACCCATGGAGGCCGGCTCCAATCGCCGCGTCGCGAGGCTCTTCTTCGCGGTGAAAGACTCTGGCATTGGCATACCCGAGGACAAGCTGGACCACCTCTTCATGCCCTTTAGCCAGGTCGACACCTCCTCCACCCGCAGGCGCGGGGGCACGGGGCTGGGCCTGATCATCTCGAAACGGCTATGCGAGCTGATGGGCGGTACGATCTCGGTTGAAAGCCGGGCCGGAGAGGGATCGACCTTCCGCTTCTCTATCCTCACGGATTTCGAGGAGATCTGACCGCGGCCGCCCCTTTGGGGCGCCGGCTCTAGAGTATTTTCCAGCGGAACCGAAGCACCTCGGCCCAGGCGCTGCGGCCGGGCCCAAGCACGCGGCTCACCTCAAGGTCCCATTCAAATCCGTGGGAAACCGCCAGGGTCGCCCCGCCCCCGACGGTGCCCGCAAAGGTGGAGGATCCCGCCGTCGAGTCGCTGAGTGTCGTCTCCGCATAGGCCCCCAGGGTGCTTCCGAGGTTCCACTTGAGGTAGGCGCTGCCGTACCACCGCGTGTCATAGCGGGTGTTGGCCACATTCCTCAGCTCATCCCACTCGAACATGGCGGCCGCCTTCGTGCCCGCGGCAATGTCCATCGACCAGGGGAGGATGACGCCGTACTGGAGCGAGTCATTGCCGACCGCCTTCGAGTTGGTGGGCAACATGACATAGGGTATTATGGCCGCGGCCTGGCCCGATGAGGGGTCGCGCCAGAAGGTCCACTTTGGCCTCAGGGTGACGTCCCCGATGCCGCTTTCGGTCTGGTCGTTGCCCCCGCGCGAGAATGTGTCCCGCAGGAAGAACTGCGTCCCCAGTTCCATGTCCACGGTGTTGCTCAGCCCGGCGGAAAGGATCGAGGTTCCCAACGCCAGGGCCCTGTACTGGTTCGGCGCCGTTGTGTCGGGGGCGATCCCGAGTGAAAATGCGTCCATTCTTAGGAGGATCCCGCCGGGCTCGATCGTCTGGGTGGTCTCCGTCACCTGGGCCCTTAACCCCGGCACGCACGCCAATGAAACCAAGAGAGCCAAGACAATCGGGGAGCGAATCAACCTGCGATGGGTCGGCATCCGGGGAAGGGTCGCGGCGGCGCAGGCCCCTGTCACCACAAAAAACAACCCTCGGGGGCCGCCCCCCTAGTCGAAAATGATCGTCCGGTTGGCGCACAGGAACACCCGGTCCTCATTGAGGAGCTTCAGCGTGTTCGAAAGTACGGTGCGCTCGATGTCGCGGCCTGCGCGCGCGAGGTCATGCGGGGTATAGGAATGATCCATCGGGATCACCTGCTGCATGATAATCGGGCCCTCGTCCAAGTGGTCCGACACGAAGTGCGACGTGGCCCCGATGACTTTGACTCCGCGGTGAAAGGCCTGGTGGTAGGGCTTCGCGCCGATAAACGCCGGGAGAAAGGAATGGTGAATGTTGACGATCCGGTTTGGCCATTGGGCTACGAACGCGGGATTCAGGATCCTCATGTACTTCGCCAGGACAAGGTAGTCCGGCTTCAGTTGGGACAATAGGGCCTGGAGCGCCTCCTCGTGCGCCTCCCTTTCGAGATGCTCGTGCGGGACGCAGTGAAAGGGCACCCCGAACTTGTCGGCAAGGGGCTTCAGGTTGTCGTGGTTGCTCACCACCGCGAGAAGCTCGGCCCCGAGCTCATTGTAGGCGTGCCGGACCAGCAGGTCGGCCATGCAGTGGTGCTCGCGCGAGACGAGGACCACGATCCGACGGGGCACAACCTTTCGCATCTGGACGACTGAGCCGGCCGGCAAAAGGGCCTCGATCGCGGACCTGATGGCCGGTCCATCGAGAGATCCGCGGCAGCCGGTCCGCATGAAAAATCTCTGGGTTTCGGCGTCCACAAACTCGTGGTTCGAGATCACGTTTGCACCGGCCCTAAACAGGACGCCGGTGATCCCATGTACAAGCCCCGGCCTGTCTGGGCAATCGACCAGGAGGACGTGCTCGGGATTGGCGGGGGTATCTTCCACGCGGGGAAAATCGGGGTGCGCCTGCCGGGGAGTCAAGCCAACCGTCCGGTGCCTTGCCCGGATCAGGCGCCCGCGCCCCTAAGGTAGAGCACCACATCCCTGGCGGCGTAACGATCGAGCCCGGGCTCCACGAGCCGCGCCAAGTCCGATATCTCGTTGCCCGCAGTCACCAAGAAGGGTTCCCGGACACCGTCTCGTATCTGCCCGAGCCCCACTGTGGCGGCAAGCCCGTTGCACAGGCACTTGCGCCCGGCGGTGTCGCCCTCCGCACCCCCTTTTGCCAGGTAGTCGTCCACGGGTTCACCTGCGCAGCGGTAGCCCACCCCGCCGTCCTCGGTCCGATAAGCCTGCCTCAGGTAACCCAAGTCGCAGATGCGCTCGCGCGATGCGTAGCATTCGGCGTCAGAAAGGGTCCCGGGGAGCTTTGCGACCTTGAAAGGGAATCCCGTCGGCGAGGCGGCGGGGTCCGTGAACACGCGGGCCGTTCCCGCCCTGCTGGCGCGGATGGCCTCCCGCTTCTGTGACTCCTCGACTCCGGATTCGTCGCAGAAAGCGAACGCCGTGCCGACTTGGATTCCCACGGCACCCAGTCTCTGGGCTTCCGCAAGGCGCTCCGGCCTGGCCTGGCCGCCGGCAAGCCAGAACGGCAGGCCGAGCTCGCGGATCTTGCCCAGGTCCGCCACGTCACGCGGGCCGTAGATGGGCTCGCCGCCGCCGTCGAGCTGCATGGGGCCTCGAGGAGGGGCGTTATGGCCCCCTGCGATGTCCCCCTCCACCACAAAGCCGTCGACCCTGCCGTTGGACTTCTTGGCGAGCGTTATCGCGAGGGTTGCGGAGGACACGATCGCGACGAAGCACGGCCTGCGCAGTTGCGGCGCCGCGCCCCCGAAGAAGGCGGCCGGGTCGAAAGCGGTTGTGAATTCCTCGCCAGGGAGCGCCCCCTCCACGTCAATCTTCAGGCTCGCCGCCTTCCCGGCGGCGAAGAGGTCGAGAATCCCGGGAATTGAGCGCGGGATACCCGCCCCCATGAGCACGTAGTCCACGTCCGCCAGCATGGCGCCGTAGATCGACGGGAGTGTCGCCAGCTGGATCTTTTCCAAAAGATTGATCCCCACCTGGCCCCCGTGGCCCTCCTTGGCAAGGAACACCTCAACAAAATTTGCGACCACGGTGAGCTCGGTGAGCGCCGATCCCATCTCGAGCTTAGGCATAGGAACGCCCCGGTAGGACTTCACGGGGTCCTTGCCGCCTGCAACAAAGTAGGTGTCCAGCACCCGCTTGGCCACACCGGGGACCGGAAAAGCCCCAAGGGCTCGGCGCATATCACCCTCGGGGTCGCCGTCAGCCAGGCGACGCGCAAGCACGACTGCCAGAAGCGTGCCCGAAATTACACCCAGTTCACCCATTCGCGACACGGCCCTAGCGAGGCGCCAGTTTGAAACGGCGACGCCCATGCCGCCCTGGATAATGCTCGGATGTGACATGGAAAACGGATTCCTATGGTGCTGCACCTTGCCGCGGGTATACGGACAAGCGATCGGGGTTAGCGGCCCCGCTGTGGATCAGCGTGAGTAGGCCGAACACCATAAGCGTCTGACGACGCTACGCTCTATGGCCGGCCAAAGGAAGCCTCGAAGCACGCCAGAATGGAGGTATTAGCAAGCACTTGAGGCCCCCCCGATAGCGTGATTTTTTTAACCCACTCGGGGGGCCGAGCGCTCAACTCATGTTGGGGATACAATGCAGGGGCCATGGACCCGAGAATCCGCCTGGAGAGCCAGCGACCCTTTCCAGATGCCACCGGGCAACCGCAGGGTTGACCGGCGCAGCAATAAACCGGAGGCCCTGGGCACATTGTCCCCTATGATCCTATGGTTATGACCTGCGGGCCCGCTCCATTTTCTAAATTGCTTGCCGACCCTTTTGGCTAATCGGTAGTGTTCTTGTTCTGTTCCGATCGATAGAGAATCTCGTAATCCGGTGAATCAACGCCGGGTTGCTTCCTCAAATCGAATGCCTCGGATATTATCGGTAAGCTATTAATTGGACGTTAGTTCGGCGCGGTAGCCAAGTGGTAAGGCCGAGGTCTGCAAAACCTCTATGCGTCGGTTCGATTCCGACCCGCGCCTCCAATTTTAATTAATTATTGCACAAGATGTTAGGTATCGAATGAACTTGAGTGGCACAAAATCCGCCCTCATTCTCTTGGATGCCGGGCGCTTGGATTCTTCTGTTCATTGTCCCACGTGTAAGTGGTTTCGGAGGCTATACCGGTCCCCTTTGAGGATTCTCATCCCCTCTGGAGGATGCGCGGGGTTGCGCAGGAAGAAGCTGCAAAATGCGGCTCTACCGGTCAATGGCGTGTCAATAGCCCCCGGGAGTCAGCGGCCACCAGCCCCCCCGGCTTTCGTTCAATTATTCCACGCGGAAGACCGTTCGTAGAAAGCCCTTTGTCAGGTTATACGCCGCAGCGAGCTTTGAGTCATCCGTAATGATGCCGTCGAAGAACGTCGCGTAAGCAACATAGGTCATATCAGTGGCGTCATTGCGCACTTTCTTTGCCGGTGCAGTGGTGACATCTCCTGTCGCGGTCCAGAAAAAATTCATGCTATACATCGCCAGGTTGAATCGAAACGGGAATGAGTAAAAGACATCTTCGACCGCGAGCTTCACTCCCGGGAATAGTTTATCCATCGTTGCCCGGGTGATCTGAAGGACGTGAGAGGCAGCTGTTTCGTGGAAGTCGGGTGGCAACGGACGCCGCGCCCGTATCGCGTCGAGAAGCTCGGGAGGATAGTTTAGCCCAATCGCAAGTATCCCATCTCGGGGGTGGTTCAGCTTAGTCACGTCCGCCAATAGCCGATCCATCTGCGCGACTGCTTTCCTACGCTTGGCCTCTAACTGCTCCAGAGCGCGGCTGTCTCTGCTCGAAATCAGTTCCTCCAGATGTTGGACGAATGTTCTGAAGCCTTTCGTGCTTCGCTCGTCGATTAGCCTGCTTTCGATGCCTTTTCTTTTTGGCCTTAGCCGGGAATTGTGAGCCGTGGGGTTTAGGACGACGACCTGATTGTCGTATGCCTTCAGCATCGAAAACGCCCTCTGGATGTATTGAGGACCATTCCGCTGGAAGGTTTCGAGACCCGCATAATCCGTCAGCACTGCACGGTTAGCCGGCGATGCACGCAGAAAGCTTTCCAACTGCTCTGACTCGAAAGCCGAAACGTCTATCACCTTCCTCATATTCGTGTGTGGAGATAGTGACAGTCGGTTTGTCCACTGCGATTCAGTAATCACCCGCGAGAAGACTCCAAGGTCGCGCCTCGCTGCCGTCCCCTGGTTTATGAAATCGAGGAACCGCGGTTGGCGTGAATCCTAGTTTCCACGGAGCCTCGCACCCATGTGCAGCGGGCTCAAGGGTTCCCAGGTGGGAAGGATCACAACCAGGATGTTGCGGACCTCACAGGGTGCCCAGAACAGGCCCTGCGGGGCTTGGTAGACCTGAACAAGGGCGATGCCTGTAGTGCCGCCACGTCTCGGAGACCCGGGTCGGCGGTTAGCGCGGCTTCATCACACCGTAATTAATCCGAATAAAGTCCCTCCAATCGGCCAGGGTCTGGTCCTGGTCTGGCCGGTGCAAATTTGGATTGTGCAGCAAAACGACGGTTCGACTGATGATCGGTGTCTTACGAGAAGCATTGATGATATCGATCATTTGCTTGAGCACCATCCAATCGGCGTGGTCAAAGCGCGAGTCAGATACGAGCGATGTGAGAAGCTCCGCAGTGTCCGGGCGCAAGTTTAGAGACACCATCCACAAGAACGAAGATTGGTAGTCCTGGCCATCGTTCGAGTCGCTAACGGCCATCATATAGAACCAATTCGTAAGAAAGTCCTTCTCCGCAGCGCCGCGAATGTGCCAAAGCGATACCATAAGCGTCATCTGTTCCTGCCATCCCTTGCTTCCTGCAACCAACGGAAACCGGTCGAGGGATGATTTGAGCAAATCGGCCGCCTTCTTTTCATCCCGCGTTCCGATCAACTCCGCGGCAGCACCAAGAAGCTGAGAGGCCGCGACACGCCCCCGCAGTCTTCCCCCGCTTGCCTCTGATATGAGAAAACCCGCGTCCTCGGGCCTTAGCAGGTCACGCGCATGATTGAGAATGATTCCCATCGTATGGGCAGGAACGGCATCAGGCAAAAGATCGGGGTCGTCGGTGGCCCGCATTCCCAGGAGGAACTCCATGAATGCGTGGGGCCCTACCGCCTTCAGGGCCTCAATGAATTCCGGCTCAGGCCATAAGTCTAGAGGACGGTTGATCTGATCCATCGAGCGAATGAACAGCAGCGTCCAGCCTCGATCCACCGATGACAGGGCGTCAATTTCGGCACGGACGCGCGCGACATCTTGTGCGCATTCGGCCGGTAGCGGCGTTTGTTCCTGAGTTGCGCGTTGAAGCTTGACCAAAAGCCAACTGGCGCAGCTCCGGCGGTCTTTTCGTGCCTTCCAGTATTCTTTTGAAGGCTCCGGGCAAACCGGAAGTCGTTTCTTCCCCTTCAAGTTCCGTCTGGCTGTTCTGGACTTGTGCGCCCCCGGAATCCAAATAATAACTAATCATCGCCCGCGCCACGTCGCCTACGCTTTGCGGATGCGCGTAATCCGCTTTGGCCGGGGGCCCGAAGCGATCCGGAACATTCTCGATGTCGTCAAACGTCGGGCTGATGTCGCCCAGAAGCGATGCAATAAGGGGAAGGTCGTGAGCATCCTCGCGCATGAAGATAGCGCCTAATGCGAGGGTGCGCACCTTGGGATCAGCATGTTTCAGACACGAGGCAAGCTCCTCGCTCTTTCCCTGAAATGAACCCAAGGCGTCCGCAAGCGCTCGCTGTTTCCGCAGCAGATCGGCAACCAAGCCCTGCATGCCGCGAACCGGCCATTGGTTTCTGACCATGGCTCGCGTCGCAAAATACTCGTTTTGGAGTGCCAACTGCTCGAGCTGTTGCTGGATGGTATGTGCACGGGCTTGGCCCGCTGCAAACGAGAGCGCCAAAAGGAGAGTCGAGATTAGTTGAAATCGCATGGTACGTGGTCGGTGAATTTAGGGTCGTCCTTGGGTTTTTTCCGGGAATTCGGCAAGTGGACTTTTGGGGCCGTAGCCCGCGCTCGTTCAACGAGGATCCACACCCGTTCTCACTCTCATCATTTTGGGTCCGTCCGGGGGAATATAGGTTTCCATGGGCATGTTCTGGTTCCGTGGAGTATAATTCTTTAAAATGGCGAGGGCCATGGGATCCTCCATCGTCGGTCCTTTTCCGAGCGATTCATTCCAGGGTATCGAGGCCCACAGCCCCCCGTCCTGCCGCTCGAGAAGCATGATGATGTAACGAAACTTCTCATTTTGAATCACCATACTCGGGTTCCAAAAATCCCTGCCCACGAGGTAATCCGCTGCAAATTCGTCCCACGAGTGATATGAAGATTGGAGCATGCGCGCGACAGGAAGGATCAAGTTCCATGCGTCGTCCTCGCTGAGCCAACCAGCGTTGTACCCAGCCCTGCACAGATTAATGTAGCGGCCGAAATCCCAGGCCGTGATCGGCATCGCCTTTCCAAGCGGCGCACTGAGTTGCTGTTCAACGATGTGGGCGCTCGGTGCCAAGTCCGGACCGATCTCCATGTAGATGTTGCTCCGATCCTCGATCGGCATCTTTAGCAAGCGCTCTCTCATCTTCCAGTAGCGCCCGCGGTGGCCGTGTTCGCCGGTGCGGATGGATTCGAGCATTTGAAGCAGCTCAGCGCGCGAACTGACACCCCACGACTCACCCAACGAGGCTCTCTGCTTCTCAGGTAATCCTTCCGCGTACGCCGGATCCAATGTATCGGCAAGCGTTGAATGCAGGGCTCCGTTCTGTGAATCCAATATCGCGTTGAACGCCAAAGCATGTGTCCTAATTTCCGACAGCGAAGGCCCCTTCGGCGCTTCCACGCTCGCACAGCCGCCAAAGAACAGGCACTGTGAGGCGATTAATGCGAATGCAGCGATCTGGTAGCGGGGGTGCAGCATAGCTTAATCGTTGTTTCCCGTCGTACTCACGTCACTGGTGCAGATTACGTGTTTTAATGTAGAAAGGCGGGCTCGAAAATGCAGCGATGCACAACAACTCGCATTGATCTGGGATAGTTTCGCAGCGGCGTTGCTTCCTGTAGACCAGGCTCAGCGTGACCAATGTCAAAGTAATCCAAGGTTTCATTCGCGGACTGCTGCGATGTTAGGTCGCTCGTGCTCAAAAGTCCAAATCCGAAACAGACATCAAAGTGAACCCCTGCGGCAATCGGGCCCACGCGGACCGCGCGGCCGTTTGAATTTAAGCATGTCTCGACGACAAAGGAGGGCTTTACCGGTGTCCATCCCACCGTTCTTGCTTGTTGTTGTGAACGATCCCGCCGGACCCGCGTGCGAGACGATGATGTCACCGCCCCGCAACTGAGGAATCGGATCGCGCCAGTTGATCCTGACGAAGGAGTGGCCCATCAGCTCAAGGTGACCCGATGCACTGAACTTCTTGGCTCCCGGCAGGCGTTCGAGCCAGCGACCAGATGACACTGGTGCGTCTTTGCTTTCCACATCGTGGTTGCCCTCACACCACAAGAGAGGGCGTGGCAGAGCGCGCGCCCAAGCGGTAATCCACCTGGCCTGCACTCCCAAGGATTCGGTGCCGAAGATGTCTAGGAAGTCGCCCGTGAAGGCTATCAGGTCATATTCCTCGGCGTGGCCAGCAACCCATTGGAACCAGCGGCGGTTGCCGTGAAAGTCGGTAACATGGAGCAGCTTCATTGGTGAAGCCTACAGATGATATGTCGCAGGCGGCGGTGTGTCGAAACCAAAACCTACTGCACCTCGTAAACCTCGACCAGAGCGACACCCGTGTCCCCGCTCGCCCCGGAAACCTGTGCGGTGTAGGCTCCTGGCGGCAAGGTGACGAGAATGGCTGAATCTGGCGTGGCTGAGGTGCCCCATGAAAACGCACCCACGGAGGCAGCCGTTGCAGCAATCTGGGTATCACCACCCCAGCCTGTATCGGACTCAAGCAGCGTAGATGTCCCGTCACTGTTGCTTTGGTACAGCAATAGCTCCGGGTCGGCCAGCACTCCAGGAACTCCGAATGGTGTAAGCGCAGGCCCTGATCCCCTAATAAGTACGGTCTTTGATGTCGTGCCGCCGATTACGAATCCGGCGATTAGGATGTTACCACCGGTGCCTACCTGAACCCGGGCAGAGATGTTAATCAGGCGCGGCGAAGTGACAGTGTAACTTCCGGCGGGCGTGGCATCATATACCTCGGCTAGCGCGACGCCGGTGTCACTCGAAGCTCCAGCAACCTGAGCAGTGTACGGTCCAGGCGACAGCGTTTGCACGAGAGCTGAGTCGTGACTCGTGGCTGTATTCCAGGTGAACGCGCCCACAGAGGTCGCGGTACTCGAAATCAAGGAACTATCCGCCCACCCATTGTTGGTCCCTAGCAACGTAGATGTTCCGTTGCTGTTGCTCTGGTAAAGCTGCAACTGGGGATCAGGCAGTGTCCCCGTGACACCGAAGGGAACGAGTGCCGGACCAGATGCGCGAATCAGAAGTTGATCAGAGCCCGATGTGCCTGATCCGCCGACCACAAACCCCGCGATTAGGATGCCTGCGCCCTTACCCACACCCGCACGGCAGGAAATATTGATTAAGTGGCCTGGTTCCGATGCTTGTACGATGTTAAGCGTCGCTGGCTTGGTTATGACCGAACCCGTAGAATTGGTCACCAAGCATATGTAGCTTCCATCGTTTGCCGATGTAGCGTTTTTGAGGACGTACGTCGAATCGGTGGCTCCCAAAATCGCAGAGTTATTCCAGAACCACTGATAGGTTACGCTGGTAGCCCTGGTGGCTGTCGTGCCAGGTCGTGTAGCCACCGAGGCCGCCTGAATCGGGTGGATTGAAGAGCCCGACGCTTGTGTTCCATTTACGGTAGCGGTGAACACAACCGTCGTTCCGCTCGCAATTGTCTGGCTTGAGGGCTGCTGGGTGAGAACGGGCGCAGTGCCTGTGCCGCCGGCGTTCACCGTGAGTGTTGCCGAAGAACTGGTGACTGACCCTAGAGAGTTGCTGGCCACTACCGTGTAGGAACCCGTGTTGGACAACTGGGTATTGGTGATTGAGTAAATCGAACTCGTGGCTCCAGAAATGGCGACCCCGTTGAAATACCACTGGTAGCTGGGGGATGGGGTTCCTGTCACAAGGGTCCAGAAGGTAGCAGCCACCCCCGTGTTGGCCGTCTGAGATGTCGGCTGGGTAACGATTGTCGGTACGGCCGCTGGACCTTGTGTGGGCGTTGGAGTCGGAGACGGTGTCGGAGTTGGTAAAGGTGTGGGTCCGCTCAATGTCGGCGTCGGGCTGGGCGTCGGTGATGGAGTTGGCGTAGGTGTAGAAGTCGGGGTTGGGGTCGGGCCCGAAGTCGACGAAGGGGTCGGTGTCGGCGAGGGCGTAGGAGTTGGAGTTGGAGAAGGTGTAGGAGTTGGAGAAGGTGTAGGTGTGGGTGTGGAGGTTGGCGTAGGCGTTGGCGTTGGGGTCGGGGTCGGACCCG
>Ga0302276_10003862_pt1 | contig 12756 bp, 9 predicted proteins | sample III_Bog_N2_3_FD_198768 | JGI IMG/M metagenome (GOLD analysis project Ga0302276, IMG submission 198768) | Peat permafrost microbial communities from Stordalen Mire near Abisko, Sweden - III_Bog_N2_3 | ecosystem: Environmental > Terrestrial > Soil > Wetlands > Peat | place: Sweden: Abisko... | reverse complement strand
CGATCGTCGGCGGCGTGCTCCAGGGAGCGGCGGCCGTCGTCCTGGTGCTCGCAGCCGGCGCCCTGGTGAGCGTGATCGCCATCTTCTGGGCGAGCATCCGCACCCTGGTGGGGGAGACGCCGCTCTCGGGCGCCGACGCCTATGCCCTCGGCGCCCCCCACGCCGAAGAGGAGCAGAAGCGCGCCGTGCTCCGCGGCCTCAAGGACCTCGAGTTCGAGCACAGCGTCGGCAAGATCAGCGAAGAGGACTACCAGGCCCTCGTCGCCCGGTACCGCGCCGAGGCCAAGCGCCTGCTGCGCATCATCGACGATCACGCGGCGCCCGGCCGGCAGAAGGTGGAGGACCTGGTGGCGGCGCGCCTCTTCCGGGAGGGGCTCACCGACGTCCCTCCCGAACCGTACCGCGGTGGCAAGCCGGACGTGAAGGCGGCCAAGAAGAAGAAGCTCAAGCCCGCCAAGGGGGAAGAAGCCAAGCCGGTCGGTGACGCCGCTTCGCCCCCGACTGCCGAGCCGGAGAAGGCGGAAACCGAGACCCGGCTAGCGTGCGCCTCCTGTGGCACCCGCAACGATCCCGACGCGGTGTTCTGCAAGAAGTGCGGCGCGCGGCAAGGCGCTCCGCCCGCGGAGAAGCCCGCCGAGCACTCCGCCGAGCACTCCGCCGAGCACTCCGCCGAGAAGGCCGACAAGAAGGCCGACAAGGAGGACGCGTCGTGAAGCGCGCTCACGCTCTCATCGCGATCGGCGCGGCGCTGTTGCTCGGCGTGACCTCGGCGGCGGGGCAGCCCAAGCCCGCCGTGCCGTCGACCGCAGCCCCGGCGCCGGTCGCTCCGCCGGCTGGGCAACCCGCGCCGGTCGCCGACGGCGATCCGCTCCCCGCCGGGCATCCTCCCGTCAACGGCGACGACGAAGAAGACGAGCCTGCCGACCCCCACGCCAAGGGCGCCGCGCAGGGCAACGATCCGCGGTTCTTCAACCCGCCCGAGGACACCGTGGTGGAGGACGGTTCGCTGCCCCCCGGCACCATCGTCGTGACCATCAAGGACGCGCAGGACCGGCCCGTCCCCCGCATGCCGATCACGCTGGGCGTGCTCCACAGCACCGTCGCCAAGGGCGACTCGAGCGAGCGCCAGGCGCGCGACGGCGACGAGGGCGGCGCCGCCCGCTTCGACGGGCTCGCCTTCGGCACCGGCTACACCTACCGGCTCGCGACGACGCGCGGGGCGGCGACCTTTGGGCACCCGCCGTTCGGCCTCTCCGCCAAGGCCGGCAAGCGCGTCACCCTGCACTCGTACGAGGTCTCGGCCAACATGGACGAGCTGCCCATCGCCATGCAGACGGCGGTGTACGTCTCGCTGCGCGAGGACGCGATCCAGGTCGAGCAGCTCGTCACCGTGTACAATCTCGGGCCGGTCGCGTGGGTGGCCGACGCGCCCATCGAGCTCCCCAAGGGCTTCAAGGCCTTCAACAAGCAGGATGCCGCGGACGACGCTCGCGTCGACGAGGTCGCGGGCACCGGCGCCGCGCTCCGGGGTACCTTCCCGCCCGGGCGTCGCGAGCTCGACTTCCGCTACCAGGTGCCGCTCGACGGCGACGCCAAGCAGACGCTGCACCTGCGCCTCCCCAAGCGCGTGGCGCAGGTCCGCGTCATCGCCGAGGCCTCGCGGTCGATGGCGCTGGAGGTCGCCGGCTTCAAGCCCGCGCAGCGCGTCGACGGCCGCGACGGCAAGCACCTGCTGGTGACCGAGCACCAGGCGGAGCGCGCTCAGGGCGGGGTGGGCTCCCTCGACATCACCCTCAGCGGTCTGCCCACGCCGGGCCCCGGTCGGTGGATCGCCGTGGTGCTGGCGGTGATCGCGTTCGCCTCGGGGCTGCTCTACTTCGGCCTGAGCGGGAGCGGCCTCCTCGACGAGGACGCGCGGCAGGATCTCACCGAGGCGCGCGAGGCGCTGCTCGGCGAGCTCGTGGCGCTGGAGCGCGCGCGCAAGAGCGGCGAGGTCGGACCCAAAGCCTATGCCCGCGTGCGCACCTCGCTGCTCGATGCCCTGGCGCGGATCGTCTCCATGATCGACGAGAGCGCCCCTCGCAAGAAGGCAGCGCCTGCGACCCCCAAGCCTCCGACCCGCCGCATGGAGCCCTCGGCATGAAGCCCTTCGAACGGATCGCCAGGCTGGCCCTCTCCGACACCCGCCACGTCTTCGCCGCGCTGGAGGGCGGGCAGGCGCTCGTCCTCGACGGCGCTCCGTGGACCGGGGGTGTGCCCACGGGCGAAGTGGTGTCTGGCATCGACGGGGAGGGGCGCGGCACCGGTCCCGGTGGGGCCTATCCTCCCGGCGTGCGCCTGCTCGCGCCCGTGAGCCCCTCCAAGATCCTGTGCGTTGGCCGCAACTACCCCGCCCACGCCCGCGAGCTCGGCAACGAGGTCCCGGCCGAGCCGCTGCTGTTCTTCAAGCCGCCCTCGTCGCTGCTCGATCCTGGCGGCACCATCGAGCTGCCGCCCCCGTCCATCTCCACGCGGGTGGATCACGAGGCCGAGCTCGGCGTGGTGATCGGCCGGCGCGCGCGCCGCGTGTCCGTCGCCGAGGCGGCCGCGTGCATCTACGGCTGCACCGTCGTCGGCGACATCACCGCGCGCGACCTCCAGAAGAAGGACGGGCAGTGGGCGCGCGCCAAGGGCATGGACACCTTCTGCCCGACCGGGCCGGTGGTGGTGACCGGGCTCGATCCGCAGGCGCTGTCCATCGCCTGCCGGGTCAACGGCGAGCTCCGCCAGAGCGGCTCGACGGCGGACATGTTCTTCTCCGTCGCTGCCGTGATCGCGTACGCCAGCCAGGTCATGACGTTGGAGCCGGGCGATCTGCTGGTGACCGGCACTCCCGAGGGGGTGGGCCCGCTCGCCGCCGGCGACACCCTCGAGATCGAGGTGCCCGGCATCGGGACGCTGCGCGCTCAGGTCGGCTCCGCCGCCTGAGATGAGCCTCCGGGTCCGCGCGGCCCTGGGCGTCGGGGCCACGCTCGCGCTGGTGGTCTTCGTGGTCTCGCTCGCTCGCTCCCGGGCCGAGCCTCCGGCGCGGTGCGCGGCCGGCATGATCGCGCTCGGCCCGCGTTGCTGCGGTGAGGGGCAGCAGCTGCTCGGGTCACGCTGTGCGGGCTCGCCGAGCCGCTGCGCGGCCGGGATGGACGTCACCTCCGCCGGCTGCGTCGCGCCCCCGCGGGTGGTGCGAATCGAGGGTGGGCTCCTGCGCGTCGGGCCGGGTGACTGGGAGGCGCAGGGCGTGGTCGGGCCCTACCAGGTTGAGCTCGCCTCCTTCGGGCTCGACGCGTACGAGGTCAGCGAAGCCCGCTGGGCCGGGTGCGTCGTTGCCGGCGGCTGTCCGCTGCTGGCCCTCTCGGGCGAGCCCGGTCGCCCGGTGACCGGCGTCACGCTCGCCGCCGCCGCTGGCTTCTGCCGCTGGGCGGGGGGGGCGCTGCCCACCAGCGAACAGCTTGCCTTCGCCGCGGCCGGGCCGAGCGGACGCCGCTACCCCTGGGGGGACACCGGGGCGGTCTGTCGTCGGGCTGCCTGGGGGCTCGTCGCCGGCCCTTGCGGATGGGGGGCCACGGGACCCGAGCTCTCAGGCTCCCACCCAGCCGGGGCCTCGGCCGAGGGCGTGTTCGATCTTGCTGGAAACGTGGCGGAATGGGCGACCGCCCCGGCCGGAGCCGAAGTGCGCGGGGGCTCCTTTGCCGACGGCGCGGCGAGCGCGCTGCGGACCTGGCAACGCCGACCGCTGCCGCCCGACACCAGGGCTCCCGAGGTCGGTTTCCGCTGCGCCCACCCTGCCGCCCCCCCGTGAAGCGCCCCTCGGCGCGATCCTTCGAAGCGCCGTGAAATCCGACGATCGGGCTCGTAACCCGGACGCGATCGACTACATTCGCCGACCCCCCTATGACCGTCGCCCTGCTGTCGATCGGCACCGAGCTCACCCGCGGCGAGATCGTCAACACCAACGCCTCCTGGCTCGCTGCCGAGCTGACCTCCGCCGGGTTCAACGTGACCGTGGTCGAGACCGCCCCCGACACGACCGACTCCGTCATCGGAGCGATCCGCCGGCTCGCCTCGGGAGCCCGACTGGTCATCGCCACCGGTGGCCTCGGCCCCACCAGCGACGATCTCACCGCGGCGGCCGCCGCGCGCGCGGCCGGCGTGGATCTGGTGCGCGACGAGAGCGCCCTCCTGGCGATCCGCCGCCGGGTCGAGTCCTTCGGCAAGGCCATGAACCCGGGCCTCGAGAAGCAGGCGGACATCCCGGCCGGCAGCGAGATGCTCCCCAACCTCAACGGGACGGCTCCCGGCTTCGCGGTGCAGCTCGGCGAGAGCACCGCGTTCTTCCTCCCCGGCGTGCCCCGCGAGATGAAGCGGATGTTCACCGAGCAAGTCCTCCCGCGCGTGCGGCCGACCGCCCCCAACAACACCTTCCAGGTGCGGCTCCGCACCTACGGGATGGGCGAGTCGGCCATCGGCCAAGCGCTCGAGGGCATCGAGGCGGCGCACGTGGGGGTGCTCCTTGGCTACCGCATTCATTTCCCCGAGGTGGACGTCAAGGTGCACGCCCGCGCCGCCTCCCAGGCCCTCGCTCGTGACGTGGCGCAGCGCGCCGCCGAGGAGGTGAAGGCGCGTTTGGGGGGAGTGCTCTACGGCGAGGGTGACGAGGCGTTCCCGGAGATCGTCGGGCGCGCGGTGCGGAGCCGGGGCTGGCGCCTGGCGCTGGCGGAGTCGTGCACGGGCGGCCTCATCTCGCACCTGCTCACCAGCTACCCGGCCAGCGACTACCTCGTCGGCGGAGCCGTGACCTACGCCAACAGCGCCAAGAGCCGCCTGCTCGGTGTGTCGGAGGACACGCTGCGGGGCCACGGCGCCGTCTCCGTCGAGGTGGCGGCCGAGATGGCCGAGGGCGCGCGCCGCCTCTGCGAGTGCGACGTCGGGCTCGGCGTCACGGGCATCGCCGGCCCGACGGGCGGCACGGCGAGCAAGCCGGTGGGGGTCGTCTACCTGGCGGTCGCCCACGCCGGCGGCACCACCGTCCGCGAGCGCGTCTTCACCGGCGACCGGGACGAGGTCCAGCTCGCGGCCGCGTATGCCGGGCTCGACCTGTTGCGGCGCGTGGCGGCGGGGCTGCCCGAGCGCTGAGTCGCCCGGCGGTTCGCCCGAGAGCGCTCCGCGACGGGCTCGAGGTCTGACGGGCGGGCCCTCCAGGCTGGAGCTCGCGTCCGCCAGGGATCCCGCCGGGCCCGTCAGACCTTCAGTTGAGCTGCAGCTTGCTGAACGTGAGCGCGTCGCCGCTGCGGCCGATTGCCACCGTGTCCCCCGAGGTGAGCTCGCCGGCGAGGATCTTCTTCGCCAGCTCGTCCTCGACCCAGCGCTGGATGGCGCGCTTGAGCGGGCGCGCGCCGTACTGCGGATCCCAGCCCTGCTCGACGAGGAACGCCTTGGCCACGGGCGAGATGCTCAGAGCCAGGCCGCGCCGCGCCAGGCGCTTCTCGAAGTAGTGGAGCTGGATCTCGACGATCTTCTCCATCTCCGCGCGCGACAGCCTGCGGAACACCAGCGTGTCGTCCAGCCGGTTGAGGAACTCCGGCCGGAAGTGCTTGCGCACCTCGTCCATCACCGCCCGCTTGATGAGCTCGGCCTTGTCGGCAGGCTCGAGGTTCGGGCGGTCCTCGATGGCCGTCGCCGCGGGGGTGCCCAGGTTCGACGTGAGGATGATGATGGTGTTCTTGAAATCGACGGTGTGTCCCTGCCCGTCGGTGAGCCGGCCATCGTCGAGCACCTGGAGCAGGGTGTTCCAGATGTCCGGGTGCGCCTTCTCGATCTCGTCGAAGAGGACCACGCTGTAGGGCCGCCGGCGCACCGGCTCGGTGAGCTGCCCGCCCTCCTCGTAGCCGACGTAGCCGGGCGGCGCGCCGATGAGCCGCGCCACCGCGTGGCGCTCGCCGTACTCGCTCATGTCGAGCCGCACCATGGCGCGCTCGTCGTCGAAGAGGAGCTCGGCGAGGGCGCGGGCCAGCTCGGTCTTGCCCACGCCGGTGGGGCCGAGGAAGAGGAACGAGCCGATGGGTCGCCTCTCGTCGCCGAGGCCGGCACGCGAGCGGCGGATGGCGTTGGAGACCGCCCGGATGGCCTCCTCCTGGCCGATGACCCGCTTGCTCAGATCCTCCTCGAGGTGGAGCAGCTTGGCCATCTCGCTCTGGAGCATCTTGGAGACGGGGATGCCCGTCCACTTGGAGATGATGGCGGCGATGTCCTCGTCGGTGACCTCCTCCTTCAGGTAGCTCTGCCGCGACTGCACCTGGGCCAGCGTGGCGCGCACGGCCTCGAGCTTCTTCTGCAGCTCGGGGATCTTGCCGTAGTGGATCTCTGCGGCCTTGCCGAGGTCGCCGGCGCGCTGGGCGGTCTCCTCCTCGTTGCGGAGCTCCTCGATCTTGGGCTGGAGATCGCGCAGTTCCTTGATGACCTCCTTTTCCCGCATCCACTGCGCGCGCATCCCGTCCCGCTGACCCTGGAGCTCGGCGATCTCGCGCTTTACGTCCTCGAAGCGGGCCTTGCTGGTCTTGTCGGTCTCGCGCTTGAGCGCCTGCTCCTCCATCTGGAGCTTGAGCAGCTTGCGCTCCACCTCGTCGATGGGGGTGGGCAGGCTGTCGATCTCCATGCGGATCTTGGAGGCGGCCTCGTCCACCAGGTCGATCGCCTTGTCGGGCAGGAAGCGCTCGGTGATGTAGCGGTTGGAGAGGACCGCGGCGGCGACCAGCGCGGCGTCCTGGATGCGGATGCCGTGGTGGACCTCGTAGCGCTCCTTGAGGCCGCGGAGGATGGCGATGGTGTCCTCGACCGTGGGCTGCTTGACGAGCACCTGCTGGAAGCGGCGCTCGAGGGCCGCGTCTTTCTCGATGCGCTTGCGGTACTCGTCGAGCGTGGTGGCGCCGATGCAGCGCAGCTCGCCGCGGGCGAGGGCGGGCTTGAGCATGTTGGCCGCGTCCATGGCGCCCTCGGCGGCGCCGGCGCCGACCAGCGTGTGCAGCTCGTCGATGAAGAGGATGACCTTCCCCTCCGCCGCCTCGATCTCCTTGATGACGGCCTTGAGCCGGTCCTCGAATTCGCCGCGGAACTTGGAGCCCGCGACCATGGAGGCGAGGTCGAGCGAGACGAGCTGCTTGTCCTTGAGCGACTCGGGGACGTCGCCGCGCACGATGCGCTGGGCCAGCCCCTCGACGATGGCGGTCTTGCCGACGCCGGGCTCGCCGATGAGCACCGGGTTGTTCTTGGTGCGGCGGGAGAGCACCTGCATCACCCGGCGGATCTCCTCGTCCCGGCCGATGACCGGGTCGATCTTGCCGCGCCGCGCGAGGGCGGTGAGATCGCGCGTGTACTTCTCGAGCGCCTGGAACTTGGCCTCGGGATCGCGATCGGTGACGCGCTGGCTGCCGCGCACGCTGGAGAGCGCCTTGAGCAGCTTGTCGTGGTTGACCCCCGCGCGCTCGAGGAGGGCCTGGAGATCCTTGTCGACCTTGGCGGCGGAGAGGAGCACGTGCTCCGTGGAGATGAAGTCGTCCTTGAGGGCCTTCGCCTCGTCCTCGGCCTTCTGCAAGACCGCCAGGGCTCGGCGCGAGAGGTTGGGCTCGGCGCCGCCGCTCACCCGCGGGTAGGCGTCGATTTTTGCGTCGAGCGCGCGCACGATGTTCGCCGGATCGGCCCCTGTCTTCTGGAGGAGCGGCCCGCCGACGCCGCCCTCCTGATCGAGGATCGCGCGGAGCAAGTGCTCCGGATAGAGCTCGGGATTGCCGCGGCGGCTGGCGAGATCCACCGCGGTGCGCACGGCCTCTTGGGCCTTGGTCGTCATTCGGTCGAGTCTCATGGCACCTCGGAAACTAATGCGGACCCTCGCTCAAGCAAGGGCCTTGCCAAGTTCGACTCGCGACATATCACGCAACATTTCTCCCGTTGCCCGTGTCGCCGCCGCCCCGTCGTCCATGTCGTCTTTGACGGCCCGGCCCGGCCAGGCCATGAAGCGTCCGACCGATGCGCCCGCTCCCTTCGCTGCTCCTCGGCGTGGCCCTCGTCTCTTGCGGCAAGGCCTCGGCTCCGTCGCCCGGGGACGACGGCGACGGCGCCTCGCCGATCGCCATCGCGCCGCGGGGCAAGGTGCTCGAGGCGGCCGAGAACGAGGGCCCAGCGACGAGCGGCCGCGCCGCCGCGGCCGCGCCGCCCGGTGCGCGCGGGTCGCGCGTCGAGATCCCCGCGGGCAAGCTCACCGCGGGCAGCACCCCCGGCGACCGTGGGCGTGATCCCACGCTGGAGCCGGCGCTGCTCTCCGTGGACCTGGGCGCCTTCTCGATCGATCGCAGCGCCTACCCCAACGACCCGGCGAAGCCGGCGCTCACCGGCGCGACACGCTCACGCGCCGGCGAGCTCTGCCAGCAAGCCGGCGGGCGGCTCTGCACCGAGCTCGAGTGGGAGCGCGCCTGCAAGGGCCCGGAGGACACCGCCTTCGCCGGCGGCGCCGCCTGGGATCCGGCCTGCGCCCGCCCGGAGAAGTGCGCGACGGGCTTCGGCGTGCTGGGGATGGGGGCGGCCGTGCGCGAATGGACCGCGAGCGACGTGGCGCCGATCGAGAACGTCCAGATCAAGGGCGCCGCCGTGCGCGGCGCTCGGGCCGAGGCGGCCCCCTGGGATCACCGGTGCGCCCACCGCGCGGCGGTCGACCCCGCGGCGTCGGGAGACGACCTGGGCTTCCGCTGCTGCTACGGCGCGCCCAACGCGGCGTCGCTGCCCTCGCCGCAGTGGCAGCAGACCTTCCGCAAGGCCGAGCTCACGCCCGCGCAGGCGGTCGAGATGTTCGCGTCCGTGCCCGAGCTCAAGGACCTCGGGCGCGAGATCACCTACTTCAAAGAGCCCGACGACGTGAACCTGGCGCTCTCGCGCGGCGACGCCGGCGCGAGCACCGTGCCCAACACCTCGTTCACGACGTCTCCCCTCCTCTGGAGCCCGGTGCCCGGTGAGGAGATCCTCGTCGTCGCGGGACGCGCCCAGAAGAACGCGTTCATCGTCGCGTTCTACCGCCTGCCCGGCGACCGCTACCGCATTGGCTCGTCGTTCATCCTGCGCGACGAGAAGGCGCCCATCGTGCTCGGCTACAACAACTACGTGCGCAAGCGGCTCTCCTGGGCGCTCTGCTGGGACTGCCGCGGCGAGTCCGGGCTCGTCAGCTTCCGCGAGGACAACCGGGTGGTCATCACCCAGAAGTGACGCGGAGGCGCTCGCCGGTCGCCCCGTCGAACCAGAGCACCGCCGCTTCCGGGACGAACACCCGCACCACCGCACCCCGCTCGGGCGCGTCGAAGCCGGGCACCTTGGCGCGCAGCCGCGTCCCCGCGGCGTCGAGCAGGACGTGGGTCTCCGCGCCGAGCGGCTCGTTCGCCACCACGGTCGCGTCGATGGGGACACCGCCGCCGCTCGTGCGCACGTGCTCCGGGCGCACGCCGGCGCGGAGCCCGGCCCGGGCGCCGACGCCCGCGGGGGCGGGCCAGACGGCTCCGGCGCCCTCGAGCCGGCCGTCGCGGAGCGCGAGGTCGATCCAGTTGATGGGCGGCGAGCCGAGGAAGCCGGCGACGAAGGTGTTGGCCGGGTCCTCGTAGATCGAGCGCGGGGCGCCCACCTGCTGCAGCCGGCCGCCGCGCATCACGGCGATGCGGTCGCCCATGGTCATGGCCTCGATCTGATCGTGGGTAACGTAGAGCGAGGTCACCCCCAGCCGCCGCACCAGGGCGGCGATCTCCACGCGCAGCTCGGCGCGCAGCGCCCGCGGCTTGCGCACGATGGCGCGACCCATGGCGACGCGCTGGCGCTCGCCGCCGGAGAGCTCGCCGGGGCGGCGATCGAGCAGGCGCTCCAGCCCGAGCAACGCCGCCGCCTCGTCGACGCGACGGCGCCGGTCCGCCGCGGCGACGCCGCGCATCTTGAGGGGAAAGGCGATGTTGTCGCGCGCCGACAGGTGCGGGTAGAGGGCGTAGCCCTGGAACACCATGGCCACGTCGCGATCCTGCGGGGGCACGCTGGTCATGTCGCGGCCGTCGATGATCACGCGCCCCCCGTCGGGAGTATCGAGCCCGGCGACCAGCCTCAGCGCGGTCGACTTCCCGCAGCCCGAGGGGCCGACCAGCACCAGAAGCTCACCATCACCGGCCTCGAGATCGAGGGCCGCGAGCGCCGGCGCCCCGGCGCCCGGGTACGCTCGCACCAGGCCGCGCAGCTCGACGCGGGCCATCTCAACGACCCGCCGACACCGTGGGCGGATCGACTGCGAGACTGACGCGCGTCGGCGGCTTCATGAGCCTCCTGGGGTAACGCGGGGTATGCGCCGCGTCACGTGAATAACGGCGCGGGAAGGGGCTCCGCATGCTAGGAGCCGGAGCCGCGGAACATGTTCTACCTCCACGGATTGGGCCACTTCCACCCCGAGAACGAGATCGACAACGCCTTCCTGGAGGCGCTCGACATCGGCACCACCGACCCGTGGATCACCGAGCGCGTCGGCATCAAGAGCCGACGCACCGTGCTCCCGCTGGACTACATCCGCGCCACCAAGAACAGCGACCTGCGCGCCGCGCCCGAGGCCGCTCTCTACTCCAACGCCGAGACGGGCCGCCGCGCCGGCCTCATGGCCATCGAGCGCGCCGGGCTGACGCCGGCCGACATCGGCATGGTCGTCGCGGGCGGCTGCTCGCCGGACACCTGCATCCCCGCCGAGGCCTCGCGCATCGCCCGCGCGCTGGGCATCGCCGCGCCCGCCTTCGACCTGCACGCGGCCTGCTCCACCTTCGGCGCGCACATCCATTTCCTGGAGAAGATGGGGCCGAATCTGCCCGACCACGTCCTCGTCGTCCAGCCGGAGAACGTCACCCGCACCATCGACTTCTCCGACCGCACCACGGCCGTGCTCTTCGGTGATGCCACCAGCGCCGCGGTCGTCTCCACCCGGGTGCCCTCCCGCGCGCAGGTCGTCTACTCCACCTTCAGCACCGACCCGACCGGCTGCGACGAGGTCACCATCCCCCGGCTCGGCTACTTCCGGCAGAACGGCGCCGTGGTGCAGAAGTTCGCCATCAAGAAGATGTCGGCGCTCCTCAAGGAGATCGAGGACCGCCTCGAGCCCGAGCGCCGCGAGCGCCTCGTCTACATCGGCCACCAGGCCAACCTGACCATGCTGGAGAGCGTCTGCCGCCGCGCGGGGATCCCACCGGAGCGGCACTTCTACAACATTGTCCGTTTCGGCAACCAGTGCGCCGCGGGGGCGCCCTCGGTGCTCTCGCAGAGCTGGGATCGCTTCCAGCCCGGGGACGTGGCGGCGCTGGTGGTGGTGGGCTCGGGCCTTTCGTGGTCCAGCATGCAGATCGAGTTCTCGTAGCTCGCCTGCTCTTCCGCGAGCGAGGCTCAGGGACGGTGCGGGCCGCGCTCCGTGGTCGTCCATCCCTTGCTCACGATGCCGCCCGGCGGCGGATGGTCGGGGGTCTTCGGGGGCGTCCACGGCGCGGGGCCCCCGGCGTCGCCGGCGGCGTCGGCGCAGCACCGGAACGAGATGAAGTAGTAGGTGAACTCCGGCGGGTGGCTGGTGGTCATCGGCCGGCAGGCGTTGCGCACGTGCCCCCAGGCGCCCCCCTTGAGCCCGGCCCACTTCGACTTGCCCTTGTTCTCCTCGGAGAGCACCCACTCGTCGAAGTTCCCGGTCAGATCATGGACGCCGAAGCCGCTCACGCAGCCGGGCCTCTCGCCGCTGGCGACGCCCTGATCGAGCTTGAGCAGCTCGCCCCCCTGCACCGCCGGCTTGCTGGAGTAGACCCGCTCGAGATCCGGCTTCACGTACGCATTGTCGATGTTGCACTGCCGCGGATCGCGCTCGAGGCCGTAGGGGAAGGGGAGCTTCTCGGGACCCTCGCAGGCGCTCTCCCACTCGCTCTGCCAGCAGAGGCGCTTGCCCTCTGCGGCGCAGGCGGCGGCGCCGTCGTACCAGCTCACCATCACCGGCGGGTGCCCGCCCTCCTGGTTGGGGTACTCGTAGCGGTCGATGCAGAAGCGCTCGCGCCGCTCCCCGCCGGCGCACCGCTGCCCGGGCGCGAACTGGTGGCAGATGGTGATGTGGTTGGCCTTGTCGTACTCGCTCTTCAAGCAGTGGAGGACGGGCCGGGCGCAGTAGGTGGTGTCGACGAGCGCCATCCCGGTCGGGCAAGCCGAGCGGGGAGGCGCGGCCTCCGAGCCGGCGTCTTCGGCCACGGTGAGCGCGGTCGCGGCCGGCAGCATGGCAGGGGGCGGCGGTGGCAGCGGGACAGGGGGTGGCGCCACCTGCGGTGCGACGGGCACTGCCTCACCCCCATGACAGCCGAGGCTGCCCGCCCCACAGCTCATCGCCAGCAGCGCGGCCAGCGAGGCCAGCCGGAGCCCCGTCGGGGACCGCTCTCGGGTGGCTCGTTTCGGCGCTCGCATGCGTTGGCGGGGGGTGATAGGTTCCGCTCCCTTCTCATGAAAATCCACGAGTATCAAGCCAAGCAAATCTTCGCCCGGTACGGCATCCCCGTGCCCAAGGGCGAGCCTGCGTTCACGGTGAACGAGGTCGGCGCCATCGCCGAGCGGCTCATCGGGGAGACCCAGAACCCGGTCGTGGTCGTCAAGGCGCAGATCCACGCCGGCGGCCGCGGCAAGGGTGGCGGCGTCAAGGTGGTCAAGGGCGGC
>Ga0302276_10003861_pt1 | contig 12756 bp, 4 predicted proteins | sample III_Bog_N2_3_FD_198768 | JGI IMG/M metagenome (GOLD analysis project Ga0302276, IMG submission 198768) | Peat permafrost microbial communities from Stordalen Mire near Abisko, Sweden - III_Bog_N2_3 | ecosystem: Environmental > Terrestrial > Soil > Wetlands > Peat | place: Sweden: Abisko... | reverse complement strand
CTCCGCTGCGGCCGAGCTCCTCGACCCCGGCCGCGTCGAAGCCGGCCACGACGGTGAGCGGGGTGTCGGTGAGTAGCGCACGGGTGACGACCGAGAGCCCGCCGATGTGGGCGAGGGGTAAACAGGCCAGCCAGTGGTGCCGGAGCGGGTCGACGCCGAGACGGGCCGTAGTGGCGTGGGCTGAGGCGGCGACGGCGTCATGGGTGAGCACGACGCCGCGCGGGGTGCCGGTCGACCCCGACGTGGTGAGCACGAGGGCGTCACCGGGCTCGACGGGCCGGCCGCCGTCGAGGGCGGAGCGCTCGCCCGAGGCATCGACGACCGAGCCCGGGGCGAGGGCGGCGATCGCCGCCCGGCGGGCGGCGGCAGGGAGCCTCGGGTCGAGCGGGGCGGCGGCGTCACCGGCGTCCCAGACCCGCCGCAGGGCATCGACGAAGGGCGCTCCGCCGGGGAGGTCGAGTGCGACGAGCTGGGGCATCCGCCGGTAGCGTAAGGCGCCATGACCGAGCCCACAACGCAAGAGACGGTGATCACCGGTGCCCCGCACGACCCGGTTGACGACCATCGGTCGGGCCCCGCACCCGAGTGGGCCAGCGAAGGAGACTACGGGGACATCCGCTACGAGGTGGCCGAGGGCATCGCCAAGATCACGATCTGCCGACCCGAGGTCCGCAACGCCTTTCGTCCCCAGACGCTGTTCGAGCTCACCGACGCCTTCAACCGCGCCCGGGACAACCCCGCCGTCGGGGCGATCATCTTCACCGGTGAGGGTCCCGACGCGTTCTGCTCGGGCGGCGACCAGAAGATCCGCGGCGACGACGGCTACATCGGCGACGACGACGTCGCCCGGGCGGGCATCGGCCGGCTCAACGTGCTCGACCTCCAGATCCAGATCCGGCGCCTGCCCAAGCCGGTGGTCGCCATGGTGGCGGGCTACGCCATCGGAGGGGGCCACATCCTCCACCTGGTGTGCGACCTCACCATCGCGGCGGACAACGCCCGCTTCGGCCAGACCGGGCCGATCGTCGGGAGCTTCGACGGTGGGTACGGCTCGAGCTTGCTGGCGCGCACCATCGGGCTCAAGCGTGCGAAGGAGGTCTGGTTCCTCTGCCGCCAGTACGACGCCAGCCAGGCACTCGACTGGGGCCTGGTCAACGCCGTGGTCCCCTTGGCCGAGCTCGAGACCGAGACCGTCGCGTGGTGCCGCCGCATGCTGACCCTCTCGCCGATCGCCCTGCGGATGTGCAAAGCCGGCTTCAACGCCGCCGACGACGGCCTCGCCGGCGTCCAGCAGCTCGCCGGTGACGCCACCATGCTCTTCTATATGTCCGAGGAGGGCCAGGAGGGTCGCAACGCCTTCGTCGAGCACCGGGCGCCCGATTTTTCCAAGTTCCCGCGTCGTCCGTGACCGTGGCCCCGGCGGCGGAGGGGGCAGCGACACCGGGCACGGTCAGGCGGTGGGTCCTCGGTGCCCGCCCCCGCACATTGGTCGCCGCGGCGGTTCCCGTCGTGGTCGGGACCGCAGCCGGCTGGTGGGAAGGTCGCCATCACCAGCTTGTCCTCCACAGCACCGCCGCGCTGGCCACGCCGGAGGGGGCCTTCTCGGTCATCTGGTGGCGCGCCGCCCTGGCACTGGTGGTCGCCCTCGCCATCCAGATCGGGACCAACTACGCGAACGACTATTCCGACGGCATCCGCGGCACCGACGAGCAGCGCGTCGGCCCCCTGCGGCTGGTGGCCTCGGGGCTCGCCACCCCGAGGGCCGTGCGCTCCGCGGCGTTCATCGCCTTCGGCGGGGCCGGCGTGGCGGGGCTGGCGCTGGCCGCGGCCACCACGTGGTGGCTGGTCCCGATCGGGGCGGCCTGCTTCGCGGCGGGGTGGTTCTACACCGGTGGCCCCAAGCCCTACGGCTATCTGGGCCTCGGGGAGCTGTTCGTCTTCGTCTTCTTCGGCCTCGTGGCCACGGTCGGCTCCGCCTACGTGCAGTTCACCCATCTCGCGCTTCTCTACCTGCTCGCCTCCCTGCCTGTCGGGTTCTTGTCGACCGCCCTGTTGGAGGCGAACAACTTGCGCGATGTGGCGGGGGACATGACGGCCAACAAGCGCACCCTGGCCGTGCGGCTCGGGCGAGCCCGGGCCAGCTGGCTCTACGTCGGTTCTGTGGTCCTTGCCTTCGTCGGCGTGGGGCTGCTCGCAGTCGAGCGGCCCGTGGTGCTGGTCGCACTGCTCGCCATCCCCCTCGCCGTCGCCCCCTGCCGACTCGTGCTGAGTGGCGCCGAAGGTCGCTCGCTCCTCCCGGTGCTCGCCGCCACCGGTCGGCTGCAGCTGGTGGTCGGAATCCTCGTGACCGTCGGCATCGTGCTGTGAGGCGCCGGGCGTCAGTGGGGTCAGTGGGGGGTCTGCGCCAACCAGGACCCGATGATGCGGGAAGTGAGAGCAGGTTGCTCTGCGTGGGCCGCATGCCCCGCACCGGCGACCAGGGCGAGCACGGCATTGGGAGCGGCGTGCACCATGGCCTCGGCGATGGCCGTGAAGCGCACGTCGGTCGTGCCGACCACGAGGAGGGTCGGCAGCTCGAGCGTCGACAGGCGCTCCCACAGGGGCGCCTGCGTGCCGGTGCCGGCCAGGCGCAGGCTCGAAGCCAGTCCCGGCGCCGTGTTTCGTTTGCGCTCGGCGACGGCTGCGGGGTCGTGCGGCAGGCGGGCGAACATCGGGTTCGTGAGCCAGCGGTCGATGAAGGCGTCGACGTCACCCGAGCGCTCGAGCTCCTCGGCCAACTCGTCGTCCCGCTGGCGCCGGACCTGCCGGGCCGGGGCATCGACGATGCCGGGCGTGCCCCCGATCAGCACCAGCCGACCGATGCGCTCCGGCCGGGAGAGGGCGGCGTGGAGCGCGATGCGAGCGCCCAGCGAGTAGCCGAGGAGGTCGAAGGTCCCGCTACCGCCCGCCTCGGCGAGCAGGTTGCCCGCCTCGACCAGATCGGCGCGCACGTCGCTGCTCCCCCCGTGTCCGGGGAGGTCCACGGCGCGCAGCTCGTGGTTGGTGCGGAGCAGATTGCCGAGGGACCCCCAGCAGCGGCCCGTCTGGGTGAAGCCGTGGGCGAGCACGAGCGGTGGGCCCTCCCCGGACGCCTCAACGTGGAGCTGCTGCACGGATGGTGAGCGTACCGAAGCCCGATGGGAGCGGCGGCGCTGGCAGTTCGCCGTCGCCGGGCTCCGTCCAGGCGACCTTCGTGGCCACCCTGGTTGACGAGTGGGTGCGCGCCGGGCTGACCGAAGCGGTGGTCTGCCCCGGCTCGCGTTCCACGCCGCTGGCCCTGGCCCTGGCCGCCCGGCCCGAGCTGGAACTCCATGTCCGGCTGGACGAGCGGGGTGCGGGGTTCTTCGCCGTGGGTCTCGGCTTGGCCACGGGGCGCCCGGCTGTGGTGTGCGTGACCAGCGGCACGGCGGCGGCCGAGCTCCATGCTTCGGTGCTCGAGGCCGACGCGTCCCGGGTGCCCATGCTCGTCTGCACCGCAGACCGGCCGCCGGAGCTGCACGACGTGGGCGCCGCCCAGACGATCGACCAGCACCGCCTCTTCGGCGCCGCCACGCGGTTCTTCGCCGAGCCGGGCGTCCCCGACGGCACCACGCGGGCGACCTGGCGCTCGCTCGGGGCGCGGCTCATCGCCGAGACGACGGAGGGCCCGCTCGGGCCCGGACCTGTGCACGTGAACCTCGCCTTTCGTGAGCCGCTCCTGGGCGAGGTGGAACAGCTGCCGCCCGGACGACCCGGCGGGCTCCCTTGGCACCGGGTGGCGCGTCCGGCCACCATGTCGCTTCAGCTGGGCGTAGAGGTCGACCTGGCCGGACGCCGCGGGATCCTTGTCGTGGGCGCGGGTGGGGGACCCCCCGAGCGGGTGCTGGCACTGGCCGAGCGCCTGGGCTGGCCTGTGCTGGCCGACCCGAGGTCGGGCTGCCGGCTCCCGCACCCGAACGTGGTCGCCGCCGCCGATGCCATCTTGCGTTCCGAGACCGCCGCAACGGCGCTCTCACCAGAGGTGGTCGTGTTGCTGGGGGAGCGCTGGGCGTCCAAGGTCCTGGCCGGATTCCTCTCCTCCGCCTCGCGCGGGGGTGCCGAGGTGCTCGTCGTCGATCCGTGGTGGCGGTGGTCGGATCCCGATCGCCAGGCCGACAGCCTGATCGTGGCATCAGCCGAGGCTTGGCTCGACACGGTCCTCGAGGCGCCCGCGACCGGGGGGGCCGATCCCTCGTGGCTCGAGCGGTGGCAGCGCTGCGAACGCGCCGCCCAAGCAGCGATCGGCGCCGAGCTCGTCGAGGAGGCCGGACCGGAGGAGGGCTTGTCGGAGCCTGCCATCTCGCGGGCGCTCCTTGGTGCACTCCCGCCGACCGCCACGGTGCTGGTCGCCTCCTCCATGCCGGTCCGCGACATCGAATGGTTCACGCCGGCGCTCGCTGCATCGCCCCGGGTGTTATCCAACCGGGGCGTAAACGGCATCGACGGGGTGAGCTCCACTGCACAGGGTGTGGCTGCAGCCAACCCTGGGCCGGTGGTGGGCCTGCTCGGGGACCTGGCGTTCCTCCACGACGCGTCCTCCCTTGTCCAGGGAGCGACCTCGGAGCAGGCGGGCAGCTGCACGCTCGTGGTCGTCGACAACGGTGGCGGGGCGATCTTCGAGTTCCTGCCGCAGGCGGCCGCGTTGCCAGAGAGCACCTTCGAGCGGCTGTTCGGGACGCCTCAGCGCACCGACGTTGCCGCCGTGGCCCGGGGGTTCGGGCTCGTGGTGAGAGAGGCGCACAACGCCGAGGAGCTGCTGGCCGGGCTCCATGAGCTCGTGGGCAGCAAGGGGCTGTCCGTGCTCCGGGTCGTCGCCCGTCCTCGACCTTCCAATGTGGCGACCCACGACCGCATCCATGCCCGAGTCGCTGAGCGGGTCGGCGCGCTCTTCGGCCACCCCGATCCCGAGTCCAACTGAGCCTGCAGTCGCTCGTCGAGCATGCGCGAGCACGGCACGACCGGCGGCTAATGTTCGTTCGCCGATCGACTGGTGTCGGACCATGTCGGTAGTCATCGGTGGAGTGGCCAGGCGGGCCACAAGGACGGGCCAAACCGAGCGATGGGTGTACGGCGGGAAGCAAGCCCAACCAGAAGCGCGCCCCGCCGGCACGCGGGGCGTGCCGCCCTGGCGGCGCTGCTCGGGATCGCCGTCCCGCTCGGCAGTCTCGGCCTGCTCGAGGCGAGCGCCGGAGCAGTAGGGTCCGTCGTCGCGACCGTCTCGGTGTCGACCAGCCCGAATCCTCCGCTGGTCGGCACCGACGCCACGCTCGAAGCGACGGTCAGCGCCCCCAGCGGGGACGTAACCGTGCCGAGCGGGGAGGTCACGCTCACCGACGAGGCCTCGGGTTACACATGCACGGTCCCGCCGACCTCGTCGAGCGCCACCACCGGCACCGGCGTCGCGTCGTATCAGTGCACCGAACCCGGTGCTGGGATCGCCGCCGGGCCGTTGACGGTGTCGGCGGCCTTCGCCGGCGACAGCTACTTCGCTGCGGCGAGCGGATCTGTCGGCCCGCTCACCGTGGCCACGGGCTCAAGCACCCTCACCCTCTCCTCCTCGCTGCCGGGCGGCTCCACCGCCGGGGTGCCGGTGACCTACACCGCGACCGTGGTCGGCACGCCCGGATCGCTCACCCCGTCGGGCAGTGTCTCGTTCAGCGATGACGGAGTCTGGACCTGTTCGGGGACGCTCAGCGGCACGGGTTCGACGGCCACGGCCACCTGCACCGAGCCGGGGACCGCACTCGACGCCGCCACCACGCACGCCATCGGCGCCACGTGGTCGGGTGACACGAACTACACCGGGTCAAGCGCCAATCTCAATCAACCGGTGACGGTCGGCCCCACCACGACGGTCCTTCAGTCGCTCCCCAACCCTTCGTCGCTCGGCGCGCCGGTGACGTACACGGCGACCGTCACCGCGGCCGGCTCGATCCTCGACCCGACAGGCACCGTGTCCTTCTTCGACAACGGCGCGACCACGCCGGTGTGCACCGAGCCCCTCGGGACCGGCAGCGGGGGGGTGGCGTCGGCGGTGTGTATCGAGGCCGGGGGGTCCCTGACCGGGGGGGCCCACACCATCACCGCCAGCTACGAGGGCGACAGCAATTTCGCCGCCTCGACGGCCGCGGCGCTCTCGCAGGTGGTGGGCACCGCCACGACAACGACCACCGTCACGTCCTCGGGGTCGCCGTCGGTGGTCGGCGCGGCGGTGACCTACACCGCCACGGTCGCCGACGGCTCGTCGGGGTTCACGCCCACCGGCACCGTGTCCTTCAGCGACGGGGTGACCCAACTCTGTACCGGAGTGGTGCTCTCGGGGTCGGGTGGGAGCGCGCAGGCGCAGTGCACCGAGCCGGGCAGCGCCATGACGGCGGGAGCCCACTCGATCATCGCCACCTACTCGAACACGGGCGACCCCAACTTCACCGGCTCGACGTCACCCGCCTTCACCCAGTCGGTGAACAAGGACAGCACGACGGTCGCCGTCATGAGCAACCCCAACAGCCCGTCGTCGGGCGGTGTGGCCGTGACCTACAGCGCAACGGTCACCGCCGGGACAAGCGCCACGCTGAGCCCGACCGGGACGATCACGTTCTCGGAGGCGTCGAGCGGGTGGAGTTGCATCGCCACGCTTACCGCCGGCGCCGGCGGGGTCTCGAGCGCGACGTGCGCGACGCCCCAGCCAGCGAGCGACCTCACCATCGGCACCCACGACATCGTCGCCACCTACAGCGGTGATGCGAACTTCGACGCCTCGGACAACTCGGCGACACCGTTCCCCCAGGTGGTCCAAGCCGGGGCGGTCACGGTGCACTTCAGCGCCAACCCGGCCTCCCCGTCTCCGCTCGCCGCCTCGGTCACCTACACGGTCAGCGTGACTCCGGCCAACTCGAGCACCCTCACGCCGACCGGCACCGTGAGCCTGACCGACTCGCTCAGCGCCTTCACCTGCACCATCACGTTGTCGGCGGGATCGGGGACCTGCACCCAGCCGGGCACGGACATGGGGGGCGGCGACCACGTGCTCACGACGGCGTATTCGGGCGACGCCTATTTCGCCCAGACCACGACCCACAACGTCCAGGTCGTAGCCCCCAACACGGGCAACTCGGCCACCACCGTCATCCAGACCTCGGGCTCACCGTCGTTCCCGGGCGTCCCGGTCACCTACACCGCCATCGTGAGCGGCAACTCGATCTTCGCACCGACCGGGCCGGTGGCGTTCCAGACGTCGCCGACGGCGACGTTCTGCACCGCGGCCGCCCCAACCAGCTCGAGTGGTAACTCGTCGACGTACACCTGCGTCGAGCCGGGTGCGGCCATGGTGGTCGGGAGCCAGACCATCACCGCGCAGTTCCTGGGCGACGCCAACTACCAGCCGACCAACCTGCCGACCGACACCCTCACCCAGGTCGTGGTGCAGGCCTCCTCCACCATCAAGGTGACCAACGCCGGGTCGGGGAGTGCGGGCAACCCCTCCCAGGTCGGGGTGCCGGTGACGTACACGGCGACGGTGTCGCCGGGTTCGGGGGCGCTGCTGGCACCGACAGGGACCGTCTCGTTCTTCGACGGCGGCACCCCGATCACCTGCGCCTCGGCGACCGGGTTCACGCCGAGCGCCCCGTTCTCGGTGACCTGCATGGAGCCGAGTGGGTCTTTGATCCTCGGCACCCACGCCATCACCGCCATCTACAGCGGCGACAGCAACTACCTCGGGTCGGACAACACCTCGGCCCCGTACGGCCAGGTGGTCAAGCAGAACCAGGCGACGATCACCACTGTGGCGACGGTGCCCGACTGCGGCCCGTCGAACCCGTGCGCGGCCGGCCAGCCGCTCCACGTGAGCGCCATCGTGACGCCGGCGGGGAGCGGGAACGCGCTCACCCCCACCGGGACCGTGACCTTCACCGACTCCCTCGGCCGCCAGCTCTGCACGGCGTCGGTGGGATCCCACGGCACGGCGACCTGCACGGGCGGCTACTCGAGCCCGAACTTCACGGTCGCCAACTCCGGTTCACTCACCATCAACGCGAGCTACGGCGGCGATCTCTCCTTCGCCCCGGCGGGACCAGCGTCGTCGAGCCAGCTCTATTTCACCGCTGTGGCTCCGAACGCCGTGCTGAGCACGGACCGCAACGCCCGGCCCGTGGGCACGGTTGCCACCTACACCCTCACCGTGAGCGATCCCGGACCGGGCCTCGTCACCCCAGACGGCACGGTGACCTTCTACGACGGGGGCTCGGCCATCTGCACGGCTGTGGTGGTGAGCGGGGCGTCGGGGGTGGCGAGCGCCGCGTGCGCGACGTCGGCAGCCAACGAGACCGTCGGGCCCCACGTCATCACGGCCAGCTTCACCGCGGGGGCGAGCGGGAACTTCCTCGATCTCGACACGACCACCATCCCGAGCATCGCCCAGAACTTCGTACCGAACGACACGACCACCACCCTGACGACCGCCTCTCCGACCGCGACCGGCTCGGGTGGGCCCATCTACAACGTCCACCAGCAGGTCACACTCACCGCCCAGGTGTCGGCTGCCACCTGGGCGTGTCCGGCCACCGCGTCGGGACCGTTGGCGCCGTGTGACCCCGGCTACCCGTACCCGGACAACACGACGGGTTCCTTCACGGCCAACGGCGACGGCTATGCCACCTTCCTCGTGAACGGCCAGCCCATCATCTGCGCCGGAAACGGTGGGACGACGGTCCCCATCACGATGACCGCGGGCACCACGCCGCTCGGCACCGTCTCGTGCACCACATCGCTGCCCGAGGGCGACGACGTCTACACGGTCTTGTACTCGGACACCTCGGGCAATACCGGGTACGCCTCGTCGGCTTCGGCCAACTCGTTCGAGTACAAGGCGGTGCTCTTCTCGACCGTGACCACAGTGACGGCGAGTCCCTCGAGCCCCACCTCGGGCCAACCGGTGCTCCTCACGGCCACGGTGAACCCCTCGGCCGGGTGGTCGGCGCTGCCGACCGGCACCATTGCATTCGACGTGAACGGCACTCCGGCGACGTGTGACCTATCCCAGTCGAACCCGGTGCTCAACTCCGCCATCCCGCCCCAGGCGACCTGCTATCTCGACGCCGGCATTCCTGGCGGCACCCAGGTGGTCCACGCCAACTACACGGACCCCACCAACCCGAGGAGCTACGCCAGCTCGACCGGCTCACTCTCGCTCACCGTGTTGCGGGCCCCGACCACCACCACCGTCACCGTCGCGTCCGCCTCAGAGCCAGGCTCCGAGCCGGTCTCGGGCCAGACCCTCGCCATCACGGCGACCGTGGCACCCAACAGCGGCTACAGCGGGACCCCGTCGGGGTCAGTGGTCGTCACCACCCCGGGGGTCAGCGGGGCACTCTGCACCATCACGCTCAACGCGTCGGGTTCCGGGACGTGCTTCAGCTCCGCCCAGGTGCCCTGGGGCACCGACGTCCCCTTCACCGGCTCCTACGCGGGTGACCCGTCGTTCCTCTCCTCCAGCGGGTCGACCACGCAGAGCATTGCCCAGGAGAGCATCATCGTTGGGCAGTTCACTGCATCCCCCAGCCCGGTCGTCTACGGGCACCCGATCACCTTCAGCGTGACCCTCTCCCCGCAGATCGCAGCGACGATCGCCACCGGGACGGTCTCCATCTACTACCCGAAGGCCCCTCCCGATGAAAGCCTGCCGGCGCTGTGCACGATCACCCTCACGGCATCGTCGGGCAACCAGGGCTCCTGCACCTACACACCCACCTCCCTCGCCGGCGCCATCCCGGCCGGGGCCGCCCAGTTCGCCGCGGTCTACGGCGGTGATTCGGACTTTGCGGCAGGTGCGAGCGCCCAGCTGAACGTCTTCATCACGCCCTCGCCTGCGACGGTCGGCATCTCGGTCTCTCCCCCCAGCCCGATCTACGGGCAGTACCCGTTCTTCGCGTTGAGTGTGACCCCGCCGGTGCCGCTCACCGTCCCGAGCGGCACCGTCAGTGTCACCTCGAGCGAGACTGGCTCGACCGTGCTCTGCACTTGGACGCTCGGTACGAGCCCGGCCGGCTGCACGTCGAGCGTGCTGCTCCCGGCGGCCAATAATGTCGTCTTCACCGCCACCTACAGCGGCGACTCGAACTTCCAGAAGGTCCCGGCCCTCACCGGGGCAGCCACCGTCAACGTGCTCCAGGCCACCTCCACGACATCGGTAAGCGTGTCGCCGGCGGGTACGTCGGCGTACGGGACGCCCAAGACCTTCACGGTCACTGTGCTCCCACAGATCGCCGGGACACCGACGGGGACCGTGACGATCACGGCCCAGGGCATCGCCAGCCCGCTGTGCACCGTCACCCTCTCCAACGGCACTGGCTCCTGCGGCACGAGCGGGACGCAGGTGCCCCCGGGCAGCGGCTACACCTATGTGGCCGCCTACAGCGGAGACACCAACTTCTTGCCGTCGAACGGGTCGAGTGCCAACTACACCGTGACCACGGCAGCGAGCACCACCACGCTCGTCGCACCGGCCACGGGCACCTTCGGGTCGGAGAGCGCACTGCAGTTCGCCCCGTCCGTCGCTCCGAACATCGTGGCCATCAATCCCTCACCAGCCCCCCCCAACCCCTCGGGCCAGGTCACGGTGAAGGCGACGTCGGGATCGGCCACGTACACGGTGTGCACCTACACGCTCTCGAGCAGCCCGGCCTACTGCGCGCCAGCTGACTCGACGCTCCCGGCCGGCACCTACAGCGTGGTCGCCTCGTACGGCGGCGACTCCTACTACGCGCCGTCGTCGAGTGCGAGCACTCCGCTCGTCATCAACCAGTCAGGCAGCCCGACGACGGCACTGACCATCAGCCCCTCGAGCACCCCGTACGGGAACGAGGGCGGCACGGTCTTCGCCGTCAGCGTCACGGCCCCCCCCGGCAACACGGGCACGCCCACCGGCACGGTGGTCGTCGAACAGGGGACGACGGAGATCTGCATGATCACGCTGCTCGCCGGTCGTGGTGCCTGCAGCCCGCTCGCGGCGACCGCCTATCCCGTGGGACCGGCCTCCTTCAGCGCCGTCTACCAGGGTGACGCCAACTTCCCCGCCTCCACCTCGAGCACCCAGACCCTCACCGTGCTGCGGGCCGCGAGTTCCACCAGCCTCACCACCACGCCGGTGTCCGCCATCTACGGGTCAGAGCAGAGTTCGACGCTGTCGGTGACGGTGTCCCCGCAGTACGCCGGTATCCCGGGCGGAACGGTGACACTGACCGCAGGTGCCACCACCTTGTGCACGCTGACGCTCGCCGGAGGGACGGCCTCCTGCACGTTGGGCGCCACCCAGCTGCCGGTCGGCAGCTACACCGTCTTCGCCTCCTATGGCGGCGATACCAACTTCTCCCCGAGCGTGGGCGTCGCCCCCCTCACCATCACCCAAGCGGCCACCGCCACCACGCTGAGCCTCGCCAAGACCACCGTCGCCTACGGCAGCGAGACCACCCAGGTCTTCACCGCCACGGTCACCCCGACCCCCTCGGGCATCACGCCGACCGGCACGGTCACGGTGACCAGCGGCACCACCACGCTGTGCACCATCACGCTGCCGGCGACCACCTGTGCGCTCGGCGCCACCCAGCTCGCCCCGGGCAGTTATCCGAACGTGGTGGCCACCTACGGCGGCAACGCCAACATCGCCGGGTCGGCCTCGACCCCCGCCCTGTCCTTCACCGTGACGCAGGCCTCCGCCCCGACGGTCGCCCTCGCCGTCACCCCGGCCTCGGTCACCTACGGCAACGAGGGCCTCACCGGGCTGTTCAGCGTCACCGTCACCTCACCGGCGGGCACCCCGACCGGCACGGTCAGCGTCAAGAACGGCACCACCATCCTCTGCACGCTCACCCTGGCCAACGGGGCGGGCACCTGCACCCTCGGCGCCACCCAGCTCACCGTCGGCAGCTATGCCTCCCTCACCGCCGTCTACTCGGGTGACGCCAACTTCCCGACCGCCACCTCGAGCACGGAGAGCCTGACCGTCGCCCAGGCCGCTACCACGACCACGGTGACGGCCACGCCGACGGCGTCCGCCTACGGAGCGGAGAGCGGGGCCGTGTTCACCGTCACCGTCGCCCCCCAGTTCACCGGGGTGCCGACGGCGGCGGCCAACAAAGTCACCGTCGACGCCGGCACGACGGCGCTGTGCACGGTGACCCTGGTCAACGGCACCGGTTCGTGCTCGCCGACGAGCGGGGCACTGCTCGTCGCCTCCACCACGCCCTACACGGTGACCGCCGCCTATCCGGGTGACACCAACTTCAAGGCGTCGACGGGCACCGTCAGCTTCCGGGTCACCACCGCCTCGAGCACGCTGGCCATCGCGGTGAGTCCGGCGTCGGCGGTCTACGGCGCCGAGGCGCCCGTCACCTTCACCGCCACGGTGACCCCCCCGACATCGGGCACACCGACGGGCCCGGTCCAGATCCTGAACGGTGCCGCCCTCTTGTGCACGGTGACGCTCGTCGCAGGATCGGGCACCTGCACGCTCGCCGCCACGGCGCTGCCCGTCGGCGGCTACTCGGTGACTGGCAGCTACCTCGGCGACACCAACTTCACGCCCGCACTCTCCGCCCCGGTCGGCCTCACCATCACCCAAGCGGCCACCGCCACCACGCTGAGCCTCGCCAAGACCACCGTCGCCTACGGCAGCGAGACCACCCAGGTCTTCACCGCCACGGT